>Ga0123328_1003950_pt1 | contig 12343 bp, 6 predicted proteins | sample BioC12SIPDNA_2_FD_89702 | JGI IMG/M metagenome (GOLD analysis project Ga0123328, IMG submission 89702) | Anaerobic biogas reactor microbial communites from Washington, USA - Biogas_R1_A C12 SIP DNA | ecosystem: Engineered > Bioreactor > Anaerobic > Unclassified | place: Washington, USA...
CATCTTACTGGGATGATCATTTGCTCACCTGTAGGACTTCTGCCTCTTCTTCCTCGCGCCGCGACCCAGAGGCTTCTTGGGAAGCTTCCTGCGGGGATCGCTGATGAGCAGGGAACGGTCGTAGTCCTTGAAGAGCCTTTCTAGTTCCTCATCCTTGAGGAAGTCCACCAGGCCCTTGGCGATCGCCGTGCGCGACGCTTCCGCCTGGCCCATGAAGCCACCTCCCTGGACGTTCACCGAGACGTCGACCTTGGAGGCCTTGTCTCCGGCTAGGACCATCGGCTCCATGATCTTGAGGCGAACGATCTCAGGAGCTAAGATCTCGATCGGGACGTTGTTGATCCTGACCCTGCCGCTGCCCTCGCTGACGACGCACCGGGCCACAGCCTCCTTCCTCTTGCCGCTGGTATTTGCAACTTCTGCCATGTTGTTCACCTCAACCTCGATCCGAGGTGCTCTGCTACCTCTCCCAGGGTGACATACTTGTCCGTCCACAGGTTGGTCGCGGTCTCGATCCTCTCCATCTTCGCGGTCGCCATGTCCTTGGGCACGCCCACGAACACCTTCAGGTTCCTGTACACATCCCTGCCGCGGGAGGTCTTGTAGGGGATCATTCCCCTTACTGTCCTCTTCAGGATCAGGTCGGCCCTCTTAGGGAAGAACGGACCGTTGATCTGCTTGCCTCGCTTGTACTTGGCAGTGTAGTTCTCGAACACCACGGCCCTGTTACCGGTGATGACGGCCTTCTCGGCGTTCACCACGATGATCTCCTCGCCATTCAGCAGGCGCTTGGCCACGTTGGTGCTGAGGCGTCCCAGGATGTGCCCTTCTGCATTGATGACAGCTACCATTTGGCTCACCCCATGATCCTGACGCCATTGCCCGTGGGGTTATCGGCGACCAGCTCGGTTATGGACATCCTCTTCCCGCCGGCCTCATCTATGGCCTTGGCGGCCGACTCCGAGAACCGGAACGCCGCTACCGTAACCTTCTTTTTGAGGCTTCCAGCGCCGAGTACCTTTCCGGCGACGACGATGACGTCGCCCTCGTTCGCGTATCTCTCCAACTTGCTCAGGTTGACCTCGGCCCAGCTGCGGCTGGGCTTCTCCAAGCGCTGAGCAATGTCTCGCCAGATGGCGGTCTCCCTCTCCCGGGACTCCCTCTTCAGATCGTTGATGAGGGCCACCAGGTTGGGGTCCGTTTTTCGTATATGTTTCATTCTGACTCCCTCGACATTGAGCAGAGCCTCTAATAGGCAGGGGTTTAATAAACTTTCCCAGCAACAGGAACGCTCCCGATAAGCCCTATGGCCTACAGGGGCCTACGAAAGGAGTCGGATCCCGCAGAAGATAGATAACCGGCCGCCACCAAGCGTCTGAGAGCATCATCGACCCTTTTCATATCCGACTCCGACAGCCTATCATGGCGGTAGAAGCGTGTCACCCTGTCGAAGAGCTCCCTCTTGGCGATCATAACATCGCTACCCATCACATACAGCGCGGCCTCCCCCAGTTCCTCCGGGGCCACGCGGGCGAGCACCACTGCCTCCGCCCCCCGGGGCCCCCTCACAGGAGGTCGAGACATGCCCACTGGCCAGACGAAGTCCCCTCTGGCCACGACCACCTTCTCTGCGATCATCTCGTTAAGGACGGCATCGAACGTGTCCCCGGACACCTCCCCCATGCCGGACCTTCCTAAAGAGATTCTCAGGCCCGGTCGATCCACGGGCCCCTCGATCCTCACCAGGTCCACCAAGGCGGTCCTCAGCAGCGACCGGCCCTCAAGCTCATCCCCCTTGGTGTCCTGAGATGCCCCCTCGTTCCCTGGGGGGGCACACCGGGAGGCGTTGATCCTAGCGATCTCCGCCCTGATCCTCTCCAGCTCCCGGCCTCTGTGGTCCACCCAATCGCGGGACCACAGATGATGGATGTTCCAGCCCAGCCCCTTCAGGACCATGTCTCGCAAACGGTCACGGTCCCTCGCGGTCATGCCTGAACGGTAGGAGTCGCCGTCGCACACTATGCCCAGCAGAAATGATCCCGGTCTTGAGGGATCCTCAACGGCGAGATCTATGCGGTAGCTGGAGCATCCGATATGCTTCTGCACCTTCCAACCCTCACCGGTCAGAGCGTTGTGGACGTCGTCCTCCAGCTCCGTACCGAACGTGAGCCTTTGCACCCTCTCCGGAGCCCCCGGGAGCGTGGTCCTGCTGTCCCCGCTGGCCGCGTAGGCGATGTAGTCCCTCAACATTCTCGCCCCCTGGCTCATCGAGCCGTCCACGTCCTCAGGTCCGATGGACGCCACCAGCTTGATATGCATCCTCGCCCGGGTGATGGCGACGTTGAGCCTTCTCTCCCCCCCTGCAGTGTTGAGGGGCCCATAGTTCTGGTGCATCCTGCCCTGGGGGTCCCTCCCGTAACCGACGGAGAAGATCATCACGTCACGCTCGTCGCCCTGAACGCTCTCCAGGTTCTTCACGAAGAACTCCTCGTCCCCATCCTCGGCGAAGTGGGCTTCGAACTCTGGCCTCTCTCGGCGGAGGTCGTCGATGACATCGATAATGGCCATCTGCTGTGCCTCGCTGAAGGCGATCACCCCCAGAGACCTTTCGGGAGTGCGGGCGAAATGCTCGAACACCAGCTCGGCCACCTTCCTTGCCTCCACGGGATTGGTCCGGCTGCCGCCCCTCTCGTACACTCCATCGGTCACACGAACGAAGCTGACGCCCCATTCCCCTGCCTCATGTCCGGCCGAGGGGAAGGTGTTCAGTAAACCGTCGTACATGCGCTGGTTGGAGAAGGCGATGAGCGACTCGTGCCGGCTGCGGTAGTGCCACAGGAGCATGTGCTGCTTGATGTTGAGGGCGGTGCACTCGTCCAGGATGCTCTCGAGGTCCTCCAGTTCCTCGTCCTCTGCCTCTCCCGCCTCGCTCCTGAAGAAGGAAGTGGGAGGAAGCTGCTTGCTGTCCCCTACTACTATGGTCTGGCCCCCTCTCATGATAGAGCCCACGGCATCCTCTGGCCGCACCTGTGAGGCCTCGTCGAAGACCACCATGTCGAACCTCACCACGGCCGGGTCAAGGAACTGGCTCACCGATAGGGGGCTCATGAGGAGGCAGGGTTTCAGCTTCAGGATGATGTCCGGGCACTGCTGGAAAAGCTGGCGGACCTGCTTGAACCTCTTCTTCTTTGCCAGCTCCCGCTTCAAGACGGCTAGCTCGCTACCCTTCTCCGCCTGCGCGCTCAGAGCCAGCTCAATCCCCGCGGCCAGCTTGGCCCTGAGCCTCGTCTGGGCGATCGCCATCTGTCTCTCGTCCAACTCCCGGAAGCGGCCGATGGCGTCCTCACGGTCCTCGCCCCGGAAGTCACGAAGGCGAGAATCCAAGGAACAGACGTGCTCGAACCATAGGCGGTAGGACCGCTTCTCGAACGCGGCCACAATGTCCCCTCCCGGAAGGTCTCCGTCCCTCCCGATCCGGAACAGGTCGGCTATGCCCTGCTCCCGGCACGCCCTCTCCAGGGAGGCCGCCTCCAGCCACTCCCTCATCGACGGCAGGTCCGCGAGATGACGCTCTGCGAACAGGGTAAGCTCCTCGAAGCTCCTGTCCTGCGTCCTGGCCCTGCCCTGAAGCTCGAAGTAGCGCTGCATCTCGCCCAGAGAGCGGGACAGGTCCGCCGCGGCAGCATCGCCCTCCTGGGCTGTGGTCTCCAGCTTCCTTCCCGGCCCGGAGGGATCGCACAGGGCCTGTACCAACGGCGACGGGAGAGGAGTAGGGAGTCCTATGACATAATCAGCGGTCCACGTGAGGCTGTTCCTCAGGTCGCCCCAGTCAGTGCTGGGCCCGCGGAACCGAGGTCCGAGGTTGCCTGCCGCGGACGCCTCCCTGGACTCCAGCTCTCGGGACCGCTCCTCCATGGACACCAGACGGCGGAGGTCGGACACGATCTCACCATGATCGGGCCTGCGGCCGTCCCTACGTTGTTGCAGAACGAGGGCACGATCGGCCTTGAACCGCGAGCTAAGGGAGCGGAGCATACCCCTGTGCTCGGCCTCGAACCGGTAGAGGAGGCCCCGGGCATCCAGGGTCCGGACCTCCTCGTGGTAGCGCTCTCTGAGCCACCTCTGATCATCATCCTTCTGGCGGTATGCCCTCTGCAGCAGTTCACACTCCTGTAAGAGGGCAGCCGCCCTTCCCGGCGCCAGCCAGGACTCCATGGGGTAGGGGGTGGAGCCGGTCCTGTGGAGCAGGGACAGCAGCTTCTGGCCCTCGGCAAGGGATCGGGGGGGCTCCATGCCCACGGCCGCGCCCGCCCCGGAGGTGATCTCCTGCACCCTGTGCACTCCGTCCTTGAGCCCCCTCAAGGCCGAGGCCACGGCCACCTCTTCCCCGGCCTTCCAGCCGTCTGTGCGCAGGTCCCTCCAGGTGTGAACATCCATCCTCTCTACCAGGGCCCGCTGGGCCTGGACCTTGCCTACCAGCCGCAGGCGTGCCTCGAGATCCTCGGGGCGCATGGAGGCTACATCGGGGATGGCGATGGTCAGGTCCGGAGCCTCGTGCAGGGTGGCCAATCTGGAGAGGACCTGGAACGCCGAGCGGCCCAGGGGACCGCGCACGATGTGGAGTGCGTTCACGTACCCGTTGATCTCATCGCGCACCAGCTCCAGCCTTCTCAGGTCGTCCACGTTCACCGGAGGTACTGGAGCGGGCATCATGCAGCGGCGAAGCTCCTCCACCACCGCGGTCTTGCTGGACTTCTGGCTGTGGATCTCCAGGGTGTAATCGCCCAGCCCCTTGTCCTCCAGACGGCCCTTGACCACCTCCAGGGCGGCCATCTTCTCGGACACGAACAGAACCCGCTTGTCCTGCGCCAGGGCCTCGGCGATAATGTTGCTGATGGTCTGGCTCTTCCCGGTTCCGGGAGGGCCCTGCAGGACGAAACTGATACCCCGCTTGGCCATCTCTATGGCCTCCTGCTGCGAGGAATCGGCATCGAGGATCTGGAAGGAGTCGGCGGGGCGCACCATGGCGTCCATGCGATCGGCCCGGGGATGGTCGGGCAGGGCCGGGAGAAGCGATGGATCGCCTGCCAGCGCATTGATGAACGGATGCTTGGCCAACCTCTCGTGCTCCACCAGCAGCTCCTGGTACATGCTGAGCTTGGCGAAGGAGAACAGGCCGAGATGGGCGCTGGCCTCCACCTCCCATTTAGGGGCGACAGAGATGGACGCCCTGACCCTATCCAGGAACCCGTCCAGGGAGGTGAGCTCCTCCGGCCACTCTGGGAGGGTGATCGAAAGATCGACCTTCAGCTTGTATGCCAGGTTGGGATTGACGACGATATCTTCATCGATGGCCCGGACGCGAAAGGGCACCAGCGGCCCCTCCTTGACCAGCTCCACGGGCACCAGGACCAATGGTGACATCAGCTCCTGGGACCTGTCCTTAGGATCGTACCATGTGATCATGCCCAAGGCCAGGAAGAGGATGTTCACCCCCTGTTCCTGAATGGACCCGCGGGCCCGCAGACGCATCCTCTTCAGGGTGGCGTCCATGCCTCGGGGATCATGAGGTACCCATAACCGGTCCGCGGCCAGTGGTTGCTGAGCTAGGTTACCAGGGCTCTCCTTCACCATCTCATCTAAGGAGATCATACGGCCTTTGACCACGAGCTCCTCGAAGACCGTCGAGGCCTGCGGCGCGATGATACGCACCGCTGAGCGGGGCTGGAAATTGAGGAGACGGTTCCTTAGGCTCATATCCAGGAGCTCCTCCCGCCATCTCTGGATCTTCTGTTCCAACGTTGATGCTGGCCGTGGGATCATTGCTTACCTCGAAGGAAGGCGCGGTCCTGGAGAAAAAGGTATGGACCGCTGGAAGGTGGTTCAGCCCTCAGCTTCAGCTCCCCTCTTTGAAGCCATCTAGGTCATCCATGCGTCCATCGTCGATATCTTTGGCCTTCCTCGTCCTGCTCGGGGCGACGGTGGCCAGTGTCCTCTCGACCCGTTTCTTGATGGCAGCGGTAGGCCTCTTGTAGCCCAGGAGGTCGGAGACATCGTTCACCACCCTTTTCACCCTGATGTTGGGGGTCCTGGCGGTTATCATCCTCACCATGGCCTCCATCTCAGCATCGCACACATGATCGATGTCGCGCCGTGGTGAGTAACAGCGCCGGGGGCGCAGAGTCCTGAGGTCCGCGGGCCACAAGAAGTCGCCCTCTATCCTGATCCTGCTCTCTTCCTCCAGACCGCCGATCGCCGGCCGTATAAGCCTGTCCACGTTTGAGGGGCGCTTCCCTGTGGAGACCGCGACCAGCTCCTTGACCCGGTCCCGGACGACGGTCATATGGACCGGACCTTCCTCCTCGACCACCCTGATGGCCGCCTCCCGCATCGCCGCTTCTTGGTCCTGCGCAAATAGGTAGACCAGGGACGGGTCCTCATGCAGCCGGGCCCGGGAATAGATCGCGCACAGGTCCCTCAGGGGCTCGTCCGGGGCCATTAGCCCCTGGCTTACGGCCCTGGTGTCCGGCTCGGCGGCGATGGCGGCGGGCACCTCATCCACAATGAGCTCGGTCTCCTCCGAGGCGCTGTTAAAGGAGATGGACCCGCCCTCAGCGGATAGGTCGACCTCTTCCGCGGCCGACAGGGACGTCATTACGGTACCGTCCACCTCCGGATCGGCAGAGCTCCAGCCTCCGCCCGCGATGCCGTCATCGACGGTCAAGGTGTTAGGTGCATCGGACGCCCCGGCCATATCCACCACTGACAGCGAGGCCACCAGGACCTCTAGTGGTCTCATCTCCTCATCGGCCTCCTTCTCCGCGTGCGCAGTCCTGCTCATCTCCACGGCGGCCACGATCCGCTCCACCTCCGCCTGGGGGTTGCTTAGCCAATCCTGGGACCAGAGGCGGTGGAGTATCCAACCTAAGTTGGTGAGGACCTCCTGCCGGAGCCGATCCCGGTCCCTGGCGCCTCCTGCCTTGCGGTAGGACCGGCCGTCAGTAAGGATGCCCAGAAGGTATCTTCCAGGATGCTCATCATCGACTATGGCCAGATCGACCTTGCCGGAGGACATCCCCACATCCCTCTCCACCTTCAGGCCGCGCTCCTCCAACCGCTCACGGACGTCGTCCGCGATGGGGTCCCGTGCGCCCGAACTCGCTCCATTCTCCACTTCGTGCCCGGGCCATGCGGCGTATTCTAGATAATCCCTTAGCACGTCCCTTCCATTGGCATCAGTCTCGATCTCCTCCGGCAGCAGCGAGGAGACGAGCTTGATGTGCTTCCTCGCCCGAGTGACGGCGACGTTCAGGCGCCTCCTGCCCATCTCGCCTTTGAGCAGGCCCAAGCTCCTGAACATCCTGCCCGATCGGTCCTTACAGTGGCCCACGGAAATTATGATCACGTCCCTCTCGTCCCCCTGCACGGCATCCAGACTCTTGACGAAGAAGGACTCCTCCCTGGCGCGGGTGAGCAGAGGTGCCAGAGCGGGATCCTGGGCGGTCCTGCGCTCCAGCTCCGCCAGGATGGCCACCTGCTGGGTTTCGGTGAATGCCACCACTCCCAGGGAATCTCGGGAACGATGACCGACATGCTCCAGGACCAGGTCGACCACCTTCTTGGCCTCCGCCTCGCTGTGGTCGCACCTGCCCTCTTCTCCGATCGCCCCCGGCACGTGGACGAACGAAACGCCCAGGTCCTCCCGGTCCAACGTTGCTGACGGGTAGGTTATCAACCGTCCACCGTAGAATCTTTCGTTGGAGAACGCGAACAGCGACTCCTGCCGCGACCGGTAATGCCACAAGAGCGATCTCTGGGGCAGCGACCCCGAGCACGCGTCCATAATGCTCTCTCGACCCTCCGCTATCGCTCCCTCGGCACCCGTGGCCAGGTCCATCGGGGGCAGCTGCATGCTGTCCCCCACTACCACCACCTGCTTGGCGCGGAGCATGCTGGCTATCCCGTCCTCTACGCGCATCTGTGAGGCCTCATCAAGGATAAGCAGGTCGAAGAGGGCGGTGGTAGGGTCCAGAAGGGCGGTGACCGCCCGGGGGCTCATCATGAGGCAGGGCTTTATCGCAAGTATGTGGTCCAAGGCCGAGGCGAACAATCCCCCCAGGGACCCCCTCTGCCCAATGCCGGATACCTCACTCTTGGGTATGGAATGCTGTTCCTCGCTCTGCTCCGAGATGCTCCTGAAGGCATCACCGCGGTGCCTTTCGAGCGCCCGTCTGGTCTGCGAGGTGGCCGCCTCCAAACTATCGAGGTCCAGCTCTGCAAAGCGGGCCGCCCTGCGCTCATGGGTCTCCCGGTCGAAGAGCCGAAGCCTGTCGTCACGGGACAGAAGAAGGTCGTGCCACAGCATGAGGTGCCGCTTGCGAACTCCCTCCCAAGTGCTCTCCGGAGAAAGCTTTCCGGCCGAGGCTAATATCAAGAGGTCCTCCAATCCGCTCTCCCGCGCCTCCTTCTGTATCCGCACCACCTCTGTCCACTCCTGGAAGGAGGTGGCGTGATCAAGATGGTTCTGGGCCCAGTCGTTCAGCTCCTGGAACGGCACCTCGCTGACGCTCCTACCGTTCATCAATGGGCTCAGGTCGAAACGTTCCCTTACCGCCGAAACGGCCGTGGACAGGCGCTGTGCGGCCTCGTCCAGGGAGTCGATCTTGGTCTTGAGGCCCTCGAGGGCGTCGGGACCGGAACACAGGAGGCGCGTGATGCCGGGGGTCTGTGGGACCCCGTTCTTGGCGCGGTACTCGCGCGTCCACTCGATGGCCTTGACGGTCTTGGCCCAGTCCGTCTTGTCCCCTTGGAAGTGCCTTCCCAGACGCTCGGCGCAATCCCTCTCATCCTTCTGGATGTGGGAGATCAGGTCCGAGACCTCGACCAGCTCCTTGAGCTCGAAGCACGCCTGAGCATGCTTGAGCTTGCGGTTCCCCCGTTTCAGGCTCTCCAATGCCTTCATGTCCCTGCGGTAGTCGTGGTCGAAGAGCCTCGTGGTCATCTTGCTGCCCTGGAGGGCCCTCTCCTGCATACCCTTGAGGTCCAGGTCGAGGACCCCATCGCGGTACATCTGTTTCACCCAGGTCATCCTTTCCAGGCGCTGCCTGTATGATTCCTGGATGTCCTCCACGAGCTCCAGCAGGGGAGCGGGGTCGCTGATCAGCCAACTCTCCTCAGGATAGTGGGTGAGGTTGATCGCCCGGAGATGGTCGGTCAGCTCGTTGGTGCCCTTGAGGTCCCGGGGGACGGGAAGGTCATACTCCTCGCACAGGCTCTTAATGACCTCCTCGAGGCGGGTCCGGGAAAGCTTAAGGTCCGAAAGCCGGCGCATGATCTCCGACTGCGCGCTCAGCTGCCATTTCCCTACCTCGCAGTCCGCCCAGGGGTGCGTCTCGCTCGTTTCCAGCAGAGGAGCATACTTCTCCAAGTCCTTTACCAGAGGCTGCAGGGACTCCAGGTATCTGGCGCTCATCCTCTCCAGTCCGGGGAAGCCCAGGGAGACCTCCGCTACCGATCTCAGCTCGGTGAGGCGGGATAGAACCTCATGGAAGGACATTCCCAGGCCCTCCCTCACCTGATGGAGGGCTTCCACGTATCCGTCCAGCTGTTTGCGGCATTGCTCCATCTCCTCACGGGAGAAGGTCACCGTGGAGGAGGACGGGAGGGATGACAGGCATCTGCCGAGCTCGTCGGCCACTTCGCGGACGTCCCGCTGGGGGTCGTACAGATCGAGACAGTACCGACCCAAGCCTCTCGTCTCCATCCGTTTCCGGACCGTATCCAGAGCATACCTCTTCTCCGAAACGAAAAGGACCTTGCGTCCTCGCGCGATCTCCTCGGTGATCATGTTCACTATGGTCTGGCTCTTGCCAGTACCAGGGGGGCCCTGCAGCACGAAGCTGGTCCCGGAGAGCATCAGCGAGACCGCCTCCCTTTGGCTGGAATCCGCGTCCAGGACGCTGAACGCCTCCGCGTCGACCGCTTCCCTGGAGCCGGAGCACTCGTCCGGAGCGCCTTTGCCCTGGGCGATAACTCTTATCACCGGATGAGCGACCATCATGTCCTGGTACTTGGCGAACTCGTCGTGGACGGCCATATGGGGCAGCTCGAAAAGGCCCAGGTGTGCCGCCGACGTCACGTCCCAGCCTTTCCCCGTGAAAAGATCGCGCAACTCTTGGAAGTAACCATCCACGTCCACCACGCCCTCAGAGAGAGGGGGGAGGGACAGCGACATCTCTGTGCGCAGTTTATGCTCCAGGACAGGGTTGAGCAGGACCGGCCCGTCGGCCCACAGCTCGAAGTCCACCGAGGACGGTGGACGCGTGACGCGGACCGGTAATAAGAGCAAAGGGGAGCGTGCCCTCCTGCCCTGAGTGCCGTCACTCGACCACTCCAGGCTGCCCATGGCGAGGAACAGGACGCGGACGCCCTGGGCGTCTAGGACCTCCTGCGCCTTGGAGTACATCGACATGAGCGAACTGGAGACCTTGGCGTTTCCGACGGAGGAAGATAAGTGGAGGCACTCGATCGACCGCGAAGCATCGCCTTCCGAAGTCCCGAGGCGGACGACGAATGAGCCGTTACGAAGAGCGAGCTCACGGTATATCTCTGCGGGAGAGGTTCCGATCAGGCCCATGCAGGCAGTGCACCCCTCTCCCATGTCCACCAGCCTGTTCCTCAAGGTGATGTCGATAAGATCATTTCGTAAACTGGATATACGTTCGACTACAACATCCGCGCTCAGAGTGACCATCCCACCCAAGCGTCATGGGTTAATAGCGGAAAAATATTGCGCTGTCATTACCACGGCCTCTTAGCGTTATAAAGAAGGACTATTCCTGGCATTGATGTAGATAAATAGCAATTAAATATGCCCTCCCGCATTGCATTGTTCGTTCGGAACACACCGAGCGCATTGGTGCGATTATGATTCGATTTGGCCCAGCGGGCATTCCACTCTCTTGCAAGGGCAGGACCCTCCGTGATGGCATCGAGGACGTCCACGGGCTAGGCCTTAATGCCATGGAGGTCCAGATGGTGAGGGTCAACGTCATCGAGCGTTTCCCCGACGAAGAGGAGGTCGGGCTCACCCCCATGGACGTGGAGAGCGACCTCATCATGGAGATCGTCCGGACCAAGAACAAAAAGGAGGTCCGGCTCACTCAGCCTAAGGAGAAGATCAAGGAGGACGATACCCTCATCACCCTGGCATCAGGCATAGCGCAGAACTTCATGGAGCTCAAGGAGCTGGGCCGCATGGGTAAGGAGATGGATGTGCAGCTGTCCATGCACACCCCCTACTACATGGACCTCGCCAGCAACACCGAGCTGACGGCCCGCTGCATGGATAACATCCGGTGGGCCGGCACCATGACCGACCAGATGGACGGATGCCTGGTGGTGACGCACCTGGGGCTGGCGCCGAACAAGAGCAAGAAGCAGGCCAAGAAGAACATCACCGAGAACATCTCCTCCATCATGGACTGGTGGAAGGACAACGGCCTCAAGCCCCGTCTGGGTTTCGAGACCAGCGGCAGGCAGGAGGTGTTCGGCTCCTTGGACGAGGTTCTGGAGATGTGCGACGACATCGAGGGGACGGTACCTGTCATCAACTTCGCCCACGTGCATGCCCGGGATGAGGGCACTCTCCGGGAGCCACAGGATTTCGGCAAACTCCTGGATAAGGTCCGGGACTATATCGATGGTCACTTCTACACTCACTTTTCCGGTGTCGAGCACGAGGGAGGGAACGAGAAGAGGATCACCCCCATCAAGAAAGGGGACCTCAAGTTCGAGCCTCTGGCGGACTACCTTGCAGAGGAGAACCCGAACATCACCATCATATCCTCATCCCCATTGCTCGAGCATGACGCCATGTATATGAAGGTCATCTACGAGCGGGTCCTGACCAAGAGGGTGGCCAAGGAGACCAGGGGCAAGAAGTCCGATAAGGGCAAGGATGAGGACCCGGAACTTGACATAGATGAGGATGATGGGGTGGAGTACGACGTCGAGATCGATGAGGTGGAGGAGGACCAGGATGTTCTGGAGACCGCACCCCGACCCCGCGTAGAGAAGAAGGCTCCTGCAGAAAAGCAGACGCCAAGCGCCAAGCCCAAGAGCGAGAAGACGAAGCCGGCCGCCAAGCAGCCGGCAAAAGCGCCCGCCAAGGCCCCAGCCAAGCCTGCTACCTCCACCAAGAAGAAGCGGTGAACATGCAGGAATCCCTGTCATACATCATGAGGGAGATGCTCGAGGCCCTCTCCCGCGTGAGCCCCTCCGAGGTGGATGCGGCTATAGAGGCCTTCGCCGCGGCCAAGAAGATCTTCATCTATGGGGTGGG
>Ga0123328_1003957_pt1 | contig 12334 bp, 9 predicted proteins | sample BioC12SIPDNA_2_FD_89702 | JGI IMG/M metagenome (GOLD analysis project Ga0123328, IMG submission 89702) | Anaerobic biogas reactor microbial communites from Washington, USA - Biogas_R1_A C12 SIP DNA | ecosystem: Engineered > Bioreactor > Anaerobic > Unclassified | place: Washington, USA...
GAAGCTGGCCGGGCGGGCGAGTTCCGGGTGGCCGCCTACCGTCGAGCAGCGGAAGGGGTGATTCAGGCAGGCGAGCCGGTGGCGAACATGGTGCGGGAGGGACGGAGTGCTGACCTGGACGCCATCCCGGGCGTAGGTGAGCGCATCGCCGGCCTCATCGAGGAGTACGTGAACACGGGGCGATCCGGATTGCTGGAGCGCCTGGAGGCGGAGACCAGTCCGGAGGCGGCGATCGCCCAGGTGCCGGGCATTGGGGAGGAGCTGGCCCGCCGGGTGGTGGACTCCCTCGGAGTTCGCACGCTGGAGGAGTTGGAGTTGGCGGCGCACGACGGCCGGCTCGATGGTGTGCCCGGCTTCGGCCCGGAGCGCCTTGAGGGGGTGCGAGGTTACCTGGCGGGCAGGCTCTCGCGGTCGGCGCGCCGATCCCGGGGCGAGGGCAGAGCACCGGCCGAACGACCGCCGGTGGCGCTGCTGCTGGAGATTGACGAGGAGTACCGCCGGCGCGCTTCCGCCGACGACCTTAGGCGGATCGCGCCCAAGCGGTTCAACCCCGAGGGGAAAGCCTGGCTGCCGGTGCTGGAGGAGAGCCGAGAGGGGTGGGACTTCACCGCCCTTTTCTCCAATACGGCCCGCGCCCACGAACTGGGCAAGACTGACGATTGGGTGGTCATCTACTACGAGAAGGACGGTCGGCAGGGTCAGGCCACGGTGGTGACGGGGAGCAAGGGGCCCCTAGACGGACGGCGCATGGTGCGAGGCCGGGAGGCGGAGTCGCGGGCCTTCTACGCGGACAGGGCCTCTACCTGAGCCGCTGGATCGGCGCAGGCCCGGGGGAGGGCGCGGGGGCCCTCCCCTACGGAATCGGCCGTGGCGGCGGTAGGGGCCGTGCCCCTGGCCCGACCCCGGGGCACGGCCTCGTGCTAGCTCAGGCCCATGGCCTTGAGGTTGCGGTAGCTGATGGCCAGGCTCTCGAAGGGGTCGCGCTGGCAAACGTCCTGCTCCACCGCCGCCCACTCCACGCCTACCTCGCCGCAAGCCGCGATGATGGCAGGCCAGTTGAGGTTGCCTTCGCCGATCTCGGCGTAGGTCTGCGCCCCGTTGAGGATCACCATGTCTTTGAAGTGGACCACCGGCATTCGGTTGGAGAAGCGGCGGATCCAGGCCATGGGATCGCCCCCGCCGTGCTGCACCCAATACGTGTCTATCTCGGCCATGAGGTAGCGGGGGTCGCTCTCGGAGTAGAGGATGTCCAGGCCGGTGCGGCCGTCGAACTTCTCGAACTCGAAGCTGTGGTTATGGTAGCTGAAGGTGAGGCCGGCCTCTCTCAGCTTGTGACCCACCTCGCTGGCCTCGCGGGCGAAGCGCCGGTAGCCATCGGCGCCCAGGCGGTATTCCTTGGGCAGCCCGCCGATGGCGACGTGCTTGCACTCCCAGAGGTGGTGCTCGTCAATGACGGGCTGGATGTCGTTCCAGAGCCGGTCTACTGCCGTGTGGGTGTTGCACATGATGAGGCCTTCGCCATCGAGCAGGCGCTTGAGGGCGGCTGGTTCGATGGGGCCGATGCCGGAGACCTGTACGGCACGGTAGCCGATCTCTCGAACGCGATTCAGGCCGCGAGCGATCTCCTCGGGCGTCTTCATGAACTCCCTGACGGTGTATAGCTGCGCGGCAATGCCGATGGACTGCATGTGATCCTCCCTCTGTGACTCCGCTGGCTGCGGCCGGCGCCATTATGCCGCTCCTCAGCGGCTGGCTCAAGGCCGGCCGAACGGGGCCGACTACTCGCCCGCCACTACCTCAACGCGAATCTCGTCGACGGCATCGGCGCTGATCCAACCCTGCTGGGCGGCGTGCTCGGCGAGGGGTAGGGTTGTCTCCCCCAGGACGAGCCGGCTGCCGGCGTGGGCCACATCCTGCGCCAGGGCTTCCAGGGCGCGGATGCGCTCTTCACCGCGCTTGTCCAGGGGGGAGCGGTGGTCGCCGACGGCCCGGATGTACACGGCCCAGATGCGGCCCGGGTACAGCGCTACCACCTCTCGGTAGATCTCTGGGTCTTTCTCGCCGCTGTCTCCCACCAAGATGAAAGGCAGGTCGGAGTAGAACTCGAGTATGCGCCGGATGGCCTCCAGTTTGTGCCCACGCGGCCGGAAAGGCCACAACCCCTCTTCGGTGAGCCCCCAGTCGCGCATGATGACGGGGCCGACGGGGATGTCGTTGAGGACCAGGAACTCGTTCACCAGGTCGTACAAGTTCCAGGGTCCGTTGGACACGTAGAAGAGCGGGTTGCCCGGGTAGGTGGTGAAACCGCGCTGCAGAGCCCGGTAGAAGGCGGCGACGCCGGGGAACGGCAGTCGGGTGTAGGCGTTGCCGAGCAGCACGGTCCGAGCCATGGGCAGCCAATGGTGAGCGTGGGTGTGGATCACCGTGTCGTCTATATCGCTGATGATGCCGAACCGGGCCGTCTCGGACGGCCACTCCACCTCACCGGTGGCGTAGACCGGGGAACGCCCCGGCAGTTCAGGTTCCACTAGTTCCAGTTCGACTGTGCGCCAGAGGCCGTTCGCGGCGCCTTCGTCTTGGAGATTGAGGCAGAGCTCGAAGTAGCCTTCTCGATTGGCCCGCGCCAGTTGCTCGTGGCCGCGGAACCGCACTCGGACCAGGGCCTCGGGGATCTCGTTGGTTCGGGCGCGGCGGAGCATGCTGCGCAGGTTGTCCCAGGCGCTGTCATCGAGGCGGGCCGGCGGCACGTTCCGGTCCTCGAGCACGCGTCCCTTGATCCAGATCCTCCCGCGGCGGCCGTAGCCCCGATAGGGCACGATCTCGACCGGCCGACCGCGCCCAAGGCGTCGACGCAAGCGGTAGCGGAGGTCGTCCGCCCGATCCTCGAGCCGGCTCATCATCTTCAGTACCTGTCTGCGGATGGTCACGATCTGGTTCGCACTCCTTCGGCCGCGGGCGACGAACGGGTTCCCGACGGACGCTGCCCTCAGTCTTGACGCGTCTGCCGCCCCAGTGTAAACCAAGGCACGCCTGGTGCGCAGCAGCATGAGTCCGGGGCAGTGAAGGAGGAGGCCATGAAGCTCGATTTCACCCTGATCGCGGAAGGGCTGCCGGGGGCGGAGGGTCCGGTCTTCGACCTGAAGGGACGCTTCTTCATGGTGGTACCGGATCGGGGCCTGGTGGTGCGCGTCACCGACGAGGGCGAGGTGTCCACCTGGGCCGATACGGGAGGAATTCCGGCCGGCTTGCAGTGCGATCGAGAGAACAACCTGTGGCTGGCCGATATGAAGCTGGGCATCCTGCGCCTGAGCCCTAGGGGCGAGATCGAACCGATGGTGACCGAGTTCGATGGCGCGCCGATCCGCGGCTGCAACGACCTCTACTTCGACTCCAAGGGCAACCCTACTTCACCGCGCCTGCCGGCTCCAGCGCCGAGAAGCCGGTGGGAGAGGTGTTCTGTCGCCGGGCCGACGGCGAGGTAGTGCGGCTAGACGAGGGATACCAGTTCTGCAACGGTATCAGCGTGACGGCGGACGACCACACCCTGATCGTGGCGGAGACGCGGACGAAGTCGCTCTGGGCCTTCGACATCCTCACCCCCGGAGTGGTGGCGCACAAACGGCTTTGGGCTAAGCTCCCCGGCGACCACAACGGCGGTCCGGACGGGGTGGACTTCGACGAGGCGGGCAACCTGCTGTCGACGAACATCGGCGCCTCGGCCATCGAGGTGTTCGCGCCGGACGGGAGTTGGCTGCAGAGCATAGAGACGCCCTTCGCCCGGCCCTCCAACGTTCACTTCGGTGGCCCGGACGGCCGCTGGGTGTACGTTACGGAGCACACCAACAACGCCCTCTGGAAGTTCCACTGGGTACGCCGCGGGCAGCCGCAGTACTGCCAGCGCTAGAGCAGTAGTCGGGCCGGGGAGCGACGTTACCGCTCCTCGGCCCGTTGTTGCCCGCTAGTACTCCAGGCCGCGTTGCGCGTCCAGGCCCCGTTGGTGGGGGTGCTTCAGGTTGCGCATGTCCGTCGCCAAGTCGGCGAACTCGACCAGGGCCGGGGGGGCATCGCGGCCGGTCATGACCACCGTAGTGTGGGATGGGCGGTTGTGGGACAGCCAGTCCAGCACGGCGGACTGGTCGAGCCAGCCAAAGGAGAGGGGGTAGGTCATTTCGTCGAGGACGACGAGATCGTAGTCGCCCGAGACAATCAGGCCCTGCGCCATCTCCCAGGCGGCGCGAGCGCGCTCGGCGTCGGCGGCCAGGTCCCGCTTGTCCCAGGTGAAGCCGGCGCCGGTGGTGTGCCACTCCACGCCCAGCCGGCGGGCGGCGCGGATCTCGCCCCAGTCGCTCCCCTCGGCCTTGATGAACTGGATAACTGCGGTGCGCCATCCCCAACCCCACGAGCGCAGCAGCGTGCCCAAGGCGGCGGTGGTCTTGCCCTTTCCGCAGCCGGTGAACAGCATCACCAGCCCGGTGCGGTGGCGGCGCTCGTCGGCGACGGCGGTCGGTTGGACTTCCATGGCCCTCTCCTGTCAGGTCATCTCTGCCGTGGAGCCACGCCGCCGACTGGAGGGTGGGTAGCACAAACCCCCTGTCGCCGGGACAAGGGGTGGAGTGGACCGGACGCCGAGCCCCGGGTAGGGCTCGCGTCGGCCGCACGACGAGTGCCGAAGCGCTCGTGCTCCCTCCCTCCCTCTCGCGAGTCGGTGCGGAGCCCAGTAGAGGCGGGCGACCTGGCTTAGCCGACCTTCGGTCGGGCATCACAGTTGCGCGGCAGCGCCGGACTCGCACCGGCTTCGCCATTGTGCCCCGGCATCCGGGCCAAAGGGCACCTCTACGGCAGGCCTATGAAGTTGGGGGCATTGTAGCGGGGGCGAGTGCGGGGGGCAAGGGTGAGGCCGACCGGGTGTCCGGTGTGCTCCAGGGGCCAGACTGGCACCGGGCGCCCATCCGGGCGACAATGCGTCCGCCGATCACTTCTTCCCGAGGCAGAGTCATGGTGCAGGCTAGAGACGAACACGCGGCGCTGATTAGCCCGTATGGCGGCAGGTTGGTGGACCTTCTCGTTCCGGCGGACGAGAGCGAAGCGCTGAAGGACTATGCCGGGCGCCTCCCCTCGATCCAGGTTTCGGACCGGGTGGCGTGCGATTTGGAGATCATGGCGGTGGGCGGCTTCTCGCCGCTGGACCGCTTTATGGGGCAGGAGGACTACCGGCGGGTGGTGCAGGAGATGCGCCTGGTGGACGGGCACGTCTTCGCCATCCCGGTCACATTGCCGGTGGAGCCGGCGGAAGGCATCGCCCTCGACGGCGACATCGCCCTCCGCAACGCCAAGAACGAACTACTGGCGGTGATGACGGTCGAAGAGGCCTACCCCTGGGACCGCGAGGAAGCGGCCGAGTTGGTCTTCGGGAGCCAGGACCTACGGCACCCGCTCGTGGTCGAGATGCATCGCTGGGGTAGCACCAACCTCTCCGGCAAGCTCCGCGTCCTGGCCCTACCGCGCCACTATGACTTTGTGGACCTGCGCCTGACGCCGGCGCAGACGCGAGCGCGCTTGGCAGAGCTGGGCCGGGAGAACGTGGTCGCCTTCCAGACCCGCAACCCGCTGCACCGCGTGCATGAGGAACTGACGAAGCGGGCGGCGGAAGAGGTGGACGGCGCTCTTCTGCTGCACCCGGTGGTTGGCATGACCAAGCCGGGCGACGTGGACCACTTCACCCGCGTGAGGGCCTACAAGGCTCTGGTACAGCGCTACTACGACCCCAGCCGGATTCTGTTGTCGCTGCTGCCGCTCGCCATGCGGCTCGCCGGCCCGCGTGAGGCCCTCTGGCACGCCCTGATCCGGCGCAACTATGGCGCCAACCACCTGATCGTCGGGCGGGATCACGCCGGCCCTGGCGCGGACTCCCAAGGCAGGCCCTTCTACGGTCCCTACGACGCCCAGGAGATGCTCAGCCGCTACAGCGACGAGCTGGGCGTGGGTATGGTCCCCTTCCGGGAGTTCGTCTACCTGGAGGAGGAGAAGCGCTACGAAGAGGTGTCTCGGGTACCCAAGGCGGCGCGCGTGGCCTCAATATCGGGGACCCAGGTGCGGGAGCAGTACCTCAACCGCGGTCGCACCCTGCCGGAGTGGTTCACTCGGCCGGAGGTGGCCGAGATCCTGGGCGAGGCCTACCCCCCGCGGCATCGGCAGGGCGCGTGCATCTGGTTCACCGGGCTTAGCGGCTCGGGCAAGTCCACCACGGCCGAAGTGCTCACCACGCTACTCCTCGAGTGCGGGCGGCAGGCAACCGTGCTGGACGGTGACGTCGTGCGGACGCACCTGTCCAAGGGGTTGGGCTTCAGCAAGGAGGACCGGGACACCAACATCCGCCGGATCGGGTTCGTGGCGGCGGAGATCGTCCGTCACGGTGGCGTCGCCATCTGTGCCGCGGTGAGCCCCTACAAGGCGACGCGCAACGATGTGCGCAACATGGTGGGCGCCGATCGGTTCGTGGAGGTCTTCATGGATACGCCCCTGGAGGTCTGCGAGCAGCGGGATGCCAAGGGGATGTACGCTGCCGCCCGGCGGGGCGACATCAAGGGCTTCACCGGCATCGACGACCCCTACGAGGAGCCGGAGAACCCGGAGCTGCGCCTGGAGACGGTGGTGGCCACGCCGGAGGAGAACGCGGCTTCCATTGTGCAGTATCTGGCAGAGCGGGGTCTGGTGCGCCGGCCGGACGCTGAGTGCGACACCGGCGGAGCCGCCCAGGTGGCGGGCTAAGGACCACGGACGCGATGATCTGCTCCGATCGGTTCTGATCTGCCCGGCGCCTGGTCAACCAGAGGCACAGGTTGGGCCTCCGAGCCGGCTAACCTAACCCCCAACCCCTTCCCTAGAAAGGAAGGGGAGCCGGAAAGCGCCTCGCTCCTTGGCAGAGCACCTTCGGGACCCCCCTTCCTTCTCAGGGAAGGGGGGCAGGGGGGTTAGGTTCAGCCTCGGGGCGCATCAGACTCCGTAGATCTCGCGCGCGTTCTCGTGGAAGAGAAGATCGATCAGGTGCAGGGCGAGGTCAAGGCTGTACCAGCCGCGCTCCACCCGCTCGCTGAGTAGGTCCTCCACCACCTGCTTCACCAGCTTCAGTTTCGGATAGCACCACTCGGCGTGGTAGGCGTCCGAGAAGAAGGCGATGATCTTATTGGCGGGCACCATGTCCAGGCGCGTCTCCAGCGACTTGCGGATGTAGTGGGGGTAGAAGGTGTGCCACCAGTACCCCGCGACGCTGACGTTGGGGAAGTGCTTAGCCAGGATGCCCACGTCCTGGGTGAAGGCGTCCGAGGCGGTGGACATGTTGATCAGGATGTCCTCGTAGGACCCGGCCAGGCGGGCAATGGCCCCGATGAACCCCGGGCTCCACAGGGTGAGGGAGCGGTGCGGTGGGAGCACCTCCGCCCCGGCGATGAGCTGGAAGGCGCGCAGTCGCGTGGCGCCCATCTCCTCAAAAGCGGTGGCAAGCCCGTAGGTGGCGAATCCGCCCAGTTCGGCAGCGGTCAGGTGGTCCCGTTCGCGCGCCTTGTCCAGGGAGCGGGTGGCTTCCGCCTTGGTGCAAGGCTCGCTGTTGAGGTAGGCGAGGGGCCAGGCCCCGACGAACTTGCCTCCATCGGCGGCGGCCTTACCGATGAGGGTCGCCAGCAGCTCGCGGTAGTCGTCGGCTGTGCGCACCTCTCGGCCCAGCAGGGCATCCAGGGACTCCACCACCTGCCTCGGGCTCCGCTTTCCATCGCGCAAGTTGACCGGCAGGCCCTCGGCGCCCAGGGCCATGGCGGGAGAGTAGGGGGCGCCCACGTGCTCCACGCTTATGCTTGTCTCGATGCGGCAGTGCTGGCGCAGCACTTCCTCCTGCCAGTTCGGGTCGTTGCCGCGAGCCTGCACGAGGGCACCGGCCGCCTCCAGCCCCGCCTCGGTGAGCGACTCGATGCCGTAGAGGTCGCGAAGGAGCCAGCGCAGCATGACGCCGGAGGTGGTGTTCTCCAGCCGGGGGAGATAGCGAAGTGCACGGCGCACCCGCTCCAGGGGCATCATCCCCGGGTCGGCCAGTTCGTGCGGCAGTCCGGCGCGGGTGACTGCGGTCTGGGGAAGGCCGGCCGACACCAGCTCGATCCAGACGTGGTGATAGAGGACGATGTCGGCTAGGTTGTCGGCGGCCGGCTTGTGGGGCCGCAGGTGGCAGTGGGGGTCGATGACAGTGACCTGGGCCAGGGCCTCGCGTAGGGCATCCCGCACATAGCTCATGGGGCATCTCCGGTGTAGCGGTGCCGCTATGATACCCGATTGCGGAGCGGGCACAATCATGGCGGGCCGGGGCTATAATGGGTGTAGTCACCGATGGGTTGTGCTGGCTCGGATCTGGCGAGGCGGAGGTGACGGCCATGCCCCAACCGGAACATGCGGATCAAACGCGGCTCGAATCGGTAGCGGCGCCGGGCCGGCGATGGCCGCTCGTGGCGCTGGCAGCGGTGGCTCTGGTGGCGCTAGTCCTCTACACGCGCTGGGAGTCGCGCCCGGATGGAGAGAGGGCGCCCGCCCCGCCGGTCTTCCACCCCTACGCCACTCCGCGCGCGCTCATGATCGGAGAGCATCTCATGGAACGCGACATAACCGATGCCGCTGTTCTGGCGGCCATGGAGGCGGTTCCACGACACGAGTTCGTTCCCGAGGACAGCCGGCAGCAGTCCTACGCTGACCGTCCTTTGCCCATCGGGCACGGCCAGACCATCTCGCAGCCCTATGTGGTCGCCCTGATGACGCAACTGGTGCGCGTGCGCCCCGGCGACCGGGTGCTCGAGGTGGGCACCGGCAGCGGCTATCAGGCGGCCGTGCTGGCGGAGATCACCGATCACGTCTACTCCGTGGAGATCATCCCCGAACTGGCAGCGGAGGCGCGTGAGCGGCTGGATCGCCTCGGTTATCGCACGGTGCAATCGGCCGTGCGGGATGGCTACTATGGCTGGGAGGAGCACGCGCCCTACGACGTCATCGTGGTCACGGCGGCTCCAGACCACGTTCCCGCTCCGCTGCTGGACCAGCTGGCTGAGGGCGGCCGCCTGGTGATCCCGGTGGGGCCGCAGGGCTTCTTCCAGACTCTGTGGCTGGTGGAGAGGACGCCGGACGGTATCACCCGCACCAGCATGGGGTCGGTAGCCTTCGTTCCTCTTACCGGTGGGCGCTGACCCCGGCACCGTCAGGTGGGCGGGCTTTGCCTGCTGCCGATGCCGGTGACGGCGACCAGCGCGTAGGCGGTGAGGGCCACGCCGAGAGTGGGTCCGAATCCCCCCAGGACGGCGAGGCCGGTGGCAAGAACGCTGGCCAAGGTGGAGGCAGCGCCGTTGGCGGCTACCGCCCAGGCGCGCTGGCCCGGGCGGCGGCTCGACTGGCGCATCAGCGTGGGGAAGGCCCCGCCGAGCCCGAACCCGATCAAGCTCCCGAGCAGGAAGACAGCGCTTGCTAGCACCCAGTCCGGCTGCGTTAGCAGTCCAGGCAGGAAGCTGATGCCGCCCATTGCCAGGCCGACGGCCGCGAGGGGCAGGCAGAGCCATAGGCGACTGGGGTGGCGCTCGCTCAGCGCGGCCGCCAGCCCCGAGCCCAGCAACATGGCGCTGACGACCAAGGCCATGGAGGTGGGGGCGTCGCGCAGCAGCAGTATGGCTGCCTGCAGGAAGGGCAACTCCACCAGCAGGTAGCCCAGCCCGAGGGAGACGAACCCGACCACACTGGCGATGCCAGGACGGTCGCGCACGCGCACCAGGGCCGGACCCAGGAGCAGGACGGCGAGGAGGGCCAACACCACCAGCAGCAACGGCAGCAGCAGGAATCCGATGCCCCCGAAAGGCAGAGCCACCTGCCCTGCTTGCGCCAGGATGCGGGTGGTGTGGGACCAGCGGAAGCAGTGGTGGGGGAAGGGACGGCCATCGGTGGGCGGCTGCACCATGAAGGCGTAGCCGTCGGCCACGCCGGCAGGATCGGCGAGCGCGGCGGCGAAGGTCTGGTGGTAGACGTCTTCGGGTAGGCGGTTGTAGTGGTTGGTCTCTTGAGGCTGGATCCCCGACACCCACACCAGGTCCAACTTCAGCGCTTGCGTCTCGGCGCGGAAGCGGGCGATCTCCGTGTCAGACCAGGGAGTGGGGCTCGCAGCTATGACCAGGGTCTGCATGGAGCGGGCGGCCAGGAGGTGCCCGGCGGGATCGAGCACCCCGCGGCGCGCCAGTGCTTCGATGACGGTGAGCCAGAGGCGCAGTTCCTCGCTGGGCGGCTGCTGCAGCCAGCTTTCGGCCACCAAGTAGCCCCCATCGGCGAGCGCGGCAAGAGCGTCCGTCAGTGCTTCCACCGTGCGGCCGTAGTCCTCGGTGAGGCTGCCCGTGCCCCAGCCCACGGCCCGGTAGGCGCCGCGCAGAGGCAGGTAGACCAGGTCCCAGCGCTCACCGCCGCGGAGGAGGGCACGGGGGTTGTCGCTCAGCAGTCGCACCCGTTCGGAGCGCACCGCTACGCTGCCCCAGCGAGCGTCGCTCAGAGCTGCCCGGATGCCGCTGGCTGGCACCACCGCGGCGAGGTCCCCGGGGAGCGCCGTCAGTGCCAGCCAGAGCGAGACGTCACCGGCCGGGTCGAGGACAAGCGTGCTGTCGGGGCCCCGGAGCCGGAGCGCGGTCCAACCGGGCAGGCAGCGCACGAACCCGGCCTGATCGGCTCGGGAGACGTTGACGATGGGCCGGGGTGAGTCGCCGTCCTGGTACACCATGGTCTGCGGTGGGACCGGTTCCGGACACTCAGGCGAGATGCCCCCGGCCATGCGCAGGTTGGGGCCGGCGACCACGTCCACGCGGCCCTGGCGCGACCAGAAGGAGTCGAGGAGTTGCGAGCCTTCGGCCTGCAGGGCCTGCCACAGCGGCTGGTAGGTGGACAGCCGCAGGGGCAGAGCACCGTCCCACGGGAGCGCCACCGCCAGCGCCAGCAGCGGCAGGACCAGCAGGCGGGTATGTCTGCGACTCACCCAAAGGAGGGCGGCGGCAGACAGGCAGGCGGTGAGCACCAGTGACCGCACCGGGCCCCAGTGGGGAAGGATGAGCGCCGCCGCTAGCGCTCCCGCGGCTGACCCCACCAGATTGGCGGCATAGACGGCGCCGGCTCCGGAGCCCAGCTCGAAGGATAGCGCCAGGCTCATGCCCAGCAGCGCAAAGGGCAGGGTGAGCAGCAGCACCAGCGCGAACGACAGCCCGGCCTGGCGTGCCGACCAGGCGAGGGCGTAGGTCTCCACGGGAAGGCGGGAGACCGCCACAGCAGCCAGTAGAATGGCCGGCCCGGCCAGCAGGCACCACGGCGCCGGCCGGCGGAGGCTAGGCCCGGCGGGGAGGCCGGCTGCCACCGCTGCCCCACCGGCGGCCGCCCCGAGAAGCGCCAGCGAGACGGAGAGGAAGGCGAAGTGGTAGCCCTGCGTGAGGGAGAACACCCGGGTCAGCGCCACTTCCAGCAGAAGTGTCGTGGCCCCGGCGATGGCAGCGCAGGCAGTGTGCTCGGTCTTCAGCGAGGAGACGCCTGACCTCCCGAAACGGGGATTGCCGGCTCTGGCGTTAGGCATGGCAGCCGATCTCTATCTCTGCAGAGGGCGCTCGGGCGCACGACGGTCAGCCAACAGCTCCAGAATACCACCATAGTGGCGGACCGTCGTGGCGTCGTCAGGGAGCAGGGGCTGTGCTATACAGAGGGGGCAGGAGCCGGACGCTCAGCGCCGGCAACCGGTCGAGGGGGTGGGCAAGATGGCGGTCAAGATCGCGATCATCGGCGCCGGCAGCGTCACGTTCGCGCGGCGCTTGGTGCAGGATGTGTTGTCGGTTCCCGAGTTGGCGGACAGCACCATCGCCCTGATGGATATCAACCAGGAGTACCTGGACCTGGTGACGCACCTGGTGGAGCGGGACATCGGGGCCAACCGGCTGCCCGCCCGGGTCCTGGCCACCACCGACCGCCGGAAGGCGTTGGCGGGGGCGGACTACGTCGTCAACACCACTCGCATCGGCGGGCTGGACGCGTTCCAGCTCGATATCGAGATCCCGCTGAGGTACGGCGTGGATCAGTGCGTGGGAGACACGCTCAGCGCCGGCGGCATCATGTACGGCCAGCGCAACATTCCCCAGGTCCTGGCGTTCTGCCGCGACATCCGGGAAGTGTCGCAGGCGGACGCACTCTTCCTCAGCTACGCCAACCCCAACGCCATGAACACCTGGGCGGCCAACCATTACGGCGGCGTCCACACCGTGGGCCTGTGTCACGGAGTACAGGGTGGCCACCAGCAGATCGC
>Ga0123328_1003961_pt1 | contig 12326 bp, 9 predicted proteins | sample BioC12SIPDNA_2_FD_89702 | JGI IMG/M metagenome (GOLD analysis project Ga0123328, IMG submission 89702) | Anaerobic biogas reactor microbial communites from Washington, USA - Biogas_R1_A C12 SIP DNA | ecosystem: Engineered > Bioreactor > Anaerobic > Unclassified | place: Washington, USA...
CTTCGGCTCCCTCCATCGCCCAAACCGCGCGCCCCCTGGGCTCGCCAAGCTCCAGCTTGGCCTCTTGGGTTCTTCCGCGCGGGCCTGTTCGATCCGTGTTTCCCCGAAAGCCAAGGGGAAGCTTGGCGATCCCAGGGGCGCGGCCTCTCCAGCGAACCCGGTACTCTCTTAGCAGCGAAGCGAAGCAACCTCTTGTCAGAACGCCCCAGGTTCCCCGCATCCAATGAGCCAACGGTCATTCCTTATCCGGCGACCCAGGGACTGTTTCCCGTTCGCTTTTTTCGTGGAACGGGGGGTATCATGGACCCCGGCGCGGCTGCCGCCGCGAAACGAGGGAGAGTCCGCCATGATGAAGCCGTTCCTGTGCCTGTGCGCGATGGCGCTGTGCGCCGTGTCCGCCGCCGCCGATCCCGTCGCGGTCTGGCTCGTTGACCCCCTGGAAAAAGTCTTCGCCGACGCGCGGCCCGGCGCCGAACCCGTGCCGCCCCTGGAGGCCGCCCGGGGCGAGCAGGCCACCTTCCAGGTGGTCGTCCGCGCGGAACACCCCCTCACCGCGGTACGCGTGGCCGCGGACCCGATGACCGGCCCCTCCGGCGCGGTCCTCACCGCGCGCGCGCCGCGCGTGGTCGGCTACGTCTACGTGGACCGGCCCTCGCAGAAACCCTCCAATGACCAGTTGCGCAAGCCGCCCGCCGACTATCCCGACGTGCTGATGGAAACGGACACGATGGACCTGGGGCCGGGGCAGGCGCGGCCCGTCTGGATCACCGTGGACGTGCCGATGGACGCCGCCCCCGGCCTCTACCGGGGCATGGCGCGCGTGTCCGCCATGACGCCCGCCGGCGGGTTCAACGCCGCCGTGCCGCTGGAACTGGAGGTCTTCGCCGCCGCCGCCGGGCCGTCGCGCCTGTGGGTGACCAACTGGTTCTCCGTGAACTGGAACCACATGGATATTTCGCCCGAGCCGGAGTCGGAGGAGTACTACGCCCTCCTGCGCCGCTTCGCGCGGAACATGGCGGAGCACCGCCAGAACGTCGCGCTCATCTCCCCCCTGGGCCTGGCCGAATTCGGCGTGGGCGCCGACGGCGGGCTGACCGTGGACTTCAGCCGTTTCGACCGCTGGGTCCGCATCTTCCAGGAGGAGGGTGTCATCGGCCGCATCGAGGGCGGCCACCTCGGCGGCCGCACCGGCGGCTGGGACTCCGATTTTGGCGCCAGCATCCGCGTCGTGCGCGACGGCAAGGTGGTGGGTGAACATGTCGCCCCCGATGCGCCGGGGGCGGAGACTTTCCACGCGTGGTTCCTGCCGAAACTCGTGGCGCACCTCAAGGAGAACGGCTGGCTGGACATCTACCTCCAGCATCTGGCCGACGAGCCCACGCCGACCAACAAGGCCTCCTACCGCGCCCTCGCCGCGCTCCTGCGCAAGCACGCGCCGGAGCTGAGGATCGTGGAGGCCTGCCACGAGAAGGACCTCGTCGGCGCCATGGACGTCTGGGTGCCCCAGCTCAACTTCCTCAAGGACGACTTCGCGCACTACCAGGCGCGCCAGGCCGCCGGCGAGGAGGTGTGGTTCTACACCTGCGTCTTCCCCCAGGGCGAGTACGCCAACCGCTTCATTGAGCAGCCCCTCATCAAGACCCGGCTCCTCCACTGGATCAACTTCCGCTACGGGATCACCGGCTACCTGCACTGGGGATACAACCACTGGGCCAGCGACGACCCCGTCACCCACACCACCCGCCCCCACGGCGGCCCGCCCTACCTGCCCGCGGGCGACCCATGGATCGTCTACCCCGGCAAGAACGGCCCCCTCGACTCCCTCCGCCATGAGGCCATGCGCGACGGCGTCGCCGACTACGAGCTCCTCGCCCAGCTCGCGGAGAGGGACCCCGACGCCGCAAAGGAGATCGCCGCGCGCCTCGTCAAAGACTTTGACAGCTACGACACCGGCATCCCGGCCTTCCGCGCCGCCCGCCGCGACCTGCTCCGGAAACTCTCAGAATAGCCGTCCACCCGCGGCTTTCTTCAGCAACTGTCCGGATGCTCTCCGTCCGCCCCCCCGCAGCGGCTTCCCGCACGGACGCCTTGCCTCGTCCGTTCTTTCTGTGATTTGAAATCTCATGTTTGAAAGGAAAGTTGAAATCCCGGACAGGCGTGGGCGAAGCGGGCGGGGGCACGCACGGGATGAACGGGCCTTCGGGGGCGTGCTAGACTTCGGCGGACATTCTTGGAATCCGGCGCCGGGACGCACAGGCGGCCCGCCGCCTTCAACAGGAGGAATGAACCGTGATTTTTGCGATCGGTCTCGGGCTGTACGTTTCCGGCGAGGAGAAGATCGGGGAAATCCTCATGATCATTTCGGGCGCCCTGGCCCTCATCGTGTCACTGCTCGGCGTGGCCTGAGCCCGCCGCGTCTTCCTCCAGGAGCCGCGCACTGAAGAGGTGGTAGACCCAGCCCGCCACCACGAGGAGCATGCCGCAGGCCATCCAGGACAGCACGCGCTGGTATTGGAGCAGGGTTGACGTGTCGAAGAGGATGACCTTCCCCATGGTCACGGCGAAGAGCGCCATGCCGCCCGCGCGCAGGGACACCCGCCGGAACCGCAGGCCCAGCCAGATCAGCGCGAAGGCCTCCACCGCCCACGCGGCGGACACCAGGCTGATCCCCACGCGGCTGTCGAGGCTGGTGAGGGTGCCCGCCCAGCGGGGCATCTCCAGCGCCAGCGCCGCCGCCGCCAAAACCGCCGCCCCCAGCCCCAGCGCCGGGGCGGCGGCTTTCCCCGCGTTCCCGTAGTCCGCCCGGGCCAGCAGGCAGAGCGCCGCCACCAAGCCCATCCAGGGCAGGAAGGCGTCGTTGAGGAATAGCCAGGACGAGGCGGGCAGGTAGGCCCTGTCGAAAAGCATGCCGAGGGCCGCGAGCACGCCGATGGCGGCGGGCACCAGGGCCGCGCCGCGCCACACCACGCCGCGGTCGCGGGCGGTGCGTGCGGCCGTCAACGCGATGGCCGGCCAGATCACCAGCATGGACGCGTACAGGCGGGCGTTGTGCGCCCGGACCCCGGCCTGCGGCAGCACATGCCGCCAGAAGGCGTCCGCCTCGAAGTGGAGCGCGAACCCGCACAGCATGAGACAGGCAAAGGCCGCCGCGTTGCCGGCCTGGGCGTTGGACGCCGGACCGCCGATCTCCGCGCTGCGGCGCAGCAGCCGCGCCGCCACGCCCCAGCACGCCGCCACCGCCACCCAGCAGAGGAAGGGCAGATTGGCCAGGGGCCGGAAGATGTCCGCGTGCATGGGCAGGGCGGTGAACAGGCCGCCCACCGCCAGGGACAGCAGCAGCAGGCCCGCGACAGCGCGGTGCGCCCGGCCGGGCCGCAGGCCCAGCGCCGTGAGAGTCAGCCCCTCCACCGCCCACGCGGCCCCCGCAAGCATTGGCCCGGCGTTCGGCGCGGACCCCTCCAGCGTGCCCGCCCACCGGATGAACTCCAGCCGCGTTGTCACGGCGAGCAGCACGACGGCGGCGCATTCGAGCACGGCGGCGAGCGCCGCCTCCTCAGCGTCCCTGGACCGGAACCGGATCCCGGCCATTGCCAGGAGGACCCCCATCAGCAGAAGATACGGCAGGAAGGCCTCATTTAGGAAGAGCAGCGTGAAGGCTGAGTCCCAGTGGCGGAAGCCCAGCTGCGCCGCCGCGAGCGCCACCACCACCGGCGCGAGTCCCGCCCACCGCCAGGGGCCGCCCGCGCGGCGTCCCATCCCGGCGGTGACCAGCGTCATCACGGACCACAGCGCGATCAGCGTCTCCACACGGTGGCGCGGCCACAGGGGCAGGTGTGCCCCGTTAAACTCCCACGCCAGCGCGAACTCCAGGCTGAGGGCCGCGCCGAGCAGGGCCAGCGCGCCCACGGCAAAGCCTCCCGCCGCCGCGCGGCTTTCCCCCGTCCAGTCGCGCACGGGCCTGAGACCGGCGAAAACCGCCGCCGCCGCCCAGGCCGCCGTCACCAGCATCCACGAGGCGAAGGGCGCGTTGAAGGCCAGCCGGAACGGCGCGTCGTGCATCGGCAGGCGGTAGAGCAGCCCGCCCGCCGCCAGCAGCAGCGCGAGCGCCCCGCCCGCCAGGGTAAAGAAGTTCTGGAAACGCCCCGCGATGAAGACCAGCGCGAAGCCCTGGAGCGCCCACATCAGCGGGATGCCGTAGACCCGCATCTGCACGGGTACCGCCGCCAGCATCAGGAGGATCGCCACCACGAGCAGGCACTCGGCCATGGGCCGGTCCCCCCGCACGCGCACCGTCCACAGCAGGTACAGCGCCAAGGCAAACAGCGCCTGCGCCGCCAGCAGCCACCCCAGCACCCCGGGGTTCAGGGTGTGCAGGCTCATGTACAGGGCGTAGAACCCGTGCGCGGCGTTCACCGCCACCAGCGTCATCTCCGGCACGCGCCCCGGCGCGCGGCGCACGAGGCCGAACACCGTCGGCACGAGAAGGAAGAAGACATAGAACAGCATGGCGTACATCACCGCCGGCCGCTGAAACTCCGCCGAGAACGAGGAGACATGCCACATCTGGTAGAGCGCCGTCACGCAGGTGAAGGCCGTCACGTTCACCCAGCGCCACCGCCGCGCCAGCGAGGTGCCGAAGGCCACCAGCGACAGGACGAACAGGTACGGGAAGAAGGCGTCGGGCCGGTTCTCCCCCGTGGAGAGCAGCACCGGGCTTGCGTAGCCGCCCAGCAGCGCGATGAGCGCCAACGCCTCCGCCCCGTTCCACACCGAAAGCCCCACCGCCCCCAGGGTCACCAATACCGCCAGCGGCAGCGCCGCCCCCGGCGACAGCAGACTGTACAGGTGCACGGACGCGAAGACCGCCCCATAGAGCCCCGCCAGTCCGCCGCCGGAAAGGCTGTAGAAAATCACGCGGTACCCCCGCCGCCGACCGAGCTGCCCCAGGCCCATCGCCGCGAGCGACGCCGCCGCCGTCATGGCCAGACGCCCCGCCGGGCCGATCCACGCGTTGTCGAAGGCCATCTTGAGGAAGAAGGCCGACGCCACCAGCATCATCGCCACCCCGGCCCACACGATGCCCCGCATCCCCAGCATCATTTCCAGACCGCGGCCCGTGATCTCCGGGGACATCGCCGGCGGCTTGGGCGCTCCGGGGGGCGCGGTTTCCACCCGCGCCGCCGCGGAAAGGGCGGGGGCGGGCGCGGCGGAGGGGGCCACGCGCGCCGTCACAGGCGCGGGGGGGAGCGTCGCGGGGGTTTCCACGCGCACCGTCACAGGCGCGGGAGGGGGCGTCGGCACGGGCCGCGGCCCCGTGACCACCGGCTCCGCCGGCATCGGCGGCGGCGCGATGGGCGCCCTCTGCGCGGCAGGCGCTGAAGACGCCGGCGGAGATTCGGCCCGCGTTTCCGGCGCGGGCACCGTCTGCCGGTCTTCCCGCTGTTCCAGGATCCGCAGGGCGTCTTCCAGTTCTTTCACGCGCCGGCCCAGCGAGAACGACCGGAACATGCCCACATATCCCGCCACCAGTCCGCCCACAACGACCAGCGCCAGCAAGATCGCGGCACCCATGACCGTCTCCTTTCCCTGTTCCCACCCCGCGTGGGCCTCAGACCCGGCATGATTGTTAGAACTCTAACGGTATGATAGCATTTCTTGCCGCCCGTGTCAATCCCCCCGGAAGGCTCTCTTAAAAACGGGCAACCGTCCCACCCACCCTGTGGTCCTGCCGGGGTTGACGCCCTTGGTAATAATGGATTATCATTTTACGAGGTGCTGCCGACGGCTTCACCGCCGAAAGGAGACTGGATGCGCGGATGGCGTGGCTTGGTGTGGACGGGGCTGCTGGCCGCATGCCTGGCGGGGTGCGGAGGTTCCGCGCCGTCTCCGGACGGCGGGGCGTCCCCGGATGCCGGGTCGGTGCGGGTGGCCACATCCATCGCCCCGCTCGGCCATTTCCTGGAGCGGATCGGGGGGGGGGCGGTGACGGTGACGGTGCTGGTGCCGGCGGGTCAGGCGGCGGAGACCTTCCAGGTGCTTCCGCGCCAGATGGAGGAGTTGAGCCGTTCGCGGGTGTATTTCCTGGCGGGGATGCCGTTCGAGGAGGCACTGGCGGGGAAGCTGCGCGGCATGCCGGGGTCGCCGAAAATCGTTGACCTTCGGGAACATGTGGACTTGCTGCACTTCGACTGCGGCGCAGAAGACGGCCCCCATGGGCACACGTCCACTGCGTCCATTGAGTCCACCCCGTCCACAGGGGGGCACGGCGGCCATGACCACGGCCATGATCACTCCCACGAGGGGCCGGACCCGCACTACTGGATGGACCCCCTGCGGGTCAAGCGGGTGGCGGCGGCCATGGAGGCGGCGCTGGCGGAGGCGTTCCCGGCGCAGGCGGCGTCCTTTGCGGCAAACCGCGCCGCCCTCGACGCGGAGCTGGAGGCCGTCCACGCGCGGGTGGCGGAGGTGCTGGCCCCGTTCCGGGGCGGGGTGATGCATGTGCACCACCCGGCCTTCGGCTATTTCTGCGACCGCTACGGCCTGAAACAGGAGGCGCTGGAGAGCGCGGGGAAGAGTCCCGGCGCGCGGCGGATTAACGAGCTGGCGGAGGCCATGAAAGACGCCGGCGTGGCAACCGTCTTCACCCAGCCCCAGTTCACGCAGGGGGAGGCTGCGGCGCTGGCCGAGACCGTGGGGGCGCGCCTGGTGGTGCTGGACGACCTGGCGCCGGACTATGCGGAGAATCTGGAGCGCATGGCCCGCGCGCTGGCGGAGGGGCTCGCGCGATGACCCCCTCCCCCGCCGTCTCCCTGCGCCGCGTCACCTGCGGCTACGGCGCCGAGCCGGTGCTGCGGGAGGTGGACATGACGGTGATGCCGGGCCAGTTTGTGACGGTGGTCGGCCCGAACGGCGGCGGCAAGACCACCCTCTTCCGCGCCGTGCTCGGGCTGCTGCCCGTTGCCTCCGGCGAGGTGCGCCTCTTTGGCGGGCCGCCCGAGGCCGCGCGCCGCCGCGTCGGCTACGTGCCCCAGCAGTTCACCGCCGACCCCTTGTTCCCCGTGCGGGTGCGCGAGGTGGCGGCCATGGGGCGGCTGGGGGCGCGGGAGCCGCGGCGCGAGCGGGCGGCGCGGGTGGACCGCGCGCTGGCGACGGTCGGGCTGTCGGACCTGGCGGGCCGGTGGTTCAACGACCTGTCGGGGGGCCAGCGCCAGCGCGTGCTCATCGCGCGCGGCCTGGCCACGGACCCCGAGCTGCTGCTGCTGGACGAGCCGACGTCGAACCTGGACGCGACGGCGGAGGAGGCGGTGCTGGAGGTGCTGGACGGGCTGCGGGGGCGGCTGACGGTGCTGCTGATCACGCACCACGCGAAGGTGGCCTCGCGCTTCCTCGACGTCATCTACTGTGTGAACCGGACGGTGCACGTCCACCCGCCCACGGCGCGGGTGGACGAGGACCTCATGCGCCACATCACGGGGCTGGGTCTTCCGGGCAGCGCGGCCGCGGACGGCGGGGGGTGCGGCCATGGGTGACTTCTGGCTGGCTGTGGCGGCGTATCCCCTGGCGCGCAACGCCCTGCTGGCCGCGCTGCTGGTCAGCGTGGCCTGCGGCGTGGTGGGGTCCTATGTCGTGGTGCGGCGGATCACCTACATCGCCGCCGGGGTCGCGCACTGCGTGCTCGGCGGGCTCGGCGCGGCGCGGTACCTCAGCGTGACGCGCGGGTGGGACTGGCTGCGCCCGGAATACGGCGCGCTGGCGGCGGCGCTGGCGGCGGCGGGGCTCATCGGGTGGATCTCCCTGCGCCACCGCGAGCGCGAGGACACCGTCATCAGCGCCGTGTGGAGCGTGGGCATGGCGGCGGGCATCCTTTTCCTCCACGCCACGCCGGGGTACAACCAGGACCTCATGGGCTATCTTTTCGGAAACATCCTCCTCGTGACGGGGCGCGGGCTTTGGTTCCTGCTCCTGCTCGACGCGGTGATCCTCGGGCTGGCGGCCCTCTTCTTCCGCCCCTTCCTCGCCGTGTGCTTCGACGAGGAGTTTGTGCGCCTGCGCAACCTGCCCGCCGACGCCTACTACCTGCTGCTGCTGGCCATGACCGCCCTCACCGTCGTCGCCCTGTCCATGGTCGTCGGCGTCGTGCTGGTCATCGCCCTGCTCACCCTGCCCGCGGCGGCCGCGGGCCGCTTCGCCGGGTCCCTCCTCCAGATGATGGCCGGGGCCGCGGTCCTGTGCGCCCTGTTCTGCGTCGCCGGACTCACCGTCAGCTACCGCCCCGACTGGCCCGCGGGCCCCGTGATCATCCTGATCGCCGGGGCCGCCTACCTGGTCGCGGCTCTCGCCCCGCGCCTTCTCCGCCGCGCGCCGCGCGCGGGGAAATAGCGCGCCGCGACCCCCGCGGACGGCAACGCCCCGACCGGAGGGTGGCGGGCCGCGCGCCCGCACAGTAGACGCGGCATCTTGCCGCGTTCTTTGGGCCAACGAAAAACCCAAGAACGCGGCAAGATGCCGCGTCTACGTTTCCTGCCCTCCCGCAAACCCCATTTCATAGGCAGAATTCCCGCCCACGGCGGTCAGGGGCCCGCGACAACGAAGGGGGCAACATCATCGCGAAGGGGCGCAAGCGAGGGATGCGATCGTGTTCCGGGAATGCCCCGGATCCGCCCCGCCGCTTGCCCGGCAATCCGTAAAGGCAAACGCCTGCGATGCGCTTCGGCGCGCCTTCCCGTGCGCGGGGGCGGGGGGGTGGTGTACAATACGCGGGTTTTTCCGCATCTTTTGAGGAACCCTTGCCATGCTCTGCAAACGTGTCATTCCCTGCCTTGACGTCGCGGACGGCCGCGTCGTCAAGGGGGTCCAGTTTCTCGGCCTGCGCGACGCCGGGGACCCGGTGGAGATCGCCCGCCGCTACGACGAGGAGAAGGCGGACGAGATCGTCTTCCTGGACATCCGCGCCTCGACGGACAACCGGGAGACCATGCTCGACGTGGTCCGCCGCACGGCGGAGCAGGTGTTCATGCCCCTGTGCGTGGGCGGCGGCATCCGCACGATTGACGACATCCGCCGCATGCTGAACGCCGGGGCGGACAAGGTCTCCATCAACACGCCGGCCATCGAGAACCCGGACTTCATTGACCGGGCCGCGTCCCGATTCGGCGCGCAGTGCATCGTCGTGGCGATTGACGCGAAGAGGCGCGCCCCGGAGGAGGGCGGCGGCTACTATGTGAAGAGCCACGGCGGGCGCGACGGCGGCCGGGCCACGCGGCTGGAGCCGGTGGCCTGGGCGAAGGAGGCCGAGCGGCGCGGCGCGGGCGAAATCCTGCTCACCTGCATGGACTGCGACGGCATGAAGGACGGCTACGAAATCGCCCTGACGCGGGAAGTCGCCGACAGCGTGGGCATCCCCGTGATCGCCAGCGGCGGCGCGGGAAACCTGGACCACCTGCGCGCGGCGCTGCAGGAGGGCGGGGCGGACGCCGCCCTGGCCGCCTCGATTTTCCACTTCCAGGAGCACACGATCCGGGAGGCGAAGGAATATCTTGCACGGCACGGCGTGTCTGTGCGATTGTAACCACCGCGCGGCCGGGGACCCGGCCGCCCAAGGAGACGGAAAGAGATGTTCCATCACGAGCAGCGCGTCCGCCGATGGTGCGGCCCCAGTATCTGACCCCCGAAGTCTGTCTCCGTTTGTTGCGTTGCTTGCACCCCCCGCGCCCCGGAGCGGCCCCGCCGCCGGCGTGGACATCCCGTAAAGGAACATCGCCATGACCTACCCCGACCTCGAAACCTTCCGCGGCCTGGCCCGCCCCAACGCCGTGATCCCGGTCTGCCGCGAGATTCTCGCGGACCTCGAGACCCCCGTCACCGCCTACCTCAAGCTCTCGCGCGGCCAGGACTTCTCCTTCCTCCTGGAGAGCGTGGAGAAGGCCGACACCATCGGCCAGTACTCCTTCCTCGGCGCGCATCCGTCCATCGTGTTCCGGTCCAAGGGCCGCGACGGCGTCATTCTGCGCGACGGCAAAGAGGAGCGCTTCACGTCCGACAACCCGCTCAACGAGCTGCGCGCCCTGCTGAAACAGTACGAGCCCGTGGCCGTGCCGGGGCTGCCCGCCTTCCACGGCGGCGCGGTCGGCTACATCGGCTACGACCAGGTGCGCTTCTTCGAGAAGCTGCCCGACGCCAACCCCGACCCGCTCAACCTGCCCGACCTCTGCTTCATGATCACGGACACCATCGTGATCTTCAACCATGTGAAGAACAAGATCCAGATCGTGTCCAACGCCCATGTGGACGGCCCGGCGGACGCGGTGTACAACGAGGCCCTGCGCAAGATCCACGAGATCGAGCAGCGCCTGCGCGGGCCGCTGGTGGTGAGCACCGAGCGCCTGCACAACGCGGTCGGCGACGTGCCGGTGGAGTCCAACTTCACCCGCGGGGCCTTCTGCGAGGCCGTAGAGAAGGCGAAGGAGTACATCTGCGCGGGCGACATCTTCCAGGTCGTCCTCTCGCAGCGCTTCCGCCGCCCCGTCGGCGCGAGCCCCGTCAACCTCTACCGCGCCCTGCGCTGCATCAACCCGTCCCCCTACATGCTGCTCCTCCAGTTCCCCGACTTCGCCCTGGTGGGGTCGAGCCCCGAGGTGATGACCCGGGCCACCGGCGGCACCGCCATGGTGCGGCCCATCGCGGGCACCCGCCGGCGCGGCGCCACGCCGGAGGAGGACCTCGCCCTCGAGCGCGAGCTCATGGCCGACGAGAAGGAGCGCGCCGAGCACATCATGCTGGTGGACCTCGGGCGCAACGACATCGGCCGCATCAGCGACCCGGGCACCGTGGCGCCGGTCGAGGGGCGGCTCATGGTCGTCGAGCGCTACTCCCACGTCATGCACATCGTCAGCGAGGTCGCCGGAAGGCTCCGCGCCGACTGCGACGCCTTCGACGCCCTGGCGCACACCTTCCCCATGGGCACCGTGAGCGGCGCGCCGAAGATCCGGGCCATGGAGATCATTGACGAGCTCGAGCCCGAGCGGCGCGGGCCCTACGCGGGCGGCTGCGGCTACATCAGCTACGACGGCCAGATGGACACCTGCATCCTCATCCGCACCATGGTCGTCAAGGACGGCGCGGCCTACCTACAGGCGGGCGCGGGCATCGTCTACGACAGCGACCCGGACCGCGAGTACGAGGAGACGGTGAACAAGGCGATGGCGCTGTTCAAGGCCGTGGACTTCGCCGAGAAAGGGCTCGAGTCATGATCATCATCGTGGACAACTACGACAGCTTCACCTACAACCTGGTGCAGTACTTTGGCGAGCTGGACAACGACGTGCGGGTCTTCCGCAACGACGCCATTGACGTCGCGGGCATTGACGCGCTGCGGCCCGACGGCATCGTCGTGTCGCCCGGGCCGTGCACGCCCTACGAGGCGGGCATCTCGATGGAGGTCATCCGCGAGCTCGGCCCCCGCTACCCCACCCTCGGCGTGTGCCTCGGCCACCAGAGCATCGGCGCCGTCTTCGGCGGCGACGTCGTCCGCGCGGGCGTCATCATGCACGGCAAGGTCAGCACCATCCGCCACAACGGAAACCCCTTCTTCGCCGGGGTGGACAACCCCTTCACCGCCACGCGCTACCACTCACTGGTCATCAAGCGCGACACCTGCCCCCCCTGCCTCGACATCACCGCCGAGACCGAGGACGGGGTCATCATGGCCGTGGCGCACCGGGAGTTCCCCATCTGGGGCGTGCAGTACCACCCCGAGAGCATCCTCACCCCCTGCGGCAAGACCATGATCCGCAACTTCATGGGCTTCACGAAGAAATAGCGGGGCCGCGGGAGGGTGCGGAAATGCCCCCCCTGATTTCCCGAATGCCCCAGTCTTGCACAGCGCGGAGCGCCTTGGAGTGCGGCGGCTTGCCACCGCCTTTCTTCGCGCGGGCTTGCCCGCGCGCGGCTTGGGCGTTCGCCCGCGGTCAGCCCGGCGCCCCGGTCTGGAAGGCGGCAGCAAGCTGCCGCACTCCAAGGCGCGCTCCGCGCGCGCATACCCTGCGGTCCGCGCCCCCTGGGACCGCCAGGCTCCAGCCTGGCACCGCGCGCCCCATGCGCGCGTCCACGCTCTTCATTCTCTTCCGTGGGGACCGTTACCAGGCCGTCATCTGCGCTTATCTGCGTCATCTGCGGATGAACGCTTCCGTCTTCTCCCTGCCTTCCCCCGAAGGTCTGTCCGGCACCCGGTCTGGAAGGCGGCAGCAAGCTGCCGCACTCCAAGGCGCGCTCCGCGCGCGCATACCCTGCGGTCCGCGCCCCCTGGGACCGCCAGGCTCCAGCCTGGC
>Ga0123328_1003963_pt1 | contig 12321 bp, 4 predicted proteins | sample BioC12SIPDNA_2_FD_89702 | JGI IMG/M metagenome (GOLD analysis project Ga0123328, IMG submission 89702) | Anaerobic biogas reactor microbial communites from Washington, USA - Biogas_R1_A C12 SIP DNA | ecosystem: Engineered > Bioreactor > Anaerobic > Unclassified | place: Washington, USA...
GCTCAGATTGAATCGCTTGCAGAAATCCTTGATGCTGGTCGTTTTCCCCTGCAGCCCAGACGCTAAGCGAGCCGCGGCGACAAGCGACTGCTTTGCTTCGGGAGTCGTCGCCTGCCGTGTCGCCCTGAGAATTGCCGTCGCCAGTCGCTTGGTTCCCTGCGCGCTGGTCGCTCGGAAGTCGGACGACAGGAATTCCTTGATCCAGTAGTTTGATATCGCGAGCACGTCGCTGTTGATCTGCTTGTCAACCGCCCTGCCGTCCCAGAAATCGCCGTCAAGTGTCTTTCCACGGTAGACAGCGGCCTTGTAGGCGGTGGCACTTTTCATGAAGACCTTTTCTAGGAATTGGACGCTTAGCGACTCGGCTTCCTCCTCCGCCAAAATGCCGCTATCCGCGGGAAACCGCGAGAGTACGATTTTCGTTTCGGCAGCATCCTTCCCGACCAAAAGAAAGAGCAGCCCCAGCCCCGACTTGTTTGTCGTCACACGCTGCAGTCGTTCGCCGATGGTCCGTCCAGCATCCAGGGAGCGATGTCGAAGATATGCCAGCATCAGATCGCGGAAATCATTCTGCTGGGAACCGTCGGGGGCGGCATCGAAGGTGATGTCATGCGTGCATTCACGGTCTGCTTTCTCAAACACGTCGCGCAGCATGCCGAAGAGACGCCCCGAATGCTCGACCAACGTCCCACGAATTGGCGTTTGCTGGTCGAGGTGCTTCTTTTCCGGATGTACCAAGAAGCTGTGAATGCAATCCAGAATCATGGCCATTACCGAGGACTCCAGAACAAATGATGTCGGGATTTATCGAAAAAACGAGCGACCGTCGTTGCAGAAGACGTAATGTTACTCGGGTGTGCGGACTCGTACAGCATCCGCACGGATTTCGACGCATCGTTCGCGAATTGAGCCAGGCATGGCACATTGGCGTCAGTACGGATCATCGTTCTGATAGTGCGGCGAGGGATAGTCAACTCCTCAAGGCAGCCAGTTCGCGTTCCAGCTCGCGCCGGAGACGGGCCAGGACGGTGTCGGTTTGCAGTTCGGACTTCTTGACTTTCAGCAGGTCGGCCACGCGGCAGCCGGCGTCGAAGGACGATCGCAGCAGCGGCAGCGGCGCGGTGATGGTGGCCTCGGTGCCGATTCGGGGCACTTGCGCAGGGAACAGCAGGTGCGGCAGCAGGTCACGCATCGGGGCAGCGGGCAGGCCGGGGACCGTGATGCGGTCACGATCGGTCGTGTGCTGCTCCAGTTCTTCCATCAACGGCCAAAACATCGTCCCTTCCTTCGAGAACCCCTGCCGTAGTTCAAGTCGCCGGGCGATGACCAGGTAGTTCAGGGCGCACTGGGCATGGCCGGCCTGGCGGTTGACTCGCTGCAAACGCCGCACCACGAGGATGGGCTCGAACTCGCGGCGTGCCATCTCAGCCAGGTGCCTCCGGGGCTGCTCGACTTCTTCGTCCGTCAACGGCGTGGTCTCGTCAAACTGCAGTCCCTCGACGGCATCAAGTGACGTGAGCAACTGGATGTGGCGAGTGCCTTCGGGGTCCACCGTCGCCACCGCGTAGCCGACCATCTGGGCCTTGACGCCTTCGACGGAGGCCGTCAATCGGCGGATTGATGGGGGCAATTCGTGCTGGCCGACGTGGTCTAGCACGGCGTCGAAGACCGGCTCGCCGTACGACGCGAAGTGCAGCCGGCCCTCCAATTCCGGAATGCCGGTATCCAGCAGGGCTCGGTTGGTCGTCAAAACCGCTTTCTCCGGCGTGCCGTCGATGCCACGGATGTGAAACACCGGCCGGTCGGGATCGGCGGCGACGACACCGCCCAGATCACGGAGGTAACGGGACGCGGACAGGGTCCGCCAGATGCCGTCCAGGGTGACCGGAGACGACGTGCCGCTGCCGTCACCAGCAAGCCGGGAATAGATGTCGTACAGGTCCCGCGGCGGAATCTCCATGCTCGCGGTCCGTTGCTGGAACTGAGCGATGCGCTCCTTGGCCCGCCGCTCCAACTCGTCTTCGTCCAGACGGCCTTCCGCGAGTTCCAGGAATTCCTCTCGCGTCACCGGGAGCATGGAAATCTGCTGCGTTCCGACAATACTGCCGGCCTGGACCAAGCGGTTCAGAAGGCGATCGTAGACGATCTGCTCGGCCGAATCGGCGTAGCAGAGATTCAGCACAAAAATCTGCTCGTGGCGCTGGCCGATACGGTCAATACGCCCGATCCGCTGCTCGACCTTCATCGGGTTCCACGGCAGGTCGAAGTTGACTAACAGATCGGCTGTCTGAAGGTTCAGACCTTCGGCGGCTGCGTCGGTGCAGACCAGGATGTCGATTTCGCCACGTAGAAAGCGGTGTTTAACCTCGTCGCGTTCGACACCGACCAGGCGGTGGGTTTGAGGGTCGGTGTACTGGCCGCCCTGGCCGGAATAGGTGCCGACGAGCATGTGGCGGTCAACACGCTGCAATCGCCGGACGATGTCGGTTAAGGTGTCGAAGAACCGCGTGAAGATCACCGTTTGCTTGATTCGCCCCGTTCCCGCGATCCGCCGCTGCTGCAGCACGCCCAGCAGCCGCTGCATCTTGGAAGGCGTGGCGCTCAGGTCTTCCAGGTTGCCGAGCATTTCGGTCAGCCGCTTCCGTTCCCACTTCAGGTCTTCCGGCGACCGATTCTTCAGCAGCGAAGCCACGATTTCCTCGTCGTCTTCGTCTTCTTCGGCCGTAACCCAGCCTTCATCGTCGGCCGAGAATTCGGCGAGCGCCGGGGCCAAGTGCCGCAGCGTTGCTTCTACACGTTCCCGGCGACGCCGAAGCGTCTCGCGGATCGCGTACAGACTGGACGCGAAACGCAGCCGCAGGCAGCTGAGCATGAACCCGATCATGTTTCGCGTTTCGGTATCGGCATGTTCAGCCACCTTCTGGGGCAGCTCCTGGCAGTAGCTTTCCAGGTCGTCGTAAGCCTGCTTCTCCTGGTCGTTGAAAATGATCCGGGGAACGGGCAGGATCGTGCGTTTGGCGAGGTTGGCGCTCAGCCGCCCTTGCTCGCGGTAGATTTCCAGCAGCGATCGGGTGTGCCGCAGCATGGTGCGCGACAAGGGCGAGGCCGCAAAGATCAGCCGCAGCATGTTGCGCAGGTCCGCGCCACGCGGTGCCCGCCCCTGCTCCAGCCACTGGCGGACTGCAACGCGTATACGGCCGTCGATGACCGCCGACTCCATGAAACTCCACAGACGCGGGTCCTGCTGCGGGACGATCGCCACGGCGCGTCGCAGAAACTCCCACTCCTCCTCGCTCGGCGTGCCGTGGCGGACCAGCTTTCCGAGGATCTCGTAATACTGCTGCATCAGCGTCGGATCGAACTGGAAAGCGCCTACCCGATCCGTAAATTGCAGCAAGTCCGAGACTTCGACCGCGTCCAACTGCATCGGCGTCGCCGTGGCCAGCCACAGACACGACGTCTTGGTGGTCAAGTGCTCGCGGATCGCTCGGAACAGGTTGCCATACTCGGCATGGACCCTGGCCCCACGAACCGGGTTTTTCCGGCGCGCGTAGTGGGCTTCGTCGACCAGGACGATGTCGAACGGTGTCGTGTGATCCAGGTCGGGCAGCCGTTCCTGCCGGCTCAACAAGCCCGTGGATACGATGGTCAGGTTCGGCGTGTACAGCGAAGCCGCTGGCCGATCTTCCTCGACCGGGAACTCGTAGTGGTGCTTGATGGTCGGCCCGCCCAGCACACGCCCGAAGGGCATCAGAAACTTGGTCGCCATTTCCCGTTGCCACTGTCGGGTCAACGCCCGCGGCGCGGCGATCAATATCCGCTCGACCAGCCCGCACAGATGCAGCGAACGCCCCGCCAAGCCCGCCTCGATCGTTTTTCCCAGGCCCACCTCATCGCACAGCAGGTAGTTGTAGGGCCAGGTCTCCACCAGACGGCGTGCGACGACGGCTTGGTGTGGCCAGGGCTCGATTGGAGCGGTCTCCAAACCAACGTAGCGTCCGCCCGGCAGCTTGGGGCCATCCTTGATGAGCGCGAACCTCAGCCGTTCGGCGGCCGAAGGCGGGTCGACTTTCTTCGGCGCCGCGCTCGTGCCGTCGATCTCGGTAGGAAAGGCCACTCCTTCTGCGATCTGGATCAACCGCCGCCGCACAGCTTCCGGCAAGTCCATCACCGGCAGATGAGGATTCAGGTTCTCCCAGTCTGCCTGGAAATCAGCTTCGGCTTCCTCGACCCGTTCCCGGTCGCGTTCGCCCCACCAATCACAGTGGATGTCGATGTTCTCGGCGTTGTGGACGAGCGCCATCTTCGACTCGTTCAGCGACCCGCTGACGTACATCCGCTGGCCCAGTTCATCCGTGAAGATCGCCCACTTCTCGTGGACGTAGCCGTCCTCGACAGACGAGAAAGGAAGCGGTCTGCCGGTTTCGGCGTGGACCCGGAAGGCCACCCGGACCTCCAGGTAGCCCTGGGCGACCATCCAGGCTAGCAGGTCAACGCCCTTAGCCACGTCGGCGGGCCAAGTGTCGCGCTGCGCCAACTGGGCGTTTAGACCGGTGGCCAGGCGTTCTGCGTCACCCTGCAGAATGGCTTGCACATCGGACGGATCGAGGTCAGCGCCCACGATCAAGCGAATCTTGCCGCCGCGCCCCACAAACGCCGAGAACCCCTGCGAGGCGGCGGCCAGGGACGACGAGCGAAAATAGCCAGCGATGCGGTCGTAGCGGATTGACCGTTTCAGCACCGGGATGTAGAAGTCGTAGAGGATGTCGACGGGCCGGCCTTTACCGGTCACGGCGGACGTCTTGTAGGAATTCCGCCATGTGTAGCTGCGAAGGTTGGCGACAGGGCGCCCGGCTGCATCCGTCATGTCACTCTCGCTTCAAGCCAAAGAGCATCGTCTGACCCTCCTTGCGAAGTGTCTCGTCGGCCATCTCCTCGGCCCAGACGTGCAACAAGTCCAGAATGAGCCGCTGCCGGCCATCGGCGTGCTCGTTCAGGTAGGCGCGAGCCACAGGGATGTCGCCACGGCGATGAGCCAAAATCAGGCCCTGTAATACATCCCATTCCGTCTGTGGGTTCTCCAGCCGCCGGGCGTTTCGTTCTTCGGGCAGGGCCAGCCGCAGCTTGGAGCCCTTGCGGATCAGCGGAGCGTGGTAACCGGTCGATTCCGCTTCACGGCTGGTTCGTCGCCGCTGGCTAGCCGCTTCCTGGTTGATCCCGACAATCCGACCTTCTACGGTGTATCCACCCGGCCGGCTCTCCAGAGCGATATTCAGGGACTTTGACAAGTTCAATGCATCGTCGTATGGCAGTTCGCTGAAGCCGTAGATGCCGAATAGGGTCAATGCCATCGTGGCTTCGGGCACCAGGTCATCCACTTTCAGGCGACCACTCGTGATGCGCGTCACCTGCCGTTCAGCGACGACGCGACTGGCCTCGTTCATCGCGCGAATCGGGCTGACCGGCTCGTCGCCGTCGAGCACCGGCCAGTTCTCGGACAGCACACGCAACGCCCGTCCGTAGCTGGCGACCATCTCGTCCACAGGATTGAGGTTGAGTCGCTCGAATTCGGGCAACGCCGAAATAACCGCATCACTGATCCTCTGCTGGATACCAGTGCCTCCAAAACCAGTCCACATAGAAGGTTCCAATGAACCGCGTGACCTCTTGCGACATGAGATGAATATCGAACTCGCTGCCGCAGCCTTGTCCCGTACATGTGTCGAATACGAGCCCTCCGATTCGATCGGAAATGCGGATGAGATCGTCCATCCGGATTCTATGAGCGACCTCGTAAGTGTTTCCCAGGCATCTTGGCTCTTGTGAGTGAACATCAAGCTCAACAGGCCATTGTCCTTCACCTTCCTGTGACACTCCGAAAAGATCTCGCGCATGAGCGATTCATATTTTTCGCCGGCCGCTCGCCGTGAGCCATCACGAGCTGGGTTTGCAACAGCTTCCTCCAATTTGTTGACGAGGCGTCGGGTGAAGATTCCAGGGTAGAGATCACCTAGTGTCCGCCGCATCCACACGTAGAAGAAATCGGAAAGCTCGGCATACATCACATTGTCGTAGTACGGCGGGTCCATACAGACGAGGTCAACCGAACCATCTTCGATTCCGGTGAGATGAGCAGCAGTACCGCAAGTCACACAGAGTTTGTCGACGTCGATGGCTTGATTGCGATGTTTAACGAGTTGGGCGAGCGAAACGTACGAGTCTAGTGCCTGAGACAAAGCCCACGCAAACCCAGATGTAATGCCTGCAAAGGCCATTTCACCAAACGTCCATTGAATGGCGAAGTTATGTCGAGTGAACACGTGTGCCAGCACCCCCCGCAGAGCGTGCCACATTGTTTGGTTCGCGTTGTAATCCAATGCTTTGTCAATGGCGAACTGAAGGTACGTGACAACTGCACGGCCGCGTTCTTTGCCGAGTTCGCTGCAAATCCGTGGCTTGCGCCGGTTCAGCTCGGCGACGACGGTCAGGTGCCCAATCAGTTGCCGCGGTGTGAACATGTCACACCAACGCATCGTGCCGTACATCCGGTGCCCACGGTTGTAGTTCGAGTTGGGCGGAATCTCTTCGGTCGGGATAAGCCCCGCCGCATCCCATTCGTCCCACTTTGCGAGTAACCGCTGTTCTGCTCTTGCCAGCGCTGCGAGGTCGTCTTTGTTTGGGGGCCGAAAGAAGGTGAGTTTCTCAGTCTTGATGTCACCCGCACGCTCGCCTGACTGGTAACGCTGGATCTTCCCCTCGCGATCGAGCTTCGGCTGGTGCCGCACGGCAACCACGCAATACAGCCGGTCGGTCCATTTGCCGAGATTGGATTCGCCGCGAGCCTGCCGTTTCACCTCGTCCTCGCCGATAGCTTGCCGGCAGTGGATGCACATGCCCACACCGTCCGAGACGGTTGCGAACTCCGGATCTTCCCCGTTCGGTCCTTTGTCTTTCTTCACGCGGTAGATCGAGAAGTGGACGTCCTTGGTTTTGGGATCGGGGACGATCGCTACGCCCCACTGCTCTCCTTCCTTGGACAGCCAGCAACTGTTCAGCAGTGGCGACTTGCCGCCGCAGTGCGGGCAGGTCAGTTGGCGGCAATAGAGGAAACCGTCGAGCGTTTCGTTTGCGAACTGTTCCACCAAATCTGGATAGCCCCTTAAGTGTCGCTTGAGCGCAGCCATTTCCGAATCGGGCAGCCGAGACGCAGGAAACAGGTCGCCAATTTGCTCCACCATCGCATCCCGGATCTGCTTTCCCCACTTTGAGATATCCTCGGCGAGATCTAAGCCGAAGCGTGCCGGGTAATCGAGCGTCGCGTACAAGATCACCGCGGCGACGGGATTCAGTTCGTTGGCGATGACACGATGGCCAAGGCGAAGCGCCTCGAACGGAATCGAGCCTCCGCCGGCCGTTGGATCTAGAACCGTTAAACCAGTAGCTTGCGAAGCGACGGTGCTTTTTGTGTATGCGCGGTCGTAGCCATACTTATCGTCAGCGCTCCGGATGCCCCGTGCCTTCTCCCATTCGATCCGCTCCTTGGCAAAGGCCGGATCAGCCGCGACGCGCTGAATAGCCAACCGGTCGCCTTCCTCAGGCAACGGGATCGGGTTGTTTTCGGAACGCCAGCGAGCCAGCACGGGATCACGTTCCAGCTGCGGATCACGTTCCGTCAGTTCCTGGATCAGCTGTCGGTTGCCTGACCGCCGTCGTTCCTCGGCTTCAACCCTGCGCAGAACCAAAGCGTCGACCTCGATGCATTCATGCCCCTGGGCGTCCGTGCTGATTCGTCTGAAGAGGCTTTCCTCATTGATCACCCAAGGCTCGGACGTTCCGTCACGACGCGGCAGTAGCGCTTCTACCCGTTCGATCCCCAACTGCCGCAGGAACCAATCGGCGTCAGTATCCGCTGGCAGCAGCGACGCCAGGATGGCGGCACGACTGGGCGTGAGCGGTCGCCGTGCCCACCAGATGTGAAGGTAATACAGGGGTGGCAAGGATGAACTTGCCCCGCGTTCACGTTGCGTTTCGGCGCCGACTTGATGGCAAGGGAAGCCGGCCTCAATTAGTCGTGTATCCATCTTGACCGTGGGTTTGTTCATGGTGTCGTTGCTTTGGTTTCAGTAGCGCGACCGCATCTGCTCCAGCATGCGTTCAACAGCAGGATCGTGCGGCTGGCCGCCGAGCAGGATCTTCAGCCCGGACACAGCCCAGCGGTTGGCATCTTCGCCGAAGTTGGAAATTCGCGACAGCCAGTACGCGGCTTCTTCGCGCGTGAACCGGTCGATGCGCCGGGCAATCAGTTCGACTCGATCCTGTTCCTTGACACGCTCGTGCAGCTTGAAGATCAAGGCCATTTTGCAGCCGGCTTCTTCGTCCAGCGGCAGGTTGCCTCGAAACCGCAGACCCTCCTTAGTCACGTACTGCTGCAGTTCCAACGGTTGCTGCATTTCGTCCAGGACGCGGGCGAGGATCGTGCGGATCGTGGGCAGACAACGTCGCTGCGACTCGCCGTACAAAAGGCCGCGATCGCGCCAAACGTCCTTGTGGTGACGCCGGTCTCTTGGCTTCTCGTCCAGGGCATGTCGCTCGCGGATGATCAGCAGTGGCGGCGGCTTGTCGCTCCACTCGGTGATCCGCAGCGACCAGGGTGCATCGCCCAGCAGCGGCGCTAAGTGCTTGTCGTAGTGCGCCTGCAGGTCGAGATCCTTGGCAGTCCGTTTCTTGGCCATCAGGTATCCTCGTCTATCACGTGGCCGTGTCTCTCCGAGACGCGAATCCGGTCTCGGAGAGACCGAGCCACGTGGGTTTGTCACTCACCACCGTCACGCTTCTTCCGAAGTTCCTTCACGAACAGGCAGTCGTCGTGCGGGTTGGCGATCTCCAGAATCGCCTCCGTCTTCGATCCGGCCTTGGCGACGCCGGCCAGCACTTCGAGCAGTTCGCTGAGCAGTTTCGCGGTAGCTGGCGGGATGTTCTCCAGCGTCAACCGCAAGGTGCCTCCCGGCGCCAGTTCCAAGTCGACAATGTCCAGCAGATCAATCTTGGACTTGGCGCCCTTCGAGTACAAGCTGCCGATCTTGGACAGGAGGGGCACGACGACCGCCGCCCCAGGCCGCCCGCTGAAATCCAGCCCTTTGATCTCGCCAGCTAACCATCCCTTCTGCGCCGCCGAGGCCGTCGTCAGGACGGCATCACCAGGGTTGGGGTTGTACAACACCGCGTTCGTGCCCGTAATGATTTCCGCGGGTTTCTCCTTCTGTTCGGGTTTTCCCTTGAACGCGACGAGTTGCCCGGCCTGAACCAGGGATGCCACCGCATCTCGGACTTCCTGTTCGGGAACCGCCCCGTGCTGTTCCCCAACCTGCTTCGCGATTTGGGCGACCGTCGCGACATTGTCCTGCGTCACTGCCTCCTTGACCCAGCCTTTCACCTTGGCGGGATCGATCTTTGTCTTTTTGGTCCAGCCACGTTGGTTGGCACCCTGGGCGGTAACGATCGTGTAGTCCGGCTTCGACAAGTCCAGATTAAACGGCAGTTCGCCGGAGTCGCGGCCGTAAAACTCGTCGGGGCGGACGTTGTCGTCGCTGCCCATGCGGAACAGGCACCAGACGCCCTTGCTCACGCCGCTGCGAATGATGCCGTCCAAGACGTCGGGGGCGTCCAGCACTGGCCAGTTGCGCAGGCAGCAGAAGTTGTCCCGCACCTTCTGCACGGCAACGGTATCGCCCTGGGCGAAGAAGAGTTGGCTGAGGCTCATCAAGTGCGACTGCTGAGTGTGCTCTGCCGTCACCAGTTCGCCGCCATCAAGTAGGGCCTGCCGGATCAGCTCAATGGTTGATTCCCCGCCTTCTCCGCCGCCCGTCTTGATTTCCTTGCGGATGATCTGACCGGAAGCGGACGGAAACCACAGGTTGCAGTACGCCTGCGTCACCGCCGTGACCAGTGCCTGTTCCCGTTCGGCACGGCGGGTGTCGAAGTCCTGCTCATCGAGACGTTCGCGATTGATGCCGAACGCCTGCGGATTGTCGTGCAACTGCCTCATGGCCACGACCCAAAGCGCCAAATCCTGGAGGCGTTTGTACGCTTCCTGGACCCGAGACTGCTGCGACGAGAACAGGGTGTCCTCGCTGCTGACGTGGCCTTTGACCAGAACGGTGTCCGGGACCAGCAGGAATACCGTGTTCTGCTGGATGCGTGGACGGTTTGGGCCGGTCGTCGTGACGAATGCATCGACCTCGATCTTGCCGGCGCCCAACTCGACCAGGGCCAGTACGGGCCGGTTTTTCTTGTCGGGGACATTTTCCGGCGTGGAAACGTCGTGCTCGACGTGAAACGTCCGGATGTCCTTCTTGACCACTTTGCGAGCCGTGGCGTCCAGCATCTGGCCGACGAGGGGCGAGTTGGCCAGGGAGCGGCGTAGGCGGGCCAGGACGATGTTCACAGACACATCCAGGCTGGCATAGTACCGACCCTCGCTGGACCGCAGGTAGAACGCATTGTCCTTGATCTGTTCAAGTGCCGTCTGGATCTGCGGCGGCGTCAGACCCGGGAACGAGACTTCGAGCAACCCTTGCTGCTCGGTCAAGCCAAACAACTCTGACTGGAGGCCAAGATCGCGGCCGACCAGGCTGTGCAGAAACACGACCCGCCAGGCCCATTCGTGCATTGGGAAACCGGCCGGGTGCGGGTTGTGCAGGTCGGCCAACTGCGCGTTGCTGCGGCCGCCTTCCAGTTGGTCGGTGTCCACACCACCCACGTCGGCATTCAGGACCGGAATCAGGTCGCTGCTGCCGGTCCGGCCGAGTACTTCGCCGACGATTCTGGCATCGCGGAGGTTGAGGTGGCTCGTCATCACCAGAGGGACCTGCAGATCCTCTCTCCAAAGGCTGCGGATCGTTGCCGCCAACACACGCAGCACGCCGCGAGTGCCTTGGAACGTGTCCACCGTGGCCAGTTTCTTGTTCAGGAAGTCGATCAGCGCAGGGTGGAACGGGTAGTTGGCGACGATGTCATCCTGGTACTTGGGACGGCTGGCATTGTCTGGGAGCATGGCCGCACACTTTGAGTACATCTCCCCGAACTCACGGGCCGTTTCCGTGGCGGCGGCCTTGTCGATGGCGACGAACAGACGCTTTGCCAGGACCCGCGAGATTTCGCCCGCCTGAACGGGAGTCACGGCTGTGGCATCGCGGGCAACGACGCTCTGGGGGTCTTTTTCGGCCTTCTCGCGGAGCGACACGGCCTCGTCTTGGGAAACCTCCTCGCCGCGAACGGCCGTCACAAGTTCTGTCAGCCGTTGCGTTTGGGTGGCAAAAGCATCCTTCTGGCTGGCCAAGGTCAGGATGACCACGACTCCGGAATGGGTGCGAGCGTAGCCGTGCAACGCCATCAGGAACGCGGCCAGTTGTTCGGCGCCGTCAGGGCGGGCTGCTTCAAGTCGGGTGGCGTACTGGGCCAATTCGTCTAGCATGATCAAGACTTTGCGGCCACCCAGGACCTTCTCGAAGTAGTTCTTACCGGGTGCTGCATGGGACGTAGCGTCGTCCCCCAGTTCGTCATACAGCGCCTTGCCGCCGATTTGGAACGCGATTTCACCCCACAGGGTGTACGGGACGAGTTGCTTGCCCTTGGGTTTATGGACCGGCAGCTCTTCCCCGGCGATGCCCACGACCGCGATTTCACCCGGCTTGGGCAACAGCCGGGGATCGAGAATGCCGGCCGTGCATTCAGCGAGATCGGTGCCGCGAAAGGCGATGTGGGTGCAGCCGATCAGCGTGTGCGACTTGCCGCCCCCAAACGAGGTCTCCAACCGGTGCAGGGCGCGAATGCTGTTGTCTCCGGCCAGCCGGCTGAAGACCTCCAGCATCAGGTCCTTCATGCCTTGCGTGGGGAAGGTCGCCTCGGCAAAGAACGCCACCGCGTCGGTATAGACGTTTTCGGTGACCCCCGGCTTGCCCCGATAGAAGTCCATGACTTGGGCCAGATTCGCCGTGAACACTTCTGGGTTGAAGGTTGCGCTGAGGAGGTCTGGCCGCGGCTGACAGGCTTGCAGGATGGATTTCACCGTTTTTCCCTTTCCGGAGCTGGAATGTCGGGACGATACGGATGTGCCGGTGGTTAGCGTGGCTTTTTCACTCGTTTCGGCGGTGGAGGCATCGGAGTTGGGTCTTCGATCTTCCGCAGCAGTGCTTCAACATCCGCCCGCTTGAACAGCCGGTAGTTGTTGACCGGGTGGCGGTATTCGGTCAGTTTGCCCATGGCCGCCCAGGCGCGGACCGTGTTCGGCGCCACCCGCAGCCGAACCGCAACTTCTTTGAC
>Ga0123328_1003966_pt1 | contig 12315 bp, 13 predicted proteins | sample BioC12SIPDNA_2_FD_89702 | JGI IMG/M metagenome (GOLD analysis project Ga0123328, IMG submission 89702) | Anaerobic biogas reactor microbial communites from Washington, USA - Biogas_R1_A C12 SIP DNA | ecosystem: Engineered > Bioreactor > Anaerobic > Unclassified | place: Washington, USA...
AGTATGACAGCGCTGGATGGGCTTTCTGGTAGCGGCCGCCCCCCGTGGCGGCCGGCGCCTGAAGATCTATCGCTGTCCAGCGGCCGCCAGAGGCGGCGGCCGCTACAGAGTAGCGCTGTCATGTGAGGCCCGTCAGATAAGGACTCACAACGCTGCTTCTGGCCTACTCGACAGCCAGGAAGGGGCCTGGTGCTTTGTCGGGCCGGCGTTGAAGGCGGATTGAGGATAATCAGGAAGAACAAGGAGGGATGCCGCAGTCACTCTTCGATGAGGGTGAGAAGCTCGCCATCGGAGTGCGAGGCGTACATCGAGAGCCGGGCGTCACCGGCGGCGGCGTGCAATTCCTGCCCGGTGGGGAGAATGTGCTTGGCAAGGATCTGGTTGACGAAGGGCTCGCTGGTGGCGTCGGTGTGCGAACCGCTCCAGCCGAGTTGATCGAAACCCGAGTTCCAGCGGACATTGTGGATGCGGTCACTGGGTGTGGGCGGGTGCAGACCGACAATGCCAGCTGAGTCGACTCCGAGTTTGCCGTCGATGGTTCCGAGAGTGCGGACCGGTCCTTGGAGGATCATGTCGCTTTCGGAGTGATAAACGAAGACGTCGCCGGAAAGATGGCGAATCGCTTCGGTCGTGTCGTAAGTGCTGGAGAGGCTCGATCCAAGCAGGACGAGGTTGTGGACCTTAGCGGGTAGCGTGGTGTTCTCACAGGCCCAGACGGCGACCCCGGTGCCTGCGGAGAGGGCGATAATGCTGACTTGCTGTTGGGGATGAGTTTCGAGGTATTGGGTGATCTCGCGGCCGAGTTCTCGGCCTTTGAGGCGGGCGATGGGTCGGCCAACGGTTTGGTCGAGCGCGGGATTGAAGGTGGGTGACCAGCGGAAGTTGATGATGTTGCCCTGGTAACCTGCTCGTCGGAGGCCTTCCGTGATGTCGGCGACACCGAAGCCCCAGTTTCCCGCCCCGTCGATGTAGTAGGTGCGTCCGTATTGATCGGTGCTGTCGAGGGTGCTCCAGCTTGCGCAACCGGTCAGGTTAGCCAGTGCCGCAAGTGAAGCGACCAGCCCGAGGATGAGGGATCTGTACGATGGTGATACGAGACGACTGAACATGATCATGACAGGTGACCGCCGATAACGCTCGTGATGTCCGCCAGATATCCTGTAACACAGCTTTGGCCAAGGCGAAACGCCCTGGCCCCCACCGGCGAGACGCCCGCCACAGCGAGCAGGCCGGTGCCACACCTTATGTAAGATATAAGCTGCTTGGCGGGCCACTGCAGGAACCCGATTTTTATGGCATAGGCGGCGTGACACCTCGTCGCCATTCCCGCATGGTCAGTCTAGGTGATTGGCTCAGGGCGTCAAGCACCTTTTATGGGGATGGGGGGATGATGCGACGGATTGACCGCTTCTGGCGGGAATCCTAATATCAGTCCGGTTTGGAAAGATGGAGAACGGTTTATGAGCTGCAGCAATGTGCGGGTCAAGATCTGCGGAATCACGACGGTCGAGGATGCGTTAGCGGCGGTGGATGCGGGGGCGGATGCCATTGGGCTCAATTTTGTGGGTGGACCGCGACAACTGGCCGTGGGCCAGGCCACGGAGATCCTCGGGGCATTGCCGCCGCTGGTGACGCCGATCGCGCTGGTACGGTTGGAAGGGGGGCAGGTGCCCGATCCGTTGCTCGAAGTTCTCGGACAGTACTGGGTTTCGCATGTGCAGCTTTATGGGGCTGTGGCCCGTGAGGACCTGGCACTGCTGCTGCGTGACGGGTTCAAGGCGATGCCCGCAGTGGCGGTAGCGGACGAGCATTTCGTGGACGCGGTGGGGCGTTGGTTGCCGGCGAACTCGACGGTTGCCCCGGCGGCGATCGTGCTCGACGCCCACGATCCCGCGCGGGAAGGTGGAACAGGGCTTCCCTTCCAATGGGAATGGATACCATCGGCGAGGAAGGCGGGCAAGCTGGACCACTGGCCGCCGATCATTTTGGCGGGAGGCCTCAACCCGGTGAACGTAGCGGAAGCGGTGCGGACGGTACGACCGTACGGGGTTGACGTGAGCAGCGGGGTTGAGATGAGGGGATCGCCGGGCCGCAAGGATCCCGCCAAGATGCGCGAGTTTGTGTGCCGGGCGAGAGAGGCTGCGTTGCGCTGGGAGCCTCTCGTTTGACGCGGAACGTATGCGTTGGGGGTGTGTCGGAAGCGACGGTGTTGAGGTCCGCAACACAGTCTTGTCGCAGACCCTCGCGAGACTCATGGACCGGCATGGCGGTTCGCCGCGGCTTGTGAGTGGTTCTCGTGCCGCTTCGCTTTGGGCTGGACCAGGTGAGTGTGCGATCTGTGTTGATGCGTGGGCGGAATTGTGTGTGTGTGTGGTTTGGAGCGGCCCTGCTGGCGTTGTGCGGCTGCTTGGGGCCATGGCGTCCGACGGCGGGGCAGGTGGTTTCCCACGAGCAGGCTGAGGTTCCAGTGACGCCGGCGGCGTGCCTTGAGGCGATTCGAGCGGGGCGCTGGGTGTACGAGCGTCGGTCGCTGACGCCGGGTGTTGAGGAGCCTGCCGCGGATTACTTTCGGACGATCGGCGGCGCGAGGCTGCTCGAAGTGTCTGCGGAGTTGGGGGAGTTTCCACACGGGGCATTCGTGGAGGAGGCGGCGCAGTCTCAGCCGGCGGACAGTCAAGCGGCCGGCGAGGTGCGCGAGCGTCGCCGCAAGTGGGTCGGGGTGCGTATCGAGGTCGATGAACCGCTCGATCCCTTTTCTGGCAAGTTGATCGAGACGGGCTCTGTCGTGACCAGAACAGCGGTGCGATGTGCTTGGCCGATCGGTCCGATCTGGGGTCGCGGGACGCTGACGCGAGTGGCCGAGATCGAGGGTTTCGAGGACGTAGACTGTCCCGCGGGACGCTTTGAAGGGTGTCTGCGGTTGCGGATTGATCTGACGGTTCGGTTTCCGCTCACGCCGATCTTCGACTGGACGACGTATCACTGGCTTCATCCACGGGCGGGTGAGGTCCGCCGGGTCGAGCGGCTTACGGGTTGGTTTGTGCTTCTGTGGTTTGGCAGTGCCCACGAGTATCTGTTGAAGTCGTATGAGCTGATGCCGCACGAAGCGGTTGACGACACATCGCCGGTTCAATGGTCCAAGGTACTGCTCGTTCTTGATCGCACGATTCCGCATCCACGGATCGCGGGACTGTCGGTGGAGATGGTCGCCAGTCATCCGGCGCCATAACGACGGACGACTTGCGGCGTATGATAGGCCGTAAGCGTTCACGGGGCTCCGTGTGTCGTGATAACTCAGCCTCGCTGCCGACCGGTGAAATCGCGAATGACTTGAACCACCAAGACACGAAGACACCGAGGGAGATCATCAGCGAGGATCGAGCGTACAACTGCTTTGACCAAGCGGCATTCTTTGTACCTCTGTGCCTGTGTGCCTTGGTGCCTTTGTGGTTCAACTCGTGAACGGCTACGATAGTCCTTGCGCATGGCCAGCGGTGTGGCACTTTTCGGCGGCAGCTTCAACCCGATTCACCACGGGCACTTGATTATTGCGCGAGCGGTGGTGGAAGAACTTGGTGTTGAACGGCTGGTCCTGGTGCCCTCGGCTTGTCCGCCGCACAAGCAGGATCACGTTTTGGCGTCGGCTGCGGATCGTCTGGCCATGGCTCGCTTGGCGGTGGAGGAAGAGAGCGGCTTCGAGGTGAGCGACGTCGAACTGTTGCGAGCGGGTCCGAGCTACACCATCCTGACCGTCGAGGCATTTCGCCGTGAGATACCGGCCGACCAGGCGTTCTACTGGATCATCGGCGGTGACACCTTGCCCGAGCTGCACACGTGGTATCGTGTTCGGGAGCTGGTGGATCTGTGTCGCATTGTCACCGCGGTGCGTCCGGGTTTCGACGTGGGCGATCTGTCCAGTCTGCGCCCTTGCCTTTCGGCAGAGCAGGTGGCGAGACTGCAAGCCGACGTGCTGACCACGCCGGAGATCGACATCTCCGCAACCGAGGTGCGCCGGCGCGTGGCGAAGGGCCTGTCGATCCGCTACCTCGTCCCCGAGAAGGTGTGCATCTACATCGAACAACACGGTTTGTATCGGCGACACTGATATGGGAGCTGGCTGGGGTTTTCCGGTATTCGCTGCGGCCACTGGTAACCGCAGTATGACAGCGTTGCTTTGTAGCGGCCGCCAGAAACGACGGTTGTCGCAGAGCACCGCCGTCATGCCAAGGCTGGTGGAGGCATGCGGAGTCCGGCTTCTATCAGGCGTGATTGACGCACGCCGCGTCGTCGCAGGAGGGGCGTTCGATTGTTGAGCGGCGGGAAAAACGCTATGATATAGCGCTTGTCCGGTAGCCGTGGCGGCAACTGGAGCGACCCTGAGGATTCGACAGTGCATTGAGCCGGAAACCTGTGATGGCGTTTCCGGATGAGAATCGAGGATGGTATGACCGATTGGCGGAAGGGCGAACCGAAAGTCTGGCGTTGGCGTATTCGTGGCCGATCTGCCGACAATCAGCTTGTGACGCTTGGCAAGTACGATACTGAGGACGACGCGAAGGGGGATCACGACAGGATCATCAAGGAAGGGTTCTATCGCAACGTGAAGATAGAGCAGATCGCAAACGCGAAGACGTCCACGAACCTCGGGGGCGAGTGACGACGTCCCTGGTTGGGTGGGTATGCGGGCCTGACGATGGTGACCGGGCGAAATCGTTGGATTGTGCCTGAGGCCAGGCAGCGGGGGTGGTTCAGCGAAGATCAAGTCCTGATGCGCTGGCTTGCGATCTCGGCAATCCATTGGCGCGTCCATTCGACGGTTTCCAATTCGAGGTCGCAGACGTTGCTGGCCAGGAAGATCATGCCTTCGATCCGGCCTTGCTCGAGCCATTGTGTGCCGAGCTCGCATTGCCGCTTCATGAGTTCGAGGGGCATGGGCTGATTGGTGCCGAAATCCCACAGATAGCAGCCCAGGAGTTTGCCCTGTCTTGGAGCCAGTTTCTCCAGTTGGCCGAAGGACGATTCGAGGCTCTTGAGCTCCTCGGCTTTCCAGGTCCAGAAGGTGATTTTGTCGCAGGAATCGAGATGCGCCTGGACGGGCAAGGCGAGTTGGTGCTGATAGAGGACCACGAGCAGATCGCGCCTTCGCCCGCCGATGACGAGCCGATTCCGTAGGGCGATGAGCTGATCGACGGAGAGCGAGCCGGTCCCATCGGGGCGGAAGAAGTCGTCCATGATAAAGGCGGAGATATTGGGAAAGCGTGTGGCGAGATCGAGGACATGCCGGCGTTCGGCTTCCTCGCTCTCGCCTCCCGCGCCGACGAGGGACCAGATCACGCGTTTCATGGGCCGGAAGGAGATGGCGTACTGGTCCAACGGCAGAGGCGGATTGCCCGAGTAGCGAACAAAAAGCAGGTTATGAATGCCGAGGTAGACGGCACCTTCGACGGGGGTCATTCTTGACGTGTGCGGCAAGCCATAATCGGTTTTGTACGCTCCCTCGGCATGGGTCCAGATCCAGAGCCGGTCGCGTAGCGTGTCTGTGAGGGGTTCCGCCGAGGCGGTATTCGTTGTTGCCGCCTGGGTCTGGTCTTGTGCGCCAGCCACGGCCGCCGTGGCCAAGGTCCACTTCAGGAGATCTCGTCGCGTGGATGCTGGAATGTGTTGAAGCATAGGAGGGGGTATACCGTTGGTTGTCGGCGGCTGCAAGCATATGGGACGCCGCCGATTCGCGGCCGCCGACCCGTTGAGGACCGAGTCAACTTGCTGATGGCGGACCGAGTCAACTTGTTGATGGACGCAGGTGTGGATGACGAACAGCGACGAGTTGCCTTGCCGCTGGCAGCGGAACCTGCCGATTCTGCCATGGTTTGGTTTGCCCGTCCGTGCCGGCGCCCGAGAAATCGGCGCGGACTGCTTGACCATCCGGCTTGGTTGGGCTATTTTACCGTGAAGTGAAGACACTGTGGGGCGTGTGCCCGAGTGGCCAAAGGGGACGGGCTGTAGACCCGTTGGCTAACGCCTTCGTTGGTTCGAATCCAACCGCGCCCAGTTTATTCCCCCCCCGTTAGTACTATGCAAGAACCCCCAGAAACAGCCGAAACCGGCTGTTTTTGTTGGGGTTTTTGCATGTCACCCCCGCGAGGTTCTAAAGCACCGTCTTGCAGACTCTTGCACGCTTGGGGACCGTTTTTGCATACTTCGTGGTGCCGCATATGGTGCCATGACACCACGGGGGTATCGGTGGTCCCTTCAGCCAGGGCCACGGCCGCCGGCGGGGTATAGGTCGGCAGGCTCTGGGCCGCCCCAAAGGTATCCAGGAGGGACAGGTCGGTATACGTCCCGTGGGTCAGCCCGGGGTCAGTATGTCGGGCCAAGGCTTGGACCACCCGGGGGGCCACGCCGGCCCGTTGCAGGTCGGTCACAAAGGTTTTCCGCAGGCTGTGAAAACCCGCGATTCTCCCCTCGTTGTCCAGGTACGGCACGCCGGCCCGCTTGAGTATCCGCAGCCAGGTGTCGCGGTGCGGGGGGACCGTCACCCGGGCCGTAGGGGCCGCGCCAATGGGTCTACGGGCCTCCAGGAGGGCCGCAAGGGGCAGGGGCAAGGGTAGAACGTCCCCCCGCTTGGATTTCGTCGCCGCAGGCCTTAAATGGACGTGGGGCCGGGGGCCCAGGTCCAGGTCCCGCCACTCCAGGGCGCGGACCTCGGCCCACCGCAGACCCGCCGACAGGGCCAGCCGGATAGCAACCTCGTGGCGTTGGCCGTGGGTCAGAATCGCCCGGATTTCTTCGTCATTGAAGGCCCTACGGACCCGCGTGGGGTCGCTCTGGTCGGCCGGTTTCACCTTGGCCAAGGGGTCTTTGTCCATGTATTCGTTGTCGATTGCCCACGCCAGGAAGGTCCGCACCGTGGCCAGAATGGTATTCCGCGTCCGGGGGCTCCCCTCGCGGGCCTCGATATACTTGCTCCACGAGGGCCGGGCCACGTCCCGCAGGGACCGCCAGCCGCAGGCTTTGCCGACCTCAGACAGGTACATACGGGCGTTGCTGCAATACTTCGGGGACAACCCCCGCCGCTGAAGCTCCCCGACGTAGGCCGCAACGTGGTCGGCCCACGTGGTCCCCCGGGCTTCGGCCAGCTTGGACACCAGCCCCAACGATTCGAGTATCCGCCGGGGTATGCCCCGTAGGGTGTCCATCCGGGCCGGTTCGCCGGCCGCTACGCGGTCCGCCGCCGTCTGCAACGCCTGCAACCACCCGCCCGATACCCCCTTGTCGCTGCACAGCCGGACCCGCCGTTGAACGTAGGGGGCCACGGTCACCTTGCCGTAGAAATCGTCCCGACCTTTGATTCTGAATACGCGGGCCATGGTCACTTCCCCTTGTTTTCTCGGGGCCGAAGCTCCAACTTGAAGAAGCTTGCCAGCGCGTCGGCGTTGTGGGTTTGCAGTCGCCGCCGGCCGGCCACAAAATCCGTGATAGATTGCCGAAGAACCCCGGTTCGTTTTTCCAACGCCAGCATGGACAATCCGCTTTGCTTTATGGCTTTCACCAATGGGTCGGTTATCGGCTTCATGCAGACAAGTTTACATGGTCCCCAAACCTATGTCAAGCCCGATTCCGCCCGCGCCTCAGTTCAGCCCCAGCCGGGCCGTTATCAGGGTCTCGATTCGCCCCGCGTCCAGGTCCGCCGCGTGGTCTCGACACAGCCCGTACAGCACCGCCGGCCGGCCGTCGTTGGTCCAGATTCCGGCGTAGGCCGTGGGCTCCCCGCACAGTAGACACGTTGGCGGGGTCCGCTCCACCAGCCACGCCGGGGACGTTGCCGCCTTGGTCAGGTCAAGCTTCATGGGCCACCTCCGCCCGGTATCGGGCCGCCCGCTCCACCGCCGTCAATCCGTCCCCGTCCAGTTCCACCATGCCAGCCCACGGGCTCGTGGGGGGCTCTGCGTTTTCGTTGTCTACACGTCTACAGTCTACGGAACCCGCGTTTTCGGGGCCGTCAGCCGGGGTATCGTAGACGGGGGGCCGGTTTTCGGGGGGTTTCGTAGACAAGACAAACCGCTTGCCGGGCCGTCCGCCGGCGGGGCCGGCCGGGGGCCAAACCCACCGCCCACGGCCAACCGCCACGAGGGCCGCCAGCGCGGCTTCGGCTTCGGTCGTGGTGCCGTAGTCCCGCGACACCTGGGTTAACTCGCGGGGGCTTATGTCCCCACCCCGCCGGGCCACGAGGTCCGCCAACCTGTCGGCGTCGGCCGCTTCGTCGGTTTGGGCCATGACCGCGTAGGTTCGCAGGGCCTCCGCGCCGAACCAATCCGCCAACGCCGTCCCCGCCCGGACCGCTTCGGGGCCTACCTCGAGCGCGTCGGGGTTCTCAGCTAGGGCGTACACGAGGGACAGCCTCGCGCCGTAGGCTTCACACTTGGACAGGCAGGCCGCTTCCTTGTCGGTTTCCGCCTCGTATATTTTCCCGGCGTGCAGGTCATACCACGGAACCCACAGCGCCTTAGCTTCGGGGGTCAGCTTCAGGACTACCGGCCGGGGGCCGTAGTCGCCCGCGCCGTGCTCAAGGGTCAGCAGCCGGGCCACGAGGTTGTGATAATCCTCCACCACGGCCGGGCCGGGGGTCCGCTCGGACCACCGCTTCCGTCGGCTGGGGGGACTTGCCACCAAAAGCCGGGCCAGCAGCCCGTTGTCGGTGTGCGGGCCAGAGAATACCCGCGCCGCTATGCCGGGTTGAATGGTCCCGCAGATACTCGCCGCCGCCCCTTTGACCCATGTTTTCCCGTCGCCCTTGCGGTCAACGGAAAGCACCCCGCCTTGTGACACTTCCAACCAACGGGCTTCGTCGCCGCCGCGTCCCCGGGCTTTGTAAGCGTTGAACGATTGCACCAAGCCGCTTAATTCGTCGCGGGCCACGAGGCACCCGCGCGGGTTACTTTGCAGGATACCCGCCAGCGCCTCTATCGTTACGTCACTGGTCACGTAGGTCGTGGGCTCCGGGGGCTTTTGTTTCTTGCCGCCGTTGGGCTCGTTGGCCATAAGCTCCACAAGCTCCCCGTGTCGCCGCATTGCCTCGCCTTGGGCATGATACATGGGGGCCAACGCCGCGTTGAACGCCGGGCTTTTCATGCCCCCCGACCGGACCACCGCCCCCGCCCAGACAATCGGGTATTCCTGCCAGGTTCGCTTGAGGTACACTTGTCGGGTTGTGCCGATTGCCGACGCGACCACGGCCAACGCCGGCAAGGCCACCAACGACACGTCACAGCCGATTGCGTCGGCGGTTTCCGTGACAAAGGCCCGCAGGACCGGGGGCAAGTGCTCCGTTGGGAACGGCACCCACTCCGCCGGGGGCTCGTGGGCGGGGGCCGCTTCGGCCGTGGCCTCGACCTCCACCACGGGGACCGCCGCCGCCAGGGCTTCAAGCTCAGCCCGTATCGCCTCAGGGGCCACGCCGGGCCGGGCTTCAATGAATTGCACCACGTCGCCCTTGTCGGGCAAGTCGGGCAGCCTAAGTATCCGCACCGTCGCCGGGGGGTTCAACTCGGACAGCAGCTTGACCACCTCAAGGGCGTAATCCTCGCCCGCCTTGTCGTGGTCGGGGAGCAGCACCACCGACCGACCCGCCAACGGGCTCCAGTCGGTCTTTGCCGCCGCCCTTGCCCCGCCGGCGCTGGTCGTGGAAGTCAGCCCCAAGTCGCGGGCCGCTTCACAGCATTTTTCGCCCTCAAGAACCCAAACCGCGCCGTCGGTTTCGCGGACCACGGGTAGGTTATAGAGGGGCCTCGGTTCGGGCATTGCACAACAGGCCCAGCCGTCGGCCACGAGGGCCACGGGGAGGGTAACCTTCCCTTTGGAAGTATCCCACCGGACGGTTGCGCCCACTTCGTCGCCTTGTGACGTTTCGTAGGGCCAGACCCCCGACGGCTCGCCAAGCCCGTAAGACAGCGCGGCCGCCTCACGGGTCGGGAATACTTCCAACGGGGGCTTCGGCTTCGGCGGGGCCTTGGGCTTCGGGGCCTTGCTCGCCGCAGACCGGGGCAGCCGCCGCCGGCCGTCGCCGTTGCCGCCCATAAGGTCGGCCATTGTCAAGCCACGGGCCGCAACTACCTCTTCGACGGGGCACCCGGCATGGCAATACAGCACCGGCAGACCGTTGTCACCTTCGGATATGCTCAGGGACGGGGACTTATCGTTGTGGGCCGGACACCGGGCCGCCCATTGGTTGTCGCCGGTTTTCTTGGCGTCGGGGAACCTCGACAAGACCAACTCAAGGGCCGTCATTGGTTCACCTCCACCGGCCACTGCCAGCCGTCGGCCACCGGGGGGCAGCCTTGGTTGACCCACGCCGTCAACTCCGCCGCCCTCCACCGCCGCAACCGCCGGGCCACCTTGACCGGCGAGGGCAATAGACCGCCGGCCGACATGTGCCATATCTGCCGCTCGGACAGGCCCAGCCGGACCGACACCTCGCGGACGGATAGCAGGACTCGCTCGCCGTTGGCTTGGTCGTGGTTCACTGGCCACCTCCACCGGCCGGTTGACCGGAGCGCTCGATCAGTGCAGCGCGGACCGCGCGGACGTTGACCAGAATCCGCCGACCGGCCCGCAGGTGCGGTATCCGGTTCGCTTCGGCTTCGGACTTCAGCCAGGCCGCGGGGACGCCCAACCGGGCCGCCGCAACCCGCAGAGAAATGAACGCTTCGGGGTTTTGTTTCGTGTCCATGCCCGATTCATAGCACACGAAACCGGCGCGTAAAGAGGTTTTTTCCCGCTTCGGGTTTCTTTCGTATCTTCGGGTTTTCGTCGGGTTTATTTCGTATCTTCGGACAGCTTGGCAAGGGCCGCGCGGGCCTTGTCGCGGTGCGTTTTCGTGGAGGACGTGTCCACAATCGCCTGAAGAATCCGGCGGGTATCCACGAGAGAATACCGAAAGTTCCTTTGGCCTCTAGCGGGGACCGCCACCTTGGCCGCCTTGGCATGTTTGCGAATTGTATCGTTGCCCAGCCCGGTCATGCCTTGCAGGTCCGCGTAGGTGTAGGTACCCACCGCCGCGCCCGTACGCACGTCGGCCGGGGCCGGGCTCGCCGCCGCATTGTCCCGCACGCGCTCGAGATACCCCCGCACAATACTCGCCGCGTCGCCCATTTCGATATGCCCCGCCAATACTTCGTTGGGGTTCACCCCCGCCCGAACCAACAGCCGCTGCCAGTCTGATATGCTCGCGGGGCACGTTTCCCCGTGTCGGGCTTCCCAGTCCCGCTTTCCTTGCCCCAGCTCAGTTTTGAGTTTCGCCACCCACGCCTGCCACTCGGGCGAGTCGGCCACCGCTTGCAGTTCCGCCACCAACGCCCGCCCGTCGGTGGTGTTTGTGAACGCTTTGCCCGCTTTCAGCGTGCCCAGGGCCGGGGGATGGTTTTTGCTTGGCATGATTGTCCCTTTCTAAACTGCGGGCCGGCTCCGTGGTGGATGGCGAAAGGGAACCACCCACCACGGCGCCGCTTGCTGGTTTGCAACGCCAGCCACCCGCCAACCTGGGTACCGTACTATATCACTTCGGCCGCCCGCAACCCCCCCATTGCTTCGGGCAACGGCAGGGCGCCGAGTTCGCGCGGTTCGGCAACTTCGGCCATTTCCAGCCGGGCCAGGGCCGCACGTAAGTGTTCCATGTAAGCCGCGTCAGCTTCGGCGTTATATTCGCCGGGGCCGTCGGGCTCAGGGGGTTCGGCCAGCCAAGCCCAGCCGCTGGGTGTTAGCCGATAAGACACCCGGCCGCGTGTGTCGCTGCCCGATTCAACGTGGCCGCCCACGAGCGCGGGCAGCAATCGCATTTCCAGCTTGCCGAAGTCCGACGAAGCGGCCAACCGGGTTTCGCTAATCCACACGTCGGTTGCCCACTTTGCGGGCCGTCGCGATAGCTCGCCCAACGTGTGGGCCGTCTGCCACGAGTCCGCCACCGACGGCAAGCCCACCAGTCGGCGGGCAGCGGCCATGCCGTCGGCAGACAATCGCACACCCAAGGTGCGGGCGCCGCTTCGGGGCTTGGCCGCCACAACCAACCCGTCGCCCGCCAGGGCTTCCAAGTCTCGTTGAGCCGCTTTCCAGCCCGCCGGGCCGTGGGCGTTAGACGCCCAGGGCACGCCGTTGGAAGCGTATGCCCGCCGGGCCGCGCCCACATTCTGCGGAAGCCGCCCGCGCCATTGCCTTATGGGCAGCCATACTGAATCGGTTGAAGCCAGAATCCGCACAAGTATGCTTTCAGGCCCGCTCATTACAGTATCCCTGTCATAAAGTGTGTCGGTCCAACCTTGCGGC
>Ga0123328_1003971_pt1 | contig 12310 bp, 3 predicted proteins | sample BioC12SIPDNA_2_FD_89702 | JGI IMG/M metagenome (GOLD analysis project Ga0123328, IMG submission 89702) | Anaerobic biogas reactor microbial communites from Washington, USA - Biogas_R1_A C12 SIP DNA | ecosystem: Engineered > Bioreactor > Anaerobic > Unclassified | place: Washington, USA...
AGCGTGGGACGGATCGTGTAGAGTTTGGCACCCGAGCGGACCTCGGTCGCGAACTCGGCGCCACACCCCATGCGCACGGCGGCAAGCACATAGGTGTAGACCTCACCAGGTTTCACCGTGACATCACGGTAGGTCGCCTCGTCTGAGGCGATCAGCGGCCCGCCTGTTTGCCCGGCGATCGGGAGCAGCGACCCCGAGCCCTCCTGCCGGTAGACGCGATAGCCCTGGAGCTGGGGCAGCGGAGCGTCCACGGTCCAGCTGAGCACGGCGGTCCAGCCGTATGTGCCACCCTCCTCGGTCAGGATCGCATCGAGGGTCGGTGTGGTCAACGTGTAGGTGTCGCTACTCGGACAGAGCGTCACAACCTGGTCGACGACCGTCAGAGCGCCGCGGTTGCCGTTGGCGTCCACGGGTTGGGCCCAGCACGTGACGCTGACCGGCACGCTGGCGCTATAGTACTCGCCCACGTCGAAAGTCGGCGTCGTGCTTGGGAGCTCGGCAACCAACAAGCGCGGTGGGATGACGCTGTCCGTGGGGTCTTCATCGAACCGACAATAGAGCAGCGAAGTGACGGTGTCTGGGTCAGGGATAATAATGATCCGTGGGTACTCCGGATCCCTATGGACGGTCGGGGCGCCTGGCGGAACCCGGTCGTGGAGGATGCCAGACACGGCAAGCGACGGCGCGCTCACATTGGGCGGATAGCTGCCGCACGGCGCATCCTGCGCTCGCACGGTGTACCAATAACGCGTCTCGTAAGCGGCACTCGCGTCGACCCACGAGGTACCTGAGGTCGTCGTCATGGTCACCCAGCACGGCTCTGTGGCACAGGCGGGCTGGCCCGGCCAGCCCGCGGTTGGCGTTTCGGCGCGGTAGACGACGTAGGAGACGGCGTCGGTCATCGTCTGCCAGGTGATCGCGATTGTGCCACCCAGATGGCTGACCGTCGCGCTAAGTCCCTCGGGCGCCGCCGGGGGCATCGTGTCGGGTACGGTCGCCGTGATCCAGGCGCTTACGCCCGCGGCCTGGCCGAGCATGTCGCGGGCAGCCACTTTGTAGGCATAGGTCGTGCACGGCATCAGCCCGGTATCGGCGTAGTAGAAGGCGACCTCGTCATAGGGTAAGGTGTTGTAGGTATCGAATGTGGTGGTGATTGGCGATGTGGGCTTGTTGTCGGGCATCGGGACCACGGGGTCCCCGGCTGTGAGCTCGATATAGGGCAGGCTGCCCGGGTTCTGACCTGTACCCACGGGCCCGGCGCGCAGGACGTCGTAGCTTGTGACCCACAGGTCGGGTCCGCTGAGTCCCGTTCCGGGCTGGGGAAGGTCCCAGACGAGGTAGACGCGTCCGTGACCCTGGCGGTTGCGTTGGGCCTCGGGCCAGTCGGGAGAGCCGCGCAGGCCGTCACTCACGACCTCGGTTACGGCGAGGCCGGAGGGCGGCGTCAAGGGTGTCGGGCCCTGGTTGGTCACCGTGACGGTTCCGAGCACCGCGGTGCCCAGGCCGTCCAGCAGGGCTTCGACCCTGTAGGCGTGTGCGCTTAAATTGCCCGGAAGGATCGCGGCGTCGAGGTATCCCAGGCCGCGCACCTGTGCGATGGGATAGCGCTGGTCCGCAAGCCACATCTCCGCCAGTGGATTGCCGTCCAGGAAGGCGTGGAACTCTGCGATCGTCGTGACGTCGGTGTACGTTGCCAGAGCCCACTCCCAATGGACGCCCAGAAGCGTCTCAGCGGCTGCAGCATTCGTGACGTGGGTGATGGGGGTCGTGTTCAGTTTGGCCCCATCGCGGTAGACGTTGTAGCCCGTGGGCTGCGGGGCAGTTCCGCCGGTGGCGGGGTCGGTGTGCGGCCAACGCCAGCGCAACAACACGCCATCGGGCCCTGTGGCCCAGGCGAGCGCTGCCCCATCGATCGTGTGTGGGCGCACCGTGACTGTGCCATATCCGGTCGCGGCTCCCCTCACTTCATAGAGGTAGACGTCAGCCTCGGTGAAGATGTACGCGATCGACTCGCCGGGCGCGAGCTCAACACCCAGGGGGAGCTGGCTTGTGCTTGTCGGGGCGGCGCTGGTCGCGGCGGCGATGGCCGTGGGCGAGGTCCCGCGCATCACGAGTGGCAGGTAGATGTGCTGCGCCAGCCCCTCGCCGATGAGCTCGATGACCTCGGTCGCGGCGTTTGTCCATACCACCCGCGTGCCCACCGTGACGGTGATGGCCTCGGGCTCGAAGCCAGCGGACGTCAGGAAGACGTAAACCACGGCCCAGGGATCTGTGGCTGCGACCGCCGAGGCTGCTGCCGGCGCCATGGGCCTGACCCCGAAGCGGCTGCCGGCGTCCATCCACGCGGACACAGGCGCGGCTGCTCCAGAGGCCGGATCGTTGGGAGTGGCGCGCACTGAGGACAGCTCCAAGAATCCGAAGAGAACCAAGACAGCGATCAACCCGACAAGGCACACACGCAGCAGAATTCTGTTCATCGGGCGTTTCCTTTCGTAACACGAGCACGCTTTCCCTCTGATTCCGTCCAACCCAGGGCGCCTCACGACTTCACTACTAGCGGAAGGTAGAGCAGTTGCCTCGGCTCCACGACGGTGCTGACTGGGTCGGTGCTGGTGCCGCTGTAGAGCACCACCGCTGTTACGTGCAGCTCGCCTGCCTCCGAGCCCGGCGTCTGCCAGCTTTCAATGAAGCTGACGGTCATATCCGGCGCTAGGGGCGCGAAGTCCTCGCTGTACGATTGCAGTAGGGTGTTGGCGGCGTCGTGGATCGTGACGCGCACTTGACCGCTGACGGCGAAGTCGCTCCAGTTGACGAAGGTCAGTGAGATCCCGATGAGATCGCCCGGCGTGAAACCGGAGGGCCCGGCGCTGAAGGCGGTGATCCGGCCCTCGGCGACGCCCAGGCTGAAGGGCACCGTCCTTTGGGCGACGATGGTGCCCTCCATCGTCGTGAGCGTGACCTCGACCTCGTAGTCGCCGACGGGATAGCCCTCGCCGTCCCACGTGGCGGCAAAGGAGGCCTGCCCCACCAATCCCTTGAGCGAATGAAGCATCAGTCCGCCCGAAACCTCGCCGGTGGCGAGGCGTTTGACGAGACCGCTCACGACCAGATCCTGCGCGGCTCCCGTGTTCTCGATCTCAAGAGTGACCCCAAGTGGGACGCCGATCGGTACGGCACGCGGCGCTGCCTCCAGCGCCTTGATGACGACGGTGGACTCGGTCGCCCGCAGCTCGAAGTCCCAGCCGTGGGCAAAGGTCGCGCCCGCGGTCTGCGGGTCGTAGACGAAGGGGTAGAGCATGATCAAGAGCTCGCTGCTGCCGTCGGGGCGGTCGGTGGTCTGCCAGGTGTAGTCCTGGCCCGCGAAGGGAAGCGCACCCTCGCTCGTCGCCGCGCGTGCGTCGCTCGCCGGGTGCGTGATCTCCGCCGTCGCAACGGGCAGGTGCAGGTCAGCTGCCGTTATGACATCGCCCCTGGCGACGAGCACCACGTCCTGCACGTGGGTACCCTGCGGGACATCGAGCGCGACCGTATAGAAGGGGATCTCGTAGTCGCCGGGCTCGAGCCAGAGAGCGCCGCCGGGGATCTCCACCTGGTCGATCCCGTCGACCTCACTCACGGTGTAGAGGGGCACATCGATGTGTAGCGTGGCGGGCAGCGCCACCTGCGCGAGAGGAGCGGCCTCGGAAGCGCTCAGCGGCGTTGCCGGAGCGCCGTACTTGGGATCGCCGTAGTAGTTGTACTCGTACGCCCAGAAGCGGTACGACTTGCCGAGGTTGTAGCTGCGCTCCAGATCACGGAAGGCGCGACCGGCGGGCGCGGTGGTGAACGGGCCTTCGACCAGATCCTGTCCGCAGTAGCTGTTCACCGACATCGGCGAGACTTCAGTTGAGCCGATGTAAACGCCGGCGCCCTGGTCGAAGAAGGCCTCGGCCAGGCCACCGTTGACATAGTCGCCGGTCAGGCACGAGGCGGCCAAGACCACGGGGTGCGTCGTGCCGAAGCTGACGCTGCCCATATTCCAGGTTGTCAGGGGGTCCATCGAGTCGGGGTTCCCGTGCTGAAAGTAGTAGATGAAGTCGCGGTTGGGCGTTACGGCCGTCAATGCCGCCATCTGCTGGGCGTCAGCGACGGTGCTTAGATGCAGAGTGCTGACCGTATAGCCCTTGCTCGTGAGCGCGCCGGCCGTGAGATCGGCACCCAAGATCATGGTGCTCTCTCCGTTGCCGGTGCCGCTCACTGAGAGCGCGTGCGAATGGTCATAGCTGTGGCCCGCCTCTCCCAAGTGCACCTGGACAGACCGCCGCAGCACTATCGTCAGGTCGGCGGGGGCGTTGCCGATGAGGCGGCCCAGGATCAGCTCGGGTCGCCAGTCGCCCGCTGTGTCGGCGATGGGCTGATCGGTGTTGTTGACGACGTCGGTTGTCGTGCCGCCGTTCCACTCGATGTCCCATCCTTTGGTCCAGTACGACCCGACGATGTTGGTCTCGCCGACGATCAAGACGTAGAGATCGGGGTAGAAGAGCCAGCCCATGCGCAGGACCCAGTCGCCGCCCGGGCGGAGGAGAGTGTTGAGGGTGCCCGCGTTGCCCTGATTCATGTAGCCCAGGACGCCGTTTTTATACCAGGCCAACTCCGCCATCGTCGAGAGCACCTGGTTCACCTCCAGCGCGGCCTGCCCTCCGGTCACGTAGGCGGGCGCGTGGAAGGCAAAGAGGCGGTATGGGTTCGTGACCAGTACGTAGTCACTGGACAGCGTCGCCATAGCGTGTGACGCGGGAATCGGCGTGCCTATGGAGTCCGTGGCTACCGGCAACGTCAGGTGGCGGTGGTAGTTCACCTGCGCTGCCGAAGACCAGTTGAGGTCGGTGAAGCTCCCAACCTGCGGCGTGGGCGGATTGGGGTGGATCATCACCGGGAGCGCCTTGTAGGTGTAGATGCGCTCCTGTCCGGCGGGGATGCTGTTAGGGTCGCGGATATCGGCGAAGGCGTAGACACCGACAGGTTCCCAGGAGGGGAGGACGTCGTACGCGGTGCTGGTCGAAGCGATCGGCTGGAAACCTCGCAACCCATCAAGGATGCGGACATTCGTTGCCGCGGCATCTCCGATGTTCTTGACCATAAGTTGGATCGTGAAGCGGTTCTGGAAGCGCGCCACCGTGTGGCCGGTCAGGATGAGATCGGGCCGGGGAGGAGGCGGGGGCTCGACGTAGGGCTGCACCCAGACCCGGATCACCTGGCTGGTGACCTTGAAGCTGGTGTCATAAGCTTCCACCGCGAGGGAGTAGGGCTCGGGGCGCTCGAGGTTTCGGGCGTCCCAATCGAGAGTGACCGTTGTGCTCTTGGGCGCGCTTTCTGCGGGCCAGCCCTCAAAAGCCGTGTAGACGCCGTCCACGTAGAAGCGGGCGTTGAGCAGCCCCGCGTCGTCGCTGAGCTGGGCGGTCACCTTGATGATGCCTGAGACGTTCGCGTCATTCGTGGGCGCCGTGATGGTCACGACCGGGGCGTTGGCCTCGATGAGGTTGGCGACGGCGGGCGACCGGCTATCCTGGGTCGAGTGGTCAGCGAGGTCGATCGCCTTCGCCGTGACAGGCAGCGTCCCGTTAGCGTACTGCGTCGAGTCGAGTGCCATCGTGTAGGGTGGGGAGTAGTCAATGAAGGTCAGGGCGCCGGCGACGTAGAACTCGACACGCTGAATGCCGGAGTTGTCGGTGGCGTTGGCCTGCACGACCACCGTTTTGGTGAGGGTCGAGGGGATCACGAGACCGACCACCGGGTTGACGCTGTCAGGCGTCGGGAGTGTCTCGAAGAGCATCTCCCGCCCGAGGGTCTGGTTCCCAGCACCGTCGTGGAGATCGACCTGCAGGTGGTAGACCGTCGCCGGCTGGAGGCTTGCCAGCTGCAGTGCGTAGCTGCTCTCCACCGCGTCGGTCCAGAAGTCCACAGTGGCACGGCCGGCTTCAGGACCGTATCGGACGTGGCCCTCGGCGGGCTCGTCCGAGGTCCACGAGAGCAGGGCCGAGGTCGCGGTTACGTCGGAGATCGTCGGACCGGAGACGAAGCGCGGGGGCGTCGTGTCGCAGGGCCAGTGCGCCTCCATCCCGTTGTTGGCCTCGTCGCTCTCCTCGATGACGTCCAGATGGTCGGCGATCACGACGACGTAGTCCTCCAGCGATCCGCAGCTCCACACGACGTCGAAGCAGCCCTCAAAGCGTTGGCCCGGATCGAGCGGGATGGCCACGGTGAGAGAGGCGCGCGGGATGTCATCGATGCGCAGTTCGGCAACGTGGCCCGCCGCCGCTGAACCCGCGCCGATGTTCTGGATCTGGGCGCAGATGCGCAGGCCATCGGGCCAGATGCCGGTGACCACCAGGTCGGGGCGCGCATCCGGCAGGGCGTCCCAGAAGCCGATCCCCCCGTAGGTGCCCGGCGCAAGCGCGGCGTAGGAGACGACGTTGACGTTCTTGACGGTGCCGGGCGGCTCAGCCTGCGCGCCCGTTGAGGTGGCACCGGGCGGGTCGACCTCGATGACGTGCAGATAGGGCCAGGCTGCGGTTGGCGCCCACTGCAGCGAGAAGGCGCCGTCGGCGCCCGTGGTTGCGGATACCAGGAAGGTGCGGGCGACGCCCCCCTCGGGCCACTCGTCCTGGTCACCCCAGAGCCCTACACTGACGCCGGCGAGGGGACGGCTGGTATCGGGCAGCGTGCCTTCGTAGACGCCACCGTTGAACGTGTAGGGCGGCACGTGGTAGGTGATAACGAGTCGCGGCATGCTCTCGTTTTGCTCGCGGCTTTCGAAGCCACGGGTGTAGAGTGTGCCATCGGTTGGGCCGCGGAGCAGCACCCCGTAGTTGGCGTCGGGGTCCGCCAGCCAGGCCGATGCGTACGAGGTGGTGTTCCAGCTTTTGTAGCTTCCACTCGTGCTATCGATCGAGGCACTCAGGCCCAATGGTTGGGCGGTCAAGGGCGTGTTCCAGTTGACGGTCGTCTCGCCCCAATCACTGGTGACGAAATAGGCGCCGATAGAGACAGGGCTCGCGCCCGTCGCGCCGATGAGGTAGAGCTGGAGGCTCGCGGAGTCTATCACGGCACCAAAGGGCAGTGACGTGAGGTCGAATCTCACAAGGGTGGCGGCCTGTGACGCGCGAAGGCCGTAGGCGATCTCCAGCACGCCATCGGTTCCGTAGTTGGTCGTGGGCGACGCGCTGCGCAGCGTAGCGTCAGCTACAGCGTACAGCGTGACAGCGGCAGTCGCGTCCAGGGACGTCGCCGGCTCCGGCTGCGCTTGCGCCGCGCGTTGCGGCAGTGCGCTCAGCAGCACCAGAATGACCAACAGGTTCAGGTCGCGTCGGGTGGCCAAGGCTTACCTCCTGGACATATGGGGTTCTGGTGTTGACTCGGTACGAGCCCACCAGAGTCGGTGCCTGTGTTCACGACTATGCCTTGTGGGGTATGGGTCTGCGTTGTGATGAACGCGATCAGCGCGTCGGCCGTCTCGAATGACCAGCGCTGCCCGCTCTGGATGTGCTCGACCTCGCAGTGCCACTCGGGCGCGGGCGTGGGCGCGGGCAAGGCGTCCCGCCACAGGCGGATCAGGTAGGAGCTGACTTCGACAGTCATCGACTGGTGCCTTCTTAGGTCTGCTATGGGTCAGTGTAACAGGGGCGTGGCTACAGGATGTCCACACGGCGAGGTGCGGCGGAGGAGGTGGCGGGTCAGCGGGCGAGGGAGGCCCGGGCGTGGTTCAGGTAGCGGCGTCGGAGATCCGGGTCGGCGATGGCGCTCGCCTTGCGGGCGAGGCAGGCCTCGGCAAGGGCGCGCTGGACGGTCGCGGCCTCGTCCTGGCCCAGGGCGCGAAGCACCCGGGCGTGGGCATGGTGCAGGGATTCGGTCCCGATCCACGCCTCGTGGAGGCTTGAGACCTGCGCGACGGCGCGGCCTGTGTGGGTGAGGGCCGCGAGGGCATCGCCCTGCGCGAGCAGAGCCAGCCCGAGCTCAGACTCCCCCCAGGCACGGGGACCGGGCAGCGCATGGGCCTCGGCGTATCCTATGGCCTCACGCGCGCACCCGAGCGCGCTCAACACGTTGCCCTGTCGCCGCGCGACAGCGGCGAGCGCGACCAGGGCAGCCGTCACGGTCTCCCAGCACGAGCTCTCCCGTGCCAAAGCCAGGGCTTCGGCGAGGTAACTTTGGGCAGCGTCGGCGGGTCCCGCCTCCGTTTCGGCCAGCCCTTGCGCCAGCAGGACCTCGGCGAGCCGTCGCCGGTGTGCGATCGCGCGCGCCTGTTGGGCAGCGTTAGCCAGCCTCTGCCGCGCCGGCGCCAGGTCACCGAGGCGACTCAGCGCCAGTCCGATGCCCAACCCCGCGGCGACTTCGCCGTGTCCGGCGTGGAGGGTTCGCTGCAGCGCGGCGGCTGCCTCGAAGTTCGGCAAAGCACTGGCGTAGTGGCCCAGGTGCAGGGCGAGACATCCCAGAAGCGTCAGCCCATAGGCCTCGGCGGGGCGTGATCCAATCTGCCGCGCGAGCGTGAGGTGTTCGGTGATCTGCGCCTCCGCCTCGTCGGCGTCGCCCAGCTCCAGGTGCGCCGCGCCAATGTCGAGCCCGTCCCACGCCACACGGTTCAGGTCGCCGATGGCTCTATGACAGACGTAAGCCTCGCGCTGGCAAGCGAGAGCGCTGGCGTAGTCACCCATGTGGAAGTGGACGTAGCCGAGGATGTGCATGATCCGCCCACGCAAGGCGGGCTCGCGATCGCACTCGGCGATGGCAAGCGCCGACTGTAGGGCTGCCAGCGCGGGCTCGGGCTGGCCCAGAAAGTAGTGGGCAAAGCCGATCTGAGCGAGCTGGCGCGACTGGGCCGCTTCGTCGGCCAACTCCGTGGCGAGGTCGAGGCCTGTCTGAGCGACACTGAGCGCCTGGGCATAGCGGGCGTCCAGGTTCAGATAGCGTGCCTGGTGTACCAGGGCCTGCAGTTTCAGGCGGCGGTCGCCCGTGGCCCCGGCCAGCTCCTCCAGCACCGTCAGGTCGACATCGCGTTCTGCGAGTTCGCCACTGAGGAAGTGCGTATGGGCGCGCGCTGCCAGAACCTCGCCGCGCCGCGCCAGCAGGTCGGGATGCGTACGGTCCGGGTCGAGGCGGTCGAGTGCCAAGAGCATCCGCTCCTGATACTGGACGACTGCTTGCGATGCGAACACGGTCTCCGCCTGCTGCACGGCCTGCGCGTAGAAGGTCAGCGCTGCTGCGGGTTCCCCGCCCAGATCGAAGTGCTCGGCCACTGTCGCAGGATTGCCGGCGCCCAGCTGTGACAGTGCACGCCCCGCCCGTCGATGGAGGAGCTGGGCGCGCACGGGACTGATCCTGGCCTGCACCACCTGGCGTACCATTTCGTGGTGGAAGGCGTAGGTGACGTCACGCTCGACAAGGAGCTGGCGCGAGGTCAGCTCGTCGAGCCCGTCCATCGTCTCCATCTCGTCACGCCCGCTGGTGAGGGTGACCAGTTCGTGCGTGAACGGCGTGCCAAGGATCGCTCCTGACTCCAGGACCTGGACTGCGGGAGGGCTCAGGCCGTGCAGGCGGGCGGACACGGCCTGCCGGATTGTGTCCGGCAGGGGCAGCGCCGCGGGGGCCCGGATGTCGCGACGGAGCTCGCCCGCATCGGCCATAGCTCGCAGGATCTCCAGGATGAAGAACGGATTCCCGGCAGTGACGCCGGTCAAACGAGCTGCCAAGGCCTGCAGTAGATCGGCTGATGGTGTTCCGGGAAGCTCGCTGGCTGCGTGCTTTACGAGCTGGAGCACCTCATCCTCGCACAGACCGTCCAGCGGCAGCGCCACGGCGTGAACGCGGCGCGTGAGCGCGTCGCGGAATGGGGCCAGGGCGGCACCATCCTCGGCGCGGTACGCAGCGAGAACCAGGCAGGGCCAGTGATCGAGTCCCTCCGCAAGGCACAGCAGCCAATCGAGTGTAGCTTCGTCAACCCATTGCAGGTCGTCGATGCAGATGAGGGCCGGTCGGCGAGGGTCGACGGCTGCGGCGATGGCCCGGCAAACCGCCTCGATGAGCCGCGTGCGCGCCTCCGCGGGATCCGCACGTGCCGGGAGTGTTGCACCGCGACGGCTCGTGCGCAGCTCCGGGATCAGCCGTGAGAGCTCGGCGAGCCAGACCTCCGGCAGGCCGGGAAGGGACACCGGCTCTGCCGGGCCGCGCCGCGGATTGGGATGGGCGTCAAGGCCCAGCAGGGCACGCAGGATCTCGATGACGGGACGGTAGGGGAGGCGCTCGGCGCCGAGCTGCCCGGTGGCCGCAAGCAGTCGCGCTGAGCCGGCATGCTCAGCGGCGAAGCTCATCATCAGGCGTGACTTGCCGATGCCTGCCTCCCCCGAGATGAGCACAAAGGCACCGGTTCCGGCTTCGCAGGCTGTGTACACCTGCCGTAAGCGGTCGAGCGCAGCGCCACGCCCGACCAGGGGCGGATCGCGCGCCGGAAGCCTTGGCCTGACGCCGGGCTCGGATGGGTGCACGGCCGTGGTGGCCCTGTCGTGGAGCGCGACCTCATATGCCGCTCGCGTTACGGGCAGAGGATGAACGCCCAGTTCGCGTTCCAGGGCGATGGCGCAGCGCTCAAACTGGCGGAGCGCTGCGCTGCGGTCGCCTGCAGCGGTGTAGAGCCGGATCAAGCGACCGTGGACTTCCTCGGCGAGCGGATCGACCGCCAGATGCCGCTGTGACCAGCCGATGGCGGCGTCAAGATCCCGGTCCGCGATGTAACGCTCGACGAGGAGGTCGAGCAGCCGCAGGTACGCGCGCTCGGACGCGCGCTGTAGCCGGCCGACCCAGAGCTCGTACTCGGCGCACCCCGGCAGCACGAACCCGTCGAGAAGGGGGCCGCGGTATGCCTCGACGATCGCCAACAGCTCAGGCCAGCGGGGATCGTCGGAGGGAAGGGCGCCAGGTAGGTGCCGCACAGCGTGCAGGATGGCGGCGCTGTCGGACCAGGCGCGTGCGGGATCCAGTGCCACTGCCTCCTCGGACAGGCGCAGCAGGCCGGGATCCGGGAGAACCTTGCGAAGATGCGTCAGAAGATGGCTCAGGTTACGGCGGGCAGCGGCGTCGGGTGAATCGGGCCAGAACAGAAAGCAGAGGTGGGTACGGGCGATGGGCTCAAGCTCAACTGCCAGGACGTAGAGCAGCGCGCGAACCTGCCGGCGGGCAATGGTCAGCACGCGCCCCGCTACCTCGACCTGGGGGGGGCCCAGCAGGTGCAGCTGCATCTCCGGCGATCCCGATGGCGCAGGTATCATCGCCCAGCTTGCTCCTCGATCGTGCTGTCAGAGGAAGGCTCCGGGTTGCTGATCCTAGTGTAGCGCGGCGCTGATCGTTGTGCAACTCCCCGCTCTGGGTCACGTCAAGTGCTACAGAAGTGGTACGGGTCAATCAAATGGCAATGTTACCGGGGACTTGCGGGCATTTGGCCCGCAAGTCCCCGGTACCGTGGCGAGCTCGGAGCCCCTACGGTCGGGTGTAGGCCGCCATGTCCACAGGGACGACGGCGCTCAGATCCTCGAGGGCATCGTAGAGCATCTGCAGGACGTACGGCGCGTTGTGGGTGAAGGCGCCGGGGTCCTCGACGACGTAATGGTAGATGTAGGTTGTGCGGACCAGACGCGGCGTCCAGGTGGCGTAGCGCCCACCTTCGGCAGCGCCCCAATAGGGGAAGTTGTCGGTGTAGGCGATGGGCGCGCCGATGACTTCCGCAGCGTAGGACTGGATGGCCGCGAGGAGCGCTTCGTGCAGCGTATTGATCTCGCCGAGGATGCCTTCTTCGACATCACCGTCGCCGTCGTAATCGTCTCTGCTCAGGCGGATTTCGAACAGGTCGCCGTAGTCGACGACGTTGCCGTGGCAGGGAGCGCAGGTGTCCGGATCGATCGCGGTGCTATGCGGATCGTGACACTCGATGCAGCTGTCGAAGTCCTCTGTGTGAGGATAGCGCCCCACGTATGCCTTGCCGGGATACTCATACCCGACCGCGGCTTCGTGGCCCATCCGTGTGGCGGCGCCCACGGCATAGTGCACGTTGAGGAAACCGAGTCCCTCCGCCACGGTGTCGGCGTCGAGTCCAGCAATGGCGCCATTGACGCTCGCCGTGGACTGGCGGCCCTGATGGCAGCGCATGCAGTTGCCCTCCCACCAGAACCCGTCCAACTCGGTGCCATCCGGGAAGACCACGCTGGTGAGCTCCTGGCTGACCGAGTTATGGCAGGTCGTGCAGTAAAGGACGCCGCCGATCGGGGCGGGATGGTCGACGGCGCCA
>Ga0123328_1003973_pt1 | contig 12308 bp, 5 predicted proteins | sample BioC12SIPDNA_2_FD_89702 | JGI IMG/M metagenome (GOLD analysis project Ga0123328, IMG submission 89702) | Anaerobic biogas reactor microbial communites from Washington, USA - Biogas_R1_A C12 SIP DNA | ecosystem: Engineered > Bioreactor > Anaerobic > Unclassified | place: Washington, USA...
CAGGCCGCCTGCACCTTCCGCGTCAGCGGCCGGCAGCCCGAGCTGTGGGATGCGGTGCGCGGCACGATCAAGGCCGTGCCCTTCGAGACCACGCCCGACGGCCGCACGCGCCTGACGCTCGACCTGCCGGAGCACGGCTCGACCTTCGTGGTGTTCCGGGGAGAGAACGCTCAACTCTCAAACCAGAAACCCGAAACCAGAAACCCGAAACCAGAAACCCTCTCGGGCCCGTGGGAGGTGACGTTCCAGCCCGGCCGCGGCGCGCCCGCAAAGGCGGTGTTCGACACGCTGATCGACTGGACCGCGCACAGCGAGCCCGGCATCAAGCATTTCTCGGGGACCGCCACCTACCGCAAGACCTTCGAGGTCACCGCCGGGCAGGCCGGCCGCGCGGCCGTACTGGACCTCGGCACGGTGGCGGCGCTCGCGCAGGTGCGGCTGAACGGCAAAGATCTCGGCGTGGTCTGGACCGCGCCGTGGCAGGTCGAGCTGACCGGCGCACTGAAAGCCGGCGTCAACGCGCTGGAGATCGAAGTCACCAACCCGTGGGCCAACCGGCTGGTCGGCGATGCAGCCCTGCTGCCGGAACAGCGCGTGACGCAGAGCAACATGGCCCTGCGCAACGGTCCCCGCAAAGGCGGCGACTACACGCTGCGGCCCTTCGCCGGCTTCTCCTCCGAAGATGCGCTCCAGCCCTCGGGCCTTAAGGGACCGGTGACCCTTTCGTTCGGCGCCCCGTAAGGCAAGACGCGCCCGGCATCGTCCCGCGGGTGGCATCCAAGGTCGTTGATGGTTACTTGGCAGGCAGATTTGCCGCCGAGAACCGAAACGCTGTCGCGCTGCGGAAGGTCCGGCCGGGACGCAGGATGACTGACGGGAAATGCGGATGATTGACGGCATCCGGAAAGTGCTGCGTCTCGAAACAGACGGTATTGTGTTTTTGCTCCGGCGCCGCTTTAATCGGCTTGCCGTCGCGGAAGTAGCGTTTGCCCGTGTAGAGCTGCATGCCAGGCTGGTCGGTGTACACGTGCATCAGACGACCGCCGTGCGGTTCGTAACACCACGCCGCGAGCGCGAAACGCTGGCCGCCGCTACGCAAGACATAATTATGGTCATATCCCTTGGTTAACGGAATGAGCGGCTCGATCCGCGCGCCGATCGCGGTCGGCACGGTGAAATCCAGCGGGGTCCCCGCGACAGGCGCGTACTCGCCCGTGGGGATCAACTCCGCATCGACGGACGTGATGCGGTCGGCGTCGATCCAGACCCGGTGGTCCCACACGTCACCCTCGCCCGCCAGATTGAAGTAGGCGTGGTTGGTGAAATTGACCGGTGTGGGCTTGTCCGAAGTTGCCATATAGTCGATCCGCAGTTCGTTGTCATCGTTCAGCGTATAGGTCACGGCCACGTCGAGCGTACCAGGGAAACCCTCGTCGCCGTCCGGACTGCTCAGGCTGAACCGCACGGCGGCGGCGCTCGGGATGGCGAGCAGAACCTCGCCGCGCCACACCTTGCGCGCAAAGCCGTTGCGGCCGCCGTGCAGTTGATGCTGCCCGGCGTTGGCCGTCACCCGGAACTCGCGGTCGTCCAGCGTGAAACGGGCGTTTGCGATGCGGTTAGCGACACGCCCCATGACTGAGGCCGCCGCGCTGAACCCCCCCAGGTAAGCCTCGAGTGACTCCGCCCCCAGAACGACGTTGGCAAACCTTCCATCGCGATCAGGCACGCGCAGCTCGGTGATCGTCGCGCCGTATCCCATGACGCGCGCCACCATGCCGTGCGCGTTGCGCAGCGTGTAAAGCTGTACGTCCTCACCCGCTGGCGTACGCCCGAAAAGTCGCTCTTCGACACGCTGAATGGGGACGGCGCCGAGTTGCAGGGTCAGAAGAAAAAACACGCCGAAACATGCATCGAACCGCCATTTCTTTTTTAACATGTCCCCGTTTCCTTTCAGCTTCTGCGTCAATCGGCAGGTTTCAGTGTGACACGCCCCAGCCTGTAGCGGCGCTGACCGTCTTCGCCGGCAAGCGGCAGCGCAAGCTGCGGCGTGCCGTCGCGCCGGCCGACCGAGAGATACACGTCATACACGCCGGGGCGCGTGACCGGCGCGAGGTGACCGACGCGGAAAACGGCCGTGCGCGTCACGCTTGGCCGCTCACCGCCGACAGAGGGCTTCAACCCGCGCAAGTCGAAGGCCTCGTCCGACAGCACGGAGACGATGCCGCCCTGTCCGTCTTTAAGCGTGAATGTGCCGAAGCCGCCGCCATAGCACGGCGCGACGCCGGCGTTGGCCCAGGTGACGCTGGCTTCGAACGGCTCGCCGATACGCACCTCGTCCGGGAAGACAACGGTCTGCGGAACAAGCCGGTAACCGAGCCGGCGGTTGATCGCCGCGATGTCCGCCGTGTGGTTCGTGTAGATCACATCCGGCCAGCCGTGGATCGAAAGATAGCTGGCGCGAAAGTCCTCGACCGCTTTCAGCAGCAGCGCCATATCCCACGCCTTGATCTTCGTGGCCATGTGATAGTGCTGCGTTTCGAGGATGATCGGCCGCGTCGGCGAGAACAGAGCGGCCATGCCGTCGTGAAACCAGGCCTTCGGCGCGGCTCTGACAAAGAGGCTGTCGTCGCGGAAGGTCACGCCCCGTTCAAGCGCATAACGCATCACCGGCCAGTCGCCGCTGAGGTTGTCGCCGCCGTCGGTGTCGTCGCTGAGGGCGAGCAGCGTGCGCTTGAAGTGTTTCACGTGCAGGTCGATGTGGCGCTTGAGGCATTCAACTTCCAACTCGCGCGGCAGCTTGCTGCTAAACCGCGTGTGCCCTTCACCGTACAGTCCGAACGAACCGATGTCGACGAAGGCGACGTTCGGGTTGCCGTCATAACGCGCCGCGAACGCCCGCAAGAAGTTGCCCAGCTTTTCGAGGAATATCGGGTCGAGATAATCCGGGTCCCAGTAGCGCCCGTCCGGGGCCGGACCCTTGAGCAGGTTCCAGCGTACCCCTTTGGCACCGGCCTTTTCGACCCACTCGGGCGTGGCTCGCCGGTCCTGATGCTCCGAGCAACTGATGCGGAAGGAGACTTTCCCGCCGCGCGCGATCCAGCGCTGCGCGGGCGTGTCGAGCAGCGCCCAGTTGAAGACGCCTTCTTCGGGCTCAAGCGTGGACCACGGTATGCGCAGATAGACCGTCGTGCAGCCGGGGAACCACGCCAGTGCGTCGGAGGGCGCTAGCCGCTCTCCGTATTTGAGCGGCGAGTTGTCATAAAAATGACAGACCCAGCCCATGCCGGGGTTCAGCAGCGCGTCGCCGGTGTCCGCCGGTTCGACGGTCCACGCGCCGGTGGCCTGAACGACCCCCAGCAGAACAGAGCCTGCGAGCGCCTGAATTTTTTCTTTAATGCTGGGGTTCATTTTTTTAGTAGCTGAAGAGACCGATTTTGCGCCAAACGCGACAACACGTCAACGCTTTACCTTTCACCAGAAACGTACGATCTTCAAGTCGGTCTGTCACTTGCCGAAAATCAGATTAATTCCGAAAGCCATTGACGCCCTGCCGCGTTTGGAAGACAATGGCAACAGTTCATGGCGTTGCGCCGTCAGTCGCAAGCTGTTGCTTTTAAGAAAAAAACGGATGAGGCGGTTGTTTCAGGCCGCAGGGTGGATTGGGGAAAACCTTGAAGTCGGCTACAGAGATTTTGCAGCGGGCGGGCATCGTCACGACACGGCAGCGTGTCGTGCTGCTGGATAGGCTGCTGCGCCGCACCGATCATCCGGATGCGGAGAGGCTGCTGGCCGAGGCGCGGGACGGCATGCCGTCGATTTCGGTGGACACGGTGTACCGCACGCTCAATCTGTTCGCGGAGGCCGGCGTGATCCAGCGCATGGCCGTTCCCACGCGGCGCGCCCGGTTTGACGGGTGCACCGACCCGCACGACCATTTCTTGTGTTCGGACTGTGAGACCATTCAGGACATCCCGCGCCCGTCAAAACGGGCGGCGTCGATTCCTGCACTGGTCAGCGCCTGCGGGATCGTGTCGGATGTGCAGACCGTCTATGTCGGCGTCTGCCGGCGTTGCGCCGCGCAGAATAGATAACGGCCCTTCAAGGTCCTCGAAGATCAAACAAAAAGGCGGGATATGTTCGCAATCGGATCGGTATTGAGCTGTGGCGCCGTCTCAAACGGCTGGCTGCGGCGGGCGGGGGTGGAAGTCAGCACCGATCTCGTCACTTGGCGGACAGAGTATGTGAGCGCTCCGACAGAGGCGGGGTGGACGGCTTACGAAACCGCGCCTTTTATGGCTGGCCCTGGCGGTCAAACCGAAGTGCGCGTTCCGCGAAACAGTCGTTCGCGCGCGTTTTTCAGAATCAGGCGTGTGGAATAAGGAGACAACGGTAGGGACATCAAACTCTACTGGGAAATTTGATGCAGCACCGTATCTGCCTCACAGCCGTTGTAGCGGCATCTCTGGTCACCGGTCTTGTCCATGCGTTCAACCCGCCGGCCGATACGCAGGAGCAGGTCACGCTCAGCATCGAGGGCGTGCCGAAAGAAAGCCCGACCGATAAAACGCTCGCTTTCACCTTGCGGCTGAAAAACAGCGGCGCCGAGCCGGTTCAGGGAACGGTCGACGTGTGGCTGAACGACGACTGGCAGATGACCGGCTCCAACACCTTCGCGGTCTCCGTTGAACCCGGGAAAGCGTGGCAGGCCGCCTGCTCCGCCACTGCGCGCGACCGCGTGCTGACCGCGCTCTATCCGATCCATGCGTGCTTCGCCTTCGAACGCAACAACACGCGCATCGAACTCCATCCCATCGCCGTCTTTGGCGCGGTACGGCCCGCCGTGCCGGCGTCTGCCGCCGTCGCCGCGCCGGACATCGATCTGGCGCCGGGCGTGTGGGGCCTGACCCGGCTCACGCCCCACGCATCGGCATGGGAACGCAACGGGCGCATGATCCCGCTGCCTGACGGCTTTGATGGCTCGGAAGCCGAGAGCGGGGCCACGTGGTTCCGCTCGGACATTGATCTCGGGGGGCAACTTCGCCGCTGTTTCAGCATCCACCCGCCCTGGAGAGACGGCCACGGCACGCTCTGGTCCGACTACCGGCTGAAGCTGCCCGCCGAGACGCCGATCCTCCTCAGATTCCACACTGCGGTCCGTGAGGTGCCGCCGGGCGCGCGTGGCAGCGACGGCGTGGCGTTCAAGGTGCGCGTGCTGGCCGCGGATCAAACCGAGAAGGAGCTGTTCAGCCGCCTCTGTGACGCCTCCACGTGGCAGCCCGCCGAGGTGGACCTCTCCGCCTACGCCGGCCAGACCGTCACTCTGCGCCTCTGGAATGGCCCCGGCCCCAAGAACGACACCACCTGCGACAACGGCTTGTGGGGCGATCCGGTCCTGCGGATCGGTGCGCTGCCGCCGCCGGTGAGCGAAGCGGTCTGGGCAGCCCGCGTCGAGACCGCCCTGCGGCTGGCCCGCGCGGCGGCGGCCCGCAAGCCGCATGCGCCGGGCGTTTTCCGGCTGACCTTCAACCGCGAGGTCTGCGGCGCGGCTGTCGTGCCCGGAGAGGAAGGGCTGACCGACGGCGTGCTTGCCTTTTCTGACGGCACGCGCGAGCTGGCTTTCCGCGGCTTCACCGTGGAACTCGACGGCCTGCCGGTCGGCGGCGCGCGCGACGGCCTGCCGGTACGGCGCGCTGAGATCGCGCGCGAAGGCGGGGCGTGGGTGATCACGCACCTGATCGGTCAGTCACAGGGCCGTGCCGCAAAGACCCTCCGCGCCACGCTCCGCGCTGACCACGGCGTGCTGCGCCTCGCCTGGGACCTGCCGGGCGCCACGCGCGACGCGCGCGGCGCACCGCGCCTGACCAAGCTCGCGCTCGGCCCCGCGACGCGCAAACCGTTACGCATCTACCTGGGGTTTGGCGCGGTCTACGAGGCCCCCGGCACCTTTACGCTGGCCTACGGCGGTGTTCAGCTCGGCACGCGCCACATCGGCGCGGATTATGCGGACGGACTCAGCCTCGTGCAGGCCACCGATCTGATTCCGGACCGGGTTGTCTGCTCGCCGGGCAATCACCTCTTCACGCTGGAAACGCCCGGCGACGCCTGCTTCATGCTCGCCCCCTCCCGGCAAGGCGCCTATGCGGCGGCCCGCGCGTACCGCGCCGTGTGCGGCTTCGAGAAGTCGCCCGGCGTGGACGGCCTGCTCGGCCGTGTCTGCCTCGATCAGTGGGGCGGCGGCTACCGCGAGGCGGCGAAGGATCTCGACCGGGCTGCAAAGTACGGCCTGGGTCACGCCGTCTTCGTCAAGCACGACTGGCAGCGCTGGGGCTATGACTACCGCCTGCCGGAGATCTGTCCGCCCTCGGGCGGCCTCGAGCCCTTCCTCGAGATGCGCGAGGCCGCACGGCGGGCCGGCATGCTCTTCGCCCCGCACGACAACTATATCGATTTCTACCCCGATGCCGAGGGCTTCAGCTACGACCGCATCGTGTTCAACGCCGACGGCACGCCGTGCAAGGCATGGTACAATCCCGGCCTAGACGCGCAGAGCTACCGCTGGATGCCCGCTGCATTCATGCCGTGGCTGACCGCCAACATGAAGCAGATGCGCGAGGGATTCGATCCCGACGCGCTGTTCATCGACGTCTTCACCTCCATCCCGCCCTTCGATTTTTACGACCGCAGCGGCGTCTTCCACGCTCGCGCCAAGACCGTCACGGGCTGGCGCGCCGCCTTCGATACCAGCCGCCGCCTGCTCGGTCACGACGCGGCGATGCTCAGCGAGTCCGGCCACGACGCGCTGATCGGTTCCATCGACGGCGTGCAGGCCGACCACTGGCGGCCCGCATGCTGGTGCACCGTATTTGGCGATGCCGACCGCACGCCGTGGCACGACATGGTCACCCACGGCAAGATGATCCTCTTTGCGGGCGGTCTGGGCGACCGCTACGATCCGGACCCGAAGCACGGCTACGGCAGCGACGACTACCTCTCCAACACCGTGCTGGGCGGCCGCGCCCCGATGTGCGACGGGCCCTTCTCGCGCCGCGCGGTGATGACTTACTGGCTGCTGCATGACGCCTGTGACGCGCTGGCGCGTGCCGAGATGGAATCCCACAGCTTCGGCGCGAACGTGCGGCAGCAGCATACGGCCTTCAGTCAAGGTGGCCGGGTGTGGGCCAACCGCGGCTCCAACGTCTGGTCAGCGGCGGGCCATGCCTTGCCGCAATACGGCTTTTACGTGCAGACGCGCAACGGCGAGGCGGGGGTGGTGCGGCTCAACGGCCGCCGCGCGGGCTTCGCAATAACAGGGACGGCCTTTTTCGCGGACGCCCGGCCCTTGCCTGACCCCGAGGCCGGCTGCCGCGTCGAGACGCGCGTGCTCGCGGCCGAGCGCCTCGGTCCGCGCGCGTTCCGCCTGGCGGTCGAGGTGAACGTGCTCATGCCGCTGGAGCCTGGCTACGTGCCCTTCGTTCACATCGGCAGGCCTTCCACAAACGAGATGGAAAACATCGAGGCGCAGGCCGGGCTGGACTGTGATCTGGCGCTGCTGGCCAAGCCGGGGGCCTTCCGCGCGACCGCCGACGTGCGACTGCCGCCCGAGTTCGCGCCGGGCGACTATCAGGTCAGCTACGGGCTCTACCATGCCGTGCGCGGCGACCGCGTGCCGCTGCGAGGGCTCGACGATCTGCGGCGGCGCATCCGCGGCGGCACCCTGCGGGTCACGGCCACCGGCGATGAGTACCTCATGGAAGACGTGCCGGCCGACAATCCGGACGTCAACGTCGTCGGCGCCCTGATCGACTTCGGGCCGCTCGTCACTGACGGCGCGTTCCGCCTGCTGCACGGCGACCGCGGAGCGTGGCATCTCATTCCGCTCCCCGCGAGCCGCCCTTTCTGCGCCGTGATCCGCCTCGCGGCGTTCGGCAAAGAGGACGCCAAGGTCAAGGCTGTCGAGACGGTCGACCCCTTCCATCCCGATGCGAAAGATCCGGAGTGGACACAGGACGGCGGCGTGCTGCGGCTGGCCTGCGACGCCCACTCCTTCGGCTACCGGATCGTATTCGAATAGAAACGCTCACAAGGGCGAGCTGCCTGCGCTCACCGTTTTTTGTAGAAGAGCAACTGGAAAGACCGTTGCCCGAGTCGGGCTGACCACATTTCCAGCTCGGAACTTTTCACCGTCTTTTGCGGACCGCCGTAAACATCCAGTTCATACTCTGCGTCAGGCGCGATCCCGCCAAGCTGGAACGTCCTGGACTCCTCTGTCGCGGCACCGCGCCGGAAGAAGATCGCGAAGCCCGCTTTCAGATCCGGCCGGTCACATTGCCACGCGCACCAGACATCGTTGCCCGCGCCCGTCTCGTCGGTCAACGGGTAGAAGTCGCCCATATAAAAGGGCCGCATGCGGGCCGCGATGTCGAACACCTTTTTGAACCAGGCCGTTTCGTCGCCGCTGAACGCGCGCCGGATAATCCCGCCGTCGAAATCGGACGGCGTCATGACAGTGCCCGAAGAGATGATGCTGAAGGCCGCATAGTCATCATTGACGGGCACGCAGTTGAACTCGCATCCCTGGAACGGCAGGTAGGGCGTGAGGTTGAGCGTCGCGTTCTGGCCCAGGATGAACGCGGTGTCGTTCGGCTTTTGACCGATAAAGTAGTCGCTGCGGCAGTACACATGGGCGCGAGCGTTCATTTCCAGGTCGATGCGCCGACCGCCGGACGCGCAGTTCTCCTGCAAGATATCCGGGAAACGCCCCCGCATGTCATCAAGGAACGTGTAGAGCCCGGCGATGTGCTTGGCCTCCGCGATGCCGACGCGGTCCGGCGCGTCCATCTCGCGCCAGACGGGGCCGGGGTCCATGTTGAAATCCTGGCGGTAAACATCGATCTTATGCTTCCCGATCATTCCGTAAACCGTATCCTGAATCCATGAGAGGGCCGCGGGATTGCCGTAATCGACGAGCTGCCCGTGACGGTACTCCGGATGCGTCTGCAAGATCGGCGCGGAATCGGTCATGCGCTCCGGCTCAAACCAGAGCAGGAATTTCAATCCCGCCTTGTGGACCGCGTCGGCGATCGGCAGCAGGTCGCCGGTCGGATGCACCGTCGTGTTGACCCGCCAGTCGCCGACGTACTTCCACCAGTGAGGGCCGCAGTTTGAAAACAGCTCGTCCTCGTGCGGTGCGCCGCACCAGCCTGCATCGACCCAATACGTGTCGAACGGCATCTTGTTGTCGACGCAGTAGCGCAGGACGTCGGCCATCATCTGCGGCGTCTTGTTCCCGCCTCCTGACGCGACCGCCAGAATCGGCGGAATCACCTGACCCTTGGAATCGCGCGGGACTTTGTTCTCGAGCATGAACCGGTGGACAAGCGTCTTGAACGCGCGGCGCGTCTGGTTCTTGCGGGCAAAAACGAGGATTGCCGGCTGGCGGATTGTTTCGCCGGGCATGAGCCGGAAGTGGGTCTTGTCCATGCCGATTTCGACGTCAACCGTCTTGCCGGTGTTCACAAACCGCGCCTTCCATGAGCCCGTCCAGCCGACCGCGATGAGATAGCCGTTCCTGTCGTCGATATCCAGTTCGAGAAACGGGATGTAATCATTAGACGACCGCCCGCAGGTCGTCGTCAGAACCCGCTCCTTCCCGGCTTCGAGCGCAAACGCTTCAGGGGTAAAATCCGTTGCCACCATGGTCGACCCGCGCAGGACATGAAGCACCGGGGCTTTGCCCGCTTCCGGCTTGCCGACGGAGAGCGCCAGCGAGCGGAAGTTACTGGCGATGCCCGTCGGCTCCGTCTTGGACAGGTTCGTCAGTCGGACGGCATACTCCTCTGCGGCGTGCTGTTTGTATTTTTTGCAGTCCAGCCGGATTTGCAGGCGCCCGTCCGCCGAGGTCATGGTTCGCGACTCGGCCGCATAGCGCGCGGTGTCGGTCCGCGACCCGGGCACCATGGCTTTTGTAAACACGCCGACCTCCTGCGCCGGCTTGCCGTCGTAGTCGCAAGTCGGCCAGATGGCATCCGGGGGACAGGCCTGTTCCTGGGCACCTGCCTGGAGGACCGATGCCGCCAGAAAAACAAGTGCCGCAAAGAACGGTTTCAAAGAACCGCCATCGAAGGGCGTTGTGTACGTCGTCATTTGTTCAAGCCTGTCCATTGTTCTCATCTCTCTTAGTAGACCAAGACACATGTTCCCCGCGGCAGGGGATACCGGAGAATGACGATGCCGGAGCCGCCGTTGCCGCCATTGTTGTAGAAGCCGCCGCCGTCCCCGCCGCCGCCTCTCTGGTCGGCCCCATTTTCCCCTGCTGTCAAATACCCGCCCGCGCCGCCGCCGCCGGCCCCCCCTGGCCCGCCCAAGGCGGCATCGCCGCCGCCGCCCCCGCCGCCGCCGGCATAAATCACGGGGACTCCTGAGATTGACAGTGCCAGTCCTGCTCCGCCAGAACCTCCATGCTCAAAGATCCGTTCTGTGCCCGCCATTCCCGCGCCGCCGCCGCCGCTCCCGCTCCGGAGCCCCTTAGGGTCGTAGCTGGCCGCACCGCCGCCGTATCCTTGTCCGCTGGTTCCGGAACTTGCGGTCGTGCTGGTGTCGTACATGTTTGCCGCACCTCCGCCAGAACCGCCGTCCGCCCCCCTGTTGACCCCCGTTGCGTCGTCATTGTCAGAGCCGCCGCCGCCGCCGCCCACAGCGCTCAGTCCGCCAAACACACTGTTGCCGCCACTGTTGCCCCGATTGGCATTGGCCGTCGAGCCGCTGCCACCCGCCCCGACGACAACGCTCATGTTGCCGGGTTCGACTGACGCAAACGAATAGACCAAGCCGCCCGCGCCGCCGCCGCCGCCGCCGTCTCCGAAAGGATTAGGTTCGCCTCTTCCGCCGCCGCCGCCGCCCGCGACAACGAGACACTCCATCAGGCCGCCTTTCGTGACATTCAGGGTGTTGGCTCCGACGTTTGTGAAAGTATGGACGCGGTACCGGGTCCCGTTCCGGGTGAAGTGTGTCACCGTTCCGCCTGTTGCTTCCGGTACCGGATACGGCGCGGGATATCCTGTGTACGGCACCGGATACCGGATGATCACGATGCCGGAGCCCCCGCTGGCGCCCGGGATGCTTGCTCCCGCTGACGCGCCGCCGCCGCCGCCGCCGCCGGTATTAACCTGCCCTGCGGTGGGCGCGATCGCGCCCACGCCGGCTCCACCCTGTCCGCCGCCGCCGTTGCCGCCGGGGAGGGGGGCGGGGTCCTGTCCGCCGCCGCCGCCGCCGGCATACGCCACCGCAGAGCCGCTGATCGAGCTGACGGTGCCGCGGCCGCCGCGGCCAAGCCCTTCCGTGTCACCGGCCTGACTGGCACCGCCACCGCCGCCCGCTTCCCAGGGGTAATCTCTCGGGTCGCGTCCCTGTCCGCCGTTGTTGCCGCGCGGCGAAGTCCCGTTGCCGACCGTCCGATTGTTGCCGATTGCCGCGCCGCCGCCGCTGTCGCCATTCTGCGCGGGATAACTGTTGGCCAGGTTGCCTCCTCCGCCTGCGCCGCCGCCATAAGAGATGATCGAATCGAAGGCGGACAGGCCCCCGTTAGAGCCCGGCGCCGTCTCCGTGCCGCCGGCCCCGCCGGCCCCGACGATAATCGAGTATGTGGAAGCCACAACCGATGTGGACGCCGTTTGAAAACCGCCTGCCCCGCCGCCACCGCCGTTGTTTTCCGCAGTCGCGCCTCCGCCGCCGCCACCACCGCCGCCCACGATGAGATACTCCACCTCTCCACCTTGTGTCACTGTGAAGGTGCTGGCTCCGACATCCGTGAAGGTGTGCGCGTGGTACAAGATCCCGTTCTGGGTGTAGTACGTCTCGGTTCCGCCCGTTGCGACAACCGGCAACGGGAACGGCGCGGGATACCGGATAACCACGATGCCGGAGCCACCGCTGGCGCCCGGAATGCTTATGCCGTCGGATGCGCCGCCCCCGCCCCCGCCGCCGGTATTGGCCTGCCCGGCTGTGGGCGCAATCGGGGGAAATACTGCACCCGCACCGCCCTTCCCGCCGCCCCCGTTGCCGCCGGGAAGAGGAGACGGGTCTTGTCCGCCGCCGCCGCCGCCGGCATAGAACGCCGTTAATCCGCTGATCGAACTGACAACGCCATGGCCGCCCCATCCCAGCCCGCCTGTGTCACCGGCTTGACTGGCGCCGCCGCCGCCGCCCGCTTCCCAGGGTGTCCCTGCCGGAATACGCCCCGTCCCGCCGTTGTTGCCGCGCGGCGAAGTCCCGTTGCCGACCGTCCGATTGTTGCCGATGGCTGCGCCGCC
>Ga0123328_1003974_pt1 | contig 12306 bp, 5 predicted proteins | sample BioC12SIPDNA_2_FD_89702 | JGI IMG/M metagenome (GOLD analysis project Ga0123328, IMG submission 89702) | Anaerobic biogas reactor microbial communites from Washington, USA - Biogas_R1_A C12 SIP DNA | ecosystem: Engineered > Bioreactor > Anaerobic > Unclassified | place: Washington, USA...
CCCGCGCCCGTGAGCGCCGCCTCGGCGGCGGCCTGCGTCAGGCCCACCACGTCGGGCACGGCCACCGGCGCCGGACCGAGAGAGACTTCAATGTCCACCGCCGCGCCCGGAAGCACTTCCGTGCCCGCGACCGGCGTCTGGCTCATCACCTGGCCCGCCGGGACGGTGTCGCTGTACGACTCCGTCACCGCGCCAAGCGTCAGGCCCGCGCCCGTGAGCGCCGCCTCGGCGGCGGCCTGCGTCAGGCCGACCACGTCGGGCACGGCCACCGGCTCGGGTCCCAGAGAGACTTCAATGTCCACCGCCGTGTTCGGAAGCACTTCCGTGCCCGCCGCAGGCGTCTGGCTCATCACCTGGCCCGCCGGGACGGTGTCGCTGTACGACTCCGTCACCGCGCCAAGCGTCAGGCCCGCGCCCGTGAGGGCGGCCTCCGCGGCGGCCTGCGTCAGGCCGACCACGTTCGGAACCGCCACCGGCTCAGGCCCCAGGGATATCACCACGTTGACCGCATCGCCGGCGCCCGCTGCGGCGCCCGCCGCGGGATCCTGGCTGATGATCTCTCCGGCGGGAACCGCGTCGCTGTAAACCGAAGTGACGGTTCCCAGGATGAGGCCCGCGCCCGTGAGTTCGGTTTCCGCCTGCTCAAGCGTCATCCCGGCGAGATTGGGCACGCTGATCACGTCGCCGACCACCACCTGAATCTCCGTGCGGGCGACTTCCACACCCCCGGAGAGGGCGGCGAGATAGACCGTGTACACGCCCGGCACGTTCGGGTCGAAGCCCGTGTAGTTGCCATAGCCGTACTCGGTGAGGTCCATGTTCAGGAACTCGTAGTTGGCGGCGTTCTGCACGATGTTGGCCGAGGCCAGCAGCGTGGTGTAGTCCGCGGGCGTCGCGGCGGTGAGGCCGGGATGCTGCTGCGTGTAGACGCCGAAGGCGTGGTCGGGCACGCCCAGGGTGTTGAAGAGCCCGTTGTCGCTGATGGGGTCAAACACCAGCCAGTTGCCCGTGCCTGCGGGGTCGAAGTCAATGCCCGCCTCGAAGGTGTAGTCGGCGAGGACGGAGGACGGGGTGCCGTCGCGGTCCGTGTCGTCCGTGTTCACCGCGAAGGCGACGCTCCAGACCGGGGTGGTCTCGGACGCCCAGGAGGGGTGCGGCAGCGCGAGGTTCGGCGTCCCGGTCGGGAAGCTGTACGTGCCGTCGCCGTTGCTGTTGAAGATGTTCTGCGGCTGGTTGTTCGCGTCGAAGCGCAGCTGGGCGCGCAGGCCCAGCTCCACGCCGTCGCCCCGGCCGACCGTGAACGCGCCGTTGGCGTTGCCCGACCCGAAGAGCATCTGCATCGGGTCGTTCGGGCCGACGCTGATGTCGCCGAAGGTGACGGGCTCCGGCTCGAAGGGCGGCTGCGGCCCCGCGGAAACGACGAGGTTGACGGCCTGGCCGGCGGTCATCACCGTGTCGGGCGCCGGATCCTGGCTGACCACGTCGCCGGCGGGCACCGTGTCGCTCCAGTGCAGGTCGGTCGTGCCGACGACCAGGCCCGCGCCGGTGATGGCGGCGGCGGCGTCCGCCTCCGCCAGGCCGACCACGTCGGGGGCGAGAATCGGGTCGCCGACCAGAATCTGGATCTCCGTGCGGGCGATCTCCACCCCGCCATCGAAGGCGGCCAGGTAGACGTTGTAGACACCCGGCTCGTTCGGGTCAAACCCGGAGAAGTCTCCGTAGCCGTACTCGGACAGGTCCAGGTTCATGAACTCGACGTTGCCCGTGTTCTGGGCAATGTTGCACGTCGCAATCGCCGCCGCGTAGTTCGACGGGGTTGTGGCGATGATGCCCGGGCTCTGCTGGGTGTACAGGCCGAGGGCATGGTCGGGCACCCCGAGGGTGTTGAACAGCCCGTTGGAGCTGATCGGGTCGAAGACCAGCCAGTTATCCGTGCCCGCGCTGGGGTCGAAATCCACCCCCAGCTCGTAGGTGTAGTCGGCGAGAGTGGCGGCCGGCGTGCCGTCGCGGTCCTCGTAATCTGTGTTCACGGCCAGCACGACGTTCCACACCGGGGTGGTCGTGGTCGCCCAGGGCGGACGCGGCAGCGACAGGTTCGGCGTGCCCGTGGGGAAGCTGTAGGTGCCGTCGAAATTGTTGTTGTAGATGTCGCGGGGCTGGTTGTTCGCGTCAAAACGCAGCTGGCCGCGCAGGCCGACCTCGACGCCGCCGCCCCGGCCGACGGTGAAGGAACCGTTGGTCCCCGCGCCGTAGAGCATGCGCATCGGGTCGGACGGACCCTCGCTGATGTCGCCGAAGGTGACCGGCTCGGGCTCAAAAGGCGGCTGCGGCCCGGCGGAGACCACCAGGCTCACCGCCTGGCCGGCCGCCATGACCGTGCCGGCGGCGGGGTCCTGGCTGACCACCGCGCCCACCGGAACCGTGTCGTTCCAGTGGTTCGCGACGGTGCCCACGGCGAACCCGGCGGCGGTGATGGCCGCCGCCGCATCGGCCTGCGGGAGACCGACCACGTCGGGCGCGGTCGCCGCGGCGGTGCCCACAACCACCTGGATTTCCGTGCGGGCGACTTCGGCGCCGTCATCGAAAGCCGCCAGGTAGATGGTGTAGACACCCTCCTGGTTCGGGTCAAACCCGGAATAGTCGCCGTAGCCGTACTCGGTGAAGTCCGAGTTGAAGAACTCGGCGTTCGCGGCGTTCTGCACGATGTTGGTGGAGGTCAGCAAAGCCTCATAGTCCGGAACAGTCGCCGCGGTGAGCCCGGGGCTCTGCTGGGTGTAGAGGCCGAAGGCGTGGTCCGGCACCCCGAGAACGTTAAACATGCCGCTGGAGCTGATCGGGTCGAAGGCCAGCCAGTTGCCGGTGCCCGGAGACGGGTCGAAGTCTATGCCGACCTCGTAGGTGTAGTCGGCCAGCGTGGCGGCGGGGGTGCCGTCGCGGTCGTCGAAGTCCGTGTTCACGGAGAAAACCACGTTCCACACCGGCGTGGTGGCGGCGGCCCAGTCGGGATGCGGCAGGGCCAGGTTCGGCGTGCCGGGGGCGAAGGTGTAGACCCCCGCCCCGTCGTAGTTGAAGATGTTCGCCGGGTTGTTGTTCGCGTCGAAGCGAAGCTGGGCGCGCAGGCCGAGCTCCACCCCGGCGTTCCGGTCCACCGTGAAGGCGCCGTTGATCATGCCGCTGCCCGGCAGAAGCTGCTGCGGGTCGGAGGGGCCCGTGCTGATGTCGCCGAAGGTGACCGGCTCGGGGATCACATAGGGCTCGGGGCCCGAGGAGAGCACCACGGAGACCGCGCCGCCGGGCACCATCTCGGTGCCGGGGAGCGGGGTCTGGCTGATCACAGCGCCGACGGGCACCGTGTCGCTGTGGGCGTAGTTGACCGTACCCAGCGTCAGCCCGAGCGCCGCGAGGGCGGTCTCGGCCTCGGCGCGCGCCATGCCGGTCACGTTCGGGGCGACCAGCGGATTCTCGATGATGACGCGGATTTCCGTGCGGGCGATCTCCACGCCCCCGTCAAAGGCGGCGAGGTAGACAGTGTAGACACCCTCCTGGTTCGGGTCGAAAGTGGAAAAGTCGCCCATCCCGTATTCGGTGAGGTCCATGTTGACGAACTCGGGGTTCGACGTGTTGTGCAGGATGTTCGTGGAGGACAGCAGGGCCGCGTAGTCCGGCCCGGTCGCCGCGGTCAGGCCCGGGCTCTGCTGCGTGTACAGGCCGAAGGAGTGGTCCGGCACGCCCAGCACGGCGAAGAGGCCGCTGGGGCTGACCGGGTCAAAGCGGAGCCAGTTGTCCGTGCCCTCGGGGTCGAAGTCAATGCCGACCTCGTAGGTGTAGTCGCCGAGCACGGCGGACGGCGTGCCGTCACGGTCCTCAAAGTCCGTGTTGATGGCGTAGGTCACGTTCCACACCGGCGTGGTCGTCGTGGCCCAGTCGGGGTGCGGCAGGGCCAGGTTCGGCGTGCCCGCCGGAAACCGGTAGGTGCCGTCGTTGTTGCTGTTGAAAATGTTCCGGCTGTTGTTGTTCTCGTCGAAGCGGAGCTGGGCGCGCAGGCCGAGCTCCACGCCGTTCCCGCGGCCCACGGTGAAGGCGCCGTTGATGTTGCTGCCGTAGAGCATGGTCTGCGGGTCGGACGGCCCGGTGCTGATGTCGCCGAAGGTGACCGGCTCGGGGATGTAGACGGGCTCGGGGCCGGAGGAGAGGATCAGGATGACCTCCTGGCCCGGCTCCAGCTCGGTGCCCGACGGGGGAATCTGCCCGATCACCGTGCCTGCGGGAACCGAGGCGTCGTATTGGTAGGCGGGCGGGCCAACCGTCAGCCCCGCGTCCAGAATGGCCTGCTCGGCCTCCTCCCGCGTGTCGTTGATGACGTTGGGCGCGATCGGGGGATTCCCCACGATGACCTTGATGGAGGAGCGGGCGATCTCGGTCGCGCCGGAGAACACGGCGAGGTAAATGTCGTACACGCCGTCCACATTCGGGTCAAAACCGGAATAGTCCCCCATCCCGTAGGACGTGAGGTCCATGTTGATGAACTCGGGGTTCGTGGTGTTCTGCGTGATGTTGAAGGCGTTCAGGGCGTCCAGATAGCCCTGGGAGGTCGTGGCGATGACGCCCGGGCTGGCCTGGGTGTACAGGCCAAACGCGTGGTCCGGAACCCCCATGACGCCCAGCAGGCCGTTCTCACGGATCGGGTCAAACCGCAGCCAGTTGTCCGTGCCGTCGGGGTCGAAGTCCATCCCGACCTCGTAGGTGTAGTCCGTAAAGACCGACCCCGGCGTGCCGTCCCGGTCCTCGTGGTCCAGGTTGACCGAGAAGGTGACGTTCCAGACCGGCGTCGTGATGGTGGCCCAGTCCGGATGCGGCAGGTCGAGGTCCGGCGTTCCCGTGGGGAACGTGTAGGTGCCGTCCCCGTTGCTGTTGTAGATGTTCTGGGGCTGGTTGTTCGCCCCAAAGCGGAGCTGCGCCCGCAGGGCCACCTCCACCCCGTTGCGGCGGTCCACCGTGAACCCGCCGTTCTCCCCGGAGCCGTAAAGCATCCGGGTGTCGCCGAACGTGGCGTTGTCGTCAAACGACAGCGCGGCGGCAGCGCCGCCCCCGCCCAGCATTCCCAAAAACACCAATCCGGTCAGCAGCAGGGAACTCTTCCGCATCTCGTCATCCTCCGTATTCTCTGTGTCCGTCGCGTCCACGCCATCCGCCGGGAACCTCCGGCGGAATCCAGAAACGAACCGGCCGCCCTGTGGCGGCCGGGGCTTTCCTTTTCACTGTCGCGCCATCCGCGCCGCGTCCCTCCGGCACCTGCGGGCGGCGAGCCCTCCTGCGCCGCCCAGCAGCGCGCACAGAAGGCCGAGACCGGCCCCTCCCGCCGCGGGCAGCCTGGGCGCCTCGCCCTTGGACACCACCAGGTTCACCGCCACGCCGACGGGCACCTCCGTGCCGGCTGCGGAAACCTGGGAGAGCACCGTGCCCGCGGGGAACGTGCTGAACTCCTCCGTCACCGTGCCGAGCAACAGCCCGGCGGCCTCCAGGGCGGTTTGGGCCTCGGCAAGGGTCATGCCGATCACCTCCGGCGTCTGCACGGTGGAGGCGCCCACCAGAATGGTGATTTCCGAGCGGGCCACCTCGACGCCGCCGGAAAACGCGGCGATGTACACGTCGTACACGCCGGGCTCATTGGGGTCGAAGCCGGAATAGTCGCCAAAGCCGAAGGCGCGCAGGTCCAGGTTGATGAACTCCACGTTGGACGTGTTGTGCGCGATGTTCATCGTGCCGATCGCGTTCATGTAGTCCGGCAGGGTGGTGGTCACGATGCCCGGACTCTGCTGGGAGTAAAAGCCTAAGGCGTGGTCGGGCACCGCAAGCTGGAAGAACAGGCCGTTGCCGTTGATCAGGTCAAACTTCAGCCAGTTGTCCGTGCCCGCGGACGGGTCAAAATCCACCGCCATCTCGTAGGTGAAGTCGGACAGCACGGCGGACGGCGTGTCGTCCCGGTCCTCGTGGTCGCTGTTGATGGCGAAGACCACCGACCACACGGGCGTGGTCTCGCTCGCCCACTCGGGATGCGGCAGGGCAAGGTTCGGCGTGCCCGTGGGGAAACTGTAGGTGCCGTCACCGTTGCTGTTGTAGATGTTCTGGGGCTGGTTGTTCACCCCGAAACGAATCTGGCCGCGCAGCCCCAGCTCCACCCCGTTCCGGCGGTCCACCGTGAACCCCCCGTTGGTCCCGCTCCCGTAAAGCATGCGCTGCGGGTCGGACGGGCCGGTGCTGATGTCCCCGAAGGTCACGTCCTGGTCGTAAAGCAGCGCCTCCGCGCCGCCCGCCAGAAACAGAACAAAAAACACCCCCGCAAAAAACGCAACGCTCTTTCCGTTCACTGTACGTTCGCCCCATGGTTGTCGAAGTCAACAACACCTGCCGTGGCGGCGTCTGCCCGCGGTCCCCCGCAAACGCAACCACCCTCTGGATGCTCTGAGACTCCGTCGTCCTGACGTCAACGCTACACGCCCCGCCACCTCACCGCCCAAACCTTGCCCCTAACTGTACCACCATCCCCCCCGCATGCGCAAGGGCTTTTTGCCACTAATAAATTTTTTTCCTAATAGTGTGCGCGCTGCCCAGATGTCGCCCAATGGAAAAATGTTGCATACAAGAGAGGCGCGACCCTTCGAATAGGTGCGTCCAATGATGCAGGCGCGGGGGGGGGCGCTCAAAACGGCGGCGGGGTGAAAGGGGTCCGTTCACCCATGGGATGTGGAGAACCCGGGGCCTTCCGGCAAGAGATTGCCGCGGCGGCCCGGGGCGGTCGCCTCGCAACGACCGTAAGAACGCACGTCATCGCGAAGAAGCGCAGCGACTGCGGCGATCTCGTGCCCGCCGCAGCTTCGGTTCTCAAGAGGTCTTGTCCGGCGGTCAGGGAGACACGCGGACATTGACACGCGGCGGCGTCCCGGATATGATGACACGGGTTTTGACAACGGCAAGGAAAGGGATATTCTCCATGGACAGCACGATGCGGCGGCGGGCGTTTCTCCAGACAGCGGCGGTGGGCGCGGGACTGATGGTGCTCCCCAGCGGCGCCCTCTTCGGCGCGGAGACGCCGAACAGCAAACTGAACATCGCCCTCGTCGGCGCGTACGGCCGGGCCATCGCGCACTATGACGGCCTCGCGAAGGAGAACGTCGTCGCCATCTGCGACGTGAACGAGGAGCACCTCGACTTCGCCGCCGAGAAGTTCCCCAAGGCGAAGCGGTATGTGGACTGGCGCAAGTGCCTCGACCAGAAGAACCTCGACGCCGTGGTCTGCTGCACCGCCGACCACACCCACGCCTTCGTCGCGACCTGGGCCATGAACCGCGGGCTGCACGTCTACTGCGAGAAGCCCCTGGCCAACTCCGTGGAGGAGGCCCGCATGGTCCGCGCCACTTACCTCAAGAACAAGGGGAAGCTGGCGACCCAGGTCGGCACGCAGCGCCACTCCCACGAGAACTACAACCGCGTTCAGGAACTCATCCGCGACGGCGCGGTGGGCGAGCTGAAGTCCGTCTGCGCCTGGGGCGACCGCCAGATCCGCCGCCCCGGCTACCCCGCGGGCCAGGGCAAGCCGCCGAAGAACCTCCACTATGACCTGTGGATCGGGCCAGCGCCCTTCCACCCCTACAGCCCCGAATACTTCTCCGGCGAGCCCGGCGCCAACTGCCTCCAGTGGAACATGTACTGGGACTTCGGCTCGGGACAGGTCGGAGACATGGGCAGCCACACCATGGACATTGTCTGGAACGCCATTGAGGCGGGCCTGCCGGTCACCGCCGAGGGCACGGGCGACCCCTTCAACCCCGAGGTGACCCCCGTCGCCCTCACCATGACCTGGGACATTCCGGCCAACGACTGGCGCCCCGCGATCCCCGTCTCCTGGTACCAGGGCGGCGCGATGCCCAATGCGCCCGCGGACTATGTGAACCTCGCCAAGATCAACCACGGGGCCATGTTCAAGGGCACCAAGGGCACCCTTGTCTCCCATTTTGAGCGGCGCTTCCTCATCCCCAACGACGAGGACGGCGACCTCACCTACTACACCCCGCGCGCAAAAGATGCGCTCCTGCCGCCCGTCGGAAACTTCCAGTACGAGTGGTTCAACGCCTGCAAGGGGAACCTCAAGACCTCCTGCGACTTCGACTACGCGGGCAAGATGATCGAGATGATGATGCTCGGTCTTGTCGCCTACCGCGCGGGGAAGAAGATTGACTACGACGGCGCCAGCGGCACCGTCACCAACTCCCCCGAGGCGCAGGCCCTCCTCGCCCGTGAATACCGCAAGGGCTGGAAGCTGAACGGATAGGCGATGCCGCCCGTTACTTGTCCTTGGGCAGGTAGGAAAAGCACTCGCCCCAGGCCATGAGGACGGCGCGGGGCAGCGCGTCGCCGAGGCGCGGGTAGGTCAGCCAGTAGGGCTCGCGGTGGTCGAGGGTGTGGCCAAGCTCGTTCTCGTGCCCCGGAATGACGACGGCGGGGCGGAATCCCGCGACGACCCGGGGAAGGTCCGGCGACCAGCAGTTGGGCAGGAGCACATCCACGCGCCGCGATTCCCCCGCCTTGTCTATCCACGCGAAGTCGGCGTCGTTGGACTGGTCGCCCGTGTGGGCGAAGGCCAGGCCGCCGTGCGTGGTGACCAGCACCACGTTGTTCTCCAGCGCCTTGCCCTGGTGCCCGGGAAAGGTGACCACCTCCAGGCGCACGGTGCCGCCCCGCACCGGCAGGGGCATGGCGGCCCCGGCGTCCCGCGAGGGGCGCGTCAGTCCGGCGGCGAAGGGCGCGTCGTCCCACAGGTCTCCCGGCACCACGACGGGCTTCCCCGCGCGGACGAAGGCCTCCGCCACGGCGGGGTCGGCGTGGTCGTCGTGCAGGTGGCTGATGAAGAGGACGTCGCACTCCCGGGCGAAGTCCGCGACAACGTCTTCGGGCAGGCGGAATCCCTCCTTTTCCAGATGCGCGCCCGTGACGACGTCAAACGCGAGGGTTGCCCCGACGGTCCGCACGATGAACCCGTGGTTGTAGAGCCGCCAGATCCGCGCGCCCTCCGTCACCGGCCCGCTTTTGAGGGCGTCGGCGACGCCCCGGGTGCGGTCCCTGAAAAAGGCCTGCACGGCGGGCTGCTCCGGCGCGTCGGGCTCATGCAGGAGGGTGTCCAGCAGGAGCAGCGCCGTGCGCCGCTCGGGAACCCCGCCGGGGGCGGGGGGAACCCTGCTTAGCGTTTCCCCGACGGACTCCAGGGCCAGATGCCGCTGGCGGTCGAGAAACCCGGGGATGTCCCCCCACCAGTTGGGCCGCTCCCCGTCGGGCGGCGCGCAGACCGCCCCGGCGCACATTCCCAGGGCCACCAGGGAACCCGTCATCTGCCAGGCCATGCCGCTCATGATGCACATCCTCCAGTCGGACACTTGCCGTCCGGCGGTCAGACCTCGTCCTTGCCCTCGCCGAGGAGGGCGTCCACAAACTGGCGCGCGTCGAAGGGCTGAAGGTCCTCGGCGGACTCGCCGACGCCGATCATCACGATGGGGATGCCGAGCTGCTTCTGGATCGCCACGGCCATGCCGCCGCGGGCGGTGCCGTCGAGCTTGGTGAGGATCACGCCGGTCACGTCGAGGGCCTCGGTGAAAATCTTCGCCTGCTGGAGGCCGTTCTGCCCCGTGGTCGCGTCGAGGACCAGCAGCACCTCGTGGGGCGCGCCGGGCAGGCGCTTGCGCACCACGCGCTGGATTTTCTTCAGCTCCTCCATCAGGTTCACCTTGGTGTGGAGCCGTCCCGCCGTGTCAATCAGCACGTTGTCCACCCCGCGCGCCACCGCGGCGTCCACGGCCGCATAGGCGACCGCCGCCGGGTCCGCGCCCTCCTTCTCCCGGACAATCTCGGCGCCCGTGCGCTCGGCCCAGATGGCCAGCTGGGCGCAGGCCGCCGCACGAAAGGTGTCCGCCGCGCCCAGCAGGACGCTGCGCCCCTGCCCGCGCAGTTTCTGGGCCAGCTTGCCCGCCGTGGTCGTCTTGCCCGAGCCGTTCACCCCGGCGATGAGGGTCACATGCGGCTCCCCGGCCGCCGCCCAGGTGACCGCGCGCCCGTCGCCCTCCATCAGGCTGACCATCTCCGCCTTGAGCAGGCCGTACAGCTCGTCCGGCGTGGCCAGGCCGCGCTCGCGGACCAGGCGCCGCATGTCGGCCACGATCTGGAGCGTGGTCTCCACGCCGAAGTCCGCCTCGATCAGCGTCTCCTCCAGTTCCTGGTAGACCCCCTCGTCCAGGCGGTCGCGCCCGGCGAAGACGCGCCGCACGCCGCCGACCAGGGAGTTCCTGGTCTTGCCGAGCCGTTCGCGCAGTCTCGCAAAAAAGCCGCCAGAAGCCATGAATCTCGTCTCCGGAATGGGTTGCTCAAAGGGGCGCGCCGGACACGGGCCGCCCGCATGCAGGGGGCGAGTGTAGCACACGCGGAAGGGTCCGGGTCAGTAGGCGGCCCGGAGGGAATAGGCCACCGCCTGATAGGTGCGCTCGTTGAAATCAACACCGGCCATGATGGCGAAGCCGCCGTCGGGGTTCGCCGCGAGCGCCCCGAATCCCGCGTAGTAGCTGTCGTTGCGGCGGATGCCCACATCGGTCCATTCGGCGCGGAAATGACCCGCTTGGGCATCCTTCCGGCCCATGCCGCGGACCTCGGACCCGTCCAGAAGACGCGCCGCGAAGAAGTATTTGTCCCCCTCCATCTTCACCACGGCGCCGCCGATGAAAGTCATGCTGGTGCCCAGGCGCTCGTACAGCGCAAAGGTCCCCTCCGGCGCCGGGTTGGCCGCCGGATTGAGGCGCACTGTCTCCGCCTGGCTGGCCGTGGGAAAACTGTCGTTCAGGCTGCGTTCCAGCGCCGCGTACACCGCGGCATCGGCGCCGTCCCAGAAGACAAAGGGCCGCAGCGTGACCGTCGGCGCGCCCCCGTTTTCGGGCACCGAGGTGAGCCGCGCGGAGAAGCCGGAAATGTTGATGCCCAGCCACAGTACAAACAGCAGCCCCAGCACGGTGACGGCGCCCACGAGGAAGGTGCGCCGCTCCTTCGACTTCCCCTCCCCCGCCATCATCGTGTCGGCGGCAAGACGCATCAGGCGCTGGTCGCGCAGGTTGTTGCCGCAGTAACGGCACAGGAGCGTCCCCTCGGGGTTCTCCTTGCCGCACTGACTGCACACCGCGTCAGCGTCTATGGTCTCTTTATACTCTTGTGCGAATGGGTCCTGGGCCATGTCTCTGCATCCCGCATCTTACGCGTATTTTCGCATATTGCCTTCCAATTGTCCAGATATTTTTCAGGGTTTCCTGAAAAATACATGCGTATTCTGCGCTTTTCAAACAAAAATGTCAACTATCCGCGGCGCAGGAGCCGCACCCGGCCCGCACGGCGGCGGTGAACCTGCGGCGGCGGCGCGTCGGAATCGGCCCCCTGAAGGGGGGCCTCCCCCGGCTGTGACGGCGCGGGAACCGCCACGGGAAGAGACGCGAACAGCGCATCGTTGGCCCGGGGCAGCACGGTGATCCGGTTCTCCGGCCCGTCATCGTCGAGGCTGTCGCGGCGCTTGTCCCGGCGTGCGTTGGGCACCAGCGAATACCCGATGATGTCGCCCAGATCCAGCAGGAGCGCCAGAATGAGGAAGAAAATCTCCTTGAAACCGACCGTCTTCACATCCATCAACTTGGCGAACACGGCGAACAGGGGGCTTTCGGTCTTGACAAGTTCAGGCAGGGGAACACCGGTGACGGCGGCGAGGTCCTTGATGATCACCCGCAGCTCGGCCTGGTTCTTGTCAATCTCCTCCAGCGAGGTCGGGCGGGCCGCGCGCAGCAGCTCATCCGCCTTGTCCTTGGTGAGCAGCCCCGCCTCCACCGCCTGCATCTCCACCTCCGTCTCCCTGGAGAGGATGGTCAGGTTGTATTCCTCCTGCCGCGCATACTGGCCGTACCCGGCGGGCGCCTTGCGCAGCCCCCGCTTTTCGGCTTCCAGCTCCCCCTCCTGCTTCGCGACCCCCTTGAGGAGCTCGCTCTTCTTCTCCAGCAGGACCCCCTGCGTCTTCGCCAGGTACTCCTCGTAGGGGGCGCGCATCCGGTCGTTGGAGTAGCGCAGGTAGAATTCCTTGTCCGCCGTCCGGTAGAGCACGTCCATGTTGAAGGTGATGGAGATGAAAGCCACCACGGTAAGGCCGAGCAGCACGGCGATGTTCAGCCGCTTGTGCCCGCCGATGATGGCGATCTTCAGCGCAAGCAGCATCAGGCCGATGGAGACGGAAAGCCC
>Ga0123328_1003982_pt1 | contig 12286 bp, 12 predicted proteins | sample BioC12SIPDNA_2_FD_89702 | JGI IMG/M metagenome (GOLD analysis project Ga0123328, IMG submission 89702) | Anaerobic biogas reactor microbial communites from Washington, USA - Biogas_R1_A C12 SIP DNA | ecosystem: Engineered > Bioreactor > Anaerobic > Unclassified | place: Washington, USA...
CCCGCTCGACCCGGCGGCAGCGCCTTTCTCCACCCTTCCAAAGTCACCGCAAAAAGCCGGCGGCCCGCCGGACAACATCGCGGGAAACGAATTTTCCGTCAGCGAAGTATGGAGTTGAAAAAACTCCCGCGGCAAGTTTTACCTGCGACACCCCCGGCAGGCAATCATCGGGGTATAGGTAAAACGCCGGGGATCGCTGAAAAAATCCATGAATTCAGCGGCAAATCCGTCAAAACCCTGTTCGTAGTCGGCCCAACTCCAGCCCGAGCCGCGGGCTGCCACCGCCAGTTTCCGCCACCAGTTGTAACGGTCGACCTCACTGAGCTCACCGAAGATCAGATGGTGGGGAGTCATTTTGACTTCGATATCCTCAAGACCCAGGTCATAGAGGAAAGAGTAGAGTCTGCGTCCCATGAAGGGGTCGAAATCGGCCCGCTCACGAAGCCAATCCATGACCCCCTGGATGTTTCTTTCCAACCGAGCCGAAAGGCCGTAATGATTGAGGCAATTGTGGTCGAGGTCGATGAGGCAGAGAATGCCGCCCGGTCTGAGCAAATCCGACAGGCGTCCGACGATGTCGAAAGCACCGCTGCGATGATACTCGAGAACGAAGCGAACCCAGATGAAATCGAAAGCCCCCAGCCCCTCCATCTGTTGGCGAAAATCCCGACAGGCAAAAGCGACCCCCGGACCCTGAAAGTTCCGCCGAGCGGTTTCTATCCGCTCCGCTGAGGCGTCGATACCTAGGATCGAGCCTTGCGGCGACACCAGATCGCCGAGGATGGCACTGGTCACACCGGCGCCGCAGCCCACGTCGAGCACCCGCATTCCGGCGCCGATCCCGGCCCAGCGGGCCTGTCGCTCAACCACGGCACGGTCGGTTTTGAGTCGCAGCCGTTCGCCCTCATCCCCATCCTCCATCAGATAGGTGGCCATCCACACCTCCAAAAAAATCAGAAACGATAACCGACGCTGAGGGCGGCCAGATGAACATCCGTTTCGTAGCGGCCGTTGGCGGTACCGCCGAGAGCGGCGTATTCAGCGCCGACCAAGTTGTTTTTCCGGCGGTTTTCCTGTTTCTGGTAGCCGTAGCTTAGGGACAGGAGCAGGTTGCCGAAGGTCAGATCAGTGCCGAGAGTGAAAAGATGGGTGTCGGAATCGGGGATGGAAGGATCAAAAGTGGAATTGGGGACCGGGTTTTCACCGTAGAGGTAGCCGGCCAGTAACGCCACATGGTCGTTCAGGCGGTAGGTAACGCCGAGATTGTACGCCCAGGTGTCCCGCCAGTCCCGCGGCACGATCTTTTCCGAAACCGCACTGCCGGGCGGGCCGATGGGTCGATCGAGCTTGATTTTCATCCGCTCGTTGGAGGACCAGTCCTCCCAGCGCACCCCGGTCTCCACGGTCAGCGGCTCAGTGATCTGCCAGGCGATCCCGGCAAAAACCTGCCGGGGCAGGGTCTGATCGGCCTTGCCTCCGGTTTTGGAGAAGTACGCGCCAAGCCCCGGATCGGGAAGCCTGAACGATGCATCCCCGGTAACCGTCAGATCCACCTCGCTGCGGTAGGAAAGGCCCAGAGTGATGCGCTCCGTCGCCTGGAAAGCCAATCCCAGATTGAAACCGACGCCGAAATCGTCCCCCTTGAACTTCTGGTTGATATCGGCCAGAGGATAAGCGGGGATTTTGTTTTCCAACTCGGCGTCGGCCCAGACGAAATTCACCCCGCCCGCCAGGGACAGGCGCGGCGTGACGCGCACCGAGACCACCGGGTTGAGGGTGTAGGTGGTCATCTCGGCGCGGGTGGAGATGTAGCGCCCTTCCCAACGGGGATCCCAGTCGGTAGCCAGGCCGAAGGGGGAAAAAACGCCCAGGCCGACGGTCACCCGATCGTTGCAGGCATGGGAAAGGTAAAAGGTGCTGGGGAAATAGAGGTCATCGTCCATGGCGTGGCCGCGGCCGTCGGTGCTGCTCTTGAAGGAACGGTTGAAACTCAGCAGGGTGGTTCCGACCTCAACCTGGGTACCGCCGAGATCGTTGAGCAACGCCGGATTGAAAAAGATGGCAGAGGGGCCGTTGGTGTGGGCGACCACCGCCGCCGCCTGGCCAAGGGAGGAGGCTCCCTGGGTAAAAATGGCGAAGCCCGCCCCCCAGGATTGGCAGACGAATCCCGGATACAACAGCAGAAAAAAAATCAGCACAACCCAAATTCTCCCTGTCATGCACCCCCCCTGTTAAAAACGGTTTATCCTGAACGTCCTGGCCAAACGAAAAACCTTCCCCGATGACAGCAAGTTTGGCGCCGAAAGCGTCTATCCTTCCCGCGGCAACAGTACCCAGAAACGACATTTTTCCTTCATCCGCCCCGCCAATTGTCCGGCCGCATCGCCCATACCCCAGAAAAAGTCTCCCCGGACCGGGCCTTTTATCGCGCCGCCGGTATCCTGGGCCAGCATCAGCTTGTTCAGCGGCCCGCCATGACCCGGCCACAGGGTCGCCACCATCACCGGCGCGCCCAGGGGGATGACACTGGGATCGACGGCCAGGCTGAGGCGGGGAGTGAGGGGGATGCCGAGGGAACCGGGGGGGGTCTGAAAACGGGGCGGAAGTTCCCTAAAAAAAATATAGCGGGGGTTCTCGCCGAGCAATTGAAGGGTTTTATCCGGGTTGCGCCGTGCCCAGGCGCGGATGTTCTGCATCGACATCTGCTCCCTGGTCATCTCCTTTGAATCGATGAGAAGCTTGCCGATGGAGCGGTAAGCATGGCCGTTCTGTTCGGCATAGCCGACCATGACCGTTGCCCCGTTTTCGAGAAGAATGCGCCCGCTTCCCTGAATGTGGAGAAAAAAGAGATCCACCGGATCCTCAACCCAGAAAAGTTCCTGCCCAAGCAGCGGTTTTTGGGGGCCGTCGATCTGGGAGCGTACCCAATAGGGAATGATTTTTTTCCCGTCCAGTCGTCCGCGCAGGCGCAATCCCTGAAGATCCTTGCGAAACTCACCCAGATCGATGGTCAGCAGATCATCCGGGACGCGATAGAGGGGATGGCGGAAGCGGGCCGTTGGGTGGCGCCGCCCCACCAGGTCGGGAACGTAATAGCCGGTCATCAGGCCCTCGATGTTGCCGTCCTCGTTGCGCACCTGATGGGGCCGAAAGAAGCTTTCGAAGAAACGGCGGGCCTGTTCCTGACTTTCCGCTGTCAACTCCTCGGCCCGGCCGCAGACCTCCCGCCACGGGGAACGGGTCTTCAGCGCCGCGCAACTATTTCGGAAAACCTGGAAAGGGGCCAAAAAGTCCTGGCTTCGGTCGTTCCAGCCCGCCACTTCCGACCAATCCACGGGCGCCAACGGAGGGATCTTTTCCACCCTCGGAGGGACATCCGGCGGCGGGGGAGGAGCTTTCACGCAGGAGGACAGGAGCAGAAAAAGAACCAAAAGAGGTATCGGCAGGGAGAAGATGCCAGCGTGGAAGGCGCGGCTTTTCTTCCTGTTTCTGGCGGCGAAGGGTTTTGTCATCATTTTCCGTTTCACTGGGTATGCGGGTGGTCGGAATTTTAGAACATATCCACGGGATCGACATCAACGATCATTTTTACCCCTGCCGGGGGCCGCGGGGCGTCTTTTTCAAACAGTTCCAGAAGCTGGTGCAGCGGCGGCCTGGAAGCCGCCTTGAGAACAATCTGCAAACGCCGCTTTCCCCGCAGGCGGCCTAACAGGCAGGGCGCGGGACCCAGCACCTCCACGGCACCGGCGCTGCTCTGCAGCCAGGCGGCCAGAAGGGAAGCGGCCTCCTCCACCGTCTCGTCTTTTCCTCCGCTGATGACGATGTTGACCAGATGACCAAAGGGAGGGTAGCCCATATCGCGGCGAAAAACCCCCTCCTGGTCATAAAAGTTTTCATAATCGTGGCCGATGACGCTGCCGAAAACATAATGGGCGGGGTTCCGGGTCTGGATCAGCACCCGCCCCGGCAGCACCCCGCGGCCGGCCCGTCCCGAAACCTGGGTGAGCAGGGAAAAGGCCCGCTCGGCGCTGCGGAAATCGGGGAGGAAAAGGGTGGCATCGGCATCGACTACGCCGACCAGGGTGATGCGGGCGAAATCGTGCCCCTTGGCCACCATCTGCGTGCCCACCAGGATATCGACATCCCCCCGGGCCATTTTTCCGACCATTTGCGGATAGGCGTCCTTGCCGGTCATGCTGTCGCTATCCATGCGGGCCAGACGGGCGGCGGGAAAGAGGGTCACCAACTCCTCCTCAAGGCGTTCGGTACCGGTGCCGCAGGGATTCAGGCTGGCGCCGCGGCAGTGAGGACAGGTGTCGGGCGGTTCGGCGATGCCGTCGCAATAATGGCAGCGCAGCAGATTGCGGCGCCGGTAATAGGTCAGGGAGATCTCGCACCGCGGACAACGGATCACCGTGCCGCAGTCGTGACAGAGAATAAAAGGAGCAAACCCCCGACGGTTGAGCAGAAGCAGGGACTGCTCTTTCCTTTCCAGGTTCTCGCCGAGAGCGGTCACCAGTTCCGGACTCAGGCAGCCCTGGATCGAACGGCGGCTCAGGTCGACGAGATGCACCTCGGGAAGGGGGCGAAAGAGAACCCGGCACCGCAAAGACAGAAGGCCGATCTTCCCCTCGCGGGCCCGGCGGAAGGTGGCCAGGGACGGCGTGGCGCTGCCGAGGATCACCGTCGCCCCGTCGAGCTGGGCACGCCACAAGGCCAGATCGCGAGCGTTGTAGCGGAACCCTTCGCTCTGCTTGTAGCCCGATTCATGTTCCTCGTCGACGATGATCAGCCCGAGGCTCTCGAAGGGGGCGAAAATCGCCGAGCGGGTGCCGATGACCAGATCGATCCGGTCGGCCATCACCCCCTTCCAGACGGTGCGGCGTTCCCTATTGGAAAGCCCGGAATGGAGCACCGCCATCTCCTTTTGCGCTCCTCCCATGCGCTGCCGGAAACGCCCCACCAGCTGCGGTGTCAGGGCGATTTCCGGAACCAGGACGAGGATTTTCCTGCCCAGGCTGCGGGCCTCTTCCGCGGCCCGCAGGTAAACCTCGGTCTTGCCGCTGCCGGTCACTCCATGTAGAAGAAAGGGGGCAAATGCGTCACCGGCCAGAGCCGGCCGCAGCGCTTCCAGGGCATCCCGCTGATCGACGGTCAATTCCGGAGCGATGCCTTCCCCGCCGCCTTCGGCGCCGTTGGCCGTCCATTCCCTGCGGCAATCCTCCACCGTCACCATCCCCAGGGCCGCCAACCGTTTCAGAACCGGTGCCGTGCCGGGAAACAGGGCACGCAACTGGCGGCGCGGAGTGGAACCGTGGCGGCGCAGCCAATCCACTATCTGGCGCTGTTTAGGACCGGGTGGTACAGCTTCCGTGGCGGCCGCGGAATATACAAGCTCGGGGGCGGGTGCCCCGGCGATGCGGGCGAAGATGCTCGGCGGCAGGGCCGTGCCGACGACGTCGCCGATGGGATGATTATAATAGCGGGCGATCCGTTCAAAAAAAGCGGTCATGGAGGGCGGAAAAAGAGGCTCGGGATCGACGATTTCCGTCACCTCTTTCAAACCATTCTCTTCTGCCTCGCCTCCCGCCCCGACGCGGAGCAGAAAACCGTAGGCGGAGCGTGGACCGAAGGGCACACGGAGCAGCAGGCCGGGTGTGGGAGATTGCTTCCAGCCGGCGGGCCAGAGGTAGGAAAAGGGTTTCCTCAAGGGAACGAAAACCGCCACGTGGACGACAGCGGGAGAGGGCACGGCACCAGCTATTCCGGGAAACCGAGAAATCTGCACAGCCGGGAGATCTCCGCCATGAGCGTGGCGAAGCCTTCCGGGGTGAGACTCTGGGCGCCGTCGCAAAGGGCTTTTTCCGGTGCCGGATGGACCTCGATGATGAGGCCGTGGGCGCCGGCCACCAGAGCCGCCTTGCTCATCACCGGCACCAGGGCACGGCGCCCGGTGGCGTGGCTGGGATCGACCAGAATCGGCAGATGACTCAGTTCCTGGATGATGGGGACGACGGAAAGATCGAGGGTATTGCGGGTCGCCTGTTCAAAGGTGCGGATCCCTCTTTCGCAGAGCATCAGATCGGTATTCCCCTCGGCCAGGATATATTCGGCCGCGGCCAGAAACTCCTCGATGGAGGCACTCATGCCGCGCTTCAGCATGACCGGATGACGGAGCTTGCCGACCTCTTTGAGAAGGTCAAAATTCTGCATGTTGCGGGCGCCGATCTGGAGGATGTCGGCATAACGGCAGACTTCCTCGAGGTGTTCGATGCGCATCACCTCGGTAATCACCGGCATCCCCACCTCGTCACCGGCACGGCGGAGGATTTTCAGCCCGGCAAGGCCCATCCCCTGAAAAGTGTGGGGACCGGTTCGGGGCTTGAAGGCGCCCCCCCGCAGGATATGGCCGCCGGCCTTGCGGACGGCCCGGGCCGCCGCCAGCATCTGTTCCTCGCTTTCGATGGCGCAGGGCCCGGCCATGATCACCGGCTTTTCTCCGGCGCCGATAGCGATATCCTTGACCCGGACCACCGTGGTCCGGGGATGGAAATCCCGCGACACCAGCTTGTACGGCTTGCTCACATGAAGTATCTCGCGGATGCCAGGCAAACCGCGGATGGTGGCGTCGTCCACCCAGCCACGGTTGCCGAGGACGCCGATGGCGGTCCTTTCGCTGCCCGGAATCAGTTCGGCCCGCAGGCCCAGGGCCAGAACCGCCTCCTGCACCTTTTCGATCTGTTTCGGATCGGCATTGTGTTCCATGACGATCAGCATCCTTGTCTCCCCCCGTGGTTGTGGAATCATCACCCCCGGCCAAGCCGGTGCCGGGAGATTTCGACCATCCGCTGACAGGTTGGCTTCCCTCCGCAGATTGCGGATGGAATCTAGGTTAGCGGTGCGCCTGGCGGAATTCAACTCTTTTCGCCGCCTCCCAGCAAGGGGAAAATAAAATTGAAAAAATCCTCCCGATAAAAGTATTCTCTGAAACCAGCCCCTTTTCAGAAAACCGGAAAATTCGATGCTACAATGAAAAAATCATTGCTGACGATTCTCCTGGTGGCAATGGCAGCCGTTGCCGCCTCGGCCGACCGTCACCCTGTGGCCCGCAAGCTCATCCACTCCCAGGGATGCCTTGCCTGCCATCGACTCGAGGGAAGCGGCGGCGATTTTGCCGTTCCCCTGGACGCTGGCAGCAGCCGGTTGAGCGCCGAACAGCTGCGCACCCTGCTCAAAAAAGGCAAAAACAGCCCCACCGAGCCCTTCATGCCGGCCTACAACCATCTTTCAGAGGAAGAATTGGACCAGTTGATCCAATTTCTCCTCGGTTTGCCGACGAAACCCTGATGCGGCGGGATGCCTCACCTTGAAAAACGCCTCATCCCATGTTAGTTTTCAGCGTTTTGAGGCGATGAAGATAAAATGGACACTACCGCAGACGCGAAAAAATCGACCCAGCGGGTGATACCCATCGAATCCCCCTCCTTTGTCAGCGAGGAGTGTCTGGAGCAGGTGGGCCAACCGGCTCTTCTTTTCGACCGAATCCGCCCCCTGGCCATGGAAATCGGCTGCGGGACGGGGGACTTCGTGATCGAGATGGCCCAGCGCCGCGCCGACCTCAATTTTCTGGCGGTCGATATCTACAACAAAGGCTGCCTGAAGACCTGCCGCAAGGTCGACCGCAACCGGCTGGACAACGTGCGGGTGCTGCGAATCGAAGCTCGCCAGCTGCTGGCCCGCTTTTTCGAGCCGGAAACCCTGCACGCCCTCTACATCAACTGCCCCGACCCCTGGCCCAAGAAACGCCACCACCAGCGACGCCTGGTCAACAGTGATTTTCTCGCCCTGATCCATCGCTGCCTGGCACCCCGGGGAGAACTGGTTTTCTGCACCGATTTCGCCCATTACGCTCACCAGGTGAGCGCGCTTTTCCCTTTCCCCGGTTTCGACAACTGCCTGGAGGAGATCTGCGCCCATCATCTGCAGGATTATCCCTTTTCCAAATATATGCGGAAATTCCACGAGTCAGGACTGCCTCTCTATTTCGTCCACCAGCGCAAGGCCGAACCAGTTCGGGCGCAGGAATCGGCCCGGCGCAAAGAGCCGGTAAACGGCGGTTTTGCCCAAACCTGCAGCGGAGGGAGCCGATGACCGATGGGTTGCTGACCAGGGATATTCCAGGAACGGGAGGCCTCTTCAAGACCCAGGCCGAAGATTTCCAGGTCGAAGAAATCCCTGCCTACCTGCCCTGCGGCGCCGGCGAGCATCTCTACCTGCTGGTGGAAAAACGGCACCTGACCACCATCGATCTGGTCCATGAATTGGCCCGCAGCTGCGGCATCCGCGAGCGGGAAATCGGCTACGCCGGCCTCAAGGACGCTCGCGGCGTCACCCGCCAGTGGCTCTCCCTTCCGGCCCAGGCGGCGGAGGGCAAACTCGACGGCGAGCAGGACCGTTTCCGCATCCTCACCCGCAGTCGGCACCGCAACAAGTTGCGCCTCGGTCACCTCCGCGGCAACCGTTTCCGCATCCGCATCCGGGAGGTAAACGCTGGAGCGCTGGACAGGGCCGAACAGATCCTCGCCCGGCTTCGGGAAAAGGGCGCCCCGAACACCTTCGGAGAACAGCGTTTCGGCGCCTTCGGCAACTCCCACCGGATCGGTCGCGCCCTGGTGCGGGAGGATTTCGACCAGGCCATCCGCGAGATTATCGGCGATCCCCGGCAAATCCGCGATCCCCGCTGGCAGGAAGGGGCGACGCGGTTCGCCGCCGGCGATCTGCAAGGAGCCCTCGCCGTCCTCCCCGACAACTTGCGCCACGAGCGCAAGATCGTCCACGCCCTGCTCCACGGCCGCGCCCCTCGCCAGGCCATGTTGGCCCTTCCCCAGCGCCTTCTGCGCCTCTACCTGTCGGCCTATCAATCCTTGCTTTTCGACCGTATCGTCGCCGAGCGGCTTCCCGACCTGGGGCTTTTGCAGCTGGGCGATCTGGCCATGAAACATGCCAACGGCGCTGTCTTTTCCGTCACCGACCCGGAACGGGAACAGCTACGCGCCGACGCTTTCGAGATCAGTCCTTCGGCGCCTCTTTTCGGCTGTCAGGTGCTGCTCGCTTCCGGGACAGCCGGTGCCCTGGAAGAACGGATCCTCCGGGAGGAAGTCCTGCGCCTGGAAGCTTTCGCCCTTCCCGGTCCCCTGCGCATGGAAGGAAGCCGCCGGGCGCTGCGGGTTCCCCTCGGCGAAACGTCGCTTTGCGGAGAAGGAGGCGACCTTTGGTTGTCCTTCAGCCTTCCCGCCGGCAGCTACGCCACCTGTGTCCTGCGGGAAGTGATGAAAAAGGGTCTTGAAGGGGAACCGTCGGACAGCGAAGGGCATTCGCCGGAAAGAATGAACATTGACAGCGATTTCTAATTTTGATAAAAGTAAAAAGTTGTTTTACGCTAACCAGGCGGGTTATTCTTTTTACGGCTTTCCGCTCATTACCTGGCTGTTGAAAAACGAGAACCTGGTGCCTTAGGCAAGGCGTGGGGATTTTGAAAAGCGTCTGTTTTTACAACAACATGTGAGGAATTTGGAAAACCGAGCGACATCCCATAAGCACCAAAAGCGCAGTTTTTCAACCGCCCGTTAGGCAGCCCCCCCCGTAACCTGTTGGCCTTATTTTTCCGTGACCCGCGAAGAAGGAAATGGCATGTCCAAAAAAGAGAAGTCCGAATACATCATTCAGGCGGTTTCCCACGCCCTTGATCTTTTGGAGCAATTTCAGGGCGAAGAGGACGAACTTGGTGTCACGGAGCTCAGCAACCGGCTGAAACTTCACAAAAACAACGTTTTCCGGTTGCTGGCCACCCTGGAGTCGCGGGGCTATGTGGAACAGAACAAGGCCACGGAAAATTACCGGCTGGGGCTGAAATCACTGGAACTCGGCCAGACTTTCATCAAGCACATGGGTCTGCTCCACCAGGCCAAGCCGATTCTGCAGAAGATCGTCGATCTGTGCAACGAAACCTGCTACGTCTCCATGCTCAAGGAAGGCCATATCGTCTATCTCGACATCGTCGAAACCACCTATACCGTGCGCGTCATGTCCCGCGTCGGTTTCCGCCTGCCCGCCTACTGCACCGCGGCCGGCAAGGTCCACCTGGCCTTCCTCAAGGAAGAGGAGATCGAGCGCCTCTACGGCAAAACCAAGATGGAGGCCTTCACCGCCAACACCATTACCGGCCTCGCCGACCTCAAAAAAGAGCTTCAGAAGATTCGCGAAATCGGCTACGCCGTCGACAACGAGGAGCATGACACGGGGGTCTGCTGCGTCGCCGCTCCGATCCGCGACTATACCCGCCGCGTGGTCGGTGCCTTGAGCATTTCCGGACCGTCCATGCGTTTCCCCGAGGAACGGATCGTCAACGAACTGGCTCCGATCATCATCAAGGAAGGGGAAACCCTCTCCATCAGGCTCGGCTATCCGGCCGAGTGACCCTTCTGCTGCGGAAACCGGCGGATATGAGCTCCCGCAAACGCAGCAGCAGAGCGTCCACCTTCTCTTCAAGTTCCTTCAGGGTACCGTCGGTTTCAATGACGAAATCACCGCGGGACGCCTTTTCCTGCTGGCTCATCTGGGCCGCGATCATGGTTTGCGCCCGTGCCGCGGTCATCCCCGGCCGTCGCAGCAAGCGGTCCCTCTGTTCCTTTTCCGGTGCCTTGACCACCAGCACCAGATCCACCCGCCCTTCCGCCTTTGCTTCAAACAACAGCGGGGATTCATAGACGATGAGCTCTGCACCGCGGGCCTCCAAATCCCCGAGACGGCGCACCGCCAGCTCGGCGATGGCGGCGTGGGTGACGGCATTGAGGAAGGAGCGTTTCTCTTCGTTCCCGAAGACGATATCCCCGAGGACCTGACGATCCAAGGTGCCGTCCCTGCGCAGAATGTCGGTGCCAAAATAGGCGACCAGGATGCGCAGGGTTTTTGAGCCCGGCGCCACCACCTCACGGGCCAGCTCGTCGGCGCTGACCACCGCCGCCCCCCGCTCTGCCAGTATCTTCGCCACCGTCGACTTGCCCACGGCGACTCCCCCGGTAATCCCCAGAATCACCCCTTCGCTCCTCTCCACAGAAGGCCTTTCCTTTTCATTCTGTTCAGAATATCATGAAAATTCCCTGGTAACAGGCTTTACACCCTTTGTCGAAGAATTTTCGACCCGTCGGAGGGCCATGAAAGACAGGATCGTCATTGAAATAGAAAGATTCACCGGCATCGAAGAAATGACTCCGGAAGTTGTTTATCTCCCCTTCGAGACCGCTTATCGGCATCCCTACCGGAAGTTCCACGAAAATGCCTGGTCAGCGGCTATCGACGGCGAAATCGTTCTGGTGGATGAAAATCTCGATAATCTTTGGGAAAACCTGGGGGAGATCGTTGCCGATCAGTTGTCGTCCCGGGAAACGGAAAACGGCAACGGCTGGCTGACATCGGGAGATTACCCGGAAAACGGCGAAGACACCGGTAACGGTTCGGCTGCCGATGAGCAGGATCAACCTTCCGAAGAAGGGGACGACGATGGGCCGTAATTAAATTCTTTCGCGGCTTCGGCTCAAAAAAGCAAACGGCACCGGGAAAATCCCCCGACAAACGGTATGCCGGAGGCAAGGTGTGCCTTTCCCCGCTCCGGGGCAAGACGGAAAGCATTAACAGAATGGAGGGAAAAATGCCTTATATCGCCATTGAAGGTCCGTGCATCAGCGACATCGACAAGAAGCGGGAACTGGTCAGGGACATGACCAGGGCGGCGGCGCACTGCTATGGCCTGCCGGAAGAAACGATCATCGTCATCATCCATGAGACCCAGCCGGAAAACGTCGGCGTCGGCGGTACCCTGATCAAGGATCGCCGCTGACCAGGCCGGCAAGGAGAATATCCATGGATCCTTTCATGCAGATCGCTATCGAGGAAGCCGAACTCGGCCAGGCCGAAGGGGGCATCCCCATCGGTTGCGTCATCGTTTATAAGGGAACTGTCATCGGGCGCGGGCACAATCGTCGCGTTCAGCGGCAAAGCGCCATTCTCCACGCCGAGATGGACGCCCTGGAAAACGCCGGGCGCCAGCCCGCGGTGGTTTACCGGGAGTCGACGCTCTACACCACCCTGTCGCCCTGCGCCATGTGCACTGGGGCCATCCTTCTTTATGGCATCCGGCGAATCGTCATCGGCGAGAACCTGACTTTCCTGGGCGAGGAAGAGCTGTTGCGCTCCCGCGGCGTGGGGATACAGGTTCTTCAGGACCCGA
>Ga0123328_1003983_pt1 | contig 12285 bp, 10 predicted proteins | sample BioC12SIPDNA_2_FD_89702 | JGI IMG/M metagenome (GOLD analysis project Ga0123328, IMG submission 89702) | Anaerobic biogas reactor microbial communites from Washington, USA - Biogas_R1_A C12 SIP DNA | ecosystem: Engineered > Bioreactor > Anaerobic > Unclassified | place: Washington, USA...
CACCACACCCAAGCAGAGCTGGTGGAGCCGTATCGCCCATCCGGGGCAATTCGTGGCCTGGACCACGCCGCTGCTCTGGCCGCTGACCATCCTGACCGCGCTGCTCTTCGCCGCCGGTCTCTGGTTCGCCTTCTTCAATTCGCCCGAGGACTACCAGATGGGCGATACGGTGCGGATCATGTATGTCCATGTGCCCAATGCCTGGCTCAGCCAGTTCGTCTATGGCGTGATGGCGGTTTCGGCGCTCGGCACGCTGGTCTGGCGCCATCCCCTGGCCGATGTATCGATGAAAGCCGCCGCGCCGCTGGGTGCGTTGTTCACCGCGCTTGCCCTGTTCACCGGCGCCCTTTGGGGCCGGCCCACCTGGGGCACGTTCTGGGAATGGGACGGGCGCATGACCTCGACCCTGGTCCTGCTTTTCATCTATCTCGGCATCATCGCGCTGTGGCGCGCCTTCGACGACCAGCTCCGCGCCGCCCGCGTCGTCGCCGTCTTCACGCTGATCGGTGCGGTCAACATCCCGATCATCAAGTTCTCGGTCGATTGGTGGAGCACCCTGCACCAGCCAGCCAGCGTGTTCCGCGCCGACGGACCGCGCATGCCGGGCTCGATCCTCACCCCGCTTTTCGTCATGTTCTTCGCCTTCACCCTCCTGTTCGTCACGCTGCAGCTCAAGGCCATGCACACCGAAGTCAGGCGCCGCCGGGTCATAACCCTGCAGCGCAGGGCGGCACGGGGAGCGGCGGCATGATCGACCTCGGCCCCCATGCCGTCTTCATCGTCTGGGCCTATATCGGCGTCGCACTCGGCGTCGCGGGACTGATCGGCTGGACGCTTTACGATGCCCGCGCCACGGCGAAAAAGCTCGCGGCGCTGGACGCCCGCCGCCCCTGATGCGCTACATTCTCTTCGCCCTGCCGCTGATCGCCCTGATCGCCCTCGTGGCGGTCTTCGCCGCCTCCATGGACCGCGATCCCGGCCTCGTACGTTCGGTGCTGATCGACAAGCCCGCCCCTTCCTTTGCCATGGAAGCCGTGCCCGAACTGGGCGTGCCGGGCTTCGACACGACGAGGCTCCAGGGCGAGGTGACCGTGGTCAATGTCTTCGCCTCCTGGTGCATTCCCTGCCGCGACGAGCATCCCTTGCTGGTGGCGCTCAAGGAGGTGACCGGGGTGCGCCTCTTCGGCATCAACCAGGCCGATGCACCGGAAAATGCCCGCGCCTTCCTGGCCGAACTGGGCAATCCCTATGACGCGGTCGGCGCCGACCGCGACCGCCGCATCTCGATCGACTGGGGCGTTTATGGCGTGCCGGAAACCTTCGTGGTCGACGCCCGAGGCATCATCACCTTCAAGCATGTGGGTCCGCTTAGTCCCCGGGCCGTCGAAACCGAATTGCTGCCGGCCATAGAAAAGGCCCGTGGCTAAAAACGCGACAAACGGCTTCCGTTCAGATTATATTCAGCCTGATCGGGTCATGGTCCAGCCACGAGCCCCTGCGAAAGCCTTCCATGTTGCCTGTTCTCCTGCGTTTTGCCCGCGATGAAGCCGGAATAACCCCGGTGGAGTATGGCCTGATCGCCGCCATTCTCATCGTTGCCACAACCGTCGCGGTATCTGCCGCAGGATTCAGCCTCGCCGATATCGTCGGCTGACGGGCCGGCGGGCATTCAGAAGTCGCTGGTCAGCCCCTTGATTTCCCAATCGCCATAACGGCCGGGCTCGAGCCCGCCGCGGCCGCCGTGCTCCCTGGGGGCAAAGGCGCCTTTCGCGTCGATCGCCGCACGGCGCGCCCTGGCTTCGGCCAGCGCCCGCCTGGCCGCGTCGCTCAGCGCACGCTCGTCTTTTATGTCCTCGTCGCTCATGGTCCGGTCCCCGATTACGATTTGGTCATGCCGCTTGCATGAAACCTCTCGCCACACAACATAATTGCCGAAGACCTCGAACCCAAGGGCTCCTGATGTTCAATGCGTTTCGCACCACGGTCCTGCTGGCGGCCCTCACCGCGCTGTTCATGGTCGTCGGCTATTTTATCGGCGGCACCGGCGGCATGGTGATTGCCTTCGGCTTCGCGCTGGTGACCAATCTCTTCAGCTACTGGAATTCCGACAAGCTGGTGCTGCGCATGCAGAATGCGGTTCCGGTGGAGCGCAGCCGCGTGCCCGAACTCTATGACATGGTCGACATCCTGTCGCGCAAGGCCGGCATTCCGACGCCGGCCGTCTATGTCATCCAGTCCGACCAGCCCAATGCCTTTGCCACCGGGCGCAATCCGCAAAACGCCGCCGTGGCCGTATCCTCGGGTCTGCTCAGACATCTCGAAACCCGCGAAGTCGCGGCCGTGATCGCGCACGAACTGGCCCATATCCGCAGCCGCGACACCCTCACCATGACCGTCACCGCCACCTTTGCCGGCGCCATCTCGGCCCTGGCGCAATTCGGCCTGTTCTTCGGCGGCGGCAATAACCGGAGCAATCCGCTGGGCGGCGTGGGCGCCCTGCTGATGGTGTTCCTGGCGCCGCTGGCCGCCATGCTGGTGCAGATGGCCGTGAGCCGCACCCGCGAATACGAAGCAGACAGGGACGGCGCCGAGATTTCAGGCGATCCGCTGGCGCTGGCCTCGGCCCTGCACAAGATTGCCGGTCTCGCCGGGCAACAGGTCAATATCGCGGCCGAGCGCAACCCGGCCATGGCCCATATGTATATCGTCAATCCGCTGTCCGGGCAGCGCATGGACAACCTCTTCGCCACCCACCCCGATACCGGCAACCGCATCGAAGCCTTGCGCAAGCTTGCAGCGAGCATGCAGGTGGACCATAAGGGCCGCAGGCCTCAGCCTCGCCCCGCGCCGGTTACGACCGGCCGCGACACCGGCGGCGGCTGGCGCGTGCCGACCGTCGGACGAACCGACGAGGACGGCGGACAACGCGGTCCCTGGGGATAGGAAGAAGCGTGAAAGCAAAGACCGAACCGGCGGGGCTCAAGCTCCGCCTTGTCGCTGCACAGCGGCTGAAAGCCGTATTGGCGGGCGATAATTTCGCGCCCCTCACCGCCGCCGAACTGGCGGACGGGCGCGACCGCGCTTTGGCCAACCGGCTGATCACCACCGCCTTGCGCCGGCAGGGTCAGCTCAATTTCATCATCCACGCCCTGCTCGACAAGGGCATGCCGGGCAAGTCCGGCAGTTTTGAAGCCGTTCTGCGCCTGTCGCTGGCACAACTGGTATTCCTGCCTGACCTAGGCGCCCATAGCGCACTGTTCCTGGCTGTCGAAGCCACCAAGCGCGACCCCAAGGCGCGCCATCTCAGCGGACTGATGAATGCCGTGCTCCGCAATGCGCAAGCCAATTCAGCCAAATTCGGCATGCTGAGCGACGACCTGCTCATCCCTGACACATTTGGCGATACCTGGCTCCAAGCCTACGGCGAAGACGCCATCGACGGATTTTCGTCCGCCTTGCTGGCCGGCGCCCCGCTCGACCTCACCCTCAAGACCGACGACACCGACCTTATCGACGCCCTCGGCGCCGAGCCCGTCACGGCCGATACCGTGCGCATCGACCGGCGCGACCGGCCGGTTGAAGCCCTGCCCGGCTTTGCCGAAGGCCAATGGTGGGTGCAGGACGCCGCCTCGGCCATTCCGGCCCGCCTGCTCGGCGCCAAACCGGGCGGGCGCGTGCTGGACCTCTGTGCCGCGCCGGGCGGCAAGACGGCCCAGCTCGTCAAGGCCGGCTACCAGGTAACGGCGCTCGACAGCGATGCCACCCGCATGGAACGGCTCAAGCAGAATCTCGCCCGGCTCGACTATACGGCCGAAACCGTGGTGGCCGATGCCGGCAATTACGCCCCCACCCCCTATGACGGCGTATTGCTCGACGCGCCCTGCTCGGCCACCGGCACCTTCCGCCGCCACCCCGAAGTGATCTGGCACCGCTCGACCACCGATGTTGCCGGAAGGGTACGCTTGCAGCAGGCGCTGCTTACCAACGCCTTTCGCTGCCTTGATGCCGCCGGTGTGCTCGTCTATTGCGTCTGCTCACTGGAGCCGGCGGAAGGCGAAAATCAGGTCGAATGGGCGCTCGACGCCCTGCCCGGTCTGGACCTCTGGCCGGTGACGCCGGCCGAACTGCCGGGCCTCGAAATTGCCGTGACCGCGCGCGGCTTAGTGCGGACCCATCCGGGTATGGCGCCGGGCGGGCGCGACGGGGGCATGGACGGATTCTTCGTGGCGCGCTTCCGCCGCCGCTGAAAAAACAAACTCATGGTGCCGTTGGGGAAGGGCGCCGAACCGGGATTGGGTCGTTGACGGGCAGGAATGAAGCAACGCTGGCGAGTATCGCGCGGCGGGAGCGGGTATGCTGATGGCGTCGCCGCTTTTGCACGCGCTGCGGCGCCTCGCGCTGGGCTTTGCCGATACTATCGTGACCCTGCCCATTCTGCGCTGGACCTGGCGCGGACTGGCTGACGACGCCTTTGCCGGCGAATTGCCTGAATTCCGCCCCGCCGACCGTGATGCCGTGCGCGACATGATGGCCGGCCGCTACCTCCTGGCGTCCAAGCTCATCGAAAGCGGCGGCGCCTCGCCCTTCGGCCTCGATGTCGATCACCTCGACTGGTGGCTCAACCTGCACGGCTTTTCCTGGCTACGCCATTTCCGCGACCTGCGCGATCCCGGCGAACGGCGCTTTGCTCGCATGCTGGTACTCGACTGGATCAGCCGCGAGGGCCAGTTCCAGCACGACACCTGGGATACGGCCCTCACCGCGCAGCGCGTGCTGAACTGGCTGCGCCACCTGCCTTTGCTGCTCGATGGCGCCACGCCGCCCGAGACGCGAACCATTCAGCGTGTCCTGGGCGCGCAAATCCAGAGCCTCAAAGTGCGCGGTCCGCTGGCCGGCGATCCCGCCGATGCTCTTTTTGCCGCCATCGCCCTGCTGGGCGCGGAATATTGCGAGCAGGACGACCACACCGACGTCCCGCGCCGGGTGGAGCGGCTCAATGCCCTGCTGGCAGACCAGCTCGATGCCGACGGCCTGCACAGGTCGCGCAATCCGCGCCTGCAACTGCAATTGCTGGTCGAACTGGTCAGTATCCGCCGCATTGCCGCCGGCATGAAATCGGAGGCCGGCAACGAGCTGGGCGCCCAGATCGACCGCATGCACGAGAGCCTGGACGCCCTGACCCTCTCCAGCGGCGAGCCGGCCTATTTCAACGGCTGCGGCCACCTGCCCCATGATGTGCTGATCGCCATCCAGGCCAACGGCCCCAATCGCCGGCAGCGCTCCATGCTGCTGGGCGGCTATGGCATTTTGCGCGATGGCGATGCCGTGGTCATCGCCGATTCGGGACAGGTCCCCGAGCCCGGTCTGGCTGGAGATATCCATGCCAGCGCCCTGGCCTTTGAATTTTCCCATGGCAGCGAGCTGATCCTGGGGTCCTGCGGCCCCGCGCCCTCAGACATGCCCGACAGCAAGGCCCTGTTCCGCCAGGGTGTGGCCCATTCGGGACCGACCATCGACGCCGAGGACGCCGCCGGCGGCACGCCGACGATTGCACTGGACCCCGCCGATCACCTGCTGACGCTGGGCACCGATGCCTATGCCCGCCCGTTCGGCGTCAGCCTCGAACGGCGGCTGACGCTGCTGTCGGGCGGCACGACTCTGGTCGGGCAGGACCGCATGATTGGCACAGGCACGCCTGCGGGTTTGCTTGCCGTTCGCTTCCATCTTGCTCCCGGCATCATGGTGCGCCGCAATCGCGGCGAGGGCATCGTCCGGCTGGTGCTGCCCAATGGCGCCGTCTGGAGCTTCCTCTGGGAAGGCGCCCAGTTCCGCGAAGAGGAAAGCGTGCGCCAGTCGGCCTATCTCGGCTTCCACAAGACCCGTCAACTGGTATTGGAGGCTGATGTCGCCGCCGATACGGAAGTGGCGTGGATTTTCACCCTGGAGCAAAGCTGACCGGCGCATTGCACGGTTGGCGCGGCCCCCACTTCGTGCTAGCCAGCGCGCAAATCACATCACAGGGCGACACATCCTCATGGGCAAGACGGTCAAGGTCGGGCGGGCACTGCTTTCGGTATTCGACAAAACCGGCATGGCCGATTTCGCCCGAGGTCTGAGCGCCGCCGGGGTTGAACTGGTCTCCACCGGCGGCACGCACAAGCTGATCAGCGATGCCGGCCTGCCGGTGCGCGAGATCGCCGACCTCACCGGCTTTCCCGAAATGATGGATGGCCGCGTCAAGACGCTCCACCCCAAAGTGCATGGCGGCCTCCTCGCCGTCCGCGACAAGCCCGACCACGCCGCCGCGATGACCGAACACGAAATCGGCGCCATCGACCTCGTCGCCGTCAACCTCTATCCCTTCGAGAAAACCGTCGCCTCGGACGCGTCCTATGACGACATCATCGAGAATATCGACATTGGCGGCCCGGCCATGGTCCGGTCCGCCGCCAAGAACCATGCCTATGTGACCGTCGTCGTCGATCCGGCCGATTACCCTGAAATCCTGGCATCCATCAGCGAAACCGGCGGCGTACCCTTCGCCCTGCGCCAGAAGCTCGCCGCCAAGGCCTATGCCCGCACCGCCGCCTATGACAGCGCCATTTCCACCTGGTTCGCCAAGGCGATCGATTATCCCGAAATTCCCTATCGCAGCTTTGCCGGATCCTTGCGCGAAGTCATGCGCTATGGCGAGAACCCCCATCAATGGGCCGGCTTCTATGCCACTGGCGAGACCCGCCCCGGGGTCGCCACCGCGACGCAGGTGCAGGGCAAGACGCTGAGCTACAACAATATCAACGACACCGACGCCGCCTTCGAGCTGGTGAGCGAATTCAACCCCGAACAGGTTGCCGCCGTCGCCATCATCAAGCACGCCAATCCCTGCGGCGTCGCGGTCGCCACCGACCTGGCGATAGCCTATCGCAACGCCCTGCGCACCGATACGGTCTCGGCCTTCGGCGGCATCATCGCCACCAACCGCGAGATCGACGCGGCGACCGCCACCGAAATCGTCAAGGTCTTTACCGAGGTGATCGTGGCGCCATCGGCGACGCAGGAAGCCCGGGACATCATCGCTGCCAAGAAGAACCTGCGCCTGCTGCTGACCGGCGGCATCGCCGACCCCAAAGCCGATGGCCTGATGGTCAAGTCGGTGGCCGGCGGCCTGCTGGTGCAGTCGCGCGACAACCGCAATGTCGATGATTGCGACCTCAGGGTCGTGACCAAGCGCCAGCCCACGGACGCCGAAATGGCCGACCTGCGCCTGGCCGCCAAGGTGGCCAAGCACGTCAAGTCCAACGCCATCGTCTATGTGAAGGCCGGCGCCACGGTCGGCATCGGCGCCGGGCAGATGTCCCGCGTCGATTCCGCCCTCACCGCCCACCGCAAGTCGATCGACGCGGCGAAGACCGCCGGTATCGAGGGCGCGTTGACCCAAGGGTCGGTGGCCGCTTCGGACGCCTTCTTCCCCTTCGCCGATGGCCTGGAAGCCCTGGTCGCGGCCGGCGCCACGGCCGTGATCCAGCCGGGCGGCTCCGTGCGCGACGACGAGGTCATCGCCGCCGCCGACGCCGCCGGCATCGCCATGGTGATGACCGGCATGCGCCACTTCCGGCACTAGATATTTCGGCCGACGCGATGGCGATCCGGCCCGGCCTTGCTTGCCCCGCAAGACGAATGCGGGTGAAATGACCGCAAAGTGCCGGGTGGGGGGACAGTGTGGAAAATTTCGGTTTCGATCTGCTGATCATCGGCGCGGTCTGCCTGGTCGGCATGATCTGCTTCAAGCTGGCCTATTGGCTGGGCGGCCCGGTCTGGCCCAAGCAGTTCGCCACCACGCTGCCGGCCATGAAGCAGTTCAGGCTCAGCAGCGGCGAGGTAGGCGAGCTGGCCAATCTGGGCCTGATCGCATCCATACTGGTCATCCTGCTGGTCCTGACGCCGGACGCCAATATCTATGACAGTCTGGTCGCGCACTGGCCCTTCGCCCTGACGGCGCTGGCCGGCATAGCGATCCTGGTGGCCATCTACACCGTCGTGGCGGTGCGCCGGGTGCGCCGCGGCTCGTTCCGGCCCGGCATCAAGAAGACCGAGAACAATCTGCGGCTGCTGGCGCGCGGCTACCGCTTCTATATCGGCTATGGCACGGCAATCGCGCTGCTCATCGTCGCCGTCTTCGTCGTCACCATCAGCCAGATGCTCCTCGACTACGAACGGTTCCACCTGGTGAGCCTCAAAGTGTCGGCACTGCTGCGCGAGCTGGGCAGCATGCGCAATGTCAGCAGCGAACTGCTGCAAAGCAAGTTCGAGGTGGTGTTCGGTACCCAGCGCGTCGCCGCCGGCTATATTCTCGATCAGGTCAACAGCCTGCTTATGCTGCTGCTCTGCGTCATGCTGGCCTATTCGACCATTTACGGCACCAGCGTGCGGCAGGTCTTTGCCGAGGAAGCGCTCTACGTGTTGCGCATCATCGTGATGGTGCTGCTCACCATCTGCGTGATCTATGGCTGCACCGTATTCTTCACCCTCCATCTCAGCTTCGTCGACGGCCTGCTGAAGCAGCTCGCACTCTACGAATACCGCATGAATATGGGACCCTGGCAGGTGACCCAGCGCTATCACGAGCTGATCGCCGAATTGACACGCCAGCGCGGCGTATTCGGCTTTCTCATCGCCCTCACCACCGGGAGGGGCGGGCTGATCCTGGTGGCCCCGCTCGCCACCTATTTCGTCAACGGCATGCTGTCGGGGCGGCGGGGGGCGGACATCAAAAAGGCCCATGTGGACGCCAAATGATTCGGAACCAGCCCTTTCGTGCCGGCTTCATAGGGTTGCTGGCCCTTTTGTTGGCCTATCTGTGCGGAGTTCTCTTGATCAATTCCAACCTCAAGCCCCAGGCCGCCGCCGAGCACCCGACACCGCTGTCGGACCTGCCCGACGCGGTACCGGCTACGCTGACCGTGTCATCCTGGAATCTGGGCTATGCGGGCCTGGGCGCCGCATCGAGTTTCATCGCCGATGGCGGCAAGGCCTTCCTGCCCCCGTCGCGCGGTGCTGTCGACGCCAATCTCGCGGGCATCCTGGAGACCGTGGCCAGCCTGCCGCCCGGCCTGCTGCTGTTTCAGGAAGTCTCCAATGCGAGTCCGCTCAGCTTCTGGATTCCGGTGCTCGATCGCCTGAAGGCCGCGCTGGCCGGAAGCCAGCTCTTCTATCGCCCCGACGCCGCCACCCGTTTCATTCCCTTCCCCCTGGCCCTCGATCACGGCACGCTGCTCTCATCCCGCTACAATCCCGCCAGCATCGAGATCGTGCCCCTGCCTTCCGAGCCGGGCGCCATGCTCGGCTTCCTCAAGCGCGTCTATGCCATCCACGTCGCGCGCTTCCCCATCGAGGGGGGTGGCGAACTGGTGCTGGGCAACCTCCACCTTTCCGCCTTCGACGATGGCGGCCATACGAGGCGCGCCCAGATCGAGGCGACCATGGCATTCGCCGCCGGCGAATATGCCAAAGGCCATCACGTCATCCTGGGCGGAGACTGGAACATGGTGCTGTCCGATCCCGGCCGGCCGCACAGCACCGACGAAAAATATCTGTTCTGGATCCACCCCTTCCCGCGCGATCTCCTCCCCGCCGGCTGGACCATCGCTACCGACCCGCGCGTTCCCACAGTGCGCACGCTGCACAAGCCCTATGTAGCCGGGGAGAACTACGTCACCAGCATCGACGGCTTCATCGTCTCGCCCAATATCACCGTGCGGTCGGTCACCACCCGCGATATCGGTTTTGCCGTTTCCGACCACCAGCCCGTCACTGCGACCTTCACGCTCGATTAGAGCGCTCCAGTAAGACCTTCTTGAGGATGGCGTGCCAGATTGCCGGGGTCGCTTCAAGGCGATCCCGAGGCTTCCATGCGGTTACCCATTCCCTCCGATCTGTCGGCTTTGCTGCATACCGGCCTGTGGCGCTCCTTTGGCTCGCTGGGCATCAAGGTGGCGACGGCGGGCCTCACCTATCTCACCTATGTCGCGCTGTCGCGCACCATGACCCCGGACGAATACGGCCATTTCGCCTTTGGCCTCGCCATCGCCACCGTGCTGGCCATAGCCGCCGGCGTGGGCCAGCCCATGGCCGTCATGCGTCTCTGGCCGCAGGAAAGCGTGGCCGGGCAGAAGAAGGCCGCCATCGCCGCCCTGCGATCCGGCTCGATGCTCACCATCCTGGCCGGGCTCGCGGCAAGTCTCGGCCTCGTCGCCCTGGTCTTCATCACGCTGCCATTCGTGACCTTCGACGACACGGCCAGCCATTTCTACGGCGCCGCCTTCCTCGTGCTGCCCATGGCCCTGGCCGAATACAATTCCTCCGCCCTGCGCGCGCAGGGCTCGCTCTGGACGGCCCTGGTGCCGCGCGACATCTTCTGGCGGCTGGCGCTGCCCGCTTCCGTGCTGGGCCTGTTTTCCCTGGGCATCGTGCTCAGCGGCCCCGATGCGCTGGTGCTGTCGGCGGCGCTGCTGACCGGCATGCTGGCGCTGCAATTCTGGCAGGCGCTGCGCACCGGCTATGTGCTGGCCCCGGCCATGGATGGCGTCCGCGCCTATTGGCGGCGCTGGGGCGGCATCAGCCGCTGGCTGATGCTGGGCGCGCTGATCGAGACCGCCGCGCTCAATGCCGACGTGATCCTGGTCGGGCTGATGCTCGATCTCGAAAGCTCGGGCATCTATTTCAACGCCTTCCGCACCGCCGGGCTGATGACGCTTTTCACCTTCGCCATCGAACTGGTCATCGCTCCCATGGTGGCCCAGCATTATCACGCCGGCCAGATGCGCCAGACCCAGGCCATCATTGCGCTTTGCGCCTGGGCGGGCTTCCTGTTCTCGCTGGCCGTCTTCGCCGGTTTCGCCCTGTGGGGCGAATGGGTCCTCAGCTTCTTCGGCCCGACCTATGCCGAAGGCACGCTGGTCCTGGTGCTGCTGGCCCTGGGCCTGCTGTTCGACGCCGCCACCGGCCCCTCCAAGATCGTGATGATGATGACAGGGCACGAACGGGCCTATGTCGCCATTTTCGGCATTATCATGGGGCTGGGTTTTCTGGTGCAGATCGCCGTCATTCCCGTTTTCGGCATTGTCGGCGCCGCCGCGGCCAATATGGGCGCGCGCATCCTCGCCCAGCTCGCCATTGCACTCTGGTGCCGGCAGCGCATCGGGCTCGACACCGGTCTGCTGGGCATCTTTTCGGTTCGGCGCCCCGCCTGACCATAACCGTACCCATGAGTACGGTTATGCTTGACCGCCAAGCCCTTCCCGGCTTAGAACCACTCCAAACTTCCCCTGCCGGAATAAAGCTATGACCAAGGCCCGCACGCTTTACGACAAGATCTGGGACGACCATCTGGTCCAGAACAACGAGGACGGCACCTCGCTGCTCTATATCGACCGCCATCTTGTGCATGAAGTGACGAGCCCGCAGGCCTTCGAGGGCCTGCGCCTGAACAATCGCAAGGTGCGCCACCCCGAGCGCACGCTGGCCGTGGTCGACCACAACGTGCCCACCACCGACCGCTCCCTGCCCAATCCCGACCCCGAAAGCGCCATCCAGATTGCCGCTCTCGCCGAAAATACCAGGGATTTCGGCATCGAATATTTCGACCCCTTCGACAAGCGCCAGGGGATCGTACACATCGTCGGCCCCGAACAGGGCTTTACCCTGCCCGGCATGACCATCGTCTGCGGCGACAGCCACACCTCGACCCACGGCGCTTTCGGCGCCCTGGCGCATGGCATCGGCACGTCGGAAGTGGAACACGTTCTGGCCACCCAGACGCTGATCCAGCAGAAGGCCAAGAACATGCTGGTGCGTGTGGACGGCAAACTGCCGCCCCATGTCACCGCCAAGGACATCATCCTGGCCATTATCGGCGAGATCGGCACCGCCGGCGGCAATGGCCATGTCATCGAATTTGCCGGCGAAGCCATCCGTTCGCTGTCGATGGAAGGCCGCATGACGGTCTGCAACATGACCATCGAGGGCGGCGCCCGCGCCGGCCTGATCGCCCCCGACGAAACCACCTTCGCCTATGTAAAGGGCCGCAACCGCGCGCCGACCGGCACGGCCTGGGACATGGCGCTCGATTACTGGAAAACCCTCTATACCGACGAGGGCGCGGTCTATGACAAGGTGGTCGTGCTCGATGCCGCAAAACTGCCGCCCATCGTATCCTGGGGCTCCTCGCCCGAGGACGTCATTTCGGTGACCGGCACCGTGCCCAACCCCGACGATATCGAGGACGAG
>Ga0123328_1003985_pt1 | contig 12280 bp, 8 predicted proteins | sample BioC12SIPDNA_2_FD_89702 | JGI IMG/M metagenome (GOLD analysis project Ga0123328, IMG submission 89702) | Anaerobic biogas reactor microbial communites from Washington, USA - Biogas_R1_A C12 SIP DNA | ecosystem: Engineered > Bioreactor > Anaerobic > Unclassified | place: Washington, USA...
AAAGTCGAACGGACGGAGTTCTCCCGGCCCCGATAGGGGCCAAGGGGTGTAGCCACGGGTGGAGGTCGCCGCAGGCGACCGGAACCCGTGGAAGTGATGCGATTCGAAGAGGCCCGCCCCGGCCGGGGCGGAGGGGACAACCGCTACGATGGGGTATGAAGCGATCCAACTCAAGACGAGTAGAAGGCCGTGGGATGGGTTCTTGATCAGAGGCCTATCCCGCGTTGCTCCTGGATACCCCTTGACGGAGGGTTGAAACCCCGTCAATCTATCCGGTCAGATCCCGACGTGGGCACGCACCGCCGCAAGCAGCTTCCCGCATCCGTGCCGAATCGGGTCCGCGACCGGCAACCCCGTCTCCGCGGCAATCTCGCGCACCGCCGACTCCGCGTCCTCCGCCGCCATCCGGGCCGTGTTCAGCGCCACCGCCACCACCTTCCCCGGATGCAGCACCGCCAACGCGCTCTCGTACAACGCAATCTGCTGACGAATCGGTGCCAATGGGCAGTCCGGCCAGTCGTTGTGCAATACCCTGCCCGGCCGATGCACCAGCACCATCGCGTCCGGACACGCCCCGTGCAACAGCCCCAGCATCACCGCCGAGTAGGCAGGGTGACCAATCGAACCCTGCCCCTCAATAATGCACATGTCGCTGTCCGCCACATGCTGCACCAGCAATTCCGCCGCACCGGGCGTGAAATCCGAAATCACATGGTCGATCGCGATGCCCCAGCCCTCGATCATGATCCCCGTCTGGCCGGTGGCGACAAACCGGGCATCCAGCCCCTGCCGAACCGCCTCCTTGCTCAACTCCAGAGCCGTGACCATCTTCCCACTGTTGCAGTCCGTGCCCACCGTCAGTACCCGCTTGGCTCGCGTGTAACGGGCTTGGCCGCGGGCGATGTGCATGATCCGGCCGGAGTCGCGCACGTCGTGAAGACGGGCACCGTGCTGCTCGGCCAAACCCACCAACTCCTCATCCTCCCGCAGCATGGTGTGCAATCCGCTGATGATGCTCAACCCGTTCCGGAGCCCGTCCGTCAGGTGACGGCGCATCATGTCCGGCAAGCGCCCGCCGGACGGGGCAATGCCGATCAGGATCGCGTCCGGCCGCTGCTCCATCGCCTCCGCCACCGTCGCGTAGATCGGCACATCAGGCACCCCGTCTACCAGTTCGGCGATCGGTCGGCCGGCACAGTGAGAATCCAGAACCCCTACGCAATCCCGGCCGCGATAACGCAAGACAGGAACGCCCGTCTTGGCCGAGAACATGCTCAGCGAGCCCTCGGTGAGGATCAACAACCGTTGATAAGGCAGCTCAAACAACATCCCAAGTCTCCACTCCGCGGATTCCCATCCCGCAAAACCAGGCTCACGTATCCGCGTCCCAGACCCAACATACTCGTTGGCGACCCAGACCAAGCGAACTTGCTCTCGTGGTCCCCCGGTGAAACCGCTACAAACGGCCGCCCGGCGCGGATTCGGCACTTTACCGTCACGCCGGTACGCAGCCAACCCTCGTTTTCAATGTGCGCATAAAAACGCCCGCGCTTAGGGGAGGTTAGAGTCGCGGAGAGCGCGGGCGAAAGGGAATGGACTGTTACGATAAGGCAACGGCGATCAGCTCTGCCTCATCCATGTTTGTTCTATCAGAGGTTCTTCACTCCTCGCGAAGCGCGTCCTTTCCGGAACACACTCCGCTGCACCACCATCATATCCGAACGGCGCGTTCGGGGATATACCCCACACCGCCTACAACTGTACTCTTAAACGTGCTCCGTGTCTACAAGTTTACTCGAATTCTTCTGAGAAAGCAATTTTTCCGCGCACAAATTGCCAAGTTTCTACAAATCGCCCAGTTTACCGAACACCATCACCGACTCACACCCCATCGCAGAGGCTCCCAAGACAGGCCGGCAGGACCGACAGCAGAAGCGGAATCCGCACCTTTCGCAACGTAACTGCTTGCTGTAAAGGTTATTATAGGAAGGAGACAGCCAAGACCGATAGCCTTCCCCTTCTTTTCAGACGCGGATACGGTATCGTAGCGGAAAGGCCGGCCACGATCCCGAAAGGCCGGTAATAGCGATGAACCAGAGAAACTCCGGAAAAGCCAATGTCAGGGAACGCTGAACATGGGCCCGACTGTCGGCGACCGTGCGACCACGCGCCGCGGCGGCTCCTTGAACTCGACGATGGCCGGCTGCTCGCCCAGTGCGACTTGGACACCTACAGGGCCAGCGGGCCAGGGGGCCAAAAGAGGAACAAGACCTCCTCGGCAGTCCGGCTTCGGCATCAGCCGACCGGCCTGATCGTGACCGCCACAGAGAGCCGTTCGCAGCACGAAAACCGGGCACGAGCCCTCCGAAGGCTGCGGGAGGCCATCGCGCTGACCCAGCGCCAGCCGATCGACATCACCGCGGGGCTCCCGGCCTTCTTCACGAACGCCGTGGCCAGAGCCCCAGGCTTGCGGGTCAACACGCGCCACGCAGACTACTACCTCATCGTTCAACTGGTGCTGGATCTGCTCGCGGGCGCCCAAGGCAGCGTCGCGGACGCGGCGACGGCGATGGGGCTCTCGACCGCCCAACTCACCCGCTTTCTTCACTGCGACCCCAAGCTGTGGGCTCAAGCCAACCATATCCGCGAGGAATTCAGTCTTGGGCCCCTGCGGTGAGCTTCAGAAGCAGGGGAACCTCCTGCCGGCCCAGCGGCAACCCGCCAACAGCTTCGGACCGACGGGCCCGCCGCTTGCGGCTTCGTATCGCTTGCGGTAACAACGCGTGCAAGGAGGCCAGATCACCCATGAGCTGGCAGGAGCATCAGCAGTACGCCGTTGCGTCGGTGACATGCGCCGTGATCACCGTCAGCGACACCCGCACCGAGGCTACGGACACGAGCGGCCAAGTTGTCCGCGACCTGCTGGCAGAGCATGGCCACTCGATCTGTCATCACGTCCTGGTGCCCGACGACCCGGACCGCATCCGAGAGGAAATCGAGCAACTGGGCGGCCGGCCGGATTGCCACGCCATCCTGCTCACCGGCGGAACCGGAATCGCGCCCCGCGACCTCACCACGGATACGGTAGGGCTCATGCTCGATCGGCGGCTTGACGGTTTCGGCGAGTTGTTCCGTATGCTCAGCTTCGAGGAGATCGGGCCGGCGGCCATGCTCTCCAGGGCCATCGGCGGCGTTCGCGGCCAACAGCTCGTCTTCTGCATGCCCGGCTCGACCGCCGCGGTCCGCTTGGCCATGACCCGGCTGATCCTCCCCGCCCTGCCGCACATGGCCGCCGAACTACGCCGTCACGGGTGAAACGCACAGCGAACGAATCCCGAAACGTGACGCCTGCCCGGCCGGCGCACACCGCGATCACGCCGAGTGGATGGGGTGTCACCCGCCGGCTGTGTCCCCGAGGATGGCGACGTCGGCCCGGCGGGCACCGGCTCCGCCCCGCGCGGAGCACCCAGGATCCCTTGTGGCCGGGCACACGCGGCGGGATAATGCGTGCGGTTCGTGGATCGGCCAGCGGCTCGAGCCAGCAAGAACCAGGACAGTGCCCTCCGGGGCGTGAAGGAACATCCACACATACGAGGAGGACCGAGAGACCGATGACCACCACGATCCGTATCGCTTTTTTCTGTATCGTCGCCTCTCTCTGCATGGGACAGATGTGCGGCAGCCCGGCCGTTCCCGTGCTGACCGACCCTAACCGGCTTGAGGTCACCGACGACCTGAGAACCGCATGCCCCGGTATCAGCGACGCGTCCATCGAGATCCTGATCTCCGCCGCCGAAGAGGACCGCCTCGCCGGCTTCCCACGGCAGACATTACTCAACGGCCTCCAAGAGGCGTGCAGCTCGACCGGCAACCCTCAAAACTGCATCAACTGCAACACGGCGATCATCAACCAGGTCCACGGCGAATGACATCGAGGCCGAGGCTTGCCCGCACTCTCGCGGCGATAGCCGTGGTGATGGGCTGCGCGAGCGCGGCACAAGCCGACGGGTTGCGCCTCGACGGAACATTTATCCAATACCAGCCCCCCATGATGGCCATGGACGCCGACGCTTGGCGCCGCGAGCTCGATACCATGCGCCAAGCACGGCTCTCACGCATCATCATCCAAAGCCTGCACCACAACGATCTGCGGTTCATCCCCCAAGACCCGCAGAGCTTCGATCCGACCCGAGCGATCCTCGAATACGCAGACCGGCACAAGATGCAGGTCTTCCTCGGGCTGGCCGACGACAAGGCATGGTGGACGCAATCCGCCCAAGAAACCTACCTCCACGCGGCCGCACAGCAGGACCGTTCCCTGGCCGACGAGGTCTGGCGGCGCTACGGGCGGCATCCTTCGTTGGCAGGCTGGTATCTCCCGCGCGAGATGTGGGACGGACCTGACACCCCCGAGCAGATCGACCGCCTGGCCCGCTACTTCCGTACCGTGGCTGACCACTGCCGCTCCCTGTCGGAGGGAAAACCAGTCGCTATCGCGCCCTTCTTCAGCGGTAACGTACCCGCCGCCGAGTTCGGCAAGCTGTATACCCGGTTCCTCGAACAGGCCGGCCTCGACATCGTCATGCTCCAGGACGGCGTCGGGGCCCACGGCTGGGACAACCAAGTCGCCGAGCGCATCGTGCCCTACTTCGCGGCCATGCGCGACGCCTGCGTGACCCACGGCGTCGAGCTCTGGTCGGATCTGGAAAGCTTCCGCCTCGTCGAGCCCGCCACGGCAAAACGCCCGCAGCCCGGCTTCGCACCCGCGGACGCCGATCGCATCGGACGGCAACTCGCCGCCGCCGCCCCGTTCGTCAAACGCTTCGTCACCTTCGACTTCTTCCACTACATGAGCCCGCATCGCGGTAACGAGGCCCGTGCCCGACTGTATGAACAGTACATGGCGGCGTTTGTGCGCAAGGACTTCCTGCCGACCATCGGTCGAAGCGTCATGATCGATCCAGCCTTCGGTTACTACCGCGACCGCAGCCCGGGCAGCATCGCCGCCGAGATCCGAGCCAACGGCTACAACATCGCCCACTACATCCTCACCGCCGACAGCCTTGTCCAACCCGAGCTGATCGCCGCCCTGCACCGGGAGAAGATCGGCGTGTGGTACGTGACGTTCGGCAACGGAACTTATTCGACCCGCGACCTACCGCCGGAATGGCCGAGCTGGCGAATGGTCACGCGCACGGAACTGGCCGGCGGGGAACTCCGTGACGGCTACAACCGCCTGTGCCTCAACCATCCCGACTACCGCGCGTGGAAGAAGGAGGCCATGGCCCGCGTCCTGACCAACCACCCGTTTCAGGGCATCGACATCGCCGAGCCCCACTGGCCTGAGTACCCCGGCATCGAGAGCCCCGCTTACAGCTGCTTCTGCCCTCGATGCCTGGCGGCGTTTCGGCGGATGTACCCCGACGAAGACGCCCTGCCAGACATCCTCGATACCCAATCCCCGCTGCATCCGACCAGGAATCCCTCCCTATGGCAGAAATGGCTCACCTTCCGCCAAGCCTCGCTGACAGACTTCCTCAACGATCTGGTCAATGGACCGGGCGGACTCCGCCAGCGAGCCCCCCACGCCCTCGTCTGCACATGGACACTCGCCCTACGTGGAGACCAAGGCGTGAGGCGGGTCATGGAGGACAGCGGCGAAGACGCCGGCGAGATCGTTCGCGTGGTGCGACCCGATGCCCACTGTCTCCAGACGCACTGGCCCGACTGGATCCAAGCGGACCTCCCGGCGGACTACATCCGGCAGTACGCACCCTTCATCGCTCAGATCCGCGCGTCGGCTCCCTCGGTGCCCATCGTGATCCAGGCGGACATCGGTTCTCAAACACAGAACCGTCGCAGTTGGGAATGGGTTCATCGGCTTGAGCGAGTCTGCGGCGAGTTGGGCGTGGCGGGCTCGATGCCCTACGAGTTCTGCGTCGGCATGTACACGTACACGGACGCCCCTCGCGTGACGGAAGTCCGCCGGGTGGGCTCGCGGGTGCAACTGCATCTCACCCGGCGACTGGATGCGGCTACCGCGGCCGAACCCACCCGCTATCGGCTCTCACCCGGCCAAGTCGCCTCCGTCGGTGTGGATGGCAGTTTGGCCGAACTGTCCCTTGAGGGTCTGAGGCCCGGGCAAGCCTGCACGCTCGAAATCCACAACCTACCCGACGCCAGCGATCGTCGACTGTTCCGGGATGACCCGCCGGCCGTTCTAAGGGTGCAGACCGTGCGGTTCCGCTATTGAATCCATTTAAGAGGCTGCAACCGCCCATCGGTGATCGGCATGTGCACGGCTCGACGATTGCGGGGAAGGGGCTGAGAGCGTAAGGCGGGAACAAGTAGCGCAACAATCAGACCGGCGGCAGGTTTCCAAGAAACTGGACGGCCTCCCCGCCGTCCAGTCCTCGCTCACCTCCGCACTGACTGAGCATCCCTTATTGATCCGAGCGCTGGCATGCAGCCAGGACGCGCTCTCCATGACTCCGGAATAGCACATGGCACATGGTGTGCCACTGCTGTTCTCGACGCAGAATATTGAAACCATTTACTGTAAAAGCTTATGTAGCAAATAGTTATACACCACAATCCAGGGCGGGCAAGCTGGCTCGGTGGCCTGACGCTGGGCTGAGTGCAGCCGAATGGCCGTCACCGGCCTTCGCTATGGCCGCCGGCAGCCAGTGGCGATTCTTCGTCGCAGGGTGCCCCGCAGCGGCCCAGTGGTGTTGTAGACGGCCTAAGTGTGATACAATCTAAGTGCAGGACGTATTCCCGGTCATGCAGCATATCCTGGGAATGCGGATTGCGGGGGGGGCCGGCCAGGACCTCCACCGCGACAGAGCGCGGGAAAGGATGGCCTATGCAGTGTGTTTTGCCCAGACACCAGCGCGTACCTGTCTGCGCTGGCTGGTCAGGGAGGAGATATCGCGATGTCCGTTGCCGCTGGGCTGTGGCGCTAGCTTTTCTGTTGGCGTCAGGCGCAAGCGGTGAGTTGGGGTTCGGCCCGATGGATCGCACTGCGCGGGCAGCCGAGACGACCGTCTACGATCCGGCCGACGATGCCGAAGTTCGTCGGGTGGATTACGGCGCGAATGGTCTGGTCGATCCGGATCTACACCGCCTGCCGGACATTCTCTCCTACACCATTGGAACTTGGCAGCCTTTTGATGCGGGAACGGATTTGTTCAGCGGCTCGTGGCAAACGGGGGCAGCGTTTTTGCGTCTGGAGGTGGTGTTCCAAGGATTGTTGAACCCGCCTGGCACTTCCGGCTGCTGCGGCTATGTCTTCAACCCCTTTCGATACGGCCCGCATCCTCTGTACGCGATCATCGAGATCGACGCGGATGTCGATGTGGACACCGGCGGTGACCTATGGGCTCCGGAGACTCGATATCTGGGGATGGCTGGGCGCTGGGGAGGGATACCGGAAGCGTCTTGGCTGGCCGGCCGGGCCGCCATGGACGCCAGCGCGTTCGATTACATCTTCGCGACGCACCCATGGGTGGACCGCAGCGGGGAGGATTTTCACTTCTCGCTGATGGGTTATGACTTTGACGTGATTGGGCGTTCGGATCCTGGGGATGAGCTATTTGGCCCGGGCGAACGTTGGGTGCTAGAGGGGCAGATGCTGCACCGGGCGTTCGGGTACGAGGAGTTCAGCTTCGCCTGCTGCCAGGGTCGTCCGGGCAGCTATGAGCCGGTTGTCCAGGCCGAGTTTGCGCACACGATGACTCCCAGCCGCACTCGGGTGGCGTGGGTGTATCCGCTCACCAATGCCGCGGCGGCCGAGATGCGCGGCGAGACCTACGTGGAGCCCGTCGACGGTGACGCCTCGAACCAGCACAGCATTCACGAGGCGATGGAGGATTTGATTTTCAGCGCGATCAACGCGAGCCCTGAAGATCGGACTGAGCCGGAGTTCGCGATCATTGCCGACTGGGAGCTGAAGGATCCGAACGTTCACCTGGACCCTACGGCTTGGCGGGTCGAGATGGTAGCCGGCACGGGTTACATCTTGTCTCAACCGGAAGCGTTATTCGTGTATACGGATTTGATGCCCAGTGTTGAGGTGGGGGACTTCAACGGCGACGGTTGGGTGAACCTGGTGGATCGGGGGTTGTTCGACGCATACATGGCCGCGAACGACGGGCAACCCGGCAAGGATCTGACAAGCGTGGTGGACGGGCGAGTTGAACTGATCAACTTCGGCACCAACTTCAGCGTTTTCGACGTCAATTATGACGGCGTCGTGGAGGAGAATGACTGGGCGGCGATCCCGGGGCTCAGCCATGCTCTGGCGGATCTTGACCAGGACGACGATGTAGATCTGGACGATTTTGCCCGTCTGCAGGTTTGTTTGGGTGGTCCGATGTCGGCGCCGACGGCGGGCTGCGAGCAAGCGGATCTGGACCGGGACGACGACGTGGACCAGGATGACGTAGTGCGTTTGCGGCAATGCACGAGCGGGCCGGGCATACCCGCGGACCGTATGTGCGGCCGCTGACGGGATCGAGGATGGAACGGTGAGACAGGGCAGGACATTCCGGCGATCGGATCAGCGGCCGGTTGACCGCCTGGCCGGCGACGGCGCCCGGTCTGGGTTCAGCCTCATCGAGTTGCTGGCAGTCGTTTCCATTATGTCCATTCTGGCGGGGATCGTGCTGGCGTCGCTGGCCCGGGTGCGAGTCTCCTCGCAGAGCTTCGTCTGCAAGAACAAGCTGAAGACCGTCGCTTTTGACTTCATTCAATTCGCGGATGACTACGCTCATCCATGGCGAGGCGACAGTGAATCTCTTGGGCGCAAGGGTTTCCGTATCGAGGACTTCCAGGAACGGCTGTATGGCGTATCGGAGTTCTGGCGTGTCTCTCGGGTGGGCACGGGGATTTCACGGGATGGGGTCAGCGCCAGGCTGGACGAGGCCGCTCATCCGCTGATGTGTCCGTCAGGCCCGTCGGAGCTGAAGAGGCTTTCTTCGTTACCGTGCCCGCAAGCCGTGACGCCCTTGGAGAACATCAGCATCGGGTTCAACAAGTGGCTGGATCAATCGCGCGTGCAGTTGAACGGACGATGGGTATGGAGGAACGTCAGGCTGACACGGCGAATCCTGGAACAGACGACCGTGCCGCTGGCGTTTGATGTGGATGGTCAAGTCGCGCACAAAGAGCGGAAGCTCCTGCCGTATTACTCGGTACCGCCGCCGACGGATGTGAATTCATCGACGTGGTCGTTCTGGTTTCCCGCGCATCGGCACGGTGGTCGGCTGAACGCGGCGTTCATTGGTGGGCACGTGTTGTCGTCCACGGATGCTGACCGCGCGGGAGGCTGGGATTGGCGATATCAACCCGTGTCACCCTAGTTGGCCAAGGCTGAGCGGGGCCGTGTTCGGATGAGGCCGCGGTGTGGGTTCTCCGAAGGGTGGCGTCGGGCCATTGTGCCGCGTTGCCGGGACCGGGCCGGCGTCTGGGCGGAGAGACGGACGGCTCGGGAGAGCCTATCCAAGGTTGTCGCATCGGTGCTTGTGCGCGGGCGGGCGTATTGGGCCGGCATAGAGGGACAGAGAGAACGTGGAGCTCAGGCAGAAATTCGGACTGCTGACCCTGATTTATGTGCTATCGCTGGCGGCGAATCTGGTCATGTCCGCCTGGTGCATTGTGGTCTACTTTGACTCTGCGTTTCGTGATTTTCAGTCCGGGGCATTCCAGGAACAGCAGATTGAGCGGGTTCGGCAGCTGCTGCGTCGTCAGCGAGAGGTTCTCGAGGAGCGGGGCAACCCTTCCGAACGAGCGGCTCAGTATCGCGAGCTGCAGGATCAGTTTTCGGCGATTTTGATACCGGTGCAGGAGGAGTTGCTCGGGCAGGGGATTCTGGCACTGCGGGCGGAGATTGAGCAGGCGGCGCAGCGAAAGGATACAGTCGCTCGCCGCTGGTTGGCCCTGCGGCTTGGGGGGCGAGCGGGAGAGGTTCTACCTGAGGAGGACCAAGAAGCGTTTAGCAGCCTGGACATGCGGCTGCTGCAAGCGAGCAACATCTTCGGCGGGTGGCGTCAGGACAACGTGGCGGCTGCCGCCCAGACTCAGGGGCGGGTAGTCACCATTTTGATCGCCAACACCGTGGGTGGAGCGATTCTTTGTGCGGTGGGCATATGGTGTGGTCGCCGCTGGGTCATGTATCCGATTCGGGATTTGCGCGAGGCGACGCGGCAGATTGGTCTGGGCAATTTTGCGTACCGGATCATACCGCGTTCTCGGGACGAGTTGGGCCAACTGGCGGAGGAAGTCAACGAGATGTCGGCCACGGTGGTGGCGATCCAGACTCAGCTCGTGGAGCAGGAACGTCTGGCGGCGGCGGGAGAGATGGTGACCCGTCTGGCGCACAACATTCGCAATCCGCTGGCGGGGATTCGGGGGCTGGCGGAGGCGACGACGGCGTTACATCCGGACGACCTGGAACTGGTCGGCTGCCAGCAACGGATCACGGACACGGTGGACCGGTTTGAGAAGTGGTTGCGTGATTTGCAGCAGTCGGTAACGCCGTTGAAGCTGAACCTTCAACCGGTTCGGCTGGCGGAGCTGGTTGGCGGCGTGATGACCGCGTTGCGTCCGATGTTTGATCGCCGGGGGATCCGTTATGTGGTGGAGATTGACCCCGCTGTGAGTGAGGTGCAGTTGGACTCACTGCATTTCGAGCAGGCTCTGGTGGCGTTGGTGACGAACGCGGCTCAGGCCTCGGAGGCGGGTCAGGAGGTACGGATCAGCGCGTCCCCCCTCGCCGAGGCCCGGGGACGATGGCGGCTGTCGGTTATGGATCACGGCGCGGGCATTTCTGCGGAGCTGAAACGGAAGATCTTTCTGCCCTATTTCACGACCAAGCCGGAAGGCAACGGCCTGGGGCTGGCGATGGCCAACAAGGTCGTACGGTTACACGGTGGGCAATTGACGGTGGATTCGGGGCCGGGCCGCGGAAGCCGCTTCGACGCCGAGCTGCCCGGACTGGTCGCGGAGACGTAAATGGCCGACATCCTCGTGGTCGATGACGAAGAAAATGTCAGCTACTCGCTGCAACTGGCCTTGAAGCGGGCGAAGCATGATTGCCGTCTGGCGGACAGCCTCAGGACCGCGGTTGAGGCATACGGTCGCCAAAGCCCGGATCTGGTTCTTCTGGACATGCAGCTTCCCGACGGCAACGGCATCGACGTGATGAGGCGGATGCATGAGGACGGGCTGGAAGTTCCGGTGATTGTGATCACGGCGTTCGGCACGGTGGCGACGGCGGTCGCGGCGATGAAGGAGGGGGCGGTCGATTTCCTGCAGAAGCCCCTCTCGATGGAGGAGGTTTGCCTGGCGGTGGATCGCTGCCTGGAGAATCGCCGCATCCGCAACCAGCTCGATGCCTACCAGGAGGCCCAGCGGCGGGAATCGGGCGAGATCCAGATCATCGGTGAATGCCCGGCGATCAAGACCGCCCTGTCGGTGGCCCAGAAGATCGCCACGGTGCCGCACGATCCCGCGGGAGGGTTGTTGTCCACCCTCGTGCTGGGTGAGACGGGCACGGGCAAAGAGGTCATCGCCCGGTACATTCATCACCATTGCCTTCGTCCGGACCGACCGTTCGTGCAGGTCAACTGCACTGCCATCCCCGAGAATCTTTTCGAGGCCGAGCTGTTCGGGCACGAGAAGGGCAGCTTCACGGACGCCAAGGGGCGCAAGAAGGGGTTACTCGAGACGGCCCACGAGGGGACGCTGTTTCTCGACGAGATCGGCGACATGCCGTTGACCACGCAAGCCAAGCTGCTGGTCGCCCTGGAGCGTGGCCGGTTCCGGCGGCTTGGCGCCACCGCCGAGCGCGTCGCCAGCGTGCGAGTCATTGCCGCAACCAACAGCGACCTGCAAGCGAAGGTCGATCGCGGGGATTTTCGGGCGGATCTGTACTATCGGCTGAAGATGTTTGCCATCGATCTGGTCCCTCTGCGTGATCGAGGCGACGACGTGTTTTTATTGACGGATTACTTCGTCCAGCAGTTCTGCCGCAAATTGCACAAGCCTGTGCCGTTCATCCCGCCGGAGACGCAGGACCGCATGCGTCGATACGCTTGGCCGGGCAACGTCCGGGAGCTGCGTAACGAATTGCAGCGTGCGATTTTGCTGAACGAGACCGGGGCCCTGGAGCCTGAGTCGCTGCCCCTCGAACGTGGGATGGCGCACGCTGAGGTGGAGCACTCGACCAACGGCTTGGCCTTCAACTTCGAGACCGACGACTGCTCGCTGGCCACCGTCG
>Ga0123328_1003988_pt1 | contig 12275 bp, 11 predicted proteins | sample BioC12SIPDNA_2_FD_89702 | JGI IMG/M metagenome (GOLD analysis project Ga0123328, IMG submission 89702) | Anaerobic biogas reactor microbial communites from Washington, USA - Biogas_R1_A C12 SIP DNA | ecosystem: Engineered > Bioreactor > Anaerobic > Unclassified | place: Washington, USA...
CGACGAGGAGTGGCAGTGGGTGCTGGCCTTCGTGGGCAGCGGCGGCGCGGCGCTGGCGGCCTATCCCGATTACCGGCGCGTGGTGCAGGTGGGCGGGCGGTACCGGGTCGCCGACCAGCATGTCGCCCGCCGGCACAGGCTGTCCATCGGCACGATTACGAGCGATCCGATGATTCAGGTCAAATACATGAGCGGCAGCACGCTGGGCAATATCAATGAGTCGTTCATCAGCCGCCTCACGCCCGGCGATAAGTTTATCTTCGCCGGCCGGGTGCTGGAGTTCGTGCGCCTCCGGGATATGACGGCTTACGTGCGGCGGGCGCGGGGGCGGGAAGGGGCGATTCCACGCTGGACGGGCACGAGCCTGCCGCTCTCGGCGGAGCTGGCCTCGGCGGTGCGCCACAAGCTGGACGACGCCCATCACGGCGTCTTCGAGGACCCGGAGATGTGGGCGGTCCGGCCGATTCTGCGGCTGCAGCAAAAGTGGTCGCGGATTCCCGAGGCCGACGAGCTGCTGATCGAGCGCGTCAAGACCCGCGACGGGCACCACCTTTTCTTTTACCCGTTCGCCGGAAAGCTGGTGCATCAGGGGCTGGCGGCCCTCTTTGCCTACCGCCTCTCGCGGCTGCAACCGCTGACCTTCACGCTGACGGCCAACGACTACGGGCTGGAGCTGCTGTCGCCGGAGCCGGCGCCACTGGACGCGGCGCTGGCCGGCTCGCGCGGCATGCGCCCCCTGCTGTCGCCCGATGGGCTGCTGGAGGACATTCCCGCCAGCCTCAACGCCAGCGAGATGGCGCGCCGGCAGTTCCGCGAGATTGCTCGCGTCGCCGGGCTGGTCTTTCAGGGTTTTCCGGGCCAGAAACGCAGCGCCAAGCAGCTTCAGGCCTCCAGCAGCCTGTTCTACGAGGTCTTCAGCAAATACGACCAGGACAACCTGCTGCTGGCGCAGGCGCACCGCGAGGTGCTGGAGCGGCAGCTGGAACAGAGCCGCCTCAGCCAGACGCTCCGGCGGCTGAGCGAGAGCCGTGTGGTGCAGGAGTTCGTTCCCAGGCCGACCCCGCTCAGCTTCCCGTTGTTTGTGACTCGCATGCAGGCTACACTCAGCTCTGAGAAACTGGCCGACCGCATCCGCCGGATGACCGAAGGGCTGGAGAAGTGGGCCGACCGGGAGGAGGTCTGAGCCGTCGTGAAAAGGGGACGCCTGATTTGAGCCACTGTCTGGAGCTGACCGTCGCCGGGGAGCGCGTGCAGGCGCTGGCCGAAGCGGCCCTGTACTGGCCGGCGCGGCAGACGCTGTTCGTGGCCGATCTCCATCTGGGCAAGGCCGCCAGCTTCCGCGCGAGCGGCATTCCCGTGCCCGGCGGGACGACGGCGGGCAATCTGGCCCGACTAGAACGTGCGCTGGCGGCAACGGGGGCAAAGCGTCTCGTCTGCCTCGGCGATTTGCTCCACGCGCGGGCGGGGCGGGCCGAGCTGACGATTGAGCGGGTCGCCGCCTGGCGCGGCCAGCATCCCGATCTGGAGTGGCTGCTCGTGCGCGGCAACCATGACCGCCACGCGGGCGACCCGCCGCCTGAGTGGGACGTGCGCTGCGTGGACGCCCCGCACGTCGAAGGGCCGTTCGTGCTGCTGCACGAGCCGGCCGAGAGCGAGGAGGGTTACGTGCTGGCCGGGCACGTCCATCCGGCCGTGCGCGTGGGGCGTGGCAAGCTGGCCGAAGCGCTGCCCTGCTTCCTGTTCGGCCGGCGCGCGGCGCTCCTGCCGGCGTTCGGCGAGTTCACCGGTACGGCTGTCGTGCATCCCCGGCCCGGCGACCGCGTGATTGTCCTGGCCGACGGCGAGCTGGTTCCCCTGTAGCGAGATCCGCTAAAGAATCAACATGGCGTCGCCGAAGGAGTAGAAGCGGTAGCCTTCGACGATGGCCTCGCGGTAGGCGTGCAGAATCAGGTCGCGCGTGGCAAAGGCGCTGACCATCATCAGCAGCGACGACCTCGGCAGGTGGAAGTTGGTGATCATCGCGTCCACGGCCCGGAAGCGGTAGCCGGGGTAGATGAAGAGGTCGGTGGCGCCGCTGAAGGCGACCACGGGCTTCCAGGGGCAGATGTCCCACGTCTCCCCTCGCGCATCGCGGGCGCTGATCGCCTGCAGCGAGCCCTCGATGCCGGCCGAGCGGAGGGCGGCGCTCTCCAGGACGCGGGCCGTCGTCGTGCCCACGGCGACGAGACGCCCGCCCGCCAGCTTCGCTTCGTTGATGCGCCGCGCCGCGTCGGGGGAGAGGGTGGCCCACTCGCTGTGGATGGTGTGCTCGGCGACCAGCTCGGCCTCCACCGGCTTGAAGGTATCGAGGCCGACGTGGAGGGTCAGCGTCTCGAAGCGCACGCCGCGCTCGCGCAGGGACAACAGCAGCTCGCCGGTAAAGTGCAGGCCGGCGGTCGGCGCGGCGGCGGAGCCGGCCGGACGGGCGTAGATCGTCTGGTAGCGCTCCGGATCGTCCAGCGGCTCGTGAATGTACGGCGGCAGCGGCGTGTGTCCCAGCGCGTCGAGATGCGCCTCCAGGGGAGCGTCGAAGGTCAGCTCGCGCTGGGCGCCGTCCAGGACCGCCGTGACGGTGGCCTGCAGCGCGTCCGGCGCGCCGCCGTCCTGCCGGAAGGTGAGGCGCGTGCCCTCGCGCAGCCGTTTTCCGCCGCCCAGGGCGCGCCAGCGCCGCTCGTCCAGCCGCTCCAGCAGCAGTATCTCCACGCGCCCCCCGGTATCGCTCTTGAAGCCGTACAGGCGGGCAGGGATAACGCGGCTGTCGTTGGCGACGAGGATATCGCCGGGCTGCAAATAGTCGCCCAGGTCGCGGAAGTGGCGGTGTTCGATCTCGCCCGTATCCCGGTGCAGGACGAGCAGCCGGCTGGCATCCCTTGGCTCCACCGGGTGCTGGGCGATCATCTCTGGCGGCAGGTGATAATCGAAGTCGGCCGTGCGCAGCGGCTCTTCGGGGTTCACGGCGGCGGCGTCACCGGTTGAAGATGCGGACGACAATGTTGAGGATGACGGTGGCGAGGATGCTCAGCAGGATCATGGTCGCCAGGGGGAAGTAGAGCTTGAAGTTCTCGCCTTCGTAGCGAATGTCGCCGGGCAGGTTGCCGAGCCAGGGGAAGTAGCGCACGGCGAGGAGGATGACGCCGCCGGCAATCAGCAGGGTCATGCCGATGATGATCAGGATGCGGGCAAAGTAGACCATCATTCGTCAAACAACCTCGGCTGGGGATCGGATTCGGCCATTTCGCGCCCGGCAGGCAGCGGCACGCCGAGGTGCGCGTAGGCGTGCGGGGTCGCCACGCGCCCGCGAGCGGTCCGCTCCAGGAAGCCAAGCTGCAGCAGGTAGGGCTCGACCACGTCCATGATGGTGTCCGGCTCTTCGCTGATTGAGGCGGCAATCGTCTCCAAGCCCACCGGGCCGCCGCCGAACTTGCCGATGATGGCGTCGAGCACGCGGCGGTCGAGATTGTCCAGACCCAGCTCATCTATCTCCAGCAGATTGAGGGCTTCGAGGGCGACCTGTCGGTCGATGGCCCCTTCGGCGCGCACCTGGGCGAAGTCGCGGACGCGGCGCAGGAGGCGCAGAGAGACACGCGGCGTGCCCCGGGCGCGACGGGCGATCTCGGCGGCCCCTTCGTCGTCAATCGGCACTTCGAGGATGGCGGCGCCCCGGCGGACGATGGACTGGATCGCCTTTTCGCTGTAGAACTCCATGCGGTAGTGGGCGCCAAAGCGGGCGCGCAGGGGGGCGGTCAGCAGCGCCAGGCGGGTCGTGGCCCCGATGACGGTGAAGTGGGGGAGCTTGAGCCGCACGTTCTTCGCGCCGGGCCCCTTGCCGACGACGAGGTCGAGGACAAAATCCTCCATCGCCGGGTAGAGGATCTCCTCCACGGCGCGGCCCAGGCGGTGGACTTCGTCGATGAAGAGGATGTCCCCGGCACGCAGGTTGGTGAGGATCGCCGCCAGGTCGCCGGAACGCTCGATGACAGGCCCGGCGGTGATGCGAATATTCACGTTCATCTCATTGGCGACGATGTGGGCGAGCGTGGTCTTACCCAGGCCCGGCGGCCCGTGAAAGAGGATGTGATCCAGCGCCTCGCCGCGCGCCTTGGCTGCCTCGATAAGGATGCCCAGATTCGTCTTCAGCAGCTCCTGTCCGGTAAAGTCGGCCAGATGCTGAGGGCGCAGCAGGCCGTCAACCCGCCGGTCATCCCCTCGTGGCGAGGGCGAAATATGCCGTTGCGGTTCCCGATCTCTATCCATAAGCAGGGCTGATTATACGTCAAGCGGGCGGGATTGCCTATTTGCGCCCCGGAGCGCGTCTGCCGGATCGGCGCTCTACAAAATACCGGGCATCCCCGGCTCGGCGGTAGGGCGGGTTTTCAACCGGCCGTCGAGTTGACAACTCGACCTACAAGGCTAGGGTGGCGGCCAGGGACGGCTGCCTGCCAGAATGGCAGGCGCAATCCGGGCGGCAACTTGTTCATAGAGCCCTCCTGGCAGTACAATCATGCCCGGCATCGCGTTTGTGCCCAGTGAGCCAATGGACCGCGTCACCGCGACAGAGGGAAGGAGGAATCGGGCTGCATGGTCCACGTATCGCAACACCCCCTTGTGAAGCACAAACTGACATTGCTGCGCCACAAGGCGACTGAGCCAAAGAAGTTCCGGGAGTTGATCCGCGAGGTAGCCATTCTGCTCGCCTATGAAGCGACGGCCGACCTGAGCCTCAACGAGCTGGAGGTGACCACGCCGATGGGCACGGCGCGCGGCTACAGCCTGAAGGAGAAGATCGGCCTGGTGCCCATCCTGCGCGCCGGGCTGGGCATGGTCGATGGCATCTGGGAGATGATGCCCGGCTCGGAGGTCTGGCACATCGGCCTCTACCGGGATGAGGAGACGTTGCGCCCCGTCTTCTACTACAACAAGCTGCCCACCGCGCCGACCGTGCAGCTCTGCCTCGTCCTCGACCCGATGCTGGCGACCGGCGGCTCGGCTGTGGCTGCCGTGGATATGCTCAAGAAGTGGGGCGCCCGCCACATCAAGTTCGTCGGCATCCTTGCCGCGCCGGAAGGCATCGCCCGGCTGACGGAGGCCCACCCCGACGTGCCCATCTACGTCGCCGCCGTGGACGAACGGCTCAACGAGATCGGCTACATCGTGCCCGGCCTCGGCGACGCGGGCGACCGCCAGTTCGGCACCGGATAAGCCCGGACTCTGCTCATGGGTTACTGGCTGCCCTTCGGCGTTGCCCTGCTCATCTCCCTCCTGCTGACGCCGATAGCCGGGCGGCTGTCGCGCCGCTGGGGGATGGTCGCCACGCCGGGCGGGCGGCGCACCCATCCGGGCCCGATCCCCAAACTGGGCGGCCTGCCGCTGTTTGCCGCCTTTCTGGTAGGCGCGGGGCTGGCCTACTGGATGCTGCCGCCGCCGTCGATGGAAGAAGCCCGGCTGCTTCGCGGGGTCGTGCTGGGCAGCGTGGTGATGTTCGCCGCCGGCCTGATTGACGACCGCTACGAGCTGCCGCCGCGCGTCCTGTTCATCTTCCAGTTTGCCGGCGCGGCTGTGGCTATCTACCACGCGGTCTTCATCCAGCGCTTCAATATGCCCGGCGTTGGCGAGGTCAATATCCCGATGGACGAGCATCTCTGGGCGGCGCTGCTCGTCTACGCGATCACGACGGTGTGGATCGTGGGCATGGTGAACACGATCAACTTTCTGGACGGGCTGGACGGGCTGGCGGCGGGCGTCGGGCTTATCGCGGCGCTGCTCTTTGCCTGGCATGGCTACAGCCTCGAGCAGACGACGGTCGCCGCGTTTCCCCTCGTCCTCGCCGGGGCATTGCTCGGCTTCCTGCCCTTCAACTTCGCCCCGGCGCGCATCTTCCTGGGGTCGGCGGGCGCCTACTTCCTGGGCTACGGGCTGGCGACGATGTCCATCCTCTCGCCGGCGAAGATTGCCACGGCCCTGCTGGTGCTCGCCGTGCCCATCCTCGACGTGGCCTGGCAGATCTTCGACCGCGCGCGCCACGGGAAAAGCCCCTTTCGCGGCGACCGGGGCCACCTGCACTTCCGGCTGTCGGACTTCGGGCTGCCCACGCGCCGGATCGTGCTGGGCTACTATGCCGTGGCGCTGGGCTTTGGGCTGGTGGCGATTCTGGCCCCCGGCGCCGTGGACAAGCTGATCGCCCTGACGGTGTTGAGCGCCGCCGTTCTGGCGACGATGTGGTGGCTGACTCGCCGGCAGCGCGCGCGTTAGGTCAGCTTCCGGGGCAGGGCGGGTAGGCGGAGCGCTCCACGGGCCAGGGCGCGGCGTACCAGCGCAGATAGTCCGGCGCGTGGGCCGACCAGTAGGCGTCGTTGTGCTCTCCTTCGTTCAGATGCCACTCGTGGGCTACGCCCGCCGCCGCCATCTCCTCGTGCAGCCGGATGGTGTTCGTTCGCAGGTAGTCGTTATCGCCGATGTCCAGATAGATGCGCAGGTCGCCCAGGTCGTTGGTCAGGGCAGTCTGCTGGGGATTGACATCCGGCCCGGCGAAGGCGTCGAGGAGCGCGGCGCTGTGGCCTCCCACGCTGAGGAAGTGGTCGGGGAAGCGGAAGGCGATCTCCAGCGCCCAGTAGCCGCCCCGCGACAGGCCGCCAATGGCCCGCCCTTCGGCCGCCGCCCAGGCGCAGGTCGTCGCCTCCACGTGCGGGATCAGCTCGTCCAGGACGAGGCTTTCGAAGGAGCCGGGACCGCCTGACGTCTCGTCGTAGAGCCAGCCGCCGGCCGACATGACGATGAGCAGGGGCGCGATCTCGCCCGCGTGAATGGCTTCATCCGCAGCTTCGTCCAGGCCCAGCTCGTCCCACTTGCCCTCGTGGTGGATGTTGCCGGCAAAGAGGTAGACGGTGGGGTAGGCACGGCCGTCCTGCCCGTAACAGGGCGGATAGTAGAGGCGATAGCGGTGCTCGCCGCGCGCCAACGTACTCTGGAAAGTGCCGGCAACGACCTCGCCCGGTTCGGCGCAGGGCGTGGGCGATGGCTCAGGCGTCGGGCTGGGGGGCGGCGTTGGCGTGGTGGTCGCCGTGGGTGGCGGCGCGAGCGTCGGCGTTGCCGGCGGCCCGGGGGCGGCTGTTTCGGCTGCCGGGGGAGTGAGAGGCGGAGGCGTCGCGGCGGGCCGGGCTTGCGTGGGCGGGGGCGGCGGCTGCGCGGGGGTCGCACACGCCGCCAGCCCCACCAGGAGCATGGTGGTCACCACGGCCGCCCTGAACGGCCCCGGCCGGATCACGTCACCAGGGCAGGGGAGCCGGCGGCTCCGAGAGCAGACGCGCGTGCGCCCCGCGCCAGTCGCCGGGCGAGCGCGTTATCTTCTTGATCTGGATGTCGGTGAAGCGGGGATAGAGCTCGGCGAGGAGCTGCGGAAAGAGATCCCACGCCTCGTTGCGGATCACGTCTTCGAGGTTCGCGGCGGCTTCGGCCGGCCACTCCCAGTCGCGCAGGAAGCGCTCGGACTTCATCCAGTAGCCCCGTTTTTCCCAGGCCTCGACCGTCTGCCGCACGCTGGCATCGACCTCGCGCAGCAGATAGACCATCATCGCCGCCATGTCTTTCGTTTCCTGATCGACCTCTGGCTTGCGGCTGAGCAGGCGCAGCATCTCGGCAATCGTGCGGCGGGCCTGATTACGGACTTTCGTCGGGCTATTGGTGTTGATGACTCGGCTCATGGGTCTCCGTGAATTTTCGAGAGCATAGCACGCCTGTTCCAATTCGCCAAGCGTGTCGTCTTGAGCTGTGATTTGTTTGATGAAATGATTCGCTATGATTGAGCGCCGCTAAGGCCGCTGCGCGCTTTGTAAGGGCGACGGCAGCCTGGTCTCGATCCTGTTCAGGGCCCGCGCTAAACAGATTCCCGTTTTTATGTATAATGGTACCAGCGAGCTGTTCCTGTTTCGCGGAGGGCAGGAGACGGAAGAGCGGCCGCAGCAGATCCTCAGGGAGGGAAAAGAACAGTATGGTGGACATGCGCAACGTGTTAGGGTTGATTCTGGGAGGCGGCGCGGGCACCCGACTTTACCCTCTGACACGAGAACGGGCCAAGCCGGCGGTTCCCCTGGGCGGCAAGTATCGCCTCATTGACATCCCCATGAGCAACTGCCTGCACGCCGGCATCCAGAAAATCGCCATCCTGACCCAGTACAATTCCGTCTCCCTGCACCGGCATGTCTTCCGCACCTACACCCGCGACGCCTTTACGCGGGGATGGGTGCAGATTCTGGCGGCAGAGCAGACGCCGCGCACCGAGGACTGGTATCAGGGCACGGCCGACGCCGTGCGCAAGCAAAAGCTGGAGATCCGCGAGGCGCACACCGATTACGTGCTCGTGCTCGCCGGCGACCACCTCTATCGCATGGACTATCGCCGCTTTGTCGAGTTTCATCAGGACAGCGGGGCGGACCTCACCGTCGCGGTGCAGCCCGTGTCTGCCGAGGAAGCGCCGTCGCTGGGCATCCTGAAGATGAGTCCCGACAACCAGATCATCTCGTTCACCGAAAAGCCGCGCCCGGAGATGCTCGACGGCCTGGAGAGCCGCGAGGAGAGCGACCGGCCGTTTATGGGCTCGATGGGTATCTACGTCTTCAAAACGGAAGTCCTCTTTGAGCTGCTGGACGGCATCGGCGATGACTTCGGCCACGACATCGTGCCCGCGGCGCTGCAGAAACACAGGGTCATGGGCTACGTCTTCGACGGCTTCTGGGGAGATATCGGTACGATTCGCCGCTTCTACGAAGTCAATCTGGCGCTGGCCTCACCCCAGCCGCCGTTCGACATCTATGATCCCGACCGGCCCATCTATACGCGCGCGCGCTTCCTGCCGGGCTCGCTCATCGAGAGCGCGCACCTGCACCACGTGCTGATCGGCGACGGCTGCCGGATACAGGATGCGACCATTCGTTACTCGGTAATTGGCCTGCGCGCTATGGTGGGGCGAGGGGTCACCATCCACCGCACGGTCATGATGGGCGCCGATTTCTACGAGTCGGACGCGGACCGGCGCGAGAACGCCAGGCTGGGCCGCCCGGACGTGGGCATCGGGCCGGGCTCGGTGATTGAGGGCGCCATCATCGACAAAGATGCGCGCATCGGCCGGCGCGTCATCATCCGCATGTTGCCCGACCGCCCGGACGAGGAGCATGAAAACTGGGTGGCGCGCGACGGCATCGTCATCGTGCCCAAGAATGCGATTATCCCCGATGGAACCGTTATCTAGGTGAGGGCTTAAGTACCGGCGCTGACCACAACCCCCGTGGTCAGGATGCGCAGGACCGCATCTGTATCGAGCAGGCTGTCCAGCAGCACGTCAGGGTGGAAGCCCGCCAGGGTTTCCCTGGAATGCAGGCCGGTAGCGACGGCGACGCTGAGCGCGCCGGCAGAGCGCCCGCAGATGATGTCGGCCGGCGTATCGCCGACGACGACGGTGTCTGTGGGCTGTATTGGCTCCCCGATGAGAGCGCGTGCCCGCTCCATGGCGATGGCCGGCAGGCGATTGCGGTCAGCCTGGTCGCAGCCATAGGCAGCCAGGCTGAAGATGTCCGGATCGATGCCCGCAGCCTGCAGCTTCAGCGGCGCTGTAACGCGGTTATTCCCGGTCAGCAGGCCCAGCAGCACGTCGGAGCGTTCCTGCAGCGCCGCCAGCAGCGCCGGGACGCCAGGGCAGGGGCGCATCTCGTGGCGGCGGAAAATGGCCGGCGCCCGCCAACCCATTTCTTCGTATATGTCGTCAAGCCGCGCTGCGATCTCCGCCGGGGGGATGCCAGCCGCGCCGAGCAGGTCGCGAATGATCAGGGCGTCGTTCTTGCCGGCCATCGAGTAGCTTTCGATGGGGCCGGCGGTGCCGAACAGCTCGGTGAGAGCCGCCGCAAGCACGGCCCGCCCACCACGGTTGATGTGGATGAGCGTGCCGTCGATGTCAAAGAGGATCAGACGCATGGCGCTACTGTAGCGTGTCTCCGGCCGGCTGGCAATCGCCGGTCCGGCGCTTTATAGCGTTCGCTCATGGGGCAGTGCAGGGGGCATCGGCTGGACCTGTGAAGCGGTTTTTCTAGATCACTCGGCGCGCGCTGGGCGCGCGCGGTACGTTTGGGCTAGAGCAAGGCCTCGAGCCGCGCCCACAGGCCGGGAAGCTCTGGCGAGGGCCGGGGCGGCACGCATCCGCCAGCGGGGATGCCGCGCTGCTGCAGAATCTGCTTGATAGCGCCAATTCGGGCGCCCGCCGGCAGCAGAGCCAGCAGGCGGTTGACGCGCTGCTGTTCCAGCCGGGCCGTCTCCATATCACCGCAGGAGAAAGCGTCGGTCAGGGCGACGAACGGCTCGGGGATGGCCGTTGCCAGCCCGCTGATCAGCCCTCTGGCCCCCAGCGCCAGCGAGCCCAGGGCAATCGCCTCGTTGCCCGCGAACAGCGCCACCTCCTGCGGCGCTGCGTCGATGTGCCGGCGGATCACCTGCATGTCGAGCCGGCTGCATTTAATCCCGGCGAAATTGGGGATAGTGTCCGCGAGCTTCGCCAGCAGCTCCGGGCTGACGCCGTTCATCGCCATCTGGGGAATGTCGTAGACGAGCAGCGGCATCCGCGGCACGGCCTCGGCGATCTGCGCGAAGTAGGCCAGCAGGGCGTCGTCGGGCATGCCGAAGAAGGTGGGCGTGATGACCACGATGGCGTCGGCGCCCATGCTGGCAGCGTGGCGGGCGAGGGCCAGCGTCTCGGCTGTCGTGTTGGCGCCGGCGTGCAGCAGGACGGGCACGCGACCGGCCGTAGCCAGCCACGCCGATTCGTGCAGCCTCATCCGCTCGCGCAGGGAGAGCATCAGCCCTTCGCCGGTCGTGCCGCCGACGAACAGGCCGCGCACGCCGCGCTCGATCAGAAAATCGACGAGGTCCGCCACGACGTCGGTGGCGACGGTATAGCCATCGTCCTGCAGAGGCGTCGCCATGGCGGGCAAAACGCCGCCTTTCAGCCGGGCATTGAGCGTGGCGGTCTTTTCGAGCAACAGCCCTCCACCGGGATGGGGCGCCGGCCGGTTGATCGGCGAGCCGGCCGGCGCCGGGGTGGTCAACTAAAGGTGGCGCGTTTCGGCCACCGCCAGCACGTGTTCAAAGATTTCCAGCCCTTCCTCGACGAGCGCGGAGGGGATGTTCAGCGGCGGCGTCATCCGGACGGCGTTCGTGCCGCAGGGGATCAGCAGCAGGCCGTTGACGAAGGCGTTCTCGACGACGTCGTTGCGCAGGGCAATCGCCCGGCGCTTGCTGATGCGGTCGTGCACGAACTCAATGCCGATCATCAGACCGCGGCCGCGCACCTGCCCGATGCTCGGATGGCGGTCGGCCATGTCGTCCAGGCGGGCCATGATGTGGTTGCCGGTTGCTTCGGCCTGGGCCAGCAGCCCCTCGTCCTCGATGACGCGCAGCGTCTCCAGCGCGGCGACGGCGGCGACGGGATTGCCGCCGAAGGTGCTGCCGTGCCCGCCGGCCGGCCAGCTCATCAGCTCCTTGCGGGCGATGATGCCGCCGATGGGCATGCCGCTGGTCACGCCCTTGGCAAAACAGACGATGTCCGGCTCGACGCCTTCATGCTCGATAGCCCACCAGCGGCCGGTGCGCCCGGCGCCGCTCTGGATTTCGTCCACGATGAGCAGGATGCCGTAGCGGTCGCAGATTTCGCGCAGCCGGGGGAAGAAGCCGGGCGCGGGCACGATGTAGCCGCCTTCGCCCTGGATCGGCTCCACGACGATGGCCGCGACGTCGCCCGGCGGCAGAAGCGTGTGGAATAGCTGCTCTTCGATGTAGCGGATGACCGTCTCGGCATAGCTCTCGCCCGGCTCGCCGACGAGCAGCGGGCGGTACTCGTTCGGAAACGGCACGTGGTGGACGCGCACGCCGGGCAAGAAACCGGCGCGCTGCACGTTTTTGCTGGCGGTGAAGCTGAGCGCGCCCAGCGTCCGCCCGTGGAAGGCGCCCTGAAAGCCGATGAAGCGGGTGCGCCCCGTGTAGTGCATCGCCAGCTTGACGGCGGATTCCACCGCCTCGGCGCCGGAGTTGCCGAAATAGATCAGCGTCTCGTCGTCCATGGGCGCGACACGCTGCAACATCTCCGCCAGCTCGATCGCCTGGGGATAGTAGAAGTCGCTGAGGCAGATGTGCCAGAACTTCTCGATCTGCTCCTTGACGGCGGCTTCGACGCGCGGGTGGCGGTGGCCCACGTTGTGCAC
>Ga0123328_1003995_pt1 | contig 12265 bp, 6 predicted proteins | sample BioC12SIPDNA_2_FD_89702 | JGI IMG/M metagenome (GOLD analysis project Ga0123328, IMG submission 89702) | Anaerobic biogas reactor microbial communites from Washington, USA - Biogas_R1_A C12 SIP DNA | ecosystem: Engineered > Bioreactor > Anaerobic > Unclassified | place: Washington, USA...
CAGCGACCTCAACGACCTCTACCGCCGCGTCATCAACCGGAACAACCGGCTCAAGCGCCTCATTGACCTGCGCGCCCCCGAGGTCATCCTCCGCAACGAGAAGCGCATGCTCCAGGAGGCGGTGGACGCCCTGTTCGACAACGGCCGCCACGGCCGCACCGTGCTCGGCACGGGCAACCGGCCCCTGAAGTCCCTCAGCGACATGCTCAAGGGCAAGCAGGGGCGCTTCCGCCAGAACCTGCTGGGCAAGCGCGTGGACTACTCGGGCCGCTCGGTCATCGTCGTCGGCCCGGAGCTCAGGCTGCACCAGTGCGGCCTGCCCAAGCGCATGGTCCTCGAGCTGTTCGAGCCCTTCATCATCAACCAGCTCAAGGAGCGCAACATCGCCACCACGATCAAGGCGGCGAAGCGCATGATCGCCCAGGGCAAGGACGAGGTGTGGAACGTCCTCGAGGACGTGATCCGCGACCACCCCGTCATGCTCAACCGCGCGCCGACGCTGCACCGCCTGAGCGTGCAGGCCTTCCAGCCGGTCCTCATCGAGGGCAAGGCGATCCGCCTGCACCCCCTGGTGTGCCGCGCGTTCAACGCCGACTTCGACGGCGACCAGATGGCGGTGCACGTGCCGCTGTTCCCGCAGGCGCAGCTGGAGGCGCATCTGCTGATGATGTCGTCCTCCAACATCTTCTCCCCGTCCGACGGGTCCCCCATCGTCACGCCGAGCCAGGACATCGTCCTCGGCATCGCCTGGATGTCCAAGATCCGCAAGGGGGCCCGGGGCGAGTGGCGCGAGGAGTGGACCGGCAAGAACGGCGAGATCCTGCAGCCCGGCCGCGTGTACCCCGGCCCCGGGCCGGTCGTCCTCGCCCACGAGGCGGGCCTGGTGGGCATCCACGCGCGCATCAAGGTGCTCGTGGAGGGCGAGGTCATTGACACGACGGTCGGCCGCGTGCTGCTGGCCGAGCACCTCCCCGAGGGCATCACGGTCAAGGACGTCAACACGCAGCACGACCAGGGCACCATCGGCAAGGTGATCGCCGCGTGCTACGCCAAGTACGGCCACCACAGGACCGTCGAGCTCCTCGACGCCCTCAAGGCGGTCGGCTTCAAGTACGCCACCGTCTCCGGCATCTCCATCGCCATCGTGGACATGGTGATCCCCGAGCAGAAGCAGGCGGTCGTGGCGAAGGCCGAGGAGGAGGTCGCCCGCATCGAGTCCATGTACCAGAACGGCCTGCTGACCTCCGGCGAGCGCTCCAACAAGATCATTGACGTGTGGACGGCGGCCTCCGAGGCCGTGGCCGCGGCCATGCTGAGGTCCATGGAGGACAACGAGCAGGGCTTCACGGGCATCCACCTCATGTACGAGTCGAAGGCCCGCGGCAGCAAGTCGCAGATCCGCCAGCTCGCCGCCATGCGCGGCCTCATGGCCAAGCCCTCGGGCGACATCATCGAGTCCCCCATCCTCTCCAACTTCCGCGAGGGGCTCACCGTGATCGAGTACTTCATCTCGTCCCACGGCGCGCGCAAGGGCCTCGCGGACACGGCGCTCAAGACCGCCGACGCCGGGTACCTCACCCGCCGCCTGGTGGACGTGGCGCAGGACGTGGTCATCGAGGAGGACGACTGCGGGACCCTGGAGGGCGTCTACCTGGAGGCCCTGATGGACGGCTCCGAGATCGTCGCGCCGCTCAACGAGCGCATCGTCGGGCGCCACGTGCTCGACGACGTGTTCATCCCCGGCGAGAGCGAGCCCGTGGTCGCCGCGGACGGGGAGATCACCGAGGCCAAGGCGAAGCGCATCGCCGAGTCCGGCCTGCAGGGCGTCAAGGTCCGCTCCGTGCTCACCTGCCAGTCGAAACAGGGCGTCTGCGCCAAGTGCTACGGGCGCAACCTGGCCACCGGCAAGCTTGTGGAGATGGGCGAGGCCGTCGGCATCATCGCCGCGCAGTCCATCGGCGAGCCCGGCACCCAGCTCACCATGCGCACCTTCCACATCGGCGGCGCCGCGAGCCGCCAGGTGGAGAACACCGAGATCAAGGCCAACGAGGGCGGCCGGGTCGAGTTCCGCAACATCCGCACGGCGGTCAGCCGCGACGACAAGAACGTCGTGGTGAACCGGGGCGGCGAAATCGTCATCCAGAACGCGGAGGGCAAGGAGGTGCAGCGCGCCCTCGTGCCCACGGGCTGCGAGATTTTCTGCGAGGACGGCCAGAAGGTGCGCAAGGGCCACCTGCTCTACCGGTGGGACCCCTACAACATCTACATCGTGGCCGAGGTGAACGGCACGATCCGCCTCGAGGACATGGTCAAGGGCGTGACGATCCGCCAGGAGGTCAACAAGGAGACGGGCATCGAGGAGATCATCGTCACGGAGCACAAGCACGACCGGCACCCGCAGATCGTGATCTGCAGCCCGGAGAAGTCCTCCGAGATCCTCTCCTTCAGCACCATCCCCCCGCAGACCCACGTCATGGTCAAGGACAACGACATTGTGCGCGCCGGCGACATCCTCGCGAAGACCCCGCGCCAGTTCACCAAGACCAAGGACATCACGGGCGGCCTGCCGCGCGTCGCCGAGCTTTTCGAGGCGCGCCAGCCCAAGCTGCCCGCCATCATCAGCCACATTGACGGCACCGTCGAGCTGAAGACCGCCGCCAAGGGCATGCGCCAGATCGTGATCAACCCGCCGGTCGGCAAGCCCCGCGAGTACCTCATCCCGCCCGGAAAGCACCTCAACGTGCAGTCGGGCGACCGGGTTTACGCCGGCCAGCGCCTCACCGACGGCCCCATCATCCCGCACGACATCCTCGAGGTGCAGGGCGAGGACCATCTCCGCCGCTACCTGCTCGACGAGGTGCAGCTGGTCTACCGCATGCAGGGCGTGCGCACCAACGACAAGCACATCGAGGTCATCGTCCGCCAGATGCTCCGCAAGGTCCGCATCAAGGACGACCCGGGCGACACGCCCTTCCTGGCCCACGAGGAGGTGGACAAGCTCCGCTTCGCCGAGGTGAACCAGGAGACCCGCATGCGCGACGGCCGCCCGGCCGAGGCCGACCCGGTGCTCCAGGGCATCACCAAGGCGGCCCTCAGCACCAGCAGCTTCGTCGCCGCCGCCTCGTTCCAGCAGACCACCCGGGTGCTCACGGACGCCGCCATCAGCGGCAAGCGCGACTACCTGTCCGGCCTCAAGGAGAACGTCATCATCGGCCACCTGATCCCCGCCGGGACGGGAAGCCGCCATTACCAGGCCTCTCGGCCCGTCAGCGCCGTCAAGGAGGACTTCTCCGAGGAGCTCGAGATCGCCGACCTTTCAGAGCCGTCGGCCGCGGGGGAGGCCGGCTGAGACGCCCCCCCGCGGGGGCGCCGCGACAGCGAAACGTTTGGCGCGGCGCCCGCCGGGCGGACACGTCCGACCGGCGGGGCCGCGCATGCTTGGGGGCGGGTCCACCGCCGCAGGGAGAGTTTCGGATGAAGAAAACGCGCCTTTCTCTGGTTGCCGCGGCGCTGGTTGCCGCGGCGCTGGTCGCCGGGTGGGCGGGGGCCGCGCCGGCCCAGTCCCGGCTGGTGGACGGGGTGGTCGCCGTTGTCGGGCGGGAGCCCATCCTCCAAAGCGACCTGCTGCAGGACATCGGTCCCCAGATTCAGAGCATCCGCAAGACCGCCGCCACCCAGGAGCAGTTTGCCGCCGAGGTGGACAAGGCCCTGGCGCAGGCCCTGGAGGCCGCCATTGAGTACCACATCCTCTACCGCGAGGCCGTGGCCGCGGGAATCGAGGTGAAGGACGGCGATGTGGAGAGCCGCCTGAACACCATCCGCCGCGAGTACGAGACCGGCGAGGCCTTCGCCGCCGCGCTGGCCGAGGCGGGCACCACGGTCGGCGAGTTCCGCGAGCGCGTGCGGCGGCAGATCATGGCCTCCGCCGTGGCCATGAGCAGGCGCATCCAGTTCGAGAAGGAGGTGGCGGTCACGGAGGAGGAGATTTCGAGGCATTACCAGGACCACAAGGCCGACTTCGACCATCCCGCCCGGCTGCAGGTCCGGCGCATCTTCCTCCCGGCGAACATGGAGACGGACGCCCGCGCGCAGGCGCGCGCCCGTCTGGAGACCCTGCGCGGCGAGCTTGACCTGGGCGCGGACTTCGCAGAGATCGCCCGGGCGCATTCCGAGGGCCCCGAGGCCCAGGAGGGCGGGCTTGTCGGCTGGGTGAAGGCGGGCGACATGGTGGCCGAACTCGACACCGTGCTTTCCGGCCTCAAGCCCGGCGAGGTCAGCGGGGTCGTGGAGACCGAGTTTGGGTTCCACCTGCTCAAGGTGGAGGCGCGCGAGGACGCCGGCACCACGCCCTACGACAAGGCGCGCCAGGAAATCGAGCCCCTCCTCCGCAAGCAGCGCGTGGAGGAGCGCTACAAGAAATGGATGGGCACCCTGCGCCAGCGCAGCAGCGTGCGGATCATTGCAGCCCTCTGACCATCCGGCCGCGGCGGCGCCTCCGCCGCCCGAAAGGGGCTTTCCGGCCGGGCTGTGACCGCCCGTCCGCGAAAATCTTGATTTCGGCGGCGAAAACGAGGATCATCATAACCGAGGTCTCGGGGAGTTATTCTTCCCCTGGAAAAGCCGAGAAGAAGGTTTCCACAGGTGTGTTGTGGAAACGAAGTCAGCCCGGGGGCGCCCCCCGCGGCGCCCGCAACCCGTAAACAGCAGAAGGACTAGACGCACATGACAAGGATTGCCGACATCAAAGCCCGCGAGATTCTGGATTCCCGCGGAAATCCCACCGTGGAAGTGGACGTGTATCTCGCCTCCGGAATCCGGGGCCGCGCCGCCGTTCCCTCCGGCGCCTCCACCGGCGAGAACGAGGCCGTCGAGCTCCGCGACGGCGACGCCAAGCGCTACATGGGCAAGGGCGTCACCAAGGCCGTGAAGAATGTGAACGACGTCATCGCGCAGGAGCTCATGGGCATGGACGGCCTGAACCAGCGCGAGATTGACAAGACCATGATCGCCCTGGACGGCACCCCCAACAAGGGCAAACTCGGCGCCAACGCGCTGCTCGGCGTCTCCATGGCCGTCGCCAAGGCCTCCGCCGAGGTGCTCGACGTGCCGCTCTACCGCTACCTGGGCGGCGTCAACGCCCACATGCTCCCCGTGCCGATGATGAACATCCTCAACGGCGGCAAGCACGCCGACGGCACCGTGGACTTCCAGGAGTTCATGGTGATGCCCGCGGGCGCCAAGACCTTCCGCGAGGCCCTGCGCATGGGCGCCGAGGTCTTCCACGCGCTCAAGAAGGTGCTCAAGGAGAACGGCTACAACACGTCGGTCGGCGACGAGGGCGGCTACGCCCCCTGCCTCAAGAGCAACGACGAGGCCCCCGAGCTGATCATGAAGGCCGTCAAGGCCGCCGGCTACAAGGCGGGCAAGGACATCTACCTCGCCCTCGACCCGGCCGCCAGCGAAATGGTCAACGAGGCCGAAAAGCGCAAGAAGAAGGGCTACTGCTTCTTCAAGTCCGACCCCGGCCGCTTCGCCTCCAGCGACGAGATGATCGCCCTGTGGAAGGGCTGGTGCGCCAAGTACCCCATCATCAGCATCGAGGACGGCCTCGGCGAGAACGACTGGGCCGGCTGGAAGAAGCTCACCGACGAGCTGGGCGCCTCCGTGCAGCTGGTCGGCGACGACCTCTTCGTCACCAACACCGTCTACCTGGCCAAGGGCATCAAGCAGAACACGGCCAACAGCATCCTGATCAAGGTCAACCAGATCGGCACCATCACCGAGACGCTGGACGCCTGCATGATGGCCCACCGCGCCGGCTACACCACCGTCATCTCCCACCGCAGCGGCGAGACGGAGGACGCCACCATCGCCGACATCGCCGTCGCCGTGAACGCCGGCCAGATCAAGACCGGCTCCGCCTCGCGCAGCGACCGCGTCGCCAAGTACAACCAGCTCCTCCGCATCGAGGAGGAGCTGGGCAGCCAGGCCTGCTATCCCGGCATGGCCGCCTTCAACCTCAAATAGCAACCGGAGCGCGCCGGGGCGGGGGCATCCCCCCCGCCCCGGCCTTCCTTTCAATGCTCAAGGGACTGCTCAAACTCCTGCTTGTCTGCGCCGTGGCCGCGGGCTTGGCCTACCTCTATCAGCGCCACCGCGACTTTGACGGGCGCATGGAGACCCTCGAGCAGAACCGGCAGTCCGTGGAGGACCTCCGCAGGGAGGTCCAGGACCTGCAGCAGCGGCTGAACGAGGCCACCGAGCGGGTCCGGCGTCTTGAATCGGACCCCGTTGAGCGGGCCGCCGTCGTGCGCCAGATGCGCAAGTTTGCCGGGGACGACGAAAGGGTCTACCGCATGGAGGGGGAAGGGGCCGGCCCCGACCCCGTCTCCGGGGCCCCCGCCGCCCCGGCCCAACAGGCCCCCTAGCGCTTGTCCGGGGGCAGGGAGAACACGTCCATGGATGCCTTGGAGGCCCTCCGAACCCGCCGCTCTGTCCGGCGCTATGACCCCGCGCGGGACATTTCCCGGGAAACCCTCGGGCAGATCGTGGACTGCGGCCGTCTGGCCGCCTCCGCGCGCAACACCCAGCCGTGGGAGTTTGTCGTGGTGACGGAAGCCGCCCGCCGCGCCGAAATCGCCGCCCTGGCCACCCACGGCAGGTTCATCGCCGACGCCTCCGCCTGCATCGCCGTGTTCTGCCGCGACGGCGACTACCCGCTGGAGGACGGCTGCGCCGCCACCCAGAACATCCTGGTCGCGGCCCGCGCGCTGGGTCTCGGCACCTGCTGGGTCGCCGGCGCGCGCAAGGACTACGCCCCCGCCGTGGCGGCGCTTCTGGGCGCTCCCGAAGATGTCCGGCTGGTCAGCCTGGTCGCCGTGGGACACCCCCTCGACATTCCCTCCCCCGCAAAGCGCCCCCTGGCCGAAGTTCTCCACTGGGACACGTTCTGAGCCCCTGCGGCGCGCCCGGCGGCCGCATTGAACGCTTCCTTTTTTTTCGCCGATGGTGTAGAATGCAGCGGGGTGCGCGCGGTTCCCGGCCCGATACCACCGGGACACTGTGTACTCTTCCCGGGCATGGCGGTCCGGGGCAGGAGGAGAAGTCTGATGTCGTGGGGCGACACAAAGGCTGGTCAGCTTCCGGCGGGCTCCGGAGACGGCGCGGGGGTCCGCGCCGCCATGTTTCCCCTCGGGCGTTTCGAGCGCCTGCCGGTGCTTGTGTTTGTGGGCGGACTGCTGCTTGAGCTGGTCGCCTCCTATGTCGCCACCCTCTACCTCAAGCGCCCCTACAACACCATCGACGAGCTTACAAGCCTGACGGCCACCGGTGTCATGTGCGCGGGCACGCTGATGTACCTGAGGGCCTTCCGCGCCGTCTCCTGGGACGCCGCGGCCGCGTCGGGCCTGATAATCTTCTCCAAGGCGCTGGACATGGTCCGCGAGATGCGCGTGTTCAACACGGTGCCCCTCGTCGGCATGGACGACCCCCGCAGCATATCGGTCAAGTCGGTCCTCTTCGCCGCCGGGGGCGCGCTGATCATCATCGCCCTGTTTCGCGCCGTGCGGACCATCGCCCTCGCCGGCTGGAAGCTCGAGCGCCAGAACCAGATACTGGTGCGGGAGCAGCACGAGCGGGAGCGCGCCGCCGCCGCCCTGCGCGACTCCGAGGCCATGCTCCACCTCGTGATCGAGAGCATTCCCGAGGCCGTCTGGTGGAAGGACCGCGACTCGCGCTACATGGGGGCCAACATGCAGCTCGCCGAGATTCTCGGCGCGGCGTCGCCAGAGGACCTTTTCGGCAGGCGCGACACGGACTTCCCCCACCTGGGCGGGCTGGCTGAGCGGTATCTGGCGGATGACCTTGATGTCATGCGCAAGAACGCCCCCGTGTTCAACATCGTGGAGGAGGTGCGCTATCCGGACGGGACCGCCCGCAACGTCCGGACCAACAAGGCGCCCCTTTACGACGCCGACGGGGACATCATCGGCACCCTGGGCTTCTGCCGCGACATCACGGAGGACCGGAAGCTCGAAGCGGAGCGCGCCCGCCTTGTTGCGGCGCTCAACCAGTCCGAGGAGCTGGTGCTCATCACCAACCCCGACGGGGTCATTGAGTATGCGAACCAGGCCTTTGAGAAGGTTTCCGGGTTCTCCTCCGCCGACGTCTACGGCCGCGACCTGGACGCGACCCTGAGCACGGACCATCCGCCGGAGCAGTACCGCGCCCTGGTGGGCCAGGTGATGCGCGGCGAGGTGTGGCAGGGCCATCTGACCAATCTCCGCAAGGACGGCTCCGTCTACGAGGTGCTGGCCACCATCTCCCCCGTCCGCGATGAGGAGGGGACGCTCATCAACTACGTTATCCTCGAGCGCGACGTGACCGAGGACCGCAAGGTGGAGCTGCAGATCCGCCAGGCCCAGAAGATGGAGGCCCTGGGCCAGCTCGCCGGAGGGGTGGCCCACGACTTCAACAACCTGCTCCAGGTGGTCAGCGGGCACATTGAGCTCACCCTTGCCAGGGTGGCGGGCAACATTCCCGTCTCGGAGCAGCTCCGCAACGCGTCGGACGCCGTCATGCGGGCGGCGCGCCTGGTGCGGCAGCTGCTCATTTTCAGCAGACACCAGGACTTGACACGGGAAAACCTCGACCTCAACACCTGCGTCCAGGAGCTGCTCAAGATGCTCCGGCGCTACATCGGCGAGCATGTCGGCATCCTCTTCAAGCCCGACGGCTCCGACACGCGGTTTGTGGGCAGCGCCGTGCAGATGGAGCAGCTGATCATGAACCTCTGCATCAACGCCAGGGACGCCATGCCCGAGGGCGGCGTGATCACCCTGGAGACGGGACTGCTGCGGCTCGACCAGATTCCCGTCGACTTCCCCTGGGCGGCCCCGGGGGAACACGTGTTTCTCCGCGTGCGCGACACCGGGTGCGGCATGTCCCGGGAAACGATCGAGCATGTGTTCGAGCCCTTCTTCTCCACCAAGGAGGTGGGCAAGGGCACCGGCATGGGCCTGGCCACGGTCTACGGCGTGGTCAAGCAGCACAACGGTGTCGTCACCGTTGAAAGCGCGCCCGGCGCGGGCACCGTCTTCTCCGTTTTTCTTCCGGCGGGGGGGCACGTCGCCGAGGAGGCCAGGGGTCCGGTGGAAGACCCGTTCCCCGAGGACCCGGGCGGGGTCGAGACGCTGCTGTTTGCCGAGGACGACCCGGACATACGAAAACTGGGGTATGAGTTCCTCACCGCGTCGGGCTACCGGGTGATCCCCGCCGCCGACGGGGAGGAGGCCCGCCGCCTGTTTGAGGCCCATGCCGACGAGATTGCCCTGGTGGTCTCCGATGTCATCATGCCGGGCCTGTCCGGCGGGCGGCTTCATGAGGAGATCGTCGCCATCCGCCCCGGGGTGCCCTTCCTTTTCACCAGCGGCTACAGCCGGGACGAACTGCGGGACACCGCTCTGCCGGAGGTCAAGGGCATCATCCTCCGGAAGCCCTACCTCCGCGCCCGCCTGCTGCGGGCGGTGCGCGCCGTGCTGGACCACACCGGCCCCATCCCCGGGGATCCCGAAACGCGGTTCCTGTGACCTGAAACAGGGAAAAGGCCCGGCGCGGGGTGCGTCCCCGCGCCGGGCCGGCTGTTTCGGAATGCGCCTACTTCTTCAGGGCCTTGCCCGCGTCGCCGCCGATCCGCACCTTGAACCCGAGGTTCCTGCACACGGCCACCAGCTCCTGCAGGATGTCGCCGTAGCCGATCACGATGTGGTTGGACATGTGCGTCGCCATGAGCTCGTCGCGGCCGTAGCCGGGGATGTGCACGTTGGCGATGGGCCACGTCGGCGTGGTCTTGTCCAGACGGTCCCGCAGCTCCGCCTCCGGCAGGTCCACCACCTCGCCCGTGCCGCAGTCCATGCCCAGCTCTCCGTAGGCCTCCCAGCAGCGCGCCCACGTGATCACGCCCGGCTTCGACACGCCGGAGCAGGTGCCGCCGCCCATCGGGAAGTACAGCGCCGACTGCCGGTACACATGCGTCTTCTTCCACCCGCCGAAGTGCGCGGGCGGCGCGCCGCCGGAAATCAGGAACACCCAGACAAACTTGCCCGCATGCTCCCCGCCCCACCGCACGTCGTGCAGCGTGGTCTCGGAGGGCATTCCCTTCCGCTCGTAGATCTCGTGCATCAGCAGCTGCGGCACGCCCGCGCCGATGTCGCCCTCGTTGAAGTGGGGGATCGGCTTCCCCGCGTGGACCGGCTTTCCGGACTCCGGCCCCTTCACCGCCGGACGGTCCGCGTTGTTCAGCATGCCCTCGACCAGGTCGGAAGCGGGCACGCAGCGCGCCAGCCCGAGCTGGTAGGGGATGCCCACGCTGCTCAGGCCGTAGCGCTCCACAAAGCGGCACGCCGCCACATACATCTTCATCTGCGAGAGCACCTGGTCGTACGTCAGCTCCGTGAACTTGTTCGGGCCCCAGTGGAAATGCGTACCCTTCCGCAGCAGGAAGTCCAGGCACTTCTGGGCCTCCCCGTCGCTGACCAGCGCCATCTCCGCCATCAGGTCGCTCTGGTTCAGGTACTCGACCGGCATGCCCGCCGCGCCCAGCTTCGCCGGGTCCATCACCGCGTTCAGCATTCCCATGCAGCCGGGGTCAAACTGCCCCATGATCCGCCGCTCCCGCAGGATCGTGTCCGCCAGGTCCTTCCCGAAGGCCTCCGCCGCCGCCGAAATCTTCACCTTCGCGGCGTCTGTCAGGTGCGCGGCGCTGTGCGTCACCTTCCCCTTCTCGCACCACTCCTTCAGCTTGTCCATGAAGAACGGGTCCGCGGCGAAGGACTCCGTCCACAGCCGCGAATGCCGCACGTTCAGCCGGTCCAGCGACGCCGAATGGTTAAGGAGCGCCACCAGCCCCGGCCACGTGCCGTCGAAGTTCGCCAGCAGCAGGATCGGCCCCCGGTGCGTCTGCAGCGGCCCCGCCACATGGTGGGCGAAGGCCCAGATGTTCAGCACCACGATCACCGGCGCGTCCGGCTCCATCTCCCGGAAAGTCGCCGCGCCCTCGCGCTGGCTTGTCACAAAGCCGTGCTTCCGCTTCGCGTCATGCTTCGGCAGCAGCACCGGGGAATACCCCAGCTTCTTCAGCGCCTTGGCCACCTGGTCCAGCGTCTGCTTCTGCAGCGGCCATCCCGCCACGCACGCCGGCGGGCGCGCGTCCCCGTTCGACACCAGATACACCGTATTCTTCGCCATGACAAGCCACTCCTGAGTTTTCGGTTGTGCGCCGGTGCGGCGCGGTTTCACAGATTCCCCCCATTGTATGCCCCGGCCCGGGAAAGGTCAAACCTTCCGGGCCCTGTGCTACTATATCCGGCGAGCCCCGGGGGACGTTGCCATGCCCATAAGTTGGAACGAGATTCGGCAGAACGCCATCCATTTCTCGCGCGAGTGGTGCGAGGAGCGCAGGGAAGAGGCCGAGGCCAAGACCTTCTGGGATGAGTTCTTTGGGGTTTTCGGCATCCGCCGCCGGACCGTCGCCAGTTTCGAGGAGCCCGTCCGGGGCATCAAGGGCACCTACGGGTTCATAGACCTTTTCTGGCCGAAGATGGCCCTCGCCGAGCACAAGAGCCGGGGGCATTCCCTCGACAAGGCCGAATCCCAGGCGTTCCGGTACATTCAGGATCTGGCCCGGGAGGGGCGGGCGGAGGAGTCCCCCCGTTATGTCATTCTCTCCGACTTTGGCCGTGTTGTTCTGTACGATCTGGAACCGGACGAGCAGCTGGACCTCCCGCTGTTCGACTCCATCCGCTTTACCCGGGAGGAGTTCGCCCTCGCCGATTTCCACAGGAACATCCACCTGTTCGCGTTCATCCCCGGATACAAGCAGCACAAATTCGAAGACCAGGACCCCATCAACCTGAAGGCGGTGGAAATCCTCGGGCGGCTGCACGACACGCTTTATGACGGCGGCTACCGCGGGCATGATCTGGAGCGCTTCCTGGTGCGGGTGCTTTTCTGCCTGTTCGCGGAGGACACGGGGCTTTTCGAGCGCGAAACCTTTCGCCTGTATCTGGAGAACCGGACCAAGCCCGACGGGTCCGATCTCGGGCCGCACCTGGCAAGGCTGTTCGAGGTGCTGGACACGCCCGTCGAGGGGAGGCAGGCGAACCTGGACGACACGCTGGCGGGCTTTCCGCATGTGAACGGCGCCCTCTTCGCGGAGCACCTGCGGTTTGCCGACTTCAACCGCGCCATGCGCGACGCGCTGCTCGCC
>Ga0123328_1003996_pt1 | contig 12261 bp, 12 predicted proteins | sample BioC12SIPDNA_2_FD_89702 | JGI IMG/M metagenome (GOLD analysis project Ga0123328, IMG submission 89702) | Anaerobic biogas reactor microbial communites from Washington, USA - Biogas_R1_A C12 SIP DNA | ecosystem: Engineered > Bioreactor > Anaerobic > Unclassified | place: Washington, USA...
GCCAGACGTTCACCCCGGGGCCGTTTGGAGAAAAGGTTGGTGACATATATACCTAGTGCAGAAGGTCCCTGATATCACTGAAGCTCGGCCAGGACCCTGCCCTGAACCGACTCTCCGTCTCCCACCGAGGCGCCTGGGCCCAGCAGGCAATCCCTGACCACGCACCCCTTGCCCACAGAGGCGCCCTGCATGAGGACCGAGCGCTCCACCAGGGACCCTTCCGACACGCTGGAACCGGGCAGGGCGCAGACATGCGGACCGATGACGCACCCGCTGAGGTTCGCCCCGTCCAGATAGTTAGGCCCGATCACCTTCGACCCCTCCATCCTGGTCGCCCTTGTTGAGGAGCGGCCGTGCTCCAGAAGCTCGGACTGCGCCCGGAGGTAGCTCTCCGGGGTCCCGCAGTCCACCCAGTAGCCATGGAAGCGGTAACCGTGCAGGCCTTTTTCCAGGACCTTCGGGAATACCTGCCTCTCCAGGGAGACCACGCCGGGCGGGATGTGGTCCAGCAGTTCCGGCTGGAATACGTAGACGCCAGCGTTGATCAGGTCGGATATGGCCGTTCCGGGGGCGGGCTTCTCCTGGAAATCTATGATCTGGTCACCGTCCAGGCCGACCACCCCGAAGGCCGCTGGGTCAGGCACGCGCCAAAGGGACAGGGTACCTATCCCCCCGTGCCTGCGGTGGAAAGACAGCAGGTCTCGCAGGTCCAGCGAGCTAACTATGTCCCCGTTGAAGCACAGGAACGTATCGTCCAAATGCTGGCGCACGTTCCTGATCGCCCCCCCGGTGCCCAGCGGTTCCTCCTCGTTGACCAGCACCACGCGCCGACCGCAATCGTGATCGCGGAAGTGGTCTTCGAGAAGGTCCTTCATGTAGCTTACCGCCAGCACGACCGTGTCCACCTCATCGGGAAGGGAATCGATTATGTGCATGACCATGGGACGGTCGAGAAGGGGCAGTAAAGGCTTGGGCGTTGAAAAGGTCAGAGGCCTCAGCCGGGTGCCCATGCCCCCGGCCAGGATCAGCGCTTTCATGATAGGTTCAGAACGGCGCTATGCTCACCACGTTGTTGCCGCGGAGTATGACCGTGCCCAGTCGGCGGGTCTGTTCCGCGGTGCGCTCCTCCGTCTCCTCCAGCACCATGTTCATGTACTCGTCGTAGCCGGTGAGCTTGCCTTCCAGGACGCGGTTGTCCTTGAGCAGGAGGGAGACCTTCTTGTTCAGTGTCTTCTCCATGAGCGCGAGGGGCATTACCATTTTATCACTCTGGTAGGCATTGAACGGTTGCATTTAAACCTTTTCGCCTGGATAGGTCCCTCAAAGCTTCAGGGCCGACGTCCAGTCGTTGGTGACGGGGTTCCGTCCGCAACGCACAAGGTCCTCATGCAGTACCACGTCGCTCACGGCCACCAGGGCCATGGGGCCGTGGCGGCCTTGCCAGCATGTGGACATGCCCGGGGGGATGCGGGTGATGGCCCATCCGTTCAGGGCCTCGCTTACTGCTTCTGCTTCGATTCCATCCACTCCTTGATCTCTTCCTTCTTGGTTCCCAGTCCGAACTTCTCGGAGAACTCCCTGGTGGTGCTGAGCAGCAAGGACTGTCCTACGTGCTTGCCGGTTACCAGCCCCATCTGCCTGAGCGTTCTGACCCTTTCGTAGACGCCGGACCCCAGGAGCTTGGCCAGGTCGCTCTGCATTATGGGCTGGTTGTAGGCGATGATGGAGGCGGTCTTGAGCACCTCCGGGGACATCTCCATGTCCGCGAAAGGCAGGGCGTACTGGTTGTACTCCTGGCGCAATTGAAGCGAGTACCTCTGCCCGATCTTGGCGATCTCGTAGGCGGTGCCGCGCTCCTCGTATTCCTTGTCCAGTAGCCTGATCTCCTTGCGCACGGCATCCGGGCTCACCCCGCATATGTCGGCTATGTCCGCCGCCCGCAGGGGCTGGGACGCCGCGAACAGCACCGCCTCCACCGCCCGCCCCACCTCACATCACCATCTTCGCCTGTATGGCCATGGCTTCGGCCTGCGCCCCGTCCACCAGCTGGGCGATCTCCCAGGGCAGCTTGATCTCCAGGTATACCTGGCCGTAGGGGAGCTCGTCCTGCCACAGAGATATCTTGCCGCTGCGCGCCAGGAACAGCAGCGATATGAACACCTTGATGCGGTCCTCCTTGTCATCCTCGAACAGGTCCTCCAGGGCTATCGGTCCCGAGCCGCAGCGCTCGATGCGCTGCCATGTCTCGGCCACATCCTTCTCCTGGTCGTCACTGTGCGACTTGCCGTCGAACCTCTCCTGGGCCTTGATCAGCCGCTCCCTTACGCGCTGGCGATTGAGGGCGATCTCCACCTCCTGCTGAGCGGTATCGAACGCGTCCAACAGGTCAACGAGCGAGACGGGGCGGGTGCAGCGGTGGCGCACCACCTCCGTGAGCTCCACGCACTCCGGGACGTCGAGTTCGATCTCCGGCAGGGAACCCTCCGCGTACATGTCCATGGCACATGTGTCCCAGTCCTCGAAGTACAGCTCCTCCCTCCTTTCGTTGAGGGAGAGCACCTCCCGGGACTGCATGTGCAGTATGCTCCAGGCCATGTGCATGAGCTTACCGGCAACGATGAAGTCGACCTCTTCGTGGCGCATCCTCTGCCCGTAGAGCTTGGCGAACTTCATGAGGTCCACGTCCCAGGGGTCCAGGTCGCTGCTGAGAACCAGCTCGAACACCAGCTGAAGCGAGCGGTCCAACGGCTCGCGCCCGGCGATCTGCTTCTCCTCCTCGGCGGATCGCAGCAGCCCCAGGTAGCGGTCGATCTTCTCCGCACCGCGTCCCTCGTCGATCAATGCCTTGTGGAACATCAGGTGTCCCAGCACGTTGTCCAAGCTCCCAGACTCTATCATTCCCCATCCCTCCTGGCCTTTTCCTCAGGCAGACCTATCTCCTTCTCCAGCTCGCTGAAGTCGCCGATGTTCGGCTTGAATATGACGTTGGATATGCCCCCCGCGGGCTTGGTGACCCCGATTATGTGGTCCGCCTTGTTCAGGGTGACCTTTCTCAGGGATATCTGCACGAACTGGGCGGTGGCGCTGCTCTTCTTCACCCGGTTCGCCACCATCTCCGCATTCACGGCGTCCAGGAACATGTCCACCTCGTCAAGCAGGTAGAACGGCGATGGCTGCCATTCCTGCAGGGCGAATATGAACGCCAGAGCCGTCAGTGACTTCTCTCCCCCGCTCAGCGCCTCCAGCCTCAGCACCTTGCCGTTGCGCGGCCTGGCCTTGATCACCAGTCCGCCCTGGAAAGGTTCCTGCGGGTTCTCCAGGAGCAGCTCGGCCTCCCCGCCCCCGGACAGCTCGGCGTACACCCGGCGGAAGTTGGCGTTGACCGTGTCGAAAACCTTCACCAGGTTCACCTTCTTCCTCTCGTTGAGCTGGTCGGTTAGCGCCACCAGCTGGTCCCTCTGGTCCTCCAGCCTCTTGGTCTCGGCGCGAAGCTCAACATGCCTTGCCTTCTTCTCGTCGTAATCCTCTATGGCCCTCAGGTTCACCGCACCCATTCCGCTGAGGGCGTTCTCGCAAAGGACCATCTCCGAGCGGATATCGTCCAGCGGAGGGAGCGGGTAGCTGACCTCCAGGTTCTGCTGGGCGATCTCCTGTATGATCTCCTTCAGCCTCTCCTCGGCCATGGCCTTCTTGGTCCCCAGCCCTATCAGGAAGTCGTTGGAGGTCTCCAGCTTGACCAGTACCTTCTCGCGATCGGCCTGGGCCTGCCCCTTCTGCCCCAGCAGCCTCTCCTTCTCGTCCCGCAGGGATGTGATCTCCTTGCCCATGGAGTCCTCGATCCTCTTGAGGGCGGCCAGCTCGATCCGTAGCCGGGATTCCTTTTCCGCGGCGGCCTGCCCCTGGGATTCCAGCTGTCGCAGCCTTTCCTGCTGCTGGCCTTCCGTGGCTGCCATCTCGTTCAAGCGCCTTTCGCGCTCTACCGCCTGCAGCCTCATGGCCTCGTGCTCCCCGCGCTTCTCGGAGAGCTTCTGAGAACACCCTACGATCGACGATTGCACGTCCCTCAGCCTCTGGGAGAGCTCGGCTGGCGCTATTTCCAGCAGCCGATGGGAGTTGAACTCCCGCTCCTCCTTCAGCTTATTGAGCTCGTCGTCATACCTGGTTACCGTGAGCCCGAGCTCCGCCGCCTGGGACACCGCCCTCTCCCGCTCGGCCTGTTTGGCCGCGGCGGAATCGGTGGCCCTCTTCAGCTTGGCCTTCTGCTCCACCAGCTGCTTCTGCAGGCCCTCCAGCTCTATGCCCTTTCCACGATCGGCCCCGCTTATCTCGCGTATCCGGGAATCGATATCGGCGATCTCCTGCCTGATGGCCACGAGCTCCGCGGAGACCTTGTCCGCCTGCTCGGTGGCCTTTCGAAGCTCCTCGGCTATCTCGTCGGCCTTTCCCTTCCCGGCGCCGAAGCGGACCTTGCTTCCCTCCACGGTCCCGCCGACCATGGCCCCGGAGGCCTCGATGAGCTCCCCGTTCACCGTTACCAGGCGAACCCCGCCCATCAACCGGCGGGCCTCCTGCAGTGTGTTCACCACTACGGTGTCCCCGAACACGTACCAGAAAGCTGCCCGGTACTTAGCGTCAAAACTGATGAGGTCGATGGCGAAACCGGCGGCCTCCCTCTCGGCCATCATCGCCTTTCCGCGCGGTCTGCCGTCGAGCATCTTGTTCAGGGGAAGGAAGGTCGCCCTGCCTAGCTCTCGGCCCTTCAGGAACTGTATGGCGTCCGACGCCACTTGGTCGTCGTCGACGACGATCGATTGCATGCGCCCCCCGGCGGCTATGTTCAGGGCAACCTCGTACTTGGGGTCGACGTCGGCCAGCTCGGCAATGGTGCCGTGAATGCCCTTCATCTCCCCGCGGTCCCTCGCCTCCAGCAGGGCCCTCACAGCCCGGTTGTAGCCGCGGGCGACGTTGACCGCCGCCTCCTCTTCCGCCTTGAGGTGGTTGTACTCGCGCGTAAGATTGCGCACGGCCTGCTCCAGCTCGTTGGCCATCCTGGCCAGCTGGCCCTCGCGGTTCTTCTTGGAATGGAACTGCTCCTGCAAAGATTTCATGGAGCCGCTGGTGTCCCTGCCCTCCTTTCCCATCTCCCTGACCCGCCAGTCCAGGTCCTTGACCTCGAACTCCGCGGATTCCTTCTCCTGGCGGATCCCTTCCAGTTCGGACAGCAGGTCCTGGGCCAGACGCTCCAGCTTTTCCTTCTCCAGGCGCTTGGCGTGCAGGGCCTCGGTACTTCCCCGTATCCTCTGGTCCTGCTCCTTGATCTTCTTTTCCAGTGAGGATAGCTCGCTGTCGTACGAGCTGAGCTCGTCCTTGAGCTTGGCCTCGTCGTTCAGCAGCCTCTTGACCTTGTCCTCCAGGTCCTTGAGCTCGGTTCCCGCGGAGCGGAGGGCCGATCCCTGCGCCTCTTTGGCCTTCAGTATCTCGTCGCGCTCCTCGAGCAGGGCCTTCAGGCCCTCCTTGAGCTCGGCCGCCTGGTCGGAGGAGCGCTCCTTCTGGTCCGCGGACCTGGCGACCTCCACCCGCAGGCCGTCCATCTTCTCCTTGAGCTCGGCGAACTCCGCCCCGCCCTTGGCCTGCAGCTCGGCCTCCTTCTTGAGGTAAAGGTCCTCTATCGATCGTATCTGCGCCTCAAGCTCGCCGCGGCGGACCTTCAGGGCCTCGATGTCCTTGGAATAGGAGGCTATCTGCTCCCCTATCCCCTTGATCTCCGCCTCCGTGCCTTCCTTGCGCTTGTGGGCCATGCGTGCCTTCGCTAGCGCGAGGCGGTCCCTCATCTCCAGGTACTTGAGGGCGGCGCCCCTCTCCTGCTCAAGCTGACGGATCTGCTTGTCCAGCTCCCCCAAGATTATTGCTATTCGGTCGATGTTGTCCTGGGCTGAACGCTTCTCGCCCTCTGCCTTGATTATCTCCTCGTCGAACTTGGCGATGCCGGAGATCTCGTCAAGCACCCTCCGGCGGTCCAAGGTGGACATCTCCACGATGCGGGTCACGTCGCCCTGCTGGACAAGGTTATAGCCGTCCGCACTGATGCGGGCGCTGGCCAGCAGGTAATCGAACTCGGACAGCGTGGACTTGCGGTCGTTGACGTAGAAATAGGAATTGTAACCCTCGCCTGAATCGGACAGCTTGACATACCTGGTCAGCTTCACTATGTTCTCATCGAGCGGGATGGTCCGGTCGGCGTTGTCGAACACCAGGGAGACCCGGGTGTGGTTGGCCGGGGATTTGGAATTGCCCCCGTTGAATATGAGATCGGTCAGCTTGCCGGCCCTGATGGCTTTGGAGCTCTTCGGCCCCAGGACGAAAAGTATGGCGTCGGATATGTTGGACTTGCCTGACCCGTTGGGCCCGGTGACGGCAGTGAACCCGCTGAGCATGGGGATGGTCAGCTTCTTGCCGAAGGACTTGAAGTTCTCTACCTCTATCTGCTTTAAGTACATGCCACACTACCTGAAGGGTGCGAAGGTGCTCTATCCCACTCGCCTTCGCTCGAGTGCATCCCATCCCGAGTCCGACAGCTGTCGGACGTTTAATGTATATTATGCTGCGTATATATAATTTGTTCCCGCAATAATGATGTCCAGTGAACAATAATCCAAGTCACGGCAGTGCCTCTTGGAGCACCATTGCACAGCTATCCCGGCACCGGAAGGAATGGTCCAGGCCAGGGACGGCATTCCATCCTTCTGTGTGACGTATCGTCTGACAGAATCCTTCTATCGCCCGCCGAACCATGACCGGGCCACGGCGTAGAGTCGCTCCTCGCGGAAGTACTTGCGGACCTCGGCGTCGTCTATCCTCTCCTCCCGGCCCACGAAGGCCCGGAAGAAGCCCAGGGGAAGCGCCAGCCCTTGGTAGTGCGGCCTGAAGCGAAGTCCGAAATAGACGGCCACGCTCAGTACCAGTAGCGGATGGTAGTCCAGGCGATACATGCCCCGGCCCCACTGGAAGTAGCCGCTCCACGCGCCCTCCTTGCTGAAGCCCAGCCTCCCCTCCTTGTAGCCGGTGGACGTCACCACCCTCTGCCTCCATCCTGCCTTGTGGGACCTCACCAGGAGCACCGTGTCCGGGGAAATGCTCACGGGGTACCCTCCCTGACCGACCAGGAACTCGCGCCTGTACACGCGGTTGTCGTTGAAGCCGATTATCTCGTCCCCTGACGGTTGCACGGGCACCCCTTTTCCCTTCGCGCCGGCGAAGGTCTCCACTCCGCACACAAGCGACAGCCCATCGTCCGAGTCCAGCTCCTCGGTCAGTTTTCGGAAGTAATCGGCATCCAGGTCCACTGTGGCGTCGATCTTGGACAAGTACTGGAATGGCCGGTCACCCTCCACCTCCATTATCCTCTTCAGGCCATCGTTGACGCCCCGGGCGAAGTTCATATGCCCGTGCCCTGGGAAGTAGCTGGTCTGCGGAACCACCTCCACCCAGTCCAGGCCGGAGAAGGTTTCCTGGGCGGCCTCCAGGCTGCCGTCATCGCTGCGACCGACCACGATTACCCACAGGTCCGGACGCGTTTCCTGGCGCATGACCGTGTCCCGAAGAGGCGCCAGCTGGTCCCGCTCGTTGCGGATCGGAGTGATAAGCGCAAGCCTCCTTCCGCTCATTTTACACCGCGCTTCCGATTGACCGCCTGGGTGATATAGTTGTCGAGGCCAGGGAACCTTTATACCCTACAGGCGAATAAAGGTTGGATGCTTGTATCCATTGTCCTCAAGGTCAGGAACGAGGAGGACAACATATCCGACGCATTGGATTCCCTGGTCGTGCAAGAGGCCCCCGTCGAGATAATCATCGTGGACGGTTTCAGCACCGATCGCACGCAGGAGATCGTGAAGGAGTACGCGGCCAGGTACCCGTTCGTGCACCTTTATTCGGCGGGGTGCACCCGCGGGGACAGCCTGAACTTCGGCCTGCAGCAGGCCAAGGCGGACATAATCGCATTGACCGACGGGGATTGCATAGCCAACCCCAACTGGATCAAGGAGATCAGACGCTGCATAGTTGAGATGGGGGTGGACATGGTGGCCGGCAGGTCCATCAACATCGGTCTCAACGCCTGGGAGAAGCTGGACCGGGTCGAGCTTTACAACAAGGGCTTCGATTGCACCTGGCCCGGCTGCAATCTCGCTTTCCGCAGGAAGGTGTTCGAGACCGTGGGCGGCGTGGACCCCTGGTTCGTGACCGCTGAGGACATAGACTTCAATCTGCGGGCCACCGACGCCGGGTACAACCTGGTGCACAACCCTCGCGCCATCGTATACAACCGCACCCGCGGCACATTTTACGGCTTCTGCCACCAGGCGTTCTGGAACGGGGCGGGAAGGAAGCAGCTGACCATGAAGCACGGTGTGCTGTGGGAGCGGTACGATCCCCTGAGGATGTTCCGCCAGCGGATGACCTTCTGGGCAATGGTCAGGCTCGGCTTCGCCTGGCTGGGCTACTTCGGATACAAGTTCTTTGGGGAGAGGCCTGCGTCTCAGGCCCCCTGAAAGCATTATTAGCCAGGTCTGTCTATTACCTCGGAGGCGGGAACTTGCAGCTGAGCGTCATCATCCCCACCATGAACGAAGAGGAGTCCATTGGCCAGGTCATAGACAGCGTGCACCAGGCCCTGCATGGCTGGGACTACGAGATCTTGGTGGTGGACACCAACTCCAAGGACCGTACTAAGGAGATAGCCGCCGAGAAGGGAGCGGTGGTGATAGAGGAACCGCGCCGCGGCTACGGACGGGCCTACAAGACCGGGTTCGAGAGGTCCAAGGGGGACGTCATAGCCACGTTGGACGCGGATTGCACCTACCCGGCAGAGGATATCCCGGCCCTGCACGGCATGCTGATGGACCAGGACCTGGAGTTCATAACCACCAACCGCTTCGCTCGCCTGGAGGATGGCGCCATGACCGCCAAGCACCGCCTGGGCAACTTCGCCCTGACCTTCACCTCCAACCTGTTCTTTGGGGTGCGGATAAAGGACTCGCAGAGCGGGATGTGGGTGTTCCGCCGCAGCATACTGGACCGGCTGGTCCTCAGCGATGACGGCATGCCGTTGTCCGAGGAGATCAAGATCGAGGCGTTCCGCAAGGTCCGCAGTTCGGAGGTTCCCATCACCTACCGCCGGAGGGTGGGAGATGTCAAGCTGTCCAGCTGGAAGGACGGCTGGAAGAACATGAAGTTCCTTTTCAAGAAGCGCTTCCGGCGTCAGAGGTAGGACGCTGCCATTTTCAGGGCGTTCCTGAGCACGTCCTTGGCCGCCGGGCGGTATATGCAGGCCGAGGGATGATATGTCACCACTATCGTTACGTTCCCGTGACCAAGGTCGGCCTGCACCGGCCGGTTGCAGACTTCCTTCATGACCATCTTCTTGCCGAGCAGGTCCTCGGCGGCGCTCAAACCCAGGGCCAGTATGAAACGCTTACCCTTGAGCTCCTCCTGCAGGAAGGGGCGGCAGGCGGCCATCTCCTCCGCCTTGGGCCGCCGGTTCCCGGGCGGACGGCATTTCACGGTGTTGGTTATCATCACCTTGCCCCTGTCCAGCCCGGCCTCCGCCATCAGCCCGTTCAGGATCTTTCCGGCCCTTCCCACGAAGGGGACGCCCTCGAGGTCCTCCTTGGCGCCAGGGGCCTCCCCCACCAAGACCACGTACGAATCCAGATGACCGCAGGGAAGGACTATGTTGTTGCGCCCGTCCCCCAGCCGGCAGCGACGGCAGTCCTCATCGGGAGGCATTCATCTCCCCAGTATCCTGCTGGCGGATATGAGCGCCCTCATCTCCACGTCCAGCTCGCGCAGGGCCTCCCTGCCGCCCTCCTCCCGGTCCACCACGGACATGACCGTTCCGACGTCGGCTCCGGCATGCCGTAGCGTTTCCACCGCGTAAACGGCAGAGCCGGCGGAGGTTATGACGTCCTCCACCACCAGCACCTTTTCCCCAGGGTTCAGCTGCCCCTCGATCAGCTTGCCAGTGCCATGGTCCTTCTTCTCCTTGCGCACCATGACGAAAGGTATGCCAGTGCGCAGGGAGAGGGCCACCGCCAAAGGGACCGAGCCGAGCGCGACCCCGGCCACTCGCTGGAAGCCTTCCCCCTCTATCTCCTTGGCCATCTGATCGGCGATGAGCCCTAGCACCTTGGGGTCCGTCGTGGCGCGCTTTATGTCCACGTAGTATTCGCTCTTCTTGCCCGAGGCCAGGGTGAAGTCCCCGTGGAGGATCGCGCCGCATCCTTCCAGCACCTTCTTCAGTTCGTCGCTCATGTGATCACCAGGGGACCTTCTTCAGTCCCATCTTGTACCCGATTATGTTCACCCCGCGGTGGATCATGGGGGTCATTATCAGCACCGCCAGCAAGGACACCCAACCGTCCCCGTTCCAGAAGTTGCCGAAGAACCAGTCCGGGAAGAACAGTATGGCAAGCAGGAAGGAGGTCAGCAGGAAGCCGTACTGGTCCATCATTGGCGCCTTGCCACCCCTTCCTATCTCCAGCCGGCGTTTGATGAAGGAGCCTATCATGTCCCCCAGCAGGGAACCGACGGCCAGCACCACTATCACTCCCAGGTTCTCGGGGAACCCGCCGAAGCCGAAGTAGTCCAGGCGGTCGAAGGGGAACGCCACGTACAGCTGTACTATGCCCAGGGATATCCCGGCGCTTATTCCCCCTATGAGACCGCGCCAGGTCTTGCCGTCGCCCAGCACGCGCTTTCCGTTCCAGGAACGCCCGAGGTCCACTGGCGTTCCCCCGCCGAATATGGTGGCGGCCGAGTTCGGGACCATCGATGGGATGACCAGCCAGAATCCCACGAGGACCAGCAGGGGGACGTCCATGGGCGCGAATCCCTATGGCCGGTTATGAACCTTTCTACCTCCCTCGCTCGCGGAAGAAGGCCTGGATGTCCTGCAAGGGATGTTCGGTCCGCACCAGGTCCAACCGGTCTGCGAACTGTGTGACGCGCCGGTCTAGCACCAGCGCCGCGCCCACATCCTCCTCCGTCCTGATGAGGCGGCCTATGGACTGCTGCAGCTTGCGTATGGCCGGTCCCTTGACCGTGTAGTCCCAGCCCTTGCGGAACTTCAGTTCGAAATAGTGCATGAGGGCGCGCTGCTTGGCGGTCGGCCGGGGGTACGGTATACCTATCACAACGGCCAGTTCCAGCTCCTGGTCCGGGAAGTCTATCCCCTCGCTGATGCGCCCGCCCATCACCGCGAACAGCACCTGGCCGTCATCCACCGACCTTTTGAATTGGGTCACCACGTCCATCAGCTCGAGCTGGGCCATGCCCCTCTCCTCCAGGTACACCTTGCGGGAGATGCGCCTTGAAACACCGTCGTCCAGGAAGCGGTCCATCAGCGCGTAGGAGGGGAAGAACACGACGGTGTTCCGTTTGACCCCGTTGCACACCTGGACCACGTGGTCCTCCATCACCCCCACCATGTCCGGGGAGGACTGCATCTCCTCGTACTTGGTGGAGACGTCCTCCACATAGAACACCTTCCGGTTCTCTTTGGGGAAGGGGGAGGGGAAGGTCACCGTGGCCGTCCCGTACGGCAGCCCTATGGAATCCCTGTACTCGTTCAGGGGCACCAAGGTGCCGGACATGTGCACGCTGCCGCCGCAGTTCAGCAGGACGGAGGTGGTCACCACCGGGTCGATGCAGTAGGCCTTCAGGCAGGGATTCTCCCCGCCGACCACCAGCTTGACGAAGCACTCCTCGTCCAGGGTAGACCAGTAAGACAGGAAGGCCCCCAGGGAGAACGTGTACGAACGGGGAAGGCGCCCCTGGGCGAATCGCGATTCACGGATGATCTCCCCCTGCTCCATGATCAGCTTGGCCATGGCCTGCAGGGAACGGGAGCTGCAGGTGAAGGCGGACATGAGCCCCTCCTCCACGAAAGAGGGGGGGATGAGGCCGTCCTCGTCGATCAGGTAATCGCTCAGGGCCTCCTCGAGCAGCTTGGAGCACTCCCCCCGCACGTCGTTCAGGCTGACCCCCTTCTCCACCTCCGGGTCCCCGTACTCCTCGACCTCCTTGAGCACCGCCTCCAGTATGTAGCGGGAGAGCTGGAAGCTCTCGATCTCCCTCGTGTAATCGGGGAGGTTGTGCGCCTCGTCCACGATGAGCAACACGTCCTCAAGCGGACAGTCCATCCAGTCCAGCAGCGAGTTGCGGATGTAGGGTACGAAGAAGTAGGCATAGGGGGCCGCCACC
>Ga0123328_1004002_pt1 | contig 12243 bp, 10 predicted proteins | sample BioC12SIPDNA_2_FD_89702 | JGI IMG/M metagenome (GOLD analysis project Ga0123328, IMG submission 89702) | Anaerobic biogas reactor microbial communites from Washington, USA - Biogas_R1_A C12 SIP DNA | ecosystem: Engineered > Bioreactor > Anaerobic > Unclassified | place: Washington, USA...
GTGAGCGGGACCAGCGTGCCGACGGCGTCGGCCAGCGCCCGCAGCGCCGCGTCGGCCTCCGGCCCGGCGTCTAGGGCCTCGACCTCGACCTCGTTGAAGGTCACCGAGCCGCCCTCGTGGCCGGGCGCGCGGCACTCGACGGCGTCGAACGCGATGTCGGCGACGGGAGCGCCCTCGCTCCTCGCCACCAGCCTCACCCGCTCCACCCACAGCTCGGCGATCGGCGCCAGGCCGGCGGCGGCGCCCTCGGGCAGGGCGGCCAGCACCGCCTCGGGCCAGGCGTCGTCCTGCTCGACGCGCACCTCAAGCTCGGGGCGGGAGTGCAGCTCGCCCTCGCGGGAGCCGGCGCCCTTGAGCGTGGCGTAGGTGCCGCTGGGCCGGTGCCGGCGCCTGAGCGCGACGCCGGCCCGCACGAGAGCGCGCTCGGCCGAGTCGAAGTAGACGTCGACGTAGCGTTCGACGGTGGGCGCGTCCAGGGTCAGGCCGGTGCCGGCCACGGCCGCGGCCAGCTCGGCGTGGCTCGGCACGTGCTCGTCGGTCGTCGAGTACTTCAGCTCGCGCTCGGTCACGTAGTCCTGCTCGCGCTCCACGTCCACATCCGGACTCTAGCGCCTCTGCTACCATGTGCCCACTCACAGGCAAGCGCGCCCACCTGGGGCACGCCGCGGCAACGCACCCTCACACGAGGATAGGAGCCGAGATGTCCGACATCCGCAACGTCGCGGTCCTCTCGCACAGCGGCGCCGGCAAGACGTCTCTGGTCGAGGCTCTGCTCTACCAGGCCGGCGCCATCCCCACGCTCGGCGCGGTGGAGGACGGCACTACCGCTTCCGACTACACGCCGGAGGAGAAGCGCCGGAAGATCTCGATCTACTCGACCATCCACCCGCTGACCTGGAAGGGGCAGCGCTTCAACGTCATCGACACGCCCGGCTACGCCGACTTCGTGTCCGAGATCCGCGGCGCGATGGCCGCCGCCGACTCGGCGATGATCGTGGTGTCGGCGGTGTCCGGCGTCGCGGTAGGCACCGAGCGCGTGTGGAGCTCGAGCCGCGAGCGCGAGCTCTCGACGATGGTCGTCGTGAACAAGATGGACCGCGAGAACGCGGACTTCTTCCGCGCGATGGCCGAGATCGAGTCGACGCTGCCCGGCAACCTCGCCGCCATCCAGGTGCCGATCGGGCAGGCCGAGTCGTTCCGCGGCCTCGTCGACCTCCTCACGATGCGCGCCTACGAGTGGGACGCCGGCGGCGGCGAGCCGCGGTCGGTGCCCGTGCCCGACGAGGTCGCCGGCATCGCCCAGGAGTACCGTGACCGGCTGGTCGAGGCGATCGTCGAGACCGACGACGACCTCATGCTCAAGTACCTCGAGGACGCCGAGCTCGGCGACGCCGAGCTGAAGGCCGCCTTCGAGGCCGCCGTGCGGCGCAACGAGCTCACCCCGGTGCTCCTGACCTCGGCCACGCGCGTGATGGGCGTGAGCCTGCTCCTCGACTTCATGCTCGAGGGCGTGCGGCAGGTCGAGGACCACATGCCGCTGCGCGTCGACAGGGGCGAGCCGCCCGCCCTGGGCCCCGACGCCCCCTTCACCGCGCGCGTGTTCAAGACGGTCATCGACCCGTACATGGGCAAGGTCTCGATGCTGCGCGTGCTGGGCGGCTCGCTCAAGGCCGGCGACCCCGTCGTGGACACCACCAAGGGCGCCGAGGTGAAGACCGCCCACCTGTACGTCCCGGAGGGCAAGGACCTCAAGGAGGTCAAGGAGCTGACGGCCGGGATGATCGGCGCGCTGAACAAGGCCGACGTCGTCTCCACCGGCGACACCCTGGCCCAGCCGGGCGTCGACCTCGTGCTGTCGCAGATCCGCATGCCGGAGCCCGTGATGGCCGTGGCGCTGTTCCCCAAGGCGCGCGCCGACGAGGACAAGCTCGGCGACGCCCTGCACCGGCTCCTCGAGGCCGACCCCGGGCTGCGCCTCGAGCGCAACGCCGACACGCGCGAGACCGTGCTCTGGGGCATGGGCCACGTCCACCTCGAGATCGCCGCGCAGGTGCTCAAGGAGCGCTACGGCGTCGACGTCGACACGCGCACCCCCTCCGTCGCCTACCGCGAGACGATCGCCGGTACCGGCGACGCCCGCTACCGTCACAAGAAGCAGACCGGCGGCGCGGGTCAGTTCGCCGAGGTCGCGCTGCGCGTCGAGCCGCTGCAGCGCGGCGAGGGCTTCGCGTTCGAGTGGGCCGTCGTGGGCGGCGCCATCCCGACGCAGTTCCAGTCGAGCTGCGAGAAGGGCGTGAGGGCGGGCATGACGTCGGGCGCGCTGGGCGGATTCCCGGTGCAGGACGTGAAGGTCGTCGTCTACGACGGCAAGGACCACCCCGTCGACTCGAAGGACGTGGCGTTCCAGACGGCAGCGGCGCACGCGTTCAGGGAGGCGATGGCGCAGGCCTCGCCGCAGCTCCTCGAGCCCGTGATGCTCGTCAAGGTCCGCGTCCCCGACCGCTTCACCGGCGACGTGATATCCGACCTGAACACGCGGCGCGGCCGCATCCTCGGCATGGACTCCGAGGGCTCGGTCAGCGTCGTCAGCGCGCACGTTCCGATGTCGGAGCTGCAGAGCTACTCCGCAGACCTGCGCTCGATGACGGGCGGGCGCGGCGCGTACTCGCTGCGCTTCGACAAGTACGACGTGGTGCCGCAGCACGTGGCCGACAAGGTGCTGGCCGCGCGCTCCGCCGAGGGCGCCGAGCGCGCCGTGGGGTGAGCGCACCGGGGTCCTAGGCGCTGACGCCGAGTCCGAAGGTTCCTACGGGCTCCGCCTGGGCCCTTGGCCACGGTGACCGAGCCTGAAGGTTCCTACTCGCGCTGCTCGGGGTCCTAGGCCTTGCGGCCAAGGGCTGGAAGGCCCTAGATCCCCGCCAACCGCTCGAGCACGTCGTGGGCCAGCTCGCGGCCCAGGTCCTCCGCCTCCCTGGCCTCGCCGCTGACGCTGGCCTGCAGGGTGGCGTCGTCCTTGACGACGGCGCCGACGAGCGTGAGCTCGCCGTCGTCGGTCACCGTGGCGGCCGCGCCGACGGGCAGCTCGCCGACGGCCGTGGCGAACGCGCGCTCGGCGCGAGCCCTGTCGAAGCTGGGGCGGTGCTGCAGGGGGTAGACCGACTCGAACGCCAGGTCGTCGTCCGACCTGACGACGAGGCCGACGGCGCCCTGTCCGGGAGCCGGCGTGAACGCCTCGTAGTCGAGCATGGCGCTGACGTGGTCCCTGAGGTCGAGCGCGATGAGCGCGGCTGCCGGCATGACGATCGCCGAGAGCTCACCTGAGGTCACGAGCGGCAGGCGCTGCTCCGGCGTGCCCGTGAGCAGGCGCGGCGTCACGCCCGGCCGGGCCGCGGCGAGGAAGGCCGCGTCGCGCTCGGTGAAGACGCCGACGGTGGCGCCCTCGGGCAGCGCCTCGAGGGAGCCGGCGCCCCTGGCGACGAGGGCGCTGCGGGCCTCCGGCCGGCGGCACACCGCCGCGAGCGTCAGGCCCTCGGGGAGGACGGTCGGGAGCGTGTCGAGCTGGACGACGGCCACGTCGATCGCGCCCTTGGCGAGCGCGTCGAGGAGCGGGGCGGCCCCGACGCCGCCCTGCAGCGTCCTCACCGTGACGTTGAGGTCGGGCCACTCCTCGCTCAGCGCCTCCATCACGCCGCGGCCGTGGCGTACGGCCAGGGTGCCCTCCCTGTTGCCCAACACGATTCGCGCCATGCGCCAAGTCTAACCGAACCCGCCGGCGGCCAGGACCCGGGAAGCCCGTCCTGAGCGCCCTATTCGCCGACGCGCGGGCCGTGGCCGTCGGGCCCCGACCGGGCGCCTTGGTCCCTGCTCGCTCCGCTGGGGCGACCTCGCCGCGCGGCGAGGCCGCGGGAAGCGCTCTAGGCGGCCTCGCGTGCCGCCACGATGAGCGCCTCGACCCTGTCGGTGCGCTCCCACGGGAACGACGCGTGGCCGAAGTGGCCGTAGGAGCTCGTCGGCGTGTACATGGGCCGCCGCAGGTCGAGCTCGGAGATCACCGCCGCCGGGCGGCCGTCGAAGCAGCGCTGGATGACATCGCCGAGCCTGTCGTCTGGCAGGGCGCCGGTGCCGAAGGTGTCGACGTACATGCCCACCGGACGCGCCACGCCGATCGCGTAGGCGAGCTGCACCTGGCACCGCTTCGCGAGCCCGGCGGCGACGACGTTCTTCGCGATGTAGCGGGCGTAGTAGCTGCCGGAGCGGTCGACCTTCGTCGGGTCCTTGCCGCTGAAGGCGCCGCCACCGTGGGGGGCGGCGCCGCCGTAGGTGTCGACGATGATCTTCCGCCCGGTGAGGCCGGCGTCGGCGGCGGGCCCGCCCTCGACGAAGCGGCCCGTGGGGTTGACGAGGTACCTGGCGTTCGCGGTGTCGAGGTCGGGCGGGAGCACGGCCTCGATCACCTGGCTCACGAGGTCGGAGCGCAGCGTCTGGAGGTCGACGCCGTCGTGGTGCTGCGCCGAGAGCACCACCGTGTCGAGGGCGGTCGCGATGCCGTCCTCGTAGACGAGGGTCACCTGCGTCTTGCCGTCGGGCCGCAGGTAGGGCAGAGCGCCGGAGCGGCGCACCTCGGCCAGGCGCCTGGCCATGCGGTGCGCGAGCGTGATCGGCAGCGGCATCAGCTCGGGGGTCTCGTCGATGGCGTAGCCGAACATCAGCCCCTGGTCGCCGGCGCCGACCTTGTCGAAGCGGTCGCCGGTGGCGGCCTCCTGCGCGTTGTTCACGCCGAGGGCGATGTCGGGGGACTGCTCGGAGAGGGCGATCAGGACCGCGGAGTGGTCGGCGTCGAAGCCGTAGGCGGCGTCGACGTAGCCGACCTCGCGCGCGGCGGTGCGCACCCGGGCCTGGATGTCGACGTCGGCCGAGGTCGTGACCTCGCCGGCGACGAGCGCCAGACCCTTCGTGAGCAGCGTCTCGACCGCCACGCGTGCGCCCGGGTCCTGCTCGAGGATCGCGTCCAGGACCGAGTCGCTGATGCGGTCGGCCAGCTTGTCCGGGTGACCCTCGGTCACCGACTCTGCCGATACCAGTCTCGCCATGTGGGCTCCTGACGCGGCCGCCGCCGGCCCGCGGCGAGGCGGCCACGGCCAGGATATCAGCCTCCAGACGCCTATACTCTGCACATGCCGCAGCCCGGCATCGAGGTCCGTCGCGCGCGCACCGCCGACGCTGCGGCCGTCACGAGGCTGCTAGAGGGCATCTACGCCGAGCGGCGCTACTTCGTCGGCGACGCCCCCGCCGCCTCCGGGTCCCTGGCGGCGCGCATCGCCACCGACGACCCCAGGCGCTCGCTCTACCTCGTGGCCGTCTGCGGCCGCGAGGTCGCCGGCTGGCTCGAGCTGCACCGCTCGCACGCCTGGCGGCTCGAGCACGTCGCCGTCCTGACGCTGGCCGTGGCGCCTTCCCAGCGCCGCCGCGGCGTGGGGAGGAGCCTGCTGCGACGGTCGTACGACTGGTGCCGCGAGGTCGGCGTCCTCAAGGTCGGCCTGCACGTGAGGGCGGGCAACGCCGCCGCGATCGCGCTCTACGAGTCGGAGGGGTTCGTCGTCGAGGGACGCGAGCGCGGCCAGGTGCGCCTGGAGCGGGGCAGGGACGAGTTCGAGGACAACGTGATCATGGGCAAGTGGCTCGAGGCGGGCGCCGGCCCCGGGTAGACTGGCGCCCGTGGCCGACGCACACGCGGGCGCGTTCGAGTGGCGCGAGCAGCGCGTAGCCCTCTTCGTCGACACCCAGAACCTGTTCTACGCGGCCCGGGACCTCAGCGGCGCGGCCGTGGACTACGCCAAGCTCCTCGAGGTCGCGGCTCGCGGCCGGCGCCTCTCGCAGGCCACGGCCTACGTCGTGGAGCGGCAGGGCGACACCGCCGGCCACGGCTTCGCTCTCAAGCTGACGGCGCTGGGGTTCCGCGTGCGGCGGATGCAGGTGCGGGTGCGCGTGGGGGCGGACGAGCGGCAGGTGCTCGAGGGCGACTGGGACCTCGGCATCGCCGTCGACGTCGTGAGGGCCATGGGCCTGTGCGACGTCGTCGCCCTCGCCACCGGGGACGCCGACTTCACCCCCTTGGTCAGGCTGTGCCAGGAGCGCGGCGCGCGCGTCGAGGTGCTGGCGTTCCGGGACTTCGCCGGCCAGGAGCTCAAGGACGCCTGCGACAGGTTCGTCGACCTCGGCGAGGTCGCCGGGATCTTCCTGCCGCCGCGCTGACGGCAGCCGCACCCGAGCGCGCGTCCGCCGGCCCCCGCCGGCGTCGGGGCGACGCTGCCGGCGTCCGCCTCGTCCCGCCTACGCCGAGCGGGCCCGCGCCGACGCCCGGCTCAGCGCGCGGCGACGGGCTCCCTGACGGCCTCGTCCCAGATCCGCCACGGCGCCTTGCCTGACGCCCACAGCTCCTCGAGGAGCTGCTTCTCCTTGAGCGTGTCCATGCACGACCAGAAGCCGTAGTGGCGGTAGCCCATCAGCTGGCCGTCCTGCACGAGGCGGTCGATCGGCTCGCGCTCCCAGACGCTCGCGTCGCCGTCGATGTAGTCGATGGCCTGCGGCTCGAGGACGAAGAAGCCGCCGTTGATCCAGCCCTCGCCCTCCTCCGGCTTCTCGTGGAAGTTCTCGACCCGGTCGCCCTCGAACGTCAGGTTGCCGAAGCGCGCCGGCGGGCGGACGGTCGTGACGGTCGCGATGCGCCCGTGGGAGCGGTGGAACGCCGCCAGGCGCCTGAGGTCGATGTCGGCCACGCCGTCGCCGTACGTGAAGTAGAACGGCTCGCCCGGCGTCAGCCACGGCTCGACCCGCTTCAGGCGCCCGCCCGTCATCGAGTTCAGGCCGGTGTCGACGAGGTGGACCTTCCACTTCGGCTGGTTGCCGTCGTGGATCGTCGTCGTGCCGGTGGCGAGGTCGACGGTGATGTCGTTGTTGATGGCGTAGAAGTTCAGGAAGTAGTCCTTGATGATCTCGCCCTTGTAGCCGAGCGCGATCACGAACTCGTCGACGCCGCCGGCCTCGAAGATCTTCATGATGTGCCACAGGATGGGCCGGCCGCCGATCTCGACCATCGGCTTCGGCTTGATCGTCGTCTCCTCGGACAGCCGCGTGCCGAACCCGCCTGCCAGTATCACTGCCTTCACGCCCTCACCTCCACGGCCGCGCCCCGCGCGCCACTGGCCCCGCCGCCGCCCGGCAGCCTGAAGTGCCGCGCCTGACGCGTGCGCAGGTCGTCGATGAGCCGGCCGGGCGGGAGCTCCACGTCGTGGTACGTGACGACCTCGTCCTTGGCGACGTCCCGCTTCAGGCGGCAGCCCTCGGCGACGCCGATCGGCAGCAGCCCCAGCCGCAGCGTCTCGGCGGCGGTCTCGCACTGGCCGTAGGTCATGTACTCGCCCAGCCCGTCGAGCACCTCGCCGGCCTTCAGGTCGCGCTTGGCGGTCGTCACGACCTCGACCCGCATCGGGCCGGCCGGCGCCAGGACGGCGTCGTGGAAGAGCACGGCCCGCGCCAGCGACGTCGGTACCTCGAAGTGGCAGAGGTGGTAAGGGGTGTAGAAGCTGTAGAGCGGCCCCTCGCCGAGCTTGTAGAGGTTCAGGTAGTGCCGCTGCTTGGGGTCGTCGTGGGTGGCGAACACGAACACGCCGGGGCTGGGCAGCGCGCCCACGAGGTAGTCGACGACGCCGCCGAGCTCGCGCAGCTCGTCGACGTCGTAGTACCTGACCGCCGTGTCGACGTGCTCGCGGTGCTCGCGGCCCATCATGCCACGCCTCTCGATCGTGAACCCGAACGCGTTCGCGACGTTCGCCTGCTCGAAGCTGATCTTCGTGCCGTCGGCGAAGCTCGTGACCATGCTCGGCCGCTGGCCCCAGCGCTCGGCGAACGCCTTCTGGGTCGTGGGGTTGCGGTACGGGTCGTGGAGGCCTTTGACGTTGCCCGCGACGAGCGGCTCGAGCCCGATGCCCTTCACGAAGCGGATCAGGTTCGCCTGCACGCCCGGCTGGTCGCCGTCGGAGACGGAGTAGACGACGCCGGCCTCGTCGGCCATGACCTTGAGGATCGGCCCGACGGTCCCGTCGAGCTCGGCGTTGAGCAGGACGACGTGCTTGCCCGAGTCGATCGCCTCGACGACGGCCCTGGCGCCGTACTCGACGGCGCCGGTGGCCTCGAGGACGACGTCGACGCCGTCGGCCCTGGCGAGGAGCAGCGGGTCGTCGGTGACGACGGGCTTCCCGCTCTCGAGCGCGCGGGCGACCTCGGCGGCCGTGGAGGCGTTGACGCGGTCGGTGACGCCCGCGTACTCGTAGGCGTCCTCGGCGTGCTTCGGGGTGCGGTTCGCGATGCCGACGAGCCGCATGCCGGGCGTCGCGTTGACGATCTGGTTCGCGACGCCCTTGGCCATGAACCCCGCGCCGACCATGGCCACGCGGACCGGGCGGCCCTCCTCCTCGCGCCGCTTCAGCGCGGTGTCGACGAGGATCACGTGGTCGCCTCCCCGACCGGCTCGAAGCGCGGCCACGACCTGTCCTTCTCGGAGATGACGGCGACGGGCCGCGGCCAGTCGATGCCGAGGGCCGGGTCGTCGTAGCGGATGCCGCGCTCGTACCCCGGCGTGTAGAACTCCCCGACCTGGTAGGCGACCTCCGCCCCGTCGGTGAGGGTGATGAAGCCGTGGGCGAACATCTCGGGGACGTACAGAGCCAGGCGGTTCTCGGCCGTGAGGTCGATCGCGAAGTGCTTCAGGTACGTGGGCGAGTCCTCGCGCAGGTCGACGATCACGTCGTGGATCGCGCCGGCCGTGCAGCGTACGAGCTTCGTCTCGGCGGCCGGAGGCAGCTGGTAGTGCATGCCGCGCAGCGTGCCGGCGACGTGGTTGTAGGACATGTTCGCCTGTACGACGGTGGGCTTGAGCCCGTGCGCGGCGAACTCCTCGGCGCAGTACGTGCGGGCGAAGAAGCCGCGGTCGTCCTCGCGCCTCTCGAGCTCGATCACCCAGGCGCCCGGGATCCCGGTCTCGTGGAAGATCACGCGCCGGCCTCCAGCGCCTCGGCGGTCACGGGCGGCTGCCCGGCGGCCGCGGCGGCGACGGGGGTGCGGGCGTCGAGCCAGTAGAAGCGCTCGTCGATCTGGCCCGTGGCGAGGAGGTGCTTGAGCATCTTCAGCCGCGTGAACAGGCGCGACTCGAACAGCTCCTGCGTGAGGCCGATGCGCTCGAAGACGGCCCTGAGCTCCTCGGCGCCGCGGCGGGCGTCCCACTCGCAGGCGAAGCCGGGCAGCGTGGCGGCGATCTTGTCGAAGCTCACGCGGTAGCTGCGGTTGTCCGAGCCGCGGTCGCCGAACGAGAGCTTGCAGCCGGGGAAGACGTCGGCGACGATCTCGGCGACCTCACGGACCTGGTAGTTGTGGCCGGTGTCGCCGACGTTGAAGACCTGGGCGTGGACGGTCTCGCGGGGCGCCTCCAGCGCGCAGACGATGGCCTTCGCGATGTCGCGGCCGTGCACCAGCGGCCGCCACGGGGTCCCGTCCGAGAGCATGCGGATCTCGCCGGTCGTGTGCGCGAAGCCGGCGAGGTTGTTGAGGACGATGTCGAAGCGCATGCGGGGGCTGGCCCCGTAGGCCGTGGCGTTGCGCAGGAACGTGGGCGAGAAGTCGTCGTCGGCCATCGCCGTCAGGTCCCGCTCGACCAGGACCTTGCAGTGGGCGTAGGCGGTCTGGGGGTTCACCGGCGAGGTCTCGTCGACGAAGTCCTGCTCGGCGACGCCGTAGACGCTGCACGAGGACATGTAGACGAACCGCTTCACGCCGGCCTGCTTCGCCAGCGTGGCGAGGTTCACCGAGCCGGCGTGGTTGATCTCGTAGGTGATGTCGGGCACGAGCTCGCCGGTGGGGTCGTTCGAGAGCTCGGCCATGTGGACCACGGCGTCGTAGCCCTGGAGGTCGGCGACGGTCAGGCGCCTGAGGTCCTTCACCAGCGTGAGGGGCGTGACGTCGGGCCCGTGGTAGAGCCAGCCCTCCTTGTAGAAGCCGGTGTCCACGCCCGTGACGTCGTGGCCGCGCGCCATGAGCTCGGGGGCCACGAGCGTGCCGAGGTAGCCCTCGGTCCCGGTCACCAGTACTCGCATCACATCCACCTCTCGTCTCTCCTGACCCGGCCTAGGGCGCCGTGGCGTCCAGTACCGCGTCGTGGGTGTCCAAGTAGTCGAACAGCGCCCTGACGTACCGCTGCCAGGCCCGCTCGGCCGCGTCCTCGGCGCGCCTGGCGGCGGCCTCGAGCCTCGCGGCGTCCCGACCGGCGGAGCGGGCGGCTGCCAGCTCGTCGGCGGCCGCGTCGCGCGCGACCACGAGCACGTGCAGCTCGGCGTAGGCGAGCTCGAGGAGCCTCAGCGCCTCGTGCTCCCGCTCGGCCCTCCCGGCCTCGAACGCGGCCTGCGTCCGGCGCGCCAGGTCGAGCTCGGCCAGCGCCAGACTCGGACGCCGCGATGAGGCGTCGCTTAAGAGCAGGGTCGCGGACACGCCGAGCCCGACGCGGTGCGCGCCGTCACCGCTGCGCCAGCCGAGCTGTGCGTCGGCCGTCGGCACGCCGCCGCGCAGGCCCAGCTCGGCCCCGACCTGGAGCCCGCCGGCGCGGTACGAGGCCGTCACCTCGACCTCCCTGACGTTCTCGAACGGCAGGTCGCGCACCCGCAGCGCGGCGCGGTCTACGGCGAGCGCCAGCGCCGCGGCCTGTTGGTGCGTGGGGGCGGCCCGCACGCCCGAGGGCACGGGGCCCTGCAGCAGGTGGTCGCCGCTCGCGGGCCCGTCCGCCACGCCCAGCTCGGCCAGCACCCGCGCGCGCGGACGGTAGCCGAGCTGCTCGCGCTCCAGGTCGAGCGCCGCCAAGCTGGCCGCGACCTCGAGCGAGACCAGCTCGGGCGCCCCCGCCCCCGACCCCTGGGCGGCCGCCAGCGACGCCGCGGCCTCCTCGGCTTCGGCCTCGGCGTCGGCGAGCTGGCGGCTCGCCAGGCGCTCCTGCGAGAGGGCCAGGAGGCCCGCCCGGAGGTCGGCGCGGCGCTGGGCCCGGTACCGGCCCTCGGCCGCGGCCAGGGCGGCGCGCGCCCGCAGGATCGCGTCCTCGTCGCGCTCGGCGCCGAGCTCGAGCTCGACCTCGAAGCCGGCCTCCCAGCCGCCCCTGTCGCGGGCGACGTCGAGCTCGTACCCCGCCTCCGGGGTCGCCTCGAGGGCCCAGCTCAGAGCCCAGTACGTGCGCTCGAGGTCCGCGGCGGCGGCCGCGACCTGGTCGGCCCGCGCGGCCGCCGCAGCGCTGACGTGCCCCGCGAGCAGGGCGAGGTCGTGCCGGAAGGGGGCGGCCGAAGGCGGCAGGGGCGCGAGGGCGTCAAGCGTCTGCGCCGATGCCAGGGCCAGGGGCAGGACGAGGAGCAGCGCCGCGCCGGCGCGCCCCCCGGGCGCCGGCCCGCGACGCCCTACCCCGTAGGCGCCGGCTTTCGTCCCCGTCAGCATCCGGGTCAGCCTAGCGCCGCGTCGTCCGCGCCCGCCGTGCGGCGTCACAGTCCCGCGTTCGGGGCCAGCGGCAGGGGATGTGAGAGCGGAGGAGGGCTCTCAGGTAGCGTCTGCTACAGTCCACCTGGCCGTACAGACGGCATGAGAGAGGATCGATGACCAACGACGTCTCTGTGGCCGTGGGCGAGGCGATGCGGCTGTTGCGCCGCGGGCTGAGCCTCGGCCTGGTGCTGGCCGTCGCCTCCGGGTCGGCGGCCTACCTCTGGTCGAGCAGACAGGACCCCGTGTACGAGGCGGAGGCGACCGTCCTCGCCTCGTCGTCGACGGCCGACTTCCGCTCGTTCGGCGTCTCGCCGTTCGTGGCCCCGGCGATCGACGTCAGCGCCTACCAGGTGGCGAGCCGCAGCGACGCGGTCGCCCAGGCGGCGCTCGAGCTGCTGGGGCAGCCGGACGCCTCGCCGGCCGCGATCCGCTCCGACTACTCCGTGTCGGCACGCAGCGACGGGCAGTCGTCGCTGCTCACGGTCACGGGCCGTTCCGCCACGCCGGAGCGCGCCGCCGACGTCGCGAACGCGGTGGCCGCGGCGCTCGTGGCCTGGGACGTGGAGCGCGCCACGCGCAGCGTCGGGCAGGTCGTCACGGCGCTCGAGCAGCAGATCGGCGCCCTCACGGAGCAGATCCGCGCCCTGCAGGCGCTCGGCGACCCGGCGCGGCAGTCGGAGA
>Ga0123328_1004003_pt1 | contig 12243 bp, 9 predicted proteins | sample BioC12SIPDNA_2_FD_89702 | JGI IMG/M metagenome (GOLD analysis project Ga0123328, IMG submission 89702) | Anaerobic biogas reactor microbial communites from Washington, USA - Biogas_R1_A C12 SIP DNA | ecosystem: Engineered > Bioreactor > Anaerobic > Unclassified | place: Washington, USA...
CCAGTGCAACTATCATCGGGGCCGCAAGCTCCATGCCACCATCATCGATCAGATCAAGGGGGCACTGGCAGACCACGAGGCGGCTGTCCATGCGCACGATCTCAACGAACAGCACGACAGGCGCCAGGAAAAGATCGACGCCCTGCGCGCCGAGCTTCGCGATATAGAGCGCCGCTTACAGGTCTGGTATGACGCGCTGGAATCCGGTCAGCTTCCCTTGGCAGAGGTTGCCAAGCGTCAGCGCGAGTTGACCGACCGCAAAGATGATCGGCAACAGGAACTTGACGATCTCCTACAGAGCGAGGCACGCCAGCAAGCCTCCCAGAGTGTATGGCACGACTTTGTGGGCCTCAAGGATACCCTCGATCCTACCCCCTGACAAGATACGCGCTGTGGCCATCAACCTCATTGACTCGATCATACTGGATCGTGGCAAGCCGCCACGCATCATCTGGGCTCAGGAATAGGCTGGCGTTTGTATATCGAGGCGGTTTTACTCAACGTCAAAAGCGTCTGGATTGCGGCCTGATCGTTGTCCTTCCCGGTGGTGTGGGCCGCGGCAGGCCGCCGTGGCTCGCATCCCCCCCATCTGGCCGGGCGCCGGACCGTCCTTCCGTCTATCGCCGATCCCCCCAGCCGTCCGGTGTTCTAGGGGCACCGTGGTAGTACTCTGAGAGCGCTTCTGCCTCAGCGCCTTCCGCCACGGAGGCGGGACACCGAGAAACGACATCGCTTGAGGCGCCGCCGCACGGGCGCTCGCCTCGCCCGCACAGGAGGATGCTCCCATGTCCACTATCCTCGTTGCATACGGTAGCCGCTACGGTTCGACGCGCGGCGTCGCCGAGGCTATCGCCGAGACGCTCCGCTCGCACGGGGTTGAGGCCGATGTCCGCCCCGCGGCGCACGTTGCCGACCCCGCCCGCTATGTCGCCGCCATCGTCGGTGGGGGAGTCTACGCATCCAAATGGCACCCGGAGGCTCTCACCTTCATCCAGCGCCATCGCCAGGCCCTTGCCGCCCTGCCCACCGCCTGCTTTGCGCTCGGCACGGCCTTTGTAAACGGGGGCGAGGAGGCGGACCGCCAGCGCTCCGCCCTGGCCGATCAGATCCGGGAGCACGTCGGGCCGGTAGACATCGCCTTCTTTGCCGGCTCCACCGCCGGTCTACCCTTCCTCATGCGCCTCCTGTCTCGCCTGATGCGCTCCCCCCAGGGCGACCACCGCGACTGGGCGGCCATCAGAGGGTGGGCGGATGCGCTCGCCCCCAAGCTCCAGCCTGAGCCGTAGGGAGCAGCCTCCCTCCCGTTTGCCCGCATGGTCCGTCTGGCCTACACTGCCGCGACGATCACCGCTGAGGCGTCGCCGCGCCGCGCCGCTCACCCCGCGTATGGAGGCAGGCAGTGAAGATCACCAAGATTGAGACGTTCAAGTACTGGATCGACTGGTGCAACTGGCTCTTAGTCAAGGTCTCGACGGACGAGGGGCTCTACGGTTGGGGCGAGGGCTCGCTCCACGGCGCCATCCAGTCGGTGGAGACGGCCGTCCACGAGATCGGCGCCGGCCTCATCGGCAAGGACCCCTCGGGCGTCGGGCGCCACTGGCAGTCGATGTACCACGGCTGGCGTTGGCGGGGCGGCCCCACCCTCTCCTCCGCCATGGCGGCGCTGGATATCGCCCTGTGGGACATCGAGGGGAAGCGCCTCGGTGTACCGGTCTACCGCCTTTTGGGCGGACCCTATCGCGACCGCCTGCGCGCCTATGCCAGCCACTGGCTGCGCGAAGCCGCCACCCCCGAGCAGGCCTACGATGGTGCCAAGCGCGCCGTCGAGGCGGGGTTCAGCGCCTTCAAGTGGAGCCCCTTCCGTCTCGCCTCCCTCCACGAGAACGAGGCCGCAGCCATTCGCCACGCCACCGAGCTGATGGCGGCGGCGCGCGAGGCGGCCGGCCCCGACGTCGAGATCTATTGCGAGTGCTCCGAGTTCCTCTCACCCCGCAGCGCCGTCATCGCCGCCAAGGCGTTGGAGCCCTACCGCCCCGGCTGGTTCGAGGAGCCGATCCCGTTCGAGAACGTCGCCGCCATGGTGCAGCTCCAGCGGCAGCTCCCCGTGCCCATCGCCACCGGCGAGCGCCTCCTCTCGCGCTGGGAGTTCACCGACCTGATCCAGCAGGGCGGCTGCAAGATCATCCAGCCCGACCTCATGCACGCCGCCGGCATCACCGAGGTGCTCAAGATCGCCTCTCTCGCCGATACCTACTATATCCCGGTGGCGCCACACAACCCCGGCGGGCCCATCTGCACGCTGGCGGCCATGCACCTCTCGGCCGCCATTCCCAACTTTTTCATTCTCGAGCAGATGGAGACCGAGCGCTCCTTGCGCGACAAGCTCTGCACCAACCCGGTGCGCTGCGTCGACGGCTACTTTGAGCTGCCCACCGCCCCCGGCCTCGGTACCGATCTGCGCCTCGAGGTGCTGGAGGAGTATGCCTTCAAGCCGCAGCCACTGCGCGACTCCAGCGAGTCGCTCTGGCACTGAGGTCGCGCCTGCGACGACATCGCGCCCGCGGCGCGCCTCCTGGGGTGATGACCCGAGAGGTGCGCCGCGCGAGCCAGGCGTCATGTCGGCGATTCGGTGGCCGTCTGTCAGGTCCGACCTGCTGCCCCCGTTGACGCACCCCAAGCTCACCTATATAATCGAGACGTGATTGGCCGTCGCTGGCGGCTCGTCCCGAAGCCCCGTCGGGAGGCTGACATCCCGCTGGTCCGCCGGCACCGCCGCGGCCCCTTCGCCGCGAGTACCACGGCGCGACCGCACCTACGACTCATCGCCGCTTCTCACCCAACATCCAGGTTCAGGAGGAATCATCATGCCCATGCGTCGTGTCCTGTGGTTGAGCGTCACCCTCATCGTCGTCCTGGCTTTGGCCGCATGCGGTGCCAAGCCCGCCATCGAGACCGCCCCTACGGCAGCCGCACAGGCCACGGCCCAGCCGGCGGCCGCGAACCCGACGAGCGCGCCCGCACAGGCTGACCCAACCGCCGCCCCCACCGAGGCGCCCTCCAGCGATGCCACCGAGGCGCCCGTCGGTGAGGGGACAGAGGATCCCACCGGCGACGCCACCGCAGTTCCCGGCCTGGCAGCAGGCGAATCGGGCGCCAAGCCCACGGGCGACCCCGAGCCGAATGCACGCGAAACGGCGGCCGACCTCGAGGCCGGCGAGACGACTGGCTCGCTCATCGAGGACGACGAGGACTGGTTCACCATCGATGTCCCCGCCAGCGGCATCGTCACAATCGGCTTTACGCCCGACGCCGGTTCCGAGCCGATGCAGTTCATGCTCTACGACGAGGACGACTATGAAATCGAGAGCGACTACAACATCGGGCCCTCCGGCATCGAGCCGATCAACCTCGTCGTAAGCCATGCCGCAGGCGTCGAGTACGCCGTGAAGGTGGCCGGCGGCCCGGGCGCGTACTCCCTGGACGTGACCATCGACGGCCAGGATGATGCTGGCTCCGGCCAAGACGCCGGCGACACGCCCTCATCGGCCATGGCGATCGCCGCCGGCAAGACCATCACCGGCTTGGTGGGCGACCTGGACGAGGCGGATCTGTTCAAGCTCGACATTCCGGCCGGCACCGTTCTGGGTCTCTCGGTGTCGTCGACGGACGGCTCGAACAAGCAGGCCGCCCTGCTCGACACCGATCAGGACGAGCTGTGGAGCGAGTACAGCATCGCGACCAGGGCCAAGGCCACCACCCTGATCCTCGGCCACGAGGGCGCGGGCGACTACTATGTGTCGATCGGTGGCGACAAAGGCGCGTACGAGTTGGAGGTGACCGCCGAGCCACAGGACGACGCCGGCTCGGGCAAGGACGCCGGCGACAAGCCGGCCTCGGCCATCGCCATCGCGCTGGGCAAGAGCTACTCCGGCCTCATCGGCGATCACGACGCCTATGACCTCTACACGTTCGAGGCCAAAGGCGGCGACATCTTGAACGTCACCTTTACGCCGGCGGGCGACGCCGAGGGCATGTCTGTCGCCGTGATGGATCCCGACCAGTACGAAATGTGGGCCGAGTACGGTGTCGGTCCCTCGTCGGCCAAGACCTTCTCCCACGTACTCGATGCCAGCGCGGGTGGCACCTACTATGTTGCCGTCATCGACGGCGAGGGGGCGTACACTCTCGACCTGTCTGCCGCGAGCCAGAACGACGCCGGCTCGGGCAAGGACGCCGGCGACAAGCCGGCCACCGCCGTGGCCATCGAGCCGAACGCCTCCTATAGCGGCCAGATCGGCGGCTCAGACGCCGAGGACCTGTTCAAGTTTGAGGTGGCCGAGGGTGAGATCATCGCCTTGACCTTCGCCCCCGCCGACGACGCCGAGCCGATCAGCGTCTCCCTGTGGGATCCGGACCTTTCCGAGCTGTGGTCCGAGTACGGCGTCGGCCCGGGCGTGGAAAAGACCTATACCTACGTCGTCGGCACGGACCTCGGGGGCACCTACTATGTGTGGGTCGGCGACCCCGAAGACCAGGATCGATACACCTTTGAGATCGAGGTCTCGGGCCAGGACGACGCCGGATCGGGCGGCGACGCCGGCGACACCCCAGGGACAGCGGTCGACGTGGAGCCTGACGTCGAGTACAGCGGTTTGGTTGGCAACCAGGACACCGATGACTACTACCGGTGGGAGCCGGAGGTCGGTCAGGTGATCGTCATCACCGCCGGCCCGGACGCCGAGGGCCTGTACGCCGCCATCTGGGACGGCGACGAGAGCGGTGTCTGGGAGGAGTACGACATCATGGCCGGCGACACCGTTGAATACGAGATCGAAGCGATCGACGGTGAAACGCCGTACTACCTGCAGATCTGGGGCGAGTCCGGCACGTACACCGTGCTGATCGAGCCCGCGCCCTAGGCATCGCCGGGGCGGGCAGCGGTTCGGCCGCGCCACCTACACACCAACCGATCACCACGAGGGGAGCGCAGCCGCCGCTCCCCTCGTGTTCTCTTCCTTGTCGAGCGCCCGCGCTGCAGGCGCAGGGCTGCTGGTCTGCCCGCGTGGTGGCGTTGTGGAGGCAGTTGGGTGAGGAGGCGATATGGGACAGAGTACGCTCCTATCGGTGTGGGAGTTCGAACGCGGGCTGGCGCGCCGGCTGAACGCCTGGAGCGCCCTCTCGGGCATCGCGGGCGCCGTACTGCTCACATCGCGACGCCCCGACAGGAGGGGCTTTGGGCTGCAGGCGCTGGGTTGGGGACTGGGGTGCGCCGCCATCGCCTGGGGCACCGGACGGCGCGCCGATTGTCTCGAGGCGCGCGACCGGCGGGCACCCGCCGACGAGCAACGGCTAGGCCACCAGGAGGCAGCCGCCATTCCCTTCGTCCTGTTTGTCAGCGGGCTCCTAGACCTCGTCTATCTGCTCATCGGCGTGACGCTTGCCCGGTCCGCTTCGGGCTCGCCATTGTGGCGGGGCCAGGGGTGGGGCATTGCCGTTCAGGGCGCCTTTCTGACGGCGTTCGACTTGGGCCATGCCGGCGCATCCATGGCCGTCGAGCTACCCCATGCCCAGCGGGCCGCACGACGTGCGGCCCCTACACCCTAGCGTCATGTAGGGCGCGCACGCCGGTGCGCGCCGCGCCAGCCATGCCGCCTGATACCTTGCGAACGCGAGACCCGCGTGTGCCCTTGGGGAAGCACCTCGGCAGGCCTTCCGCGGCCCAGGCCGGCGGCTGGCTCGCAAAGTGCGCCAGGGTGCGCTCAGCCGACACGTGGGAGCCCGCCTCGGCGGGCTTGGGCGCCCAGACGGGCCGTTTACGGCTCGGCGCGCGGCCATGGCGGGTTCGTGCGGCCTGGCATGGAGCTTGACACCCACCCCCGCTCGGGGCATAAATAGGGTCGCCCTGGAGTTCATACGCAACCAAGGAGAAGCGCATGTCGCCACAGTCCGCCATCCCCGCAGGCGTCTCACCGCCGGCGCCGCTGGATACCCCCGGCCTCACCGAGATGGCCGCCCGCATCCGGTGCGACATCATCGAGATGATTCACGCCGCCGGCGAGGGGCACCCGGGTGGGTCGTTGTCCGCCGCCGACCTCATCACAGCCCTCTACTTTCGCGTCATGCGCCTCGATCCTGCCCGTCCCGACTGGCCCGACCGCGACCGCTTTATCCTGTCCAAAGGCCACGCCTGCCCGGCGTGGTACGCCGCCCTCATCGAGCGGGGCATCCTCGGCCGCGAACACCTGACGACACTCCGCTGCCTCGGCAGCTGCCTCCAGGGACACCCCGACATGTGCAAGACGCCCGGCATCGACTTTACCGCCGGTTCCCTGGGTCACGGCTTCTCCGCCGGCCTGGGGATGGCCCTGGCCGGCCGTCTGCACAAGCGCGATTATCGCGTCTGGGTCATCATCGGCGACGGCGAGAGCCAGGAGGGCTCCATCTGGGAGGCCGCCATGGCGGCGCCAAACCTGGGCCTCGGACGGCTGACGGTCATCATGGACCGGAACCGCATCCAGAACGACGATTTCGTCGAGCGCATCATGCCCATCGAGCCGGTGGCCGACAAGTGGCGCGCCTTTGGGTGGCACGTGGTCGAGATCGACGGCCATGACATGGCCCAGATCGTGGCGGCGCTGGAGGGGGTGGATCCCGATGCCCCCCGCCCGACGTTCATCCTGGCACACACCACCAAGGGCAAGGGGGTCAGCTTTATGGAGAACGTGCCGGCCTGGCACGGCCGCGCGCCCAACGACGCCGAGGCTGCCCAGGCGTTGGCCGAGATACGAACCGCCGCGGGGTGGGAGGTGGCCGATGTCGGCTAGTCGCTACCACTACCTCCGGCCCGGCATCGAGGAAGCGCTGCGCCGGGGCACCCTGTTCCAGGACGCCGAGACACAGGCCACCCGCTTTTCCTATGCCGAGGCGATCATCGAGGTGGGGCGCGCCAACGCCGAGGTGGTCGTTCTCAACGCCGACGTCTCCAAGGGGATTCGCACCTGCGACTTTGCCGACGTCTTTCCCGAGCGCTCCTACAACCTGGGCATCGCCGAGCAGAACGTGATGGCCGCGGCGGCGGGGATGGCCACCACCGGCGTGATCCCCTTTGTCTCCACCTATGCCGTGTTCGCCACGCTACGGGCGCTGGATCAAGTTCGCAACAGCATCTGCTACCCGCGCCTCAACGTCAAGATTGCCGCCAGCCACAGCGGCATCACCGCAGCGCCCGACGGCGTGACCCACCAGGGGCAGGAGGACCTCACCATCATGCGGGCCCTCCCCAACATGACGGTCATCGCCGCCGCCGACCGCACCGTCACCCACCTGGCCACTCATGCCGCGGCCGCCTGGCAGGGGCCCGTCTACCTGAGCCTCAGTCGCGACCCGGTGCCGGTGCTCTATCGCGACGACTATCCCTTCGCGATCGGTCGCGCCGTGACGGTGCGCGAGGGCGCCGACGTCGCCATCGTGGCGAATCGCGACATGGTGGCGCAGGCGCTCCTGGCAGCCGAGGCGCTGGCCGGCGAGGGAATCGACGTCCGCGTCATCGACTGCCACACCCTCAAGCCGTTGGACGCCGAGGCGATCCTAGAGGCCGCCGCCGAGACGGGCGCCGTCGTCACCGCCGAGAACAACACCTACTATGGCGGCCTGGGCAGCGCCGTGGCCGAGCTGCTCGTCGAGCACGAGCCGGTGCCCATGCGACGGGTGGGTGTGGCCGACACCTTTGCCGAGTCGGGTCCCTACCTGCCCCTCATCGACAAGTACGGCCTCTCGGCCCGCCACATCGTCGCCGCCGTGCACGAGGTACTGGCGCGCAAAGCACACGCCCACTAGACCACCACGGAGCGCCATCGATGCCCGACATCCTGACCATCGCCACGTACAACGCCAACTCGATCCGGGTACGCCTCGAGCAGGTGCTCGCCTGGCTGGAGCGCGTCCGCCCGGACGTTCTCGCCATCCAGGAGACCAAGTGCGCCGACGAGAGCTTTCCCGCCGACGCGGTCCGCGCGGCGGGCTACCACGTGGCGTACCGCGGCAAGGGCGGTCACGGGGGCGTAGCGCTCCTGTCACGCGACGAGCCGCAGGACGTGGCCTATGGGCTGGACGACGACGAGGAGCCCGACGAGCATCGCCTGGTTCGGGCCAAGGTGCGAGGGGTCGCCGTCGTCAACACCTACGTCCCCCAGGGGCGCGAGGTCGAGTCGGAGGTCTTTGCCTACAAGCTGCGTTGGTTCGAGCGGCTGCGCTGCCTGTTTGAGCGACACTACTATCCGACGCAGCCCCTCGTCTGGCTCGGCGACCTGAACGTGGCGCCGGAGCCGATCGACGTCCATGACCCCAAGCGCCACGCCAATCACGTCGACTACCACCCCGAGGCGAGGGCGGCGCTGGAGCGCACGATGGCCTGGGGATTCGTCGACGTCTTTCGGCGCCTCCACCCCGACGAGCCCGAGCAGTACACCTACTGGGACTATCGTGCTCGCAACCCGGTGGCCAACAAGGTGGGGTGGCGCATCGACCATATCATGGCCACCCCGCCGCTGGCGGCGACTGCAACGGAGGCATGGATCGACGTCGACGAACGCCTAGCCGTGCGCCCCTCGGACCACACCTTTCTCGTGACGCGGTTTGACCTCTCGCAGCTTCTCTGACGCGCGTACCGGCAAGCCTGTGCCCCCCTCCTCCCACGTGCGGCGTCTCGATTTACTTGACTTACTCACTCTGCTTACGATATAATAGCTGTAGATGAAGATGCCGCTCGAACCACTGCGGCTTCCCATCGTGCGCTTGCAGAGCGTGGGCGCCATCCGTGCGGCGCCGGCGCATCGTCTTGGCACACCTCTCGTCCCCCTCAGCTATCCCCAACCCATCTCACGCCGGTGTCCGACGGCGGCCCGCGCGACGGCGCATCCCGTAGCGCTCGGCGCCCGCCGCCTCGGCCTTTGCCAATGCCCGTCTCCCGCACGGCCGAGCCGCCCCGAGCCCGGGCAAGCAGTGTGCGCGTCTGCCTATCTACCAGAGAGGGGCACCACCCCTCACGTAGCACCATCCCGACCCATCCATGGGTCGAGGTGGAAGGAGCAACAGCCAATGAAGGCCATATACCGTCTCCTGGCCGTCCTGCTGGTCGGCATCCTCATCCTCGCCGCCTGCGCGCCCCAAGAGCCCGCTCCCGCCCCAGAAGCGGCTCCGACCGAGGCGCCTGCGCCCGCTGAGGAGGCCGCGCCGATCGAGGAAACCGCCCCCGCCGAGGAGCCCGAGGCGCTCCCCGAGACCGGACTGAGCGGCAACGTCGTCCTGTGGCACTCGTGGAAAGAGTCCGAGATACCGGCCTTGAACGAGGTCATCGCCTCCTTCCAGGAGCAGTACCCCGACGTCACCTTTGAGGTGCTCTATACGCCTCATGAGGACCTGCGCGGCAAGTTCGAGACCGCCGCCGCCACGGGTGGTGGGCCGACCGTCCTCATCGGGTCCGCCGACTGGGGCCCCGCCTTTTACGATGCTCAGCTCGTGGAGGATGTGAGCGAGAGGGCCGGCGAAGAGTTCCTGAGCGGCATCAACGAGGCCGCGCTCGACGCCGTGCGCTACAACGATGCCCTCATCGGCCTGCCCCACACCATCAAGGGAGTGCTCATGTTCCGCAACACGAGCATCATCCCCGAGGCGCCCGCAACGTTTGATGACCTGCTCGCCGCCGCTCAGGAGGCGACCGAGGGGGATGTGTTCGGCGCCAGCCTAGAGCGCGGCCTCTTTTTCTCTGCCGGCCACCTCACCGGCCTCGGCGGCCAGCTCCTGGACGAGAACGGGGATCCCGCCTTTAACACCGAGGAGGGTGTAGAGTGGGTCAACCTGCTCGACTCTTTCTCGGAGGCGGGCCCCGCCGAGTATGACACCGACAACGACATCAACCTCTTCAGGGCGGGTCGGGCCGGCATCGTCATCGACGGCTCGTGGAACATGACGGCCTTTGCCGAGGCGATCGGCGCCGAGAACCTGGCCATCGATCCCTGGCCCGCGCACGGCGACGGCAAGCTGTCCGGCTACGTCCAGACCGAGGATCTCTTCTTGAGCGCCAACGCCGGCGATGACGCGGATGCCGGCTGGGCCTTCATGGAGCACTTTATGTCGTCCGAGGCGCAAGAGATCCTGGCGGGCGTTGGTCACATCCCGGCTATCACGGCCGTGGAGGTGACCGATCCCATGATGCAGCAGGCCGTATCGGTGTTTGAGACGGGCGTGGCGTTCCCCGTCATCCCAGAGATGAACGCCTACTGGGCGCCCATGCAGACGGCGCTCCTGTCCGTCTTTGACGAGGGCGCCGATCCCGCCGAAGCCCTGACCCAGGCCGAGGAGAGTATCCGCGCCGCCGTCGAGGACATCCGCGGACAATAGGCGCCGGGCACTGCGAGTTGACCCTGCGTCCACTGAGGGAGCGCGGCCGCATGGCCGCGCTCCCTCAGTGAGGGGCACGGATGGCCCCCGCGAGAGGCGCCAGCGCCCCCTCACTCGTCTCGCCTGCGGCAGCCGAGAACATTGCCGGGCGCGACAGGAGGTACGACCATGACCATGGAGCAAACCCAGCTCAAAGCGGCCACCGCGCGACCCGCCCGCGCCACCAACGACCTAGCCCGGCGCATCCGCCAGTCGCGCATCGCCTGGGCCTACATTGCCCCCGCGGGGCTGCTCATGCTGTTCGTCACCCTTTTCCCCTACATTTACCAGGTTGGGATGGCGTTCACCAACTATCGCATCCAGAACCTGCGTTTCAACATCTTTGACCCCGACACCTGGGAGAGGTTCGCGCCGGCGTGGGTTGGGCTGGACAACTTTCGCCGCATCCTCACCAGCCAGCTCACCGTCGAGAACTATGACTTTGGGCGGCTCCTGCTCTTCAACGTCACCTGGACCGTGACGAACGTCGCCCTGCACGTGTCCCTCGGCGTGGTCATCGCGCTGGCGCTGAACCAGAAGGACCTCATCGGACGCAAGGTGTACCGGGCGCTGTTCATCCTCCCGTGGGCCATCCCGGGCTACATCACCGCCCTCACCTGGAAGAACATGTACGACCAGCGCTTTGGCGCTGTCAACCACTTGCTGCGCGCCGCCAACGGCTTCCTGGGCACCGACCTGCCCACCAACATCCGCTGGCTCGAACAGGCGCAGCCGCCCATCGGCGGGCCACTGGCATTTCTGCCACTAGCTTACTATGCGTTGCTGCTCACGAACGTTTGGCTCGGATGGCCGTTCATGACGGTGGTCGCCACCGGCGCGCTGCAGGCCATTCCCAACGACCTCTATGAGGCCGCCAACATGGACGGCGCCAACGCCTGGCAAAAGTTCTGGCACGTCACCGTGCCTCTCATCCGCCCGGCGATGGTGCCGGCCATCATGCTCGGTACCATCTGGACGTTCAACAACTTTGCCGTAATCTATTTCATCTCCGAGGGCGGGCCATTTGGCCGCACCGAGATCCTCGTCACGCAGGCGTTCAAGCTGGTGTACGAGCAGCGCCTGTACGGTGTGGCGGCGGCCTTTGGGATCGTCATCTTTGTGATCTTGCTCGTCTTTACCATCGCCAATAACCGCATCACACGGGCGACGGAGGCGTACGATGTCTAGCAAGCGGCGTCGCGCCATCTGGCGACAGGTCGGCCTGCAGGCGTTCCTCCTCACGGTGACGGCCTTTGTCGTGTTTCCCATCCTCTGGATCGTGTCGCTCTCGCTGGACCCCCGCGGTATCGACAAGCCGCTGGACCTGACGCTGATCCCGCCGGGGGCGTCGCTGGACGCCTATCGCAAGGTTCTGATCGAGCCCTTTGGGCTCCTGTGTCGCAACCCCAACGACCCGGCGAGCTGCATGACCTTTGGCTCGCTGCTGCGCAACAGCCTGCTCGTGGCCCTGGGCACCAGCGTCGTGGCGGTGATCCTCGGCTCGTCGGCGGCCTATGCCTTCTCGAGGTTCCGTTTCATCGGGCGCCAGGCGGGCATGCTGGGGTTCATCGTCCTCATCATGCTGCCCACCACCGCCGCTCTGGCGCCGCTCTATGTGCTGTTGAGCCAGATCCGCTTCGGCGGCGAGTCGCTGCGCACCACCTTGCTGGGCCTCTCACTGGCCTACGCATCGAGCACGATGCCGTTCGCCGTCTGGAACCTGAAGGGCTACTTTGACACCATCCCCAAGGAGCTGGAGGAGGCGGCGCGCATCGACGGGGCCAGCCTCACGCAGACGTTCGTGCG
>Ga0123328_1004006_pt1 | contig 12239 bp, 9 predicted proteins | sample BioC12SIPDNA_2_FD_89702 | JGI IMG/M metagenome (GOLD analysis project Ga0123328, IMG submission 89702) | Anaerobic biogas reactor microbial communites from Washington, USA - Biogas_R1_A C12 SIP DNA | ecosystem: Engineered > Bioreactor > Anaerobic > Unclassified | place: Washington, USA...
AAAAGAATGAAACTTGCTGTTTGTCTGGCTCTTGCACTTGCTCTGTGCATCGGCCTGATGGCCGGCTGCTCCGGCTCCGCCACCCCCACCCCCGCTCCCTCCGCCCCTGCCGCCAGCAGCACGCCGGCCCCCGCCCCCGAAAAGACCACCCTGACCATGGGCACCAACGCCGAATTCCCCCCCTACGAGTTCTATGAGGGCGGTGCGGTCACCGGCATTGACGCCGAGATCGCCGCGGCCATCGCCGGGAAGCTGGGCATGGAGCTTGTGATCGAGGATATGGAGTTTGACTCCATCATCTCTTCGGTCAAGAGCGGTAAGATCGACATGGGCATGGCCGGCATGACGGTTACCGACGAGCGTCTGGAGGAAGTGAATTTCACCACCAGCTATGCCACCGGGGTACAGGTGATCATTGTCCCTGAGGACTCCGCCATCGCCAGCGTGGACGACCTGCTTGCCGAGGGAGCCAGTCATACCATCGGCGTGCAGCTGTCCACCACCGGCGACCTGTATGCCACCTGGGACCTTGAGGATGAGGGGCTGGGCACCGTTGACCGCTACAACAAGGGCGCCGACGCCGTCATGGCCCTGAAAAACGGGCAGGTGGACTGCGTCATCATCGACAACGAGCCCGCCAAGGCCTTTGTGGCCGCCAACGAGGGCCTTAAAATCCTGGACACCGCCTATGCCACGGAGGATTACGCCATCTGCATCGCCAAGGAGAACACCGAGCTGCTGGAGCAGGTGGATACCGCGCTGCAGGAGCTCATTGCCGACGGCACGGTACAGAGCATCATCGAAAAATATATTTCCGCTGAATAAATAGAACCTGTTGCAAGGGGCGGGGAACCGCCCCTTGCGTTTGCTGGAGCTTGGGAGGAGAGTAAGCATGGAAGCCTGGCTTGAGACCGCACCGCTTTGGCTACAGAATATGCCGGCCTGGGTTGTCAAGTTTTGCCATGATTTTTACAAATCATTTCTTTATGACGACCGCTACCGGTATATCATCAAAGGTCTGGGCAATACGCTGACCATCACGTTTCTTGCCCTCCTTCTGGGCGTTGCTCTGGGCATCGTTGTGGCGCTCATCCGGGTTTCCTGGGACAAAAATGCCCCTACCATGCGGTGGGGGCCGGGCAAGGTGCTGCTGCTGCTGGCCAATGCTTTGTCCAAGATCTATCTGACCGTGATCCGCGGCACGCCTGTGGTCGTCCAGATTATGATCCTCTATTTTATCATTCTGGCCGCCACCAAGAACAAAATTCTGGTGGCTGTCATTTCGTTCGGCATCAATTCGGGCGCCTATGTGGCCGAAATCATCCGGGGCGGCATTATGGCGGTAGACAGCGGCCAGTCCGAGGCCGGGCGCAGCCTGGGCTTCAATTATGTTCAGACCATGGGGCACATCATCCTGCCCCAGTCCTTCAAAGCGGTTTTGCCCGCCCTGTGCAACGAGTTTATCGTGCTGCTCAAGGAGACGGCCGTGGCCGGCTACGTGAGTATTCAGGACCTGACCCGCGCCGGCAATATCATCCGGGGCGTCAGTTATGTGGATTTGCCCCTTTGGGGCATCGCGGTGATCTATCTCATCATCGTGATGTTCTTTACCTGGCTGATGGGCAGGCTGGAGAGGAGGCTGCGCAGCAGTGAGCGTTGAAACCATCATTCAGGTGGAAAATCTTCGGAAGCATTTCAAGGGTGGGCAGATCAAGGCTCTTGACGGTGTGGATGCCGAGATCAGGCGCGGCGAGGTGGTGGTGGTCATCGGCCCCTCGGGCAGCGGGAAATCCACCTTCCTGCGATGCCTCAACCTGCTGGAGGTACCCACCGGCGGGCGCATTCTCTTTGAGGGGGCCGACATCACCGACCCCAGGGCCGACATCAATCTCCACCGCCGGAAGATGGGCATGGTGTTCCAGCACTTCAACCTGTTTCCCCACATGACAGTGCTGAGGAACATGACCATCGCTCCTGTGAAGCTGCTCAAGAAAACCCAGCAGGAGGCCGACCGGGAGGCCGTGTCGCTCCTGGAGCGGGTGGGCCTCGCCGACCGGGCGGGCGCCTATCCCAGCCAGCTGTCGGGCGGACAGAAGCAGCGCATCGCCATTGTGCGCGCCCTGTGCATGAACCCCGCCGTCATGCTCTTCGACGAGCCCACCTCGGCGCTGGACCCCGAGATGGTGGGCGAAGTGCTGGACGTGATGAAGGGGCTGGCCAGGGATGGGATGACCATGGTGGTGGTCACCCACGAGATGGGATTTGCCCGGGAGGTGGGAAGCCGGGTGATGTTTATGGACAACGGCAGGATCGTGGAGGAAAACGCGCCCGGGGACCTCTTTGAACATCCCCGGGAGGAGCGCACAAGAAGCTTCCTGTCAAAAGTACTGTAATGCAGCGGCGCTGCTCCGGAACGGATGAAGCTCCGTTCCGGGGCGGCGTTTTTGCAGTCAAAAGAAAAGACATATCAAAAATGAGGGAGGATAATACGGATGGGCGCGCTCGACGGACTGAAGGTGCTCGACTTTACCACCCTGCTTCCCGGCCCTTACGCGACTCTGCTTCTGGCAGATCTGGGGGCGGAGGTTCTGCGGGTCAGCAGCAGAGACAAATATGATTTGGTGGTGCACTGGCCGCCTGTGATCGAAGGGACGGAGACCACGGCGGCCAACGCCTGGCTCGCGAGGAACAAGAAATCCATATTTCTCAATCTGAAGAAGCCTGCGGCACGGGAGGCCGTTTGCAGGCTCATCATGGACTATGATATTGTCGTGGAGCAGTTCCGCCCCGGCGTAATGGCAAACATGGGCCTGGATTATGAGAGCCTGCGCAAGTACAATCCCAGGCTGATCTATTGCTCCCTCACCGGCTACGGTCAGACGGGCCCCCTGTCCATGAGGGCCGGCCACGACATCAACTATATGTCCCGTTCCGGCAATATGGCGGCCGCAGGCCGCAAAAGCACCGGGCCTGTTCTCACCAACATGCAGATCGCGGATGTGGCGGTAGGCTCCATGAACACGGTGGTGGGGATTCTGGCGGCGGTGCACTACCGCAATCAGACAGGGCTGGGCCAGAGCGTGGACGTCTCCATGCTGGACGGCATGATTCCCTTTAACTCCATGGACGGAGCCTGCTTTCTGGCCGATCACAAGCCTGTAGAGCGGGAATCCCAGCTGCTCAACGGCGGCGGTATCTATGATTTCTATGAGACTGCGGACGGGCAGTACCTCAGCGTAGGCTCGCTGGAGCCCAAATTCTTTGCCGAGCTGTGCGTTGGCGCCGGTTTCCCGGAGTGGGCGGACGGCAAGATGCTCAAGACCGATCCCGGGCTGGTTAAGGAACGCCTCCGGGAAAGGTTCAGGACCAAAACCCGCGCCCAGTGGATAAAGATATTCGAAGCCCTCGACGCCTGTGTGGAGCCTGTTATGACCCTGCCCGAAGTGGAGCGCGACCCGCACATCAACGCGCGGAATATGCTCCCCCTGGTGCCCCTGCCCAACACCGGCGGAAGGAGCATTCGCCAGCTGGGCTGTCCCATCAAGCTCTCCGGCTGCCCGGCGGAATACCGGCACGCGGGCTATCCGGAGGGCTGCCACACGCAGGAAATTCTATCCGGCATGGGCTACACGCCCGAGGAGATTGCACAGCTGACAGAGTAGAGGGCGCAGGGGTTTTGACCGGAGCGTCCCATGTCGGCGGACAAAAAGAACGGGAGCGCCTCAAAGCAGGAATTGAGGCGCTCCCGTTCTTTAAGAGAGCAGATTTAATAGGCCACGCCCCAGTAGATCATCTGACTTGCGGGCTTGCCGCAGACGGGGCAGGTGTCGCCCAGATGTTCCTGATGGAACGGGATACAGCGGGAAGTGACCCCCGCCTCCTCCTTCATGCGGAGTTCACAGCCTTCCTCGCCGCACCACATGGTCTTGGCGAAGCCGCCCTTTGTCTCCACGACAGCCTTGACCTCGCTGAGGCTGCGGGCTTCAAAGGTGTTCTCCTCCAGATTGCGCTTTGCCTTGGCATAGAGGTTGCCGTGAATGGCGTCCAAGGTATCTGAAACGGCTTTCTCCAAACCGGACAGGGGGACAGACCGCTTCTCTCCATTGTCCCGGCGAACCAGCACGCACTGCTCCTGTTCCATATCCTTGGGACCGATCTCCAGGCGCAGGGGGACGCCCTTCATCTCATACTCGGCGAATTTCCAGCCGGGGGACTGGTCGGACACGTCGCTCCTGACGCGCACGCCGGCTGCCGCAAGGCGGCGCCGAATCTCCTCCGCGCCGCCGAGGACGCCGGGCTTATGCTGGGCGATGGGAAGGACCATCACCTGCGTGGGGGCGATGCGGGGCGGGAGCACCAGCCCGCTGTTGTCGCCGTGGGTCATGATGATGCCGCCGATGATGCGGGTGGACAGCCCCCAGGAGGTCTGATGGGGGTATTTCTGCTGGTTGTCCTTATCGGTGAAGGTGATGTCAAAGGCCCGGGAAAAGCCGTCGCCGAAATAGTGGCTGGTACCCGACTGGAGGGCCTTGCGGTCGTGCATCATGCACTCGATGGTATAGGTGGCCTCTGCGCCCGAGAACTTCTCCTTGTCGGTTTTCCGGCCGCGGATGACGGGCATGGCCAGCACATCCTCGCAGAAGGAGGCGTATACCTCCAGCATGCGCTCGGTCTCTTCCATGGCCTCCCGGGCGGAGGCGTGCATGGTGTGGCCCTCCTGCCACAGGAATTCCCGGTGGCGCAGGAAGGGGCGGGAGGTCTTCTCCCACCGGAGCACGGAACACCACTGATTATAGAGCTTGGGAAGATCACGCCAGGAGTGGATCACATTGGCATAGTGATCGCAGAACAGGGTCTCCGAAGTGGGCCGGATGCACAGCCGCTCCTCCAGCGGCTCGCTGCCGCCGAAGGTCACCCACGCACACTCCGGCGCAAAGCCCTCCACATGATCCTTTTCCTTCTGGAGCAGAGATTCCGGAATGAGCAGGGGCAGATAGACATTCTCATGCCCCGTCTCCTTAAAGCGTTTGTCCAGCCCGGCCTGAATATTTTCCCACAGTGCGTAGCCGTAAGGGCGGAGAATAAACAGACCCTTGACGCTGGAGTAGTCAATGAGCTCGGCTTTTTTGCACACGTCGGTATACCATTTGGCAAAATCCTGCTCCATATCGGTAATCTGTTCCACATTCTTCTTTTTGTCCTGTGCCATGATAGCTTCCGTCCTTTATTCTAAATTCAGCCTGAGACAGAGAATATCTCAGGTTCAAACGCAGGTTCAAATCAGAAAACATTGTATGTGGTACGTACCGAAAAGTCAAGTGCCGCATAGAATTCCGCAGCCCTCCACATACTGCCTACAGGGAGTGATGACGGCATGAGCAGGATCGGGATCTGGGAAAAGGACGAGGGAATCTTCCGCTATTTAAAGGCCGCTCTTTCCGCTATGGGGCGGCACGCCGATGTGCTGCTGCCTGCGGGACATCCCGCCGAGCTTGCTCCGCGGCCGCTGGAGCTGCTGGTGATTTCTCCGGGCGCCGTGGGCTGGGCGGGCGCCGAAGCAATCAGTTGCCGCATGGTGCTCCTGCCGGGCAGCGCGGGGCCGCTGGCGCGGGCGTTTCAGGCGGAAAGCGCGGTGAGCTACGGCAATTCGGCCAAGGATACCATAACCATTTCCAGCATGGAAGAGCGTCAGCTCTGTGTGGCCATTCAGCGGGAGCTTGTAACGGTGAGCGGCGGCGTGGTGGAGCGGCAGGAGCTGGTGCTCACCCTTCCGCAGGAGTGGTCTCCGCTTCCCTACCTGGCGTCGGTGGGCGCCCTGCTTCTGCTGGATGTTCCGGCGGAGGAAATCAAATAGGAAACACCGCATACAAACAAAGCCGTTTTCAAGGCATTATTTCCGCACGACAGGCGAATCACACACAAATCCGCATCAATGCAGGGATAGCAAAAGGCCGCCGACAAAAAGCCGGCGGCCTTTTCAGTGGAGCGAGTGACGAGGCTCGAACTCGCTACCTCCACCTTGGCAAGGTGGCGCTCTACCAGATGAGCTACACTCGCGACAACAAATAAAATAATACCATATATTCCGATGTTGTCAAGAGCTGTTTTGCGTCTGGCCGCTACCCGCCGCCGGGATGCAGGCGGGATATCGCTGCGCGTCCCATGCGTATCCCGCGCCCGCTATCTCGTCGTCAGCGAGCAGCGCGAAGCGGCTCCAGGCGGCGGACACATGCCGCCATCCGTCTTCCGTGCTCACAATATTCCAGAAGCAGGGCTCACCGTTCTGCGTTCCCTGCACCACGCAGCTTTTTCCGCCGGTCAGCCGGCACAAAAGATGAAAGGCCAGCGCAAGGCCCTCGCTGTCCGCCCGTCCCGTGATCAACGCGGCATACGCGGTGTTTCCTCCCTCATGGGCGTAAGCCTCCCCCTGAACGCGGCCGCGCAGCAGCGTGTAAATGGCGGCGGGCAGATCGCCGCCCTGCGCAGTTACATCGGCGGCCCAGGCATCGGCCTCGGCGGCCAGAGATTTTTGCATCTCCCGCAGCGATTCCACGTGATCCGGATAAGTCAGGGTAAGTTCCACGATGCGCTGACTGCCGCTGTCGGGATAGAGAGCCACCACTGTTTCCGGCATTCCGAACGCCGCATCCGGCGTATCATAATAAGCCTCCTGCACCAGGCGGCCGATATAGTCCTCATCCTCCGCAAAATAGCTGACACGCAGGATGACTTCGGGGGAAAAGCGCACCAGCGCCTCCCGCAGCTCGCCCCGGATGGCGCTGCTGCCGGTGACGGAGAGCACGCTTTTGATCTGCTCGGGCGTACGGCGGTAGGTTATCTGCACTTCGGCCTCGTAGTAAGACACGATGCGGGCAAAATCGTATTTGATGTAGTCTACGGCGTAAGCGCCCAGAGGATCCTCCTTTGCCACCTCCAGGCAGGCGCCGGCAAGGTCGCTCTCCACGTCCCGGGTATAGTTGTACAGCCGGACGACGCCTTCCTCAAGGCCCTGGGATACCAGATATAAAATAGCGTTTACCAGCCCCTGATAGGTTTCCGCCCGCAGGATGGAGGGGTCTGTTCCGGTATCGGAGAACTGATGATGGGGCTCCACGAAGATATATTCCCGGTTGAGCATGGAGGCGCAGCCCGTCAAAAGGGCAAGGGAAAGAAGCAGGGGTACAACGCGCTTGTTCAACAGGCCCGACCTCCTTTCCCGGCGGCTAAAAGCCCAGCTCCTCGTTTATGATGACAAGCTCCATTTCCCCGATTCCCCTGGGCCGCTCCCAGAAAACGGTCAGCACACGGCAGATGCGGTCCGGGGCGGTGCAGTGATAGCACCTGTCTCCTTTGGCGGCGCAGGGCGTGTTCAGCCTGAGACGCTGTGCGTTTTTGGGCGCGGCAATATTTCGCGCACGCCACAAAGCGGCGTCAAAATCGGGCGCAATCTTATTGATTCCGGCGATGAGGTAAACGCGGCCGGGGCCGTAAATGGTGGCGGAAACCCGGTTGCCGTTGCCGTCGATGTTAATGAGCTCGCCGGTCTCGGCCACGGCGTTGACCGAGCTGATGTACACGCCGGCAGAGCCGGCATCCGCCGGCGTGTCCCCCTTCCAGTGCCAGAAGGTTGTATTGTGGGTGCTCAGACGCTCGTACAGGCCCATATCCCGCACAGTGACTGACCCGCCGAAGCCGATCACGGCGCCGTCCAGCCTGGCGTCCAGATAGTCCGCCGCCTGGGCGGCCGTCTGAAAGAAAGAGGCTGCATAGCCGCGTGCCTCCAGATTCGCGCGCAGTTTTTCCAGATCCGCCATACCATCACTCCCCATACTCAGAAATCGTTTCGCCTGTATTTCCGGAAGCCGTCGCCCAGCACCTCATGCGCATCGCACACGATGAGGAAGGCGTCCGGGTCCAGCTCCTTGACGGTGCGCTTGAGTTCCACCACCTGCCTGACTTTGATGGCGCACAGCAGAACGTTTTTTTCCGCTCCGGACCAGGCGCCCTCTCCGTGCAGAATGGTCACGCCCCGCTGCAGTCTGCCTGCTATGGCATCCGCGATTTCCGCGTGCCTTTCGCTGATGATATAGGCCACTTTTGCGGGATCGGTGCCGTAAAGCAGCCCGTCTATCACCAGGGCGGAGATATAGAGCGATACAAGGCCATACAGCGCGCTGTTGAGCTTGCGGAATACAATGGCGGTGCCCAGTATGACAAAGAGATCCAGAATCAGAATGATTCTGCCCATGGGCAGCCAGGTCAGTCTCAGCTTCAAAAGCCGCGCGCCGATGTCGGTGCCGCCGGTGGTTGCGCCCTGCAGAAAGATAACCCCCAACGAAAAACCGATGCTTACCCCGCCGTAAAGGGAGGCCAGCAGCGGGTCCATGGCGGGAAACGCGTATGCCGCGGCAAGCAGGTCGATAAACACGGAGCTGAGGGATACGGCAAACAGAGAGGTGAAAAACAGGCGCCGCCCCAGCAGCCCCCACCCCATCAGGAAGAGAGGGATATTTATGGCAATGATGAGCACGCCGATGGAAGGCCGGCCAAATATGCCGTGAAGCATCTGGGCCAGGCCGGTTACGCCGCCGTAGCCGATTTGATTGGGCACAAAAAACCAGTTGAAGCCCAGCGCATAGATGGCGCAGGCCAGCGTGATCCAGACGTAGGGCAATATACGCTTAAAAAGGGGAAACGCTCTGTTCATACTACCTCACAATAACGACAGCTGTTTTTCCGGCCTGTCCTCCTCTTTCAGGAGCAGACCCGCGACGGGCAGGCTGCGGGCCCGGTAGCGGGCGGGATTGACAATGGCGGTCTGCTCCAGAGGGACGGCGCCCGACACCCTGTATTTGGGCTTCAGAGTCATGACCTGAACACCCTGCGTGCTGCGGGTTCTTTTGGGGGAGAGGGAGGCGGTGTGGAATACCACGGCGCGGCCCTCGGTGGAAAACACCGCCATTTCCGTATCCCCGGTCAGCAGAAAAGCGGATGCCAGCGGGCTTTTGTCCGAATAGGCGCCGGTGAGCCGTTTGCGGCGGGTCTGGGTCTGATAGGCGGCAAGCTCCACCCGGGCCGCCTTGCCGTTTGCGAAAAAGAAGAGCAGATGCGCCGAGTAGTCACCGGGAATACAGGCCCATACCACCGTCTCGCCGCTGTCCATGGCCAGCCTGGTGGGCAAATAATCGCCTAAAACGCTGGCCTTGATGTCGTCAAAGTCGGCAAGGCGCGTTTTGTAGCACTGCTGCCGGTCGGTGAACACCAGCAGCTCGTCCCGGTTGGCGGCCTCCCAGGAGAGACAGGGACCGTCCCCCTCCTTGTATTTCTGCTCTCCGCTCATGCGCAGGGAGGGGGCGGTGATCTTCTTAAAGTATCCCTCCCGGGAGAGAAAGACATGCACCTGGTAGTCGGGAACCTCTTCCGCCCGGTCCAGCGCTTCCGCCGCCTCATATTCGTAGAGAATGTCGGTGCGGCGGGGGGCGGCGTACTTCTTCTTCACAGCCTCCAGCTCGGAGATGATGATGGCCCGGATGCGCTGGGGCTTGTTCACCGTGTCCCGCAGGTCGGCAATTTCCGTCTCCAGAGCGGAGGTTTCCGCTATGCGCTTTAAAATGTACTCCTTATTGATGTTGCGCAGCTTGATGTCGGCTACATACTCCGCCTGGACCTCATCGATGGCGAAGCCGATCATGAGATTGGGCACCACCTCGGAGTCCTCTTCGGTTTCCCGGATGATTCTGATGGCCCGGTCAATGTCCAAAAGGATTTTTTTCAGGCCCTTCAAAAGGTGCAGCTTTTCCTCTTTCTGCTTCATGGCGAAGTAGACCCGGCGGCGGACGCAGTCGGTGCGCCACGCCGTCCATTCTTCCAGCAGCTCGCCCACCCCCATCACCCGGGGGATGCCGGCCACCAGAACGTTGAAATTGCACGAGACGGAGTCCTGCAGAGGCGTCATGCGAAACAGGCGGCTCATGAGCGCGTCCGGGTCGGCGCCCCGCTTGAGGTCGATGGTGAGCTTGAGGTCGGAAAGATCGGTCTCGTCCCGCATATCCGCAATTTCTTTGAGCTTGCCCGCCTTGATGAGCTCGGCCACCTTGTCCATGACAGCCTCAGCGGTGGTGGAATAGGGGATTTCATAGACCTCGATCAGATGTTCACCTTTGAGATAACGCCATTTGGAGCGCACTTTGAAGGAACCGCGCCCGGTACGGTAGATCTCGGCCGTTTCGGTTCCGTCGTAGAGCAGCTCCCCTCCGGTGGGAAAGTCGGGCGCCTTGAGGGTGGCAAGCAGGTCATGACCGGGATTTCTCAAACAGGCTATCGCCGTGTCGCACACCTCACCCAGATTAAAGCCGCACAGGCTGGAGGCCATGCCCACGGCGATGCCGGTATTGGCGGATACCAGAATATTGGGGAACGTGGTGGGCAGGAGGGAAGGCTCCTTTAAGGTGCCGTCGTAGTTGTCCACAAAATCCACGGTGTCCTGGTCAATGTCCCGGAACAGCTCGGTACAGATGGCGTCCAGGCGAACCTCGGTGTAACGGCTGGCGGCGCAGGCCATGTCCCGCGAGAAGACCTTGCCGAAGTTGCCCTTGGAGTCCACAAACGGATGGAGAAGGGCGCCGTAGCCCCGGGAGAGCCGCACCATGGTGTCGTAAATGGCGGCGTCGCCGTGGGGATTCAGTTTCATGGTCTGGCCCACCACATTGGCCGATTTGGTGCGGCTGCCGCCCAGCAGATGCATCTGATACATGGTATATAACAGCTTGCGGTGGGAGGGCTTGAATCCGTCGATCTCGGGAATGGCACGGGAGACGATGACGCTCATGGCGTAGGGCATATAATTGAGTTCCAGCGTTTCGGTAATGGGTTGCTCCAGCACTTCGGGCCGCAGGCCCAGCACATTGGGGTTGCCGGTTTTTTTCACGCCCTCGTCCGGGGCCTTTTTCTTTGGCATGGGGTCCTCCACCTTTACGAAATATCCGCCAGCTCCAGGTATTTATATCCGTTGCCGGCGATGTGCTCTTTCCGCCCGGGCAGATTGTCCCCCAGCAGCAGGTCGAAGACTGCGGCGGTAGTCTCCGCGTCGCCGGGCATCACCCGGATGAGCCGCCGCGTATCGGGGTTCATCGTGGTCAGCCACATCATTTCCGGCTCGTTCTCACCCAGGCCCTTGGAGCGCTGAATGGCGTACTTTTTCCCGGCCAGTTCGGCTACAATATCATTCTTTTCCTTGTCGGAGTAGGCAAACCAGGTTTTGTCCCGGCTGTTGATCTCATAGAGGGGGGATTCCGCGATATACACATACCCTTCCCGAATGAGGGTGGGGGTGAGGCGGAACAGCATGGTGAGGATCAGGGTGCGGATCTGAAAGCCGTCCACATCGGCATCGGTACAGATGATGACCTTGTTCCACCGCAGGCCGCTCAGGTCAAAGGAGGACAGGTCCCTGGCCCCCTTATGGGCCACCTCCACTCCGCAGCCGAGCACCTTCACCAGATCGGTGATGATGTCGTTTTTAAAAATTTTCCCGTAATCGGCCTTCAGGCAGTTGAGGATCTTGCCCCGGACCGGCATGATGCCCTGAAATTCCGCATCCCGGGAGAGCTTGCAGGCGCCCAGGGCGGAATCGCCCTCTACGATGTAGAGTTCCCGCCGGCTCAAGTCCCTGGTGCGGCAGTCCACGAACTTTTGGATGCGGTTGGAGATGTCCACATTGCCCGAGAGCTTCTTTTTGATGTTCAGCCGCGCCTTCTCCGCGCTTTCCCGGCTGCGCTTGTTGATGAGCACCTGTTCGGTGATCTTCTCCGCTTCGGCAGGGTGTTCAATCAAATAAACCTCCAGCTGAGAGCGCAGAAAGTCCGTCATGGCCTCCTGTACAAACTTGTTGCTGATGGCCTTTTTGGTCTGGTTTTCGTAAGAGGTCTGGGTAGAAAAATTGCTGGACACCAGCACCAGCGCGTCCTGAATGTCCGCCCAGGTAAGTTTGCTCTCGTTTTTCTGATATTTATTGTTCTGCCGCAGGTACGCGTCAGCCGCCGAAACGAAGGCCGAGCGCAGGGCCTTTTCCGGGGAGCCGCCGTACTCCAGCCAGGAGGAGTTGTGATAATGCTCGATACGGCTGACGGTGCCGGAAAAACAGAAGGACGCCGAGAGCTTTACCTTATATTCCGGCTTGTCCTTCCGGTCCCGACCTCTCCGCTCGGCCTGCCAGAATACGGGCGCCGTAAGGGCCTCCG
>Ga0123328_1004007_pt1 | contig 12239 bp, 6 predicted proteins | sample BioC12SIPDNA_2_FD_89702 | JGI IMG/M metagenome (GOLD analysis project Ga0123328, IMG submission 89702) | Anaerobic biogas reactor microbial communites from Washington, USA - Biogas_R1_A C12 SIP DNA | ecosystem: Engineered > Bioreactor > Anaerobic > Unclassified | place: Washington, USA...
CCACGTTGGACAGGCCGGACACGACGGCCGGGCACCCCGCGAGGATCGCCTGGTAGCCGTACTCGTCCACGCCGTTGATGACCATGAAGTCCTTGGGCGCGCGCGCCAGGAGCTGGGTGATGTAGCCCATGCTGCCGCCGCTGTCCTTGATGCCGACGATGTTCTCGACCGTCTCGGCCATGCGGACGACGAAGTCCACGCTGAGCAGGTTCCGCGCGCAGGAGGGGATGTTGTACATCAGGATCGGGAAGCCGTCCACGGCCTTCGCGACGGTGGTGTAGAACTTGGCGAGGGACGCGTCGTCGTAGGCGTAGTAGCCCGGGGCGACGATGGCCGCGCCGTCCGCGCCGATGTCGCGGGCGTGGCGGGTCAGCTCGACGGTGGTCGCCGTGTCGAGGCAGCCGGTGTGCACGATGACCTTGGCCTTCCTGCCGATGGTGGCGACCACCTCCTCGGCGATCTCGCGGCGCTCGTCGGGGGAGAGGAGCATGCCCTCGCCCGTGGTGCCGCAGGGGAACAGCCCCTTCGCGCCCAGGGCCACCATGCGCTCGGCGAACGGGCCGACCTTGTCGTAGTCCACGTACTCGCCGTCCTTCGTGAACGGGGTGATCATGGCGGAAATGACGCCTTCGAGTTTCAAACGGGCCATGGGGGTGCCTCCTGTCCGGGGTAACCGGTGTCTCCGGGTGTTGCGCGCCGCACATGCGCGCCCGTACCATAGTGGATGGGGCGTTGCGGAATGCGGCACCCCGGCCTTTCGGAGTATATCCCCCCCGAATTGGCCGAGTCAATGCCGGGGATTTTTCGTGATACCCATGTCACACAACCGCCCTTTCCGCGCCCTGCGCCGCGCGGCGCTGGCGCTCCTGTGCGCCGCACCGCCCCTGTGGGCGGGCATGCCCATCTCCCAGCCCCGGTCCGCCCCGCAGGAGACGGCCGCCGGACCGCCCCCGGCGGTGGAGGCCCCCTGGGGGCTGCCGCTGGACGGCGGCCCCGTGCGCCTGCTGGCCGTCGCGCCGCGCGAGACGACGGGTGATGTGGCGGCGCTGGCCGCGCGGCTGGAGATCAGCGCGGAGACGGTGGCGGTGTGGGACGCGCGGCATCTGGGCTGCGACCCCGTGGCCCCCGGCGGCGCGCCGCCCGGCACCTCGGCGGAGGAGACGGCCGCCCGCCTGCGTGAGGCGGTCCGCCGCCCTTGGGACGTGGCGGTCCTGGGCAACCTCGACACGGCGATCCTCCCGGAGGACGTGCTGCAGGACCTGTTCGACCGCGTCGCGGAGGGGGCCGGACTGGTGGCCGCGCAGCTGCGCGACGCGCCGGACAGCGCGTTCAACGTTTTGGTGTCCGCGCTGGACCCGCAGCCCCTGTCCTTCCCGGTCCGCCACGGCGTGGAGGACACGGGGCTGGCGCACTGGGGCGACGGGATGGAAATCGAGCGGGTCTTCGCGCACGGCGCGGGGCGCGTTGTCGTGGTGGAGTATTCCGGCGACCCGGCGGCGGGGCATTTCCTGGTGCACGGTCCCGCCGACCCGCTGGACCTGGACCCCGTGCTGCTGGACAACCTGTGGTCCCACGCGGCGCGGGTGGTGTGGACGGCGGCGGGGCGCGGGGGCGGGCTGCGCATCGCGGCGCTGGAGGACGCCGCCCCGGCGGGCCCCGCGCCGGAGGAGATTCCCCCCGACTTCACGCCGGAGTATGTGCAGTCCATGCGCGACTCCATGGCGCCCACGCCGGTGCGCCCCTTCCGCGTCGTGTTTGAGGGGGCCTCCGAAGGCGGGGAGACGGTGGAGGTGCGCCTGCGCCGTCCCGGCAGCCCCGCGCAGATCATTCACAACGACCCGGCGCCGTTGCCCGAAGAGGCGTCCGACTGGGTCTTTGACATGGTCATGGGGCCGGGGCTCTATTACCTCGACGCGCGCGTGCTGCGCGATGGGAAAGTGGTGGACTGGTTCACCCGGAAGTTCGAGATCGAGGGCTGGCCGTCCTTTTCCGACCTGCGCTTCGACAAGACGGGCCTCCAGCCCAACGACACGCTGAACATCGCCCTCCGCGTGCGGCCCGTCCTCGGCGGCGACCGCGCCTGCACGGTCCACGCGCGGGCGACGGACCCGTGGGAGCGCGTGCTCGCCGAAGCGTCGCGCCAGGTGTCCAACGACGGCGGCGAGGTGGGGCTGGCGCTGCACTTTGTGGACGCCGCCACGCCGGTGGTGAAGATTGAGGTGTGCGCCGTGGAGGGGGAGGGGGGCCAGGTCTCGGGCTGGGAGCTGCTCCGCGCGCCGCGCGCCTACCGCTATGTCTCCGTGAACACGCCGCGCCCCCCCCTGCGGCCCGAGGCCGTGGTCCTCGGCCCCGCGCCCGCGGAGCCCGCGCAGGAGGCGGCCTACCGCGCCCTCGCAGCGGCGGGCGTGGACGCCCTGCACGCCCCCGGCGGCGAGGCTGCGCTGGTCCGGACAGGGCTGGCGGGGATGGATTTCCTCCCGGAGCTGGCCTCCCTCGCGCCGGAACCCGGCGGCGGGCTGGCCCGGCGGCCCTGCCTGCACGATGAAGAAGGTCTCGCCGCGCTCCGCACGCGGGTGGCCGAGGGCGCCGCGCTCCACTGGGCGGGCACCTCGGGGCGCTTCTCCCTGGGCGGCGCGAACTGCCTGACCACCACGGAGGAGAATGTCTGCCAGAGCCCCGAAACCCTGGACGCGTTCCACCGGTGGCTGGCCGGGGAGTACGGGTCGCTGGAGGCCGCCCGCGCCGCGTGGGGGAACGACGCCGCAGAGGGAGCGGCCTTCACGCCGATGAACGAGGACCAGGCCCGGACCGCGGGCCGCGCCGCGCCCTGGATGGATTTCCGGCGCTTTATGGACCAGGTTTTCGCGCAGACCCACCGCACGGCGGCCGAGGAGGTGCGGAAGCTCGGGCGCAACAAGGAAACCGGCGCCGTCGCGCCGCCGGAACGCAACGCCGTGCAGGGCGGCTGGATCCCCGGGCTGTCCGACGCCGTGGATTTCCTCGTGGCGGAGTACGACCCCCTGTCCCTGGAAAAGCTCCGGTCCTTCCGCAAGCCGGGCGCGGCCACGGGGGTCCTCTTCCCCGACGCCGCCGCCCTCGGCGACGAAACGCGCGCGGAATGGCTCGCGTGGCATGTCCTGCTCCGGCAGGTGCCCGGGCTCTGGCTGGGCACCCCCTTCGGCGACGCGGACCACGCCCGCCCCGACGCGCTGCTGTCGCCCGACCGCGCGCCCGCGCCCGCCGTGGCGGCGCTGCTGCGCGGGAAGAACGCCCTGCGCGACGGTCCCGGCATGCTGCTACTCGCGGCGGAGCCGGAACCGCCCGCGGTGCTCGTGCTCACCAGCCACGCGTCGCGCTATCACACCGGCGTCTTCAACGGGGCGGGGTCGTCGCTGGACGCGGAGCGGGCCTGGGCCGAAGCCCTGGACCGGCTGCATGTCCCCTGGGCCTTTGTGGACGGGGCGCGGCTCGCGCGGCTGGAGGAGCCCTCCGTGCGCGCGCTGGTCCTGCCGCTGTGCCGGGCCCTGACCCCCGCCGAGACGGATGCGGCGGCGCGCTTCGCCGGACGCGGCGGCCTGCTCCTCGCGGACCTGCTGCCCGGCGTCGCCGACGGCCACGGCGTGCCCGCCGACCCGTCCCCGCTGGCGGCGCTCTTCGGCGTGGAGCGGCGCGCCAACGCCCGGATGGAACCGGGCACCGCCCCCGGCGGCGGCGTGACCGTCGAGGCCGGGCTAACTGCGGCCGGGGCCGAACCCCGCGCGCAGTCGGGCGAGACCCCGCTGTGGCTCGTGGCGCGGCGCGACGAGAAACCGGTGGCCCTGCTGCTGAACCACGTCCCGCGCACGGTGTCGGAGACGGCGGAGGCAGGGCTTCTGCCCGAAGAGGAATTGCTGCGCGGCTTCCTCACCGAGGCGGGGGTGCTGCCGGCCGAGGACCCGCTGGCGGACTTCGACGGCGAGGTGCGGCACTACCGCTTCGGCGACACCCGGCTCACCGCCCTGCTGGCGCGGCCCGGCGGCGATACCCAAAAGGTCCGGCCCGGGTTCGGCAAGGACGAGGCCGTGTTCGACGTGCTCGCGGGCGAGCGCGTGTCCAAGCCCCACCGCCACACCGTGCGGCTCGCGCCCGGCGGCGCGGCGCTCTTCGCCAGCACTGCCGCCGCCGAACCGAAAGTGACGCTCAACGCGCCCTCCCTCGTGAACGCCGGGGGACGGCTCACGGTGCGCGCCGCCGTCACCTGCAAAGGCGGCGCGGCGGGCCGCCGCCTCCTGCGTGTCGAGATCCTCCCCGGCGGCGTCGCCCACCCGTGGAACGTCCGTTACGTGGACTGCCCCGCCGGCGCCGGCGAGGCCCACTTCGCCCTCGCCCGCAGCGACGGCCCCGCCAAGGGCCTGATCCGCGTCCGCGACCTCCTCACCGGCGCCACCGCGGAAACCACCACCGAAATCGGCCAGGCCCCAACACCATAACGACCACGGGCCGCAGCCCTCTGGGACCGCCGGGCTTCCCCCTGGCCTCTTCCTCCGGAGTTCCTTCCCCTCCGCGGCGTTGCCTGCGGATCCGTTTCGTGCGGTGCTATACTGGGCGCGGGTGGACGCCCGCCAACGGGCACCGCTGGTTTCCACGCCGGACAGCAATCGCCCTGGTGGCAAGGGGAAGAACGCATGAAAGTGGCGTATGATGCGACCTTGGATGATGTGGTGGACTCCGCCATTCGTATCAGGGAGCGGTCAAAGGCGCACCAGTCTTTCATTAGGCTTCTCTTCCTGTTCGGCCTGTTCTTCACTGCAATATTCGGGTTCACGGTACCTATTATCGGCGGTGGGGCTTTGTGGGGCCGCTTGGCCGCAGGGGGCTTCTGCGCCCTGCTCTTCACTGCGCTTTACCTTCTTTCGGGGTATCTCCTACGTCCTTTGGAAAAGAAGATGCTCCGAAGATTTTTTCGGGAACAGCTTGACACCGAAGGGCCCATAAGATTCGAGGTCGAAATACGGGAATCGGAGATACTATTCTGGCAGCTTGGGGTTCAATCCGTGATCGCTTGGAAGCGCGTCAACGCTGTAAACGAGCAGGGGAATGCGATAGAGCTCTGGACGCCGGGCACCCTTCTGGTCATCCGGGACAGGGCCTTTGGGTCTGCCGAGGCGCGGAGTGAGTTTCTCGATCTATGCAAGAGGTGTTTTGCCCTTTCGCGGGGCGCTTAGCGCCGTCTGGAATGGACCATGGCCACCCCTGCATGCGCGAGTTCCGCTTCCCCGCAGGGGAAGAACGTCCCTATCCGGAGGTGAACGAAGGAAACCTCCGGACACTTTTTTCCTCCGCGGCCTCTGCGGCTCTGCGATGAGTCCTCCCTCCGGATTACCGGCATATGCGCGGTGCCGGAAGAAGACCCAACGCGGAGAGCGCGGAGTACGCAAAGGACGCTGAGCCGCGTTTACTCCGCGGCGGCATTCCTTCGGACGAGTTTGGCGCGGCCGTTGAGGATGTCCTCGACGAGGCCGGAGACGGCGTCGGTGAAGGTGAAGTCGCAGGGCTGGGGCGGGCGGGCGGCGGCGGTGTCTTTCAGCATCCTGGCGAAGAGGGACTGCCATTCGCGCTCGGGCATGACGACGGTGAGCTCCTTGTCCTGCGGGAGGTCTTCCGGATTAAGGGGGCCTTCGGGTCCGGAGAACTCGGTGAGCCCGCGCTTCTGCGCCAGCAGCAGCTCGCGGTAGCGGCGCAGGTCGGCCCCGGTGAGGGTCGTCCGCACAATCTTTTCGCCGCGCTGGCCGCCGGTGAGGAAGACGGCGTTCACGTCCACCGGCCCGGCGGGCAGGGTGTTGCGGAGGATCTGCTTGGCGTGGCAGCAGCCGACGTCGGCGCCGGCGCGTCGGCAGAGTCCCCGCGCGGCGACGGCGGCCATTTCGCGCCCCGCGAGGGGGGCGGGGTTTTCGCCGAGGGGCCGGCGCGCCTCGGGGGCCACTTCGGCCTCGCGGGCGCGCACGAGGGCGAGCAGCTCCGGGTCGCAGGGGGCGGTGTCATGGAGCACCTGCACCGCCTCGCCGCGCACCATCGAGACGGCACCGGACGCCGTGTCCACGGCCAGCTCGACGCGCCCCAGGAAGGCGGCGTTGCCGCCGGCCTGGACCACCACCGCACCGGACGGGGCGAGGACGGGCTCGCGGAGCAGCTCGTGCGTGTGGCCGCCGACGAAGAGGTTGACCTCTGGCGCGGCTTCGGCGAGGGTGAGGCAGCTTTTCTTGCCCAGGTGCGCCAGCACGATGAGGAGGTCCGTCTCCGGGGCGAGGCGCTTTGCCTCCGCCGCCACCAGCGCGGCGGTCTGCTTCAGGCTGCGCGTGTCGGCGTCGTTGGTGTCCGTGATGGCGCCGATGACGCCGATCCGGATGCCGTTTACCGTCTTCACCGCCGACGGGGCGAAGACCGTGCCGCCCGCCTTGTCAAAGGCGTTGCAGCACACGGAGACGGCGCCCTCCAGCAGGGCGTGGCACTCCTTCAGGTACGCCTCGCCGTAGGTGAAGTCGTGGTTGCCCGGCACGACCATGTCATACCGCATCCGCGCGGCGAGTTCATAGGTGAGGCGGCTTTTCGTGCGGTGGGCGGCCATGTCGCCCTTCTCCATCAGGTCGCCGCCGTCCAGCAGGAGGATGTCGTCCCGCTTCGCTCGCTCGGCGGCCACCAGCCCCGCCGCATGGCACAGTCCTCCGCGGCCGTTGTATCCGGGGGCGACATGGTCGTGGACGTCGTTGGTGTGGAGCACCAGCAGGGAGCGGGTTTCGGCCCCCGCCGCCAGGGAGAAAAGGGCCAGCACCAGCACCAGGGACAGCGAAAGCGGCCGAAAATGCGAAATCCTCATTGCGGGAGCACTCCTTTTAGGGCCACCCTCACGGCGGCCCGCGTCAGCCTTTATACAACAGACTCCCGGGGCCGCGCCAGCGTTTCGCAAAGTCCCGACCCGTGGGCAGGCGGGACGCCTGGGCCACGGAGCCGCGTCCCGCCCTGCCCCCCTGGTCGCCGGGTCAGGTGAGAACCGGGGCCGCACCGGGCACGCGATTGCTTCGGTCTCTGCGCTCCCTGCTAATGAAGTAAACGTATTCTTCCGCGCCCCAAGCTGCCGGTTACTCTCTGCCAAACGTTGAAATGGCCAAAAGCGAAAGTCTTGGGCATCCCGGAGGGATGCAGGACATTAGCCGGTGGTTGAGCGAAGCGATACCACCGGACAGCAGGCCCTCTCCCATTTTTTCAAGAACCCCGGCAGGGGTTCAGGACACGTCGGTTCCCGCTGGCCCCGGAGTCCCGCACCCCTGCCGGGGTGCCAGAAAGGAAGAGGGGGCATCGGTTTCCGGTGGTATCGCTTCGCTCAACCACCGGCTAACATCCCTCACCCCTCCGGGGTGAAGAGGAAAAGGACACCCGTATCCATGCTTCATGGGCAGAATTCCCGCCCGCGACGGTCCGGGGCTCGCAACGACCGCAAAACGGACGTCATTGCGAACGAGCGAAGCGAGTGCGGCCATCTCGTTCCCGCCAACGCCCCGGCCGTCCCGGGAGAATTGCCTTTCTCCGCGGGCGGGTGGTATCTTAGGGGCAAAGTCCAACCCAACCATGGAGGAACTTGACATGGCGCGTCATGAGCAGAGTGTGGCCCTGCTGAACAAGGCGGTGGCGGACGAGCTGTCGGCGGTCCACCAGTACATGTACTTCCATTTCCACTGCGACGACCAGGGCTACGACCTGCTGGCCAACCTGTTCAAGCGCACGGCCATCGAGGAGATGCTGCACATCGAGCGGATCGCCGAGCGCATCCTCTTCCTCAAGGGCGAGGTGGAGATGGTCGCGGAGCATCCGGTCAGCAAGATCTCGGGCGTGAAGGAGATGCTGGAGCTGGCCTGCCAGATGGAGACCGACAGCGCGGCGGCCTACAACCGCTGGGCGAACGAGTGCGGCGCGAACGCCGACTCCGCGTCCAAGAAGCTCTTCGAGGACCTCGTCATGGACGAGGAGCGCCATTTCGACCAGTACGACACGGAGATGGACCACCTGAAGATGTACGGCGAGAACTACCTGGCCCTCCAGTCCATCGAGCGCAGCAAGCGCACGGGCATGGGCGGCCCCATGGGCGGCGCGGGCGCCTGATTCAGGAGAAGACGGTTTTTCTGCGGGCCGGACAGGCAGGGTGCCTGTCCGGCCCGCTGTGTGTATGGACGGTATGGACGGTATGGACGGCATGGACAACGGCGGTCTGCTGTGGGATCGCCTTTCCACGTTGTCCATTTCGTCCATATCGTCCATATCGTCCATACTGTCCACCGTGCCTTGTGTTCTCTGTGCGCGGGCCGGGGCGCGGCATTTGGTTTGGCGGGCCGGGTCGGGTAAAATGCGTGCGGCGGCGGGCCCCCGCTCGGGGGCGGCGGCCATGGGTGCAGGCAACAGGGACACGCGCGCATGAAGGACATGTTTGGCGGGCCGGGCGTTGATCTGATGAACGAGGTGGGGGCGATTGTGCTGGGCGGCGGGCGGGGCACGCGCCTGTACCCGCTGACGCGGGTGCGCTCGAAGCCGGCGGTGCCGCTGTGCGGCCGCTACCGGCTGGTGGACATTCCTTTGAGCAACTGCATCCACTCGGGCATCCTGCGCATCCTCGTGCTGACGCAGTTCAACAGCCACTCGCTGAACCGGCACATCAAGAACACGTACAAGTTCGACGAGTTCAGCGGGGGCTCGGTGGAGATTCTGGCGGCGGAGCAGACGAACGACATCGGCGACTGGTTCCAGGGGACGGCGGACGCGGTGCGCAAGCACCTGCTGCACATCCGGCAGCGGGGCCTGAAGCATTTCCTGATCCTCTCGGGCGACCAGCTCTACCGGATGGACTACCGCACCCTGCTGGACACGCACCTGCGCAACGACGCGGACATCACGGTGGCGGCGCTGCCGGTGGACCGGGAGGCGGCGACATCCTTCGGCATCATGAAGGTGTCGCGCGGCGGCGCGATCCGCCGCTTTGTGGAGAAGCCGCGCGAGGACGCCGTGCTCGACCAGCTGGTGACGCCGTCGGGGCTCTTCAGCGACTTCGGCCTGGAGCCGAAGGGCCGCAAGCACCTGGCCTCCATGGGCGTGTACGCCTTCAGGGCGGAGGTGCTGGAGGAGCTGCTGCTGCGCAACCCGTCGTGGCTGGACTTCGGCAAGGAGATCATCCCCGGGGCGCTCAAGACCCACCGCGTCTTCGCGCACATGTTCAGCGGGTTCTGGGAGGACATCGGGACCGTGCGGTCGTACTTCGACGTGAGCATGGCCATGACCTCGCCGGACCCGCCCTTCGACCTGCACGACCCGGACCACACCGTCTACACGCATGCCCGCATGCTGCCGGGGGTGCGGGTCGTGGACGCGTCGGTGAAGAACGCCATCCTGTGCAGCGGGTCGCAGATCGAGCGGGCGACCATCCGCAACAGCATCATCGGCATCCGCAGCCGGATCCGGCCGGGCGCGGTGATCGAGCGCGCCATCGTCCTCGGGGCGGACTACTTCGAGGCGGAGCCGCCGGAGGAGGTCGGGGTCGCCATCGGCATCGGGCGCAACGCCCGCATCTCGCAGGCCATCATTGACCACAACGCCCGCATCGGGGACAACGTGGTCATCCGGGGCTCGGACCGCATGAAGGACTACGACGGCGACGGCTACGCCATCCGCGACGGGATCGTGGTCGTGTTCAAGGACGCCGTCATCCCCCCCGGCACCCGCATCGTCTGACGGCGGCCCGCACCCCGCGGAATCGCCGCGCCGTCCAGGAAGGAGTCGTTCGTTTGACGCACCAAGAGGGCAGGGAGTTCCGCTGGCACGAGGGCCTGGCCATCTGCATCTCCATGGTCGGCGTGCAGCTGTGCAGCGAGGTCATCAACCAGTGGGGCCTCTATTTCTACTCGCCGTCCGGCGGCGTGGGCCGCACCATCTACGTGCCCGTCGCGCTCGTGGGGGTCATCTTCATCATCGGCACCCTGTGGGACGCCGTCAGCAGCCCCGTGGTCGGCGTCCTGTCCGACAAGACCCCCACGCGCCCGGGGAAATGGCGGATTCTCCCCATCCCCGGACGCCGGCTCCCCTACATCTTCTGGGGCGCCCTCGGCATGGTCTTCACCCTCGTCGGGTTCTGGTACCCCCCGGTGGAGGGCACCTCGCTCCTCAACCTCGCCTACGGAACCGTCTTCCTCTGCGCCCACTGGACCCTCTTCTCCCTGGCCGTGGTGCCGCTCAACGCGCTCGGCCCGGAAATCGCCCGGTCCGGGGCCGCCCGCGTGGCCGTCGGCACCTGGGTCGCCGTCGGCATGATCCTCGGCCTTGCCTTCGCCAACGCCCTGCCCGGCGTGCTCATCACGGCGCTGGACCCCGGCCGCGTGGAGAGCGGTCTGGCCCTGCGCTTTGCCGGGCCGGTCGCCGACGTCCGCGGCGCCGTGGGACGCCTGCTGCCCCCGGGCGAGACGGGGCTGGAGGCGGGCACGGCGGGGGGCCTGACGGTCTCGGAAAAGGACGAAAGCGGCGCCGTCTCCGTGTCCGTGGCGGGGCCGCTCTACGAGCGGATCCGCGAGCACACGCAGGAGGATGCCGTGGCCGCGGCGTTTCCGGAGGCGCTCCGGGGGAAAATGACCCCCGTGCGGCGCAAGGCCTGGTCCGGCGCGCGGTTTGACGCGCCCGGGCCCGACGCCGCGCAGCTGGACGCGATCCGGGCGCGCCTGGCGCCGGTGGTTGCGGCGGCCTTCGCCGCGGAGAGCCTGGCGGGCGTGGACGGGGGGCTTTTTTCCATCACCTACCCGACATCGCAGGCGGAGCTCATGGACGAAAAGGCGCTGGCGGCGGCCCTCGCGGGCGCGCCCGGGGTCCAGGGGCCGGTGGGGGTGGAGAAGAGCGCGGCCCATCTGCGCCTGATGCTGCCCCCCGGCACCGCGCCCTCGGGTGAGCTGGCCGACTTTCTCGCCGCCGCGGCGGCCCGCGAGGCCGTGCGGGCCAACCTGATCCTGATGGACGAGTCGGGGGCGCCCACCGTGGCCCTCACCCGCGCCCTGCGGGGGGATCTGGCCTTCGCGCGCGTGCGCGCCCTGCTGGCCGACGCCCCCGGCGGGCCGTCGGCCACGCGCCGCGAGGAGTCCTTCTCCCCCGCGGGCTACCGGCGCGTCGCCATGATCTTCGCCGCCGTCTCCTTCCTCACCTTCCTGTGCCCCGTGCTGCTGGTCCGCGAGCGCTACGACTCCGAGGCGGTGCCGTCGGACCCGATGCCCTGCGGGCGGGCCCTGCTGGACGCCCTGCGCAACAGGCCCTTCCTCATCTACGCCGCGTCGTTTTTCCTGTTCACCATCGGGTTCCTGGCCGTGCAGCGGGCGCTTCCCTACTGGGCCGAGCTGGGGCTCGACGGCGACGAGGGCACCATCACGAAGCTGCTCGTGCCGTTCGTCCTGGTGGCCGTGGCGTCCTACGCCGTGATTCCCCTGGTGGCGCGGCGCGTCCACATGAAGTGGATGATGTTCGCCGCCCTGGCCATCATCGCCACCGGCATGCCCTTCATGTACCTCATCGGGAAGTCCGGGGCGGACTTTGCCACGCGCCAGCTCATGGGCATGCTCCTCTTCGGCTACTGCGGCGTCGGCCAGGCCATCATTTATGTCATGATCGTGCCCATGATGGGCGACATCATTGACTGCGACGAGCGGCGGTCCGGCGAGCGGCGCGAGGCCCTCTACAACGGCCTCAGCGCCTTCATCTGGAAGGCCTCCATGGCCGGGTCGGTCCTGCTCGCCTCGCTCTCCATGAGCGTCTGGGGCAACCGGGTCGGGGAGCACACCGGCGTGCTGCTGGTGGGGCCCTTCGCCGGCCTCTTCGGACTGCTCGGCATGGTTGTCATCGCCCTGTACCCCGTGATGAAACCCGGGGCGGCGAGGAAGGAAGGCACCCCATGAAACAGCGCCTGCTGGAAGCCATCGTCTCGGGAAGGGCCGCCGTCGCCGTCGTCGGCGCGGGCTATGTCGGCATCCCCCTGGCAAAGCATTTTCTCGACGCCGGGCACCCGGTCATCGTCCACGACACGGACCCCGCCAAGGTGGGCGCGCTCCGCGCGGGCGTGTCGCCCCTGCGCCACCTCCCCGGCGACTGGGCGGCGAGGGCCGCGGCCGCCGGGAACCTCACCGCCTCGGCGGACCCCGCGTGCCTCGCGGGCGCCGACGCCGTGATCGTCTGCGTGCCCACGCCCCTGC
>Ga0123328_1004008_pt1 | contig 12237 bp, 8 predicted proteins | sample BioC12SIPDNA_2_FD_89702 | JGI IMG/M metagenome (GOLD analysis project Ga0123328, IMG submission 89702) | Anaerobic biogas reactor microbial communites from Washington, USA - Biogas_R1_A C12 SIP DNA | ecosystem: Engineered > Bioreactor > Anaerobic > Unclassified | place: Washington, USA...
CAGTTGACGGAGGATGACGTCAAATGGCTGCACGATTTGCCTTTGCACAAGGCGTGCGGCGGTTTTACGCTGGTCCACAGTACGCTCGATATGCCCGGCCGGTGGGGCTATGTATTCGACACGCTGGCTGCTGAAGCCAATTTCAGCTACCAGATGACCGCACTCTGTTTCCATGGTCATACGCATGTCCCGATGATCTACGAAAAGCAGCAGGAGATCACACGTATCGAGCCCTGCAAAACCAAGATCACGTTCGGCAAGAAGTATTTCATCAATGTGGGCAGCGTGGGCCAGCCGCGCGATGGAGACTCACGCAGCGCCTATGTGCTGTACTGCGCGAAAACCAAAGAACTTGAGTTTGTCCGTGTCGCCTATGATGTTCAGGCCGCCATGGAAAAAAACATGAGAGCCGGATTGCCCGAACGGCTGGCACTGCGCTTGGCGCAGGGACGCTGAGACGTATTTCCGGTGTTTAGGCGGCGCTTCGGCCGATTGCAATTGCGAAGTGCCGCTTATTCCGTTTGTAAGGCCGCGCGATATTGTGTAGAATCGCGCGGTTTTTTTCGTACACCTATGGAGGTCTATCACATGAGTTGTCCGTATCAATGCTCCCACGAAGTGGAGCAAATGTGCTGCGTGGCGAAGGGCGCCAAGCACGGGCCGGCGCCGATCCCTGAAGAGGGCAAGTGGGTGCAGGTCAAGGAAGTTAAAGACATTTCCGGCCTGACGCACGGCGTGGGCTGGTGCGCGCCGCAGCAGGGCGCCTGCAAATTGACGCTGAACGTCAAGGACGGCGTCATCCAGGAAGCGCTGATTGAAACGATCGGGTGTTCGGGAATGACCCACTCGGCAGCCATGGCCGCTGAGGTGCTGACCGGCAAGACGGTGCTTGAAGCGCTCAACACGGATCTGGTGTGCGACGCGATCAACACGGCCATGCGCGAGCTTTTCCTCCAAATCGCGTACGGCCGCAGCCAGAGCGCCTTCTCCGAGGGCGGCCTGCCGATCGGCGCCGGCCTTGAAGATCTGGGCAAGGGCTTGCGCAGCCAGATCGGCACGATGTACAGCACCAAGCAGAAGGGTGTACGCTATCTCGAAATGGCGGAGGGCTATGTGAGCCGCCTGGCGCTCGACAAGAACAACGAGGTGATCGGGTACGAGTTTGTCCGTATGGGGCCGTTCATGGAACTGCTCAAGAAAGGCGAAGACCCGAAGAAGGCGCTGGAGAAATGCACCGGCACCTACGGCCGGTTCTCGAAAGAAATGGGCGCCGTCAAGACCATCGACCCGCGTCACGAGTAGTTGAAAGGAGTTTTTTCTTATGGCACTGTTCGAAAGCTATGCGCGGCGTATCAAGCAGATTGACGCCGTGTGCAAAAAGTATGGGATCAAGGATCTCCAGGAGGCGCGCAAGCTGTGCGTGGCCCGGGGGTTCGACCCCTACGACATCTGCAACTCGATCCAGAACATCTGCTTCGAGAATGCGAAGTGGGCCTATGTGCTGGGCGCGGCGATCGCGCTGAAGAAGGGCTGCGTCAAGGCGGCCGAGGCGGCCGAGGCCATCGGCGAAGGCCTCCAGGCCTTCTGCATTCCCGGCTCGGTGGCGGATGACCGTAAGGTCGGCATCGGTCACGGCAACCTGGCCGCGATGCTGCTGCGCGAAGAGACCCGCTGTTTCTGCTTTCTCGCGGGACACGAGTCGTTCGCGGCGGCCGAAGGCGCGATCGGCATCGCCCTCAAGGCGAACAAGGTCCGCACGGCTCCGCTGCAGGTGATCCTCAACGGTCTCGGCAAAGACGCAGCCTACATCATCAGCCGCATCAACGGCTTCACCCACTGCGAGACGAAGTTCGACTACGCGACCGGAAAACTCAAGGTCACGAAGACGACCCCGTTCTCCGACGGTCCCCGCGCGGCGGTCCGCTGTTACGGCGCGGACGATGTGCGCGAGGGTGTGGCGATCATGTGGAAAGAGAAGGTGGATGTCTCCATCACCGGCAACTCCACCAACCCCACGCGCTTCCAGCACCCGGTTGCGGGCACCTACAAGAAAGAGTGCATCGAACAGGGCAAGAAGTACTTCTCGGTGGCTTCCGGAGGCGGCACGGGCCGCACACTGCATCCCGACAACATGGCTGCGGGGCCGGCTTCGTACGGCATGACCGACACCATGGGGCGCATGCACTCCGACGCCCAGTTCGCCGGATCCTCCTCGGTGCCGGCGCACGTCGAGATGATGGGCTTCCTCGGCATGGGCAACAACCCGATGGTCGGCGCGACCGTCGCGGTAGCCGTGTCGATCGAGGAATCCTGCAAGAAGTAGCGGCCTTGGCCAACTTGACATCAAAGCGCCGTTCCGCAGCTCGCGGAGCGGCGCTTTGAGTTTATTCTCGACTGACGCCCGTTCCCGGCTCTTCTACGTTCAGCGTTCGATGTTCGGCGTCCGGCGTTCACTCTCTTGCACCTTGACAGGCGGACATGTGGTCGGACACGCCAAACCCAGCGCGACAAGATAGGCGAGGAAGCGGTCGATCTCCGCACGCGCGGTCCCCTCATCGACCTCGTATTCCGCCTGCATCGCCTCGAGCAGTTCCGCCTTCGCGACCGGGCGGGCCATCTGCTGCCAGAACCAGAGCCCCATGCCGTTCAGACTGAACATCTTGGACTCGCCGGCATGCAGCACGATGAGAAAATGCTCGCCCGCGATCGCCCGCAGCTCGACATCGTCCGCCCTGACAAAACGCTTGTCGTCCATCATGTATCCCCTTACGGTTCGCTGACCAGTTTATAAAAGCGCCGCCGCGCACTCCCGTCGAACGGCACCTCGACCTGCTTGAGCGGCCAATCCCCCGGGATCGGACCGGTGGTCCACGCTTCTCCGCCGACCGGCCGCCACGGGAGCGGCGTCCACAAAACGCTTCCCGGATCATCCGCCGCCACCACCCTGCATGCCAAACCGGCCAGCGGCTCGACACTCAGAACGATCACCGGCGCGTCAGGATCCGGCACTGCGGCCAGCGGATCGTAGCTCCCGGCCTGAGGCAGCGCCAGCCGGATGACGCGCATCCCGCCCACGAGCGCCCCGGTACCGGCCTGCGCCTCGATCCAGGTCACAAACCCGTCGCCGTCCTGATCGAGAAGGTCCGCGTAGGGATCTCCCGACAGCCCCTGCGCCAGCAGCCAATCGGCCGACGTCCCGCGCGCGGTCTGGTCGGGCCGCGTGCAGAGCGACGGATCGCCCAGCAGCACCATGTGCCGCAACGCCAGGGCGCGGTCGTGCCCCAGCGTTGCGAAAGCCCCTCGCCAGACATCGCCCAGCCTTCGCGCGCCGGCCGCAATCTGTCCCCCGAACGCCTGCGAAAATGAGGCGGCCTCCGCCGTCGTCATATACCCGGCCGCGCTGACAACGGCCGCGAAACCAGACTCGGGATTCCTGACGCCCGCCTCGGCGATCGCCTGCTGTTCGCTCTTGAGGTCAAGCAGCGTCCAACGTCCCATACGGCATCCCATCAGCAGCGCCACCGGCGCGAACTGCCAGGACGCGGCCCGCAGCATCGGCGCATCAAACAATTTGTTCGCCCCGGAGTTGCCCGCAATCAAGTCGCTGGAATGGCCGACGAAATAATAGAAGCCGGACCCTTCCTGCAGCTCATAGGAGATGCCTGTTCTGTAATACGTGTCGCGCCACAACGGCGCGAGATAACTCTGGTCCGGCGCGGGATAAAAAGTTTCGAGCCACCACCCCGCGCCCGGAAAAGAAGCGGCGGTGGCCGCGGCGATCCCGGGGAAATTCGCGTATTTCGCGCCGACATTCTGCCAGTCGCACGAGAAGACAGCCTTGCGCTTCCACGTCTCGGTCAGCTCATACCGGATGGTCTTCTGCACCATGTGCGCCAGCTCCAGCGCGTTGGTCGCCAGGAATCGCCCGACCGCGACCTCCGGCACCGCATCCCCCTGCACATCGCCCAGCACCGGATCATTCGGCAGCAGCAGAGCCCCCGGCGGGTTGGCGACGGTCTCCACCTGCGGCACCAGATACAAAGGGAACAGCGCGGGATAGGCGCCCGCCCCGCCGGGCGGGAACACCTCCAGCTTGTAATCGCTCCCGCCGTGCCCGGCAAATAACAGATAGCGCAACACCGAGCCGCCCGCCTGCGCGACGCCGGCCGCGCTGAACCGCCGGAAGGCCTCCGGATGCGCCAAGCCGTCCGTGAAGGCGTTGTAGATCTCTTCCGCATCGATCACCCGCGCGCGCAGCCCCTGCGCCTCGCGGAACGCGGCCAGCGGTGCCGTCGCCTCCGCAAAGCCCGGCCACCACCGGCGCGGCGGCGTCACGATCGCCAGCTCGGGCATCTCGCCCGGGGCCGTCCAATCAACATCGCGCACACCGCTGACAGACGGCGCGAACTCTGCCCGCGACCGTTCGAACACCACGTAGCGCACCGCCGCGCCGCCGCAGGCAAACAGCGCCTGCCAGCCGCCCGCGCCGTCTTGCGCCACGAAAACCTCGGTCAACGCCGTCGGCTGAGCGGGATTCGACACATCCCACACGGCCAGATCCTGCGAGGCGAAACCGACCGCCGCAACCATCGGGTTCGATCCGCCCGAACAGAGCAGCGCATCATCCCTCGCCGCGTAACGCCGCGGATAACTCACCACGGCGTCCAACACCATGAATTCGCCGGCGAGCAGCGTGTCTCCCGCGTTGCGCACAGTCAGTTCAACCGTCTCGTTCGTCACCGCGCCCGCAGGAACAACATAGTCAAGCGTCACCGCCTGCTCCCCCGCCCACCCGGACACGCCGCCGCTCACCCCGTTCACGCGAACCTCGCAAAGATGCTCATCCGGCGTCGTGAAATCGCGGTACGAGACCAGTTCGACCCGCACGGCAACGCCCGTCGCCGCGTCGGCGCACCATCCGGGCAGCGCCACGGTCCGGCTCTGCGCGCGCAACGTTTCGTCTGCGGCTGACCCGATCCACTCGCCGAAATTCAACACGTTGGTGAGCGTGCCCACCGAACTGCGCCGGTCGCGCGGCTCATAAGGCGCAAGAAAGGCCGCGCGGCAGGGCACGTCGTGCATGAACCAGACATTGGTCGCGCCGCCCCCGGGCCCGGCCGCTTCTTCCGGCATCAGCGTCCCGCTTGCCAGCGTCAGCCAATAGACATTCTCCGGTGCGAAAAGTTCGCGTGTCGGCTGGCCGTAAAAGAGCAAGGCATCGCCGTCCGCACGCCACGCCACCGCCGCGCCGCCGCACGCGAGCGCCACGCCGCCCTGCGCCAGCGCCGCGCGCACGCTGGCCGCGTCCCAGCCCGCGGCCAGCGCCACCTCGTCGGCGGTCACGCGGTAAACCCCCTCGTCGCGCACGCCGATGCGCACGCGGTCCGCCGGCCCGGCTGACGTCCAAGGCACCACGCGCGGCGCCACACCGATCCAATGCTGCACGCACAGGGCCAGCATCGGCCAGCAAACAAGCATCGCCGCGCGCGCGCATCTATGTCTGCCTCTCGCCACGCACTTTATTTAACCACATCGCAGAAACCGGAGGAAACAGAATCTGCCTCTTGAGCAACAGGGTACGGGCCTGTTATGCTGGCCTTCCTCCGACGAAAGGGTGTTTTTATGCGTACTGCCGCCTTCGCCGCCACAGGCCTTTTGCTTGTCCTCGCGCCATCCGACGGTTTGACGCGCTCCGACTGGCTGACTCCGCCCGCGCCGGGTGTCGCCTATCCCGCAGGCGAGGCCGACCGCCAGTGGGCGGTTCTGGCCTATGATCTCAAGCAGACCGGGCGTTTCGCAGCCTTCGCCCCGGAAGCGTACCGAACCGAGGCGCTCGTCGGCGCGACGGACCGCGATCCGCTCGACATCCTGCTGCGCCGCACCTCGGCGCTGCTGGCGGATCTGCGCGCACGTGCCGCCACCCGCGACCTCACCCCGGAACAAGGCGAACTTGAAGCGCTCTGGCGTCAGGCCTCGTCTGTCGCGCCCGCCTCGCAGGCTGCACGCCGCGCGCTTTTCGACCGTCTCTTGCCGCTGCGCCGCCGCATCGCCTTTGCCAACCCCGCGCTGGACTTCAGCGAGCTGCTCTTCATCAAACGCGAGCTGCGCGGCGTGATGGAGCACTGCTGCGACCAGTATTACGGCCAGCAGCAGCGCTCCGGCGGCGGACTCTTCGCATTGACCGACCCGTTCGGCCCCGCGCCGGCGCTGCGCGACCTGCTGGGCGGCGCGCCGGTCGGCAACGGCCGTCTTGCCGGACAGCCGCTCGCTTTCGGCACGCGCGCCACGCAGGGACACGACGGCGGCTCGGTGCTGTCGCCCACCCTCTCATACGACGGCCGGACCATCGCCTTCGCCTATGTCGAGGGTAGCGGCTCGCGCCGCCACATCACGCATTTCGATCACGCGGAGAACGGCCACTGGGATCGCGGCTTCTGCTACCATCTCTTCGCGGTCCAGGCCGACGGCACCGGGCTGCGCCAGCTCACCGACGGCACCTTCAACGACATCCAGCCCTGCTTCACGCCGGCCGGCCGCATCGCCTTCATCTCAGAACGGCGCGGCGGCTATCTGCGCTGCGGGCGCCTCTGTCCGACTTTCACCCTTTTTGACATGGCCGGCGACGGCAGCGGCCTGCGCTGTCTCAGTTTTCACGAGACCAACGAGTGGTCGCCGGTCGTCACGCACGACGGCAACCTGCTCTGGACGCGCTGGGATTATGTCGACCGCCACGGCTGCGTGGCGCACCACCCGTGGACCACCACACCGGACGGCCGCAACCCCAGGCCCGTGCACGGCAACTACTCGTATCGGCCGCGCCGCGCCGACATGGAGTTGGACACGCGCCCCGTGCCCGGCTCGCACCTGCTGATCGCCACCGCCGCCCCGCATCACGGTCAGGCCTTCGGCTCGCTGGTGGTTGTGGACCCGCGTGCGGCGGATGACGACGCGATGGGGCCGGTCCGGAGGTTCACGCCGGACGCCGGCTTCCCGGAAAGCCAGAAAGGCTCGCAAACCTACGGCACCGCCTGGCCGCTCAACGACACCTATGTCCTCTGCGCGTACGAGCCGGTCGAGGTCAAAGGAACCGGCCAGCGCCACCTGTTCGGTCTTTATCTGGTGGATGCGTTCGGCAACAAGGAACTGATCTACCGCGATCCCGGCATCGCCTGCCTGAGCCCCGTTCCGCTGCGCGCCACACCGCGCCCGCCGGTGATCCCCGAACAACGCCAGCCCGCCGCGGCCTCGCGCGGCGAAGCCACGGTGGCCATCACCGATGTCTACGCCAGCCGCCTGCCCTGGCCCGACGGCACGCGCATTACGGCGCTGCGCGTCTGGCAGCTTTATCCGCTCTCGGTGGCCTCCGCGGAGGTCACACACAACATCGGGCTACAGCTTCCCGAGGGCTTCGACTCGATCAACATGGCGCGCGCCGTGCTCGGCAGCGTCCCGGTCGAGGCCGACGGCAGCGCGCATTTCACGGCGCCGTCCGGCGTGGAGCTCTTTTTCCAGGCGCTGGACGCCGAAGGCTGCGCGGTGCAGTCCATGCGCTCAGCCACCGCCTTCGTGCCCGGCGAACGCGCGGCGTGCGTCGGCTGCCACGAACCGCAGCATGCCGCCCCAGCGCGTCCCCCATCCGCCACGCCGCTCGCCCTGCGCCGCCCGCCCTCGCGACTCGCCCCAGGTCCGGAAGGCAGCCGTCCGTTCAGCTTCCCGCGCCTGGTCCAGCCGGTACTGGAGGCCCGCTGCACCGCCTGCCACGCCGAAACGATCCGAAACGCGGCTCCCGGACAGCCGGTTCCTCCCCGATTGAATGCGGAGATCGTCGAGCATCGTGTGAAGGGCTGGATGAACACGGCAACGCGCTACTCGGCCGCCTACCTGAGCCTGGCCCAACGCTACGGGTTCACTTCATACGGCGCCGGGAATGACTGGTTATCGCCGCGCTTTTACCGGACCATCCCCGGCACCTTCGGCGCGCGCGCCGCACCGCTGTATGCCCATCTCAAAAAAGGCCATAAAGACGTGACGCTTTCAGCAGAAGAGTGGCAGCGCATCGTCATCTGGCTCGACTCGGTCTGCCAATTTTACGGCGTCTATGAAAAAGAGGGCGGCGCGACGCAACTCGCGGGAGGCGTCGCCCACCCGACACTGGAGTAGGCGGTGGGTTAACCAGCCACCACTGTGTCATGTTGTTTCCCGCGCAGTTCCGGCCGATGCCGGAGTATTTCCTCGACGACCCCGGTCATGCCCGCGAAATGCCAGCCGTCCAGCGTGAGCCGGCGGCCGTTCTTGAGCGCGAGGCGAACGATACCTTTCTCATCCCACCGGGCCCAGTCGACGGAGCGGATCTCGTCATAGCCGATCGTCCGTGCGCCCACCCCGCTCCCGTGAAGCCCCGTGTCATCCGCCACAAACCGCCGGAACGCTTTGAGGCCCACCGCCGCAAACGCGCAGAGGGCGAGCGCCAAGGTCACGGCGGCCTGCACGAATTGCGTCTGCAGATCGCGGGCGCTGTACACCGGCTGCTCCAGCGTCTTGCGCACCTGCTCGAGCTGGGCGGCCCGTGCAGCGTCGCGGTCCGGCGCCGAGTCGGGGATCCGCAGTTCGCCCAGTTTGCGCACCAGCTTGGCCGGAGCCTTCTCGCCTTGCGCACGGAACGCCGCATCCAGCCGCGTGCCGCGCTCCCCGTCCGGTGACAGCCACGCTTCGGCTGTGAGACGGGGCGCCAGCAACGCCGGACGCACCCGCTCCATGACACGGTTCTGACGGGGCCAAGCCGTCTGGCCGTCGTACAACGACCAGAGACAGATCCCGACCAGCAGCGTCCCGACTCCCGCAACCCGCGCGGCGTATTCCCGATTCAACTTCGCTTCGGCCATCACTCCTCCCGGTTCACCAGAATCCGTACTGGCGCGAGACGATCACATACACGCCCAGCGCCAGATTGGTCACGCCATGGGCCAGCGCCGCAGTCCAGACATCGCCGGTGCGCACCGCCAGCCAGCCGTAGACCACGCCGGCCAGCAGTCCGGCCGCCCAGCGGTCATGTTCCAGCGCAAAGACTGCGGCCACCGTCCAGAAGGCCTGCATGTCGAACGCGCGCAACGGCACGCTCCAGAAGGCGCCCTGCCTGAGCCAGCGATAAAAAAAGCCGCGGAAAAAAAACTCTTCGATCACCGCGATCACGGCGGCCGAACCGGCCAGTTTCAGCAGCGTCAGCGGCCAGCCGGCCTGCTCCGGAGAAAAGGCCAGCGCGAGGTGCCCGGGCGGCAGCGGCGGCGAGAGGTCGGGATTAAAGTAGCCGGGCAGCGTTCCGGGCATCAGGATCAGCCAGCGGTGGTAAAAAAGTTGAAAACCGGGCGCGACGCGGCCCACCCACGGCGTCTCCGGCAGAATCCACAGCAGCGCCACCGCCAGTCCCGCAACCAGAGCCAACGGCACATGGCGCAGCCGCAGCGCGGGATAGACGCGCCACGGACGCAGTCCCAAGAAAAGGGCCGCGCACGCGACCGATTTCAGCGCGTAACTCCACGGATAGGCTGCGCGCGGCACCTCGCCCACACTCTCCCACGCTTGCAGCGCGAGGATCACCGCGACCCAGACCGCAAACGGCACGACATGTCCGGCCGCCCACGCACCGTTCATGTGCTGCTCACCGCTCACTGCTTACCGCCCACTGCTTACTGTCCACTGCTTACTGCCCTCCGGCCTTTTTCCACTCGTCGAGCTGTTCCTGCGTGGGTGCCGAGATGATCTCGAACAGATGCCAAGTGCCGAACGCTCCGGCGAAGAGCAGGCGGTCGCCGCCGTGCCGGTAGATGTCAGGATGTTTCCAGAAGACGCTCTCCGCGCGTACCGGGCCTTCGGGACGGGGCACCAGCACGTAAAGATTCTGGCCTTTGTAGGCGCGCCGAGCCGAGCCCACGTGCAGATCCATGTTCGCCACCAGCCGCTCGCCGGCATAGCCGCGCAACAGATCGAGCCCGGCGTAACCGAGCACGAAGACGCGGCCGTACGCGGTGCGCGCGGTGACGTGCTCCTCCACCTCCCGGCAAATCTGTTCGCGCGGCAGCACCGCAGCAGGCGCGGGCGCGTTGCCCAGCCACAGCGTGGTGAGCCAGACAAAGAGGGCCAACGTGCCCGCCAGGCGGTAGACCGGTTGCCGCAGGCGCGCCAGCGCGATCATCAGCACCGCAAGGAAACAGACGTGCAGCGTGGCCGAATCCCAGGCAAGGCCGAAACGTCCCAGCACCTCGGTCGTGCCGACGAGCATCAGGGCAAACGAGATCAGGATAACCGAGGCCGCATGCGGACCGGCACCGGTTTCGGAGCGCTGGGCGTCACACAGCCACGTCATGAGCAACGCGGGCAGCAGCAGCGCGCCCGGCAGCAGCACGGCCAGCGCAAAGCTGACCGGGTTCGGCACCAAGACATGCAGCGATCGCAGAAAAAAGAGGGCGTCGCCCAGAATCAAGCGGTTCATCAGCAGCCAGACGCCGGACGTGTAGAGCAGCGGCAGACAGCCGAGCAGCAGCCACGCCTGAACGCGCCGCCGCGACTCGCGGTCGCCGCAGGCCATCAGCGGCACCAGCGCCACGGCGACGCCGGCGGGCGCGAAAAAGGGAAAGCCGCACAGCATGAGAAAGGAGCCCGCCGCACCGGCCGCCACCACATCGCGCAGCCGGCGGAAGGCGGCCCAGTCGGCCAGCGAGGCTGCCGCCAGCAAGACGAGTCCCGCCGTGAGCGGCGTGGTGAGTTGCAGCGCCTGCGGCTGGCGCGCCACGATCATCATGCCGGCGATGGCGGCCTGGGCCAGCACGATGCGCCAACCCGACTGGCCGGTGGCCTTGACCGCCTCGCGCACCGTCCAGAACGCAAAGAGCCACGCCGCGAAAAAGGCCGCCCAACCGGCCAGCGGCTCCGGCAAGAGCCACGCGAACGGCAGATAGACCAAGACCGGCAACGGGGCCGACCAGCACGAGCCGAAGAGCGCTTGGCGTCCCTGGGTCGTCCCCGCAAGCAGTTCGCGGCAGATGCCGGCCACCTGCATGCCGGGCTCCCAGGCCCCGTCGTGCAGACGCGCAAACGCCAACAGCACGCCAGCCAGCACTACGGGCGTCACGAACCCCGTCAGCATGCGAACCCTGCGATAACTTGTCCGATCTCCAGCATTCATTCCGACCGCCTACCACCCCTTGCTACCGTCTGTTGCCTATCGACTACAGCCCACGGCTCATGGCCTATTGCCCATTGCCGCCTGCCGACTGCTTCCCGCTTCCGCTTTTGACCAACCCGTGCTGCGTTTTCTCCCACACGAACGGATCGCGGAAAAACTGCAGAAACGCGCGCCAGCCGCTGTAGCTCATCATCAGCCAATAAATCGGCGTGAGCAGCGCCCACCCCATCAGGTCGTCGTTCTTGCGTTTGCAGCAGCCCAGCAGATTGATGTAGATGAAGACAAAATTACCGAGGAAGAGGCAGGCCGCGCCGGCCGCGAAGACCGGCCCCGGGAAAAGGTGCGAGACCCCCTCGGGCCGGAACACGAACCAGACCAGCGCCATCGCCCAGAAGATCGGGTTGATCAGCACCGAGAAGGGCCCGCCGCCGACCAGCAACTGGTAGTGCAGGAAGTTGACGACGCCTAACTCGCGCGCGAGTTTCCACGGCTGGCGCATGTGCACGAACCAAGTCTGGATGTACCCTTTCTGCCAGCGTGTCCGCTGCTTGATCCAGAAGGGCACCACGCTGCACGCCTCTTCCCACGTCGTGGTCTCCAGCATGCGCGTGGCGAAGCCGGCGCGGCCCAGGCGCACGCCGAGATCGCAATCCTCCGTGACGTTGTAGGCATCCCACCCCATCAGATCGCGCAGGACATCAGTCTTGAAGTGGTTCGAGGTGCCGCCCAACGGGATCACGGCGCCCATCGCGGCCAGCCCCGGCAACTGCAAGTCGAACCAGGCTGAATACTCTGCCGTGAACCAGCGTGTCAGCACGTTCTGGCGCGGGTTATAGTAGTTTAGGCGCGACTGCACGCACACCACATTCTGCGGCGATGCCTCGAAGGCCAGCACCGCCTTCTTGAGCTGGTCCGTCTCCGGCAGATCCTCGGCATCGTAAATCACCAGATAGTCGCCCTTGGCCAGATAGAGACCGATGTTGCACGCCTTGGGCTTGGTGCGAGGGAACGAGGGGGGGATTTCGGTCACGCGGAAACCGGGCGGCAGCGTCAGGGCG
>Ga0123328_1004015_pt1 | contig 12229 bp, 9 predicted proteins | sample BioC12SIPDNA_2_FD_89702 | JGI IMG/M metagenome (GOLD analysis project Ga0123328, IMG submission 89702) | Anaerobic biogas reactor microbial communites from Washington, USA - Biogas_R1_A C12 SIP DNA | ecosystem: Engineered > Bioreactor > Anaerobic > Unclassified | place: Washington, USA...
ACGCGGCGTTTTTGGCGCGCTTCGGATCACAGGGCACCGCCGCCGAACTGAACGCGCTGATCCGAGCGGCGTACAGCGGGGACGCGCTCGATCCCGCCGCGCAGGAGATCATGCAGCGCTATCTCGACTGGCCGCTGGCGGGGCGCACGCCGCTCGACGCGCATTTTGCGCATTTCGGCATGAAAAACGGTGCGTGGCCGGGCGTTTTGACCGCGACGTACTACACCATCGACCACGAGGGGCAGGCCATCGCGCTCACGGTGCTCATGCGCCAGGTGCCGCCAGAGCAGTGGATGGAGTGGCTGACGACACTCGGCGAGCTGAAGTTCGAGCTAGAAGCGATCAAGACGCGCTGCGGCGTGCTGGAACAATCGCTCGTATCTGAAAGCGAGACATAAGCAAGGGAAAAGGGGACGGTGAACGAGCGCGAGACTAATCTCTATGACGAGGCAGACAAGCAGCAGATGCTGCGCCTGGCCCGTGACACGCTGCAATTCGCAACGGAGACACGCCAGATCCCGGCGATCGATTTGACGATGCTGCGACCCGCTTTGGTGCATCAAGCGCCGTGTTTTGTCTCGCTGCACCGGCGGGGGGATGGCGCGCTGCGGGGCTGCACCGGGACGCTTGTCGCGCGCCAGCCGCTTGCGCTTGAGATCGCCGAGATCACCCTGCAGACCGCCTTCAACGACCCGCGCTTCATGCCAGTCCGTTCCGCCGAAGTGCCCGATCTGCGCATCGAGATCAGCGTGCTGACGCCGCCCGCGCCGCTGGCGTTTGATGGGCCGGACGATCTGATCGAGAGGCTCGGGCCTGCGCGCGAAGGTGTGACGCTCAAGCTCAACGGGCGGCGCGCAACCTTTCTGCCGCAGGTGTGGGACGCCTACCCCGACCCGGTGATCTTCTTGGGGCTGCTCTCTGAAAAGATGGGGTTTGCGACGGACGCGTGGCGCGACCCTGGACTGGAAGTCGAGACGTACCGCGCAATCGTCGTCGAGGAAGCGTAGGTTCGGCGCTGGTCAGCGCGCGACGACCCGGCCTTGCATCCCCTGATCCGTCTGCTACAATCGGGCGCGTGAACCAAATCCTAACCACCTCATTGCCTGACGCAACGGAGACTCCATGCGTAAGATCGTCGTGAGTCTGGCGCTTCTGGCGGCGATCCTGACGCTGTCCGCCTGTAGTGACGACGAATTGCCGCCCATCGAGCATGTGCTGGTCGTTACCGCCACGCCAGAGCCAGGCACGATACTGCTGGTGATCACTGTTACGCCGGACCCGAACGGGACGCCGGATCAGGCGGGCGCCACGCCGGGCACGCCAGAGCCCAGCAGCACCCCCAAGCCCAGTCCGACGCCAACCGCTTCGCCCACCAGCACCCCGACCGGCGCGCCGCTGATCATCCCGTCGCCGGGAAACGAGTCTACGCCTGGGCCGCTGGTCACGCCGACCGGGCTGCCCGCGCTGTTCCCGACAACGGTGGTAGCGGATGTGCCAGTCGCCGAGCAGGTCTTCGAAGGCGGGCGCATGTTCTGGATCCGGCACAACCGGCAGGTCTGGATCATGGTGGCCCGCGAGGATGATCCGAACCGGGGCGACTGGTTCTGCTATTTCGACATTTTCGTTGAAGGCGAGGAAGAACTGGACCCGAACCTGATTCCGCCGGATGGCTTCTACCAGCCGCGACGCGGGTTCGGCAAGCTGTGGCGCACCAAGCCGGAACTGAAAGAGGCGCTCGGTTGGGCGAAGACGCCCGAGTTTGAGCTGACCAGCACGTACCGCTACATCGCGGGCGGCGAGGTCGTGGATGGCGAATATTTCCCCGGCCCCGGCGAGCATCGCTTGACGACGCTGTATAACGACGTGATCTCGTTCTATGAGGGGGACATACGCGGCGACTGCCAAGGGGGAACCTGGCGCATGACGCCTGCGCAATAGTCCGGTGTCCTCTGCCGCCTTCGGGCGGCTTTTTTGTCCCCCGCGCGCTACCTTCTGCCCGAAATCCGTATTATGGTATAGAGGAACCTTTGCAGACAGCGGTTAGCGGTTAACCGTTAGCAGTTAGCCAAGAACATAGTGCCAAGCGGACCGTTTTGTCAGAGTCGTTGTCCTGGTCTTTGCTAACCGTTAATCGCTTCTAGAGAGAGGCAACCTAATGCGCGAGTGGCAGCTCACCGGCGCGTCCCCGATGGCGCCCCGCATCGCCGCCGACGCCCGCACCGGGCGCACCAATATCCACGACGATCAGGCCTGGCAGCTTCGCCTCGGCATGCCCGCCGAACCCGCGATTTCGCTGGAAACACGCTATGGCGGGCGCGTGGGGCTGGCGCGCGTTGTCCCCATCTGGACGCTGGACCGGCGCCAGGTGATTGAGGCGCAGGGCTACCACCGCCCACCCACCCTCACCGCATTCGCGCCCGATTATCTGCGCGTCACCGCCGAGCCAGGGCTGAACCTCAGCGCGACGTTGGAGTTCTGGACGATGGAGTCGCAGGCAGTCGGCGGGCGGATCGCGGTCCGCAACACCAGCGATCGGCATCGCTCGCTGCATCTGGCGGTCGCCGCGCAGGCGATCCGGGACAAGCAGGCGCTGCGCGCAGTGTTTCTGTCGCTTGACGATGGCGGCACGGCGCTGCAAGTCGGGCGCCTGAGCCACTTGCAGCCGGTGCTGCTGGTCGAAGGCGGCAGCGGAACTGGGACGAATCCCCGGCTGGGACGCACGCTGGACCTCGCGCCAGGGCAGTCGATCACCGTACGGTGGGTGCTGGCCGGGCTGGTCGAGCGCGATGACTCGCTGGCGCTGGCGCATCGCTGGCTGGCACGGTCGTGGGACGGCGATTTCGCCGCGATTGAGGGCCGCGCCTTCGCCATACCGCAGATCGAGACAGGCGACGGCGATTGGGACGCGGCCCTGGCGTGGAGCGCGCAAACGGTTATGCGCAGCTTCCTCGCCGCAACCGGCAACCTGCCGCATCCCTCCCCGGTGAATGGCCGCCAGCCCGCCACTGGCTACACGGTAGGCGGAGCGCTGGCAGGCGGGTTTAACGCGGCGTGGGGCGGCCAGACGGCGCCCACTGCTCTGCTGATCGCGCCGCTGGTGGCGCTCGCCGCGCCGGACATGGCGCGCGGGCTGGCGACAAACTTCCTCGCTGTGCAGCGCGACGATGGCTGGATTGACGCCAAGCCCGGCCTCGACGGGCAGCGCGCACAGGTCCTCGCCCCGCCGATGCTGGCGCAACTGGCGCTGACAGTGTACGACTACACGAAAGATGACGCGTTCCTGGACGAGACGCTTGATGGGCTCGTCGCCTTCTATACGCGTTGGTTCAAGCCTGATGTCGACCGCGATCAGGACGGCGTGCCAGAATGGCAGCATCCCGACCAGGGCGCGAACCCCGGCAGCCCGATCGTCGCGGCGAACCGCCCCTGGGCGCAGGGGATAGATGTCACCGCGATCGAGGCGCCCGATCTGTTGGCGTACCTGGCGCGCGAGGCGGCGGCGATCCGCCGCGCCGCTGACATCGCGGACCGGCCCGAGATCGCCGCTGAGTTCGCGGAGCATCACGACGCGCTGATCGAGCGCCTGCATGCATTCTGGAACGACGAGCGCGGCGTCTTCCAGTACCGCGATCGCGACACGCACGCCTGCCCATCCGGCGATCTGCTTTACGAGGCGAAGGGCGACCAACCGCTGCGCGAGCGCACGCCGCTCCCCCAACCGAGCCGCTTGCTCTTGCGCGTGATCGGCGGGCAGAGCCACCGCCCGAAGCTCACATGCACCATTGAGGGAATCACCGCCAGCGGCAAGGGCGCGAACGAAACGTTGGAAGCAACCGATTTCACGTGGCATCGGGGTCTGGGCGTCGCCACAACGCGCACCGTCTGGCAGGCGATCACGAACCTGACGTTCAGCGGTCTGAGTCGCGTGTACAAGGTGCAGGTGAACACGCTCGACCTCTCGCCGCACGACCTGGGGCTGCTCGTCCCGCTGGCCGTGGAAGGTCTTGACGCAGATATGGCCCAGCGCACGCTCGCCCGGCTGCTTGATCCGGAGCATTACTGGCGCGCGTATGGGCTGGCGGGCTGCCCGGCAAACGCGCCAGGCTACGACTCGTCGGGCGTGAACGGCTGCGGCGGCACATCGCCGTACCTGACCGCGCTGCTGGCGGACGCGCTGCTCGACCGAGGCCGCGCCGACGCCGCCCTGGAGTTGTTCGAGCGTCTGATCACGGCGCAAGCGCGCGCCCTGCGAGATCAGCACGCGTTCTTCGCCAGCTACGATCCGGATACCGGCGAGGGGCGCGGCGAGCTTGACGCGCTGACCGGAACAATCCCGTTCGGATGGTTCGTGAGGCTGGTGGGCGCGTTCGTGCTGGGGCCGGATGCAGTCGTAATCACCGGGCCGTGGGCGCTCGGCGAGCGGGCGATCACCTGGACGCAGCGCGGCATTCGCCTGGAACGCTCCGCCGCCGGGACGCGGATCGCGTTCCCCAGCGGACACGCGATCGAGCTCCCCGCCGACACCGAGCCGCAGATCGTGCGCGATCCCACTCCCCAGCCGGAACCTGCGCCCGCTGCCGCGACAGAGACGACGCCGGACGCTGCATCGCCTGACGAGCCGCCGAGCGATCCGCCACCATTAGAGCGCCCGGACGAAGGGCTGCTGCCCGAGATCGACTAAGCGCGCGCAGCGCCATGCTGCGCACAACACGATCGACCTACGCGATGGCGCGCCGCCCGCCGAGAGGTGGACCAGTCGGCGCCCATCGCGTATAATTGCGCCCCAACTGTTCCACCACCACCTAAAGGAGCACCACCCTTGAAACTCTTCGTGCCGGGCCGCATCTGCCTGTTTGGCGAGCATTCCGACTGGGCGGGCACATACCGGCGCTTCAACACGCAGATCGAAAAGGGCTACGCGCTGATCACCGGGACCAACCAGGGGATTTACGCCGAGGTCGAGCCGCACCCGACCTCGCTGATCCTCACGTCGACCACGCATGAAGGCGAGCGCCTGGGCCCGTATGAAGTCCCGATGGAAGCCAACGCATTGCTCGAAGAAGCGCAGAAAGGCGGCTTCTGGAGCTATGTGGCAGGCGTGGCGTATCAAATCCTGACGCATTATCACGTGCGCGGGCTGGTGATCGACAACTACAAAACCGATCTCCCGGTCAAGAAAGGGCTGTCGTCGAGCGCGGCAATCTCCGTGCTGACTGCGCGCGCCTTCAACCGCGTCTATGATCTGAAGATGACCACGCGCGGCGAAATGGAGATGGCCTACCAGGGCGAGATCACCACGCCGTCGCGCTGCGGGCGGATGGACCAGGGCTGCGCTTATGGTGACCGCCCGATCTTGATGACGTTTGATGGCGACTGGCTGGACGTAACTGAGGTGCCGGTCGGCGCGCCGCTGCATTTCGTGATCGTGGACCTGCAGGCGCAGAAGAACACGATGGAAATTCTGACGCGCCTGAACCAGTGCTATCCGCTGGCAGAAACACCGATCGCCGCCGACGTGCAGAAGCTGCTCGGCCCGATCAACAAGCGGATTGTACACAGCGCCATGGACGCGCTGAACGAGGGCAACGCTCAGCGACTCGGCCACCTGATGCGCCAGGCGCAGGGCTTCTTCGACCGCTACGCGCCCGGCGCCTGCCCCGACGAGCTCGAAGCGCCCGTGCTGCATAAGGTGCTGGAGTTCGAGCCGATCCAGCAGCACATCTGGGGCGGCAAGGGCGTCGGCTCGCAGGGTGATGGCACGGCACAGTTCCTGGCGCGCAGCGAGGCCGACCAGCAAGCGGTGATCGAGATCATCGAGCGCGAGTTGGGGATGCCGTGCCTCAAGCTGACGATTGACAGCGGCACGAAGGTCCGCAAGGCGGTGATCCCCGCCGCCGGGTTTGGCACGCGCCTCTTCCCCGCTTCGAAAGCAACCAAGAAAGAGCTATTCCCGGTCGTTGATCGTGACGGCATCGCCAAGCCCGCGATCCTGCTGATCGTCGAAGAAGCGCTCAGCGCCGGGCTGGACGAGGTGATCATCATCGTGCAGGAAGGCGATCTGCCCGCCTTCGAGTCGTTCTTCAACGAGCAGATCTCGATTGAGAACTACAACAAGCTTTCGCCGCAGTTCCAGGCGTACGCGCGCCGCCTGCTGGACATCGGCAAGCAGGTGCGCTTTATTGTGCAAAACACGCAGGAAGGGCTGGGCCACGCCGTCTGGTGCGCGCGCGAGACCATCGGGTACGAGCCGTTCCTGCTGATGTTGGGCGACCATCTTTATCACTCGTACGGGGCGCGCTCCTGCTCGCAGCAACTGGTTGACGCGTTCAACCGGCACGGCAAGAGCGTCGTCGGTCTACAGCGCACGCCCGAAAGCGAGATCGCAACCGTCGGCACCGCGACCGGCGTGTGGGTCGAGCCGAATGAACTGCTGTCAATCACAGAATTCGCCGAAAAGCCCACGCGTGATTATGCGCGCAACAACCTGCAGGTCGCGGGCCTTCCAGAAGACACCTATCTGACCGTCTTCGGGCAGTACATCATCAAGCCGGAGATTTTCGACTTCCTGGGCGAGCACATCGAGAATAACGTGCGCGAGCGCGGCGAGTTCCAGCTCACGTCCGCGCTGGACCGCCTGCGGCGCGAAGATGGCTTCCTGGGACTGCTGATCGATGGCCGGCGCTTTGATATTGGCATGCCGGAGTATTACCTGGAGACTCTGCACACGTACCGGGAGTAATTTCGGACGCGGCTGGTGCGTGCGGCCATAGGGGGAGTATGGCAGACGATCAGGTGGCAACCGCCGCAGAGTTCGAATTCGTGTTTCAGCACACCTCGACCGGCATCCTGCTGATCGAGGATGGTATGCTGGCACGCCTCAACCCTGCAGCGGCAGCACTGCTATCGCTGGGCAGCGAGGCGCGCGGCAAGCCCATCAGCGCGCTCTTTGCGGAGCAGCCGAAACTGCTCGCCGCGCTGCACGAGCCTGCGCCCCGCGACGAGCCGGTAATGCTCAACAACCGGCGCGAGGTCCGCGTGATGAACGCAGCGCTCAAAGACGGCGCGCAGATTTCCCTGCTGGAGGACACTACCGCGCGCAGCACGCTCGACGCGGGCCGCGCCGCGCTGATCCGCCAGGTTGCGCACGATTTTCGCAACCCGCTCAATGCGCTTGGCGGTTTCGCAGACCTCGCCGCGACCGAGCCAAACGCCAGCCCCGAACAGATCGAATACCTCGAACGCATCCAGCGCATCGCCGACAAGCTGTACAACCTGGCAGGGACGCTCGTCGACCTGGCATGGATCGAGTCTGGGATGCCGCTGCACATGCAGCCGATCGTGCTGAGCGAGGCGATTCTGGCGGCAGCGGATGCGCTGGGGGATGATGTCATGCGGCGCGAGGCAGCGATCACGCTGGAGCTTCCGGACGATCTGCCGCCTGCGCTGGGCGATGCCGCGCACTTGCAGCAGGCGATCGCGGTCATCATCCGCAACGCGCTGTTCTACGCGCCGCTCGGCAGTGAAGTCCGAATCCGCGCCGAGCGTGACGAAAAAACGGTGCGCTGCATCGTGCAGGATCGCGGCTACGGGTTCGCGCCGGACGAGCTTCACAAGGCGTTCGACCGGCTGTGGCGCTCGCCCGATCCGCGCGTGCAGGCGATCCGTGGCGGCGGAATCGGGCTGACCATCGCGCGCGCGATCGTGGAGCGGCATGGCGGGCAGATCGCGATCGAGAGCGCGCCCGACACCGGCACGACCGTTACGCTGAGCCTGCCTATCGTCGAAAGCTGGTGAGCCGTGACCGACCCGCTGCTGGAACAGGCGCTGCGTTGCGTCGATGCCTTCTACCAGCGCATCTTCCGAAACTGGCCCGGCGCGGTCACGCAGACCATCGGCGACTGTATCGTGAGCTTCAGCGGAGACGCGCGGCTGACCGGTGCGAACCACGTCTGGCCGCAGCATCCCGACGCGCTCAGCGAGCCAGTACTGCACGGCGCCGCGCAGTTTTTCACCCGCTACCATGCCGCGTGGAGCGTTGTGCTCACCGACACGTACATGCCCGGCTGGGTCGAACGATTGGAAGCCAGCGGCTATTATGGACGATGGAGCACGCCGCTGATGGTCCTGACTGGTCCGCCGCGCGATCTGGCGCGCAACCCGGATGTGCGCATCGTGCCCGCCACCCAGCAGGGGCACATCGCCGACGTGGGCCGCGTGATGTCGGAAGCGTTCGCGTCGGGTGCGGGCGTGAACAATCGCATCGGGCGCGCCGAGCACCTCGGCGCCAGCGACATTTTGCACTATCTGGCGTATCAAGATGGCGAGCCATCCGCCTGCGCGACAGTCGCGCTGTGTGGCGAGATGGCCGGGATCTGGAACGTCGGCACGCGCTACCGCTTCCGCCGCCAGCGCCACGCCACAACGCTGATGCTGGCCGTGCTGGACGAGCTGCGCGCGCGCGGTATCGAGGCGTCGATGCTGATGGCGTCGAGCGTCGGCGAGCCGCTCTACGAGCAGCTTGGCTACCGGCAGATTGGCGTGACGACTTATTACGGCCCACCCTATCGTGCCGGGTTTGGCGGCGCCTGAGGCATTTGCCACACGCCGGGCGCGACACTATGCTAAGCAGCTAGCGGTTAGACAATCGCGAGAGGCCAGAAGCCGTTGCTCATCGCTCGTTGCTAGCCGCGAATCGCTCGCTCTACCACCGGGGCAGACCATGAGCCAACAGCACAGTTTGCCGCAGCACGCCGTTCAAAAGGTCAGCGTTTCGGTCCCTGCCGTGTGTACGCACCTCGGCCCAGGGCTGGACGTGCTGGGGCTGGCGATCAACCTGCGCAGCACAGTCGAGATGGCGCTGCGCGATGATGATCAGTTTGTAATTCAGGTGCGTGGTGAGGGCGCCGATCGCCTGCCGGAGAACCTGTACAACCCGGCGATGATGGCGGCGATTACGCTGTTTCAGAGCCTGGAGCGCGCCCCCGCCGGGCTGAGCGTGGCGTGCGCGTGCCGCATCCCGCTCGACGTGGGCTTGAGCGCGCGGACGGCGCTGACGGTGGGCGGGCTGGTGGCGGCGAACAATCTGCTCGGCAGCCCGCTGCACGTTGACGCGCTGATCGCGCTAGCGGGCCAGCTGACCGGGCAGCCCGAGGCGATCGTCGCGGCGATGCGCGGCGGTCTGAGCGTGTGCAGCGCCGCGCTGGGAGATATGCTCTGCCGCTCGCTGGAGATCGAGCCGCTGCATCTGGTGCTCGCCGTGCCAGATTTGCCACATTATGCGCAGCGCGGGCGCGACGATCTGCCGCAAGTCGTCCCGCTCGACGACGCGGTGCACAACATTGGCCGCGCGCTGCTACTGGTCGAAGCGCTACACGAAGGGGACTTCGTGCTGCTGGGCCGCGCGCTGTCCGACCGGTTGCACGAGCCGTATCGCCGCGATGAAATCCCCGGCTACGAGGCAGCAGCCGACGCCGCACACCGCGCGGGTGCGGCGGGGGTCGCGTTGTGCGGGGCGGGTCCGGCGCTGGCCGCGTTCGCTGCACGCGATCACGCCGCGATCGAGCAGGCGCTGGCAGACGCCTTCGCCGATGCAGGCGTGAGCGCCCGCACGCAAACCGTCGCAGTCGATACACAGGGTGTCGTGATCAACGTCGTCGAATAAACGCCACGCATTCCCCAGGAGCCCCATGTGACCGCTCGATCCCTCTGGATGCGCCGCGCATCAGGGCTGGTCGCCGCCCTGTTGCTGATCGAATTTCTGGACGAGTTTGTCTTCGGCGCGCGCGAGGCCGCGTGGCCGTTCATGCGCCGCGATATCGGGCTGTCGTACGCGGAGATCGGGCTGCTGCTCGGCATCCCTGGCGTGTTCAGCGGCGTGGTGGAGCCTGCGCTCGGCGTGCTGAGTGACATCTGGAACCGGCGTGCGATCATTCTGGGCGGCGGCGTGCTGTTCGCCGGGGCGTTGCTAATCGCGGCGCTCAGCCAGAGCTTCATCGCGCTGCTGATTGCGTTTGTGCTGTTGTATCCGGCGTCGGGCGCCTTCGTGAGCCTGTCACAGGCCACGCTGATGGATGCTGCGCCCGACCGGCGCGAGCACAACATGGCGCGCTGGACGCTGGCTGGATCGGTCGGGATGCTCGCCGGACCGCTCGCGCTGAGCGGATCCACTGCGCTGGGCATGGACTGGCGCGGGCTGTTCGTCGCGTTCGCCGCGCTGACGCTGATCCCGCTGGCCGGGGCATGGCGGCAGCCGCTACACGCGCCGGGCAACCACGCCGCAGATGATCCGGACAGCGCGCCTGGCTCCTTACGTGAAGGGCTGCGTGCGGCGTGGCGTGCCGTCCGCCAGCGGGACGTGCTGCGCTGGTTGGTCCTGCTCCAGTTCGGCGACCTGATGCTCGACATCTTGTACGGGTTCCTGGCGTTGTACTTCGTGGATGTGGCGGGCGTCTCTCCGGCGGTGGCAGGCATCGCGGTCGCGATCTGGGCGGGTGTCGGGCTGCTCGGCGACGCGCTACTGATCCCGCTGATCGAGCGCGTGCCGGGCGTGCGCTATCTGCGGTGGAGCGCGCTGGCGGCGGTGGTGGTGTTCCCCGCGTTTCTGCTGATCGAACCGCTCCCGCTCAAGCTCGCGCTGCTGGGCGCGTTGGGGTTGCTCAACGCGGGTTGGTACGCGATCCCGATGGCGCAGCTTTACGCCACGCTGCCGAACCAGAGCGGCGCGGCGCTGGCGGCGGCGAACGTCTCAGGGTTGGGCGCGAGCCTGCTTCCGCTGGCGATCGGTACAATCGCCCAGGCTGCCGGGCTGGATGTGGCGATCTGGCTGTTGATGGCCGGTCCGCTCGCCCTGCTCATCGGCCTGCCCCGGCACGCACCCACGCCGCAGAAGCCAACTGAAAAGTGACAATAAGCGAAGCAAGCTGGGCATGAACCGGAAACCATACCCGAACGACCTGACTGATCAGGAATGGCGCATGCCAGAACCGTATATTCCTGGCAAAACGAGGCAGTAGGTCTCGTACCGCTACTTCAACACGTGGTGCAACGTTGGTTCATTGAAGACGGTCAGCGATGGATTTCGAGAACAACTAAGCGATTATTCGTTGACGGGCTGGTAAACAACGGCTAGGGATCCGGAACCAATCACCTTGCTCTCAACAAGCTTCAACTGCGTCGAGGGCGTCCCGTCCGGGAAGAATCGCCTTCCCCTGCCCATAATGAAGGGCTCGACTATGAATCGATACTCATCAATCAGCCCTGTCCCCATCAGCAATTGAACCAGAGTCGCACTGCCGTCAATGATGATGTCTTTACCCGGCTGCTGTTTCAGTTTGGTGATTTCTTCCACCACATTCTTTGAGATAATGGTGGATTCTTTCCAGGGAGCTTCCGTGAGTGTGGTTGAAACCACATATTTGTGCATCCGATTCAGGATCGGCCCAGGACCGTCGCCAGTCGTCTGCTTGGACCAGCCCGGCCAGAGCATCTCATAAGTTTTCCGTCCCAGGAGATACGCATCACCTTTCGAGTACTCCTCGGTAATATGGCGCATTCTCTCAGGGCTATTCGTGTTCTGCCACCAGTGATCCATCGTCTCCGCGTCAAAGACGCCATCCATCGTGATCCACGCTTTTACCCATAGTTTTCTCATAATTGATCTCCATTTTCACTCATGGGGAAATGTCAGTCTGGCGTGGCCTTATTTCCGATAGAGTCTGGATTTTTGATGCGCTCTGCCAGTTCCATCACAATGAACAAGAGCCACACCCGTCCCTCAGATTTCAGGTCGCCGGGCAGGTTTTCTTGTTATATTTTGAGAATATACACCTTTTCTAGGCGTTTCAAACGACCTTTCAGAAATCCCCCGCCGAATGACGTCGCGCTGGCGTAATTTGTCACATTTATTTCAACTTAATTGACTTCTGAGAAGCGGCTTGCTAGACTTATACGCAAGGTTCGGCTCGCCGACTCATAGTGATCGTAAAAATATCAATAAGCGCCGACAGGAGACTCTGATGGCCGACGTTCAGCAAGAAACCAACGTAGAAACCCCCGTCTTGACCGTGACACCTGTCGCGTTGACCAAGATCCGCGAATTAATGGAAGAACGCGAGTTGGCCGGTGTGGCGTTGCGCGTGTTCGTGCAGGGTGGCGGCTGCTCTGGCCTGTCGTACGGCATGGCCTTCGAGCCAAACTTTTACCCGCAGGACCAGCGCGTCGAGGTCGATGG
>Ga0123328_1004017_pt1 | contig 12226 bp, 7 predicted proteins | sample BioC12SIPDNA_2_FD_89702 | JGI IMG/M metagenome (GOLD analysis project Ga0123328, IMG submission 89702) | Anaerobic biogas reactor microbial communites from Washington, USA - Biogas_R1_A C12 SIP DNA | ecosystem: Engineered > Bioreactor > Anaerobic > Unclassified | place: Washington, USA...
AAAAAGGGCGAACGGGGCGGCATGTACAGGATCTCCGTCCGCGAGGGCGGCAGAACCATCGCCGAAACACGCGTCCGGGCGGACGAATTCGTCCTGCCCAGCTTCGAGCTGAGCTGGAAGCCCGACAGCCGTTTCTACCTGCCGGGAGATTTCATCACCGTCGAGGGCGGCATCCGCAGCTACTCGGGCCACAACCTGGGCACGGCCACGGCGACATACAGCGTCGAGGACCGAGGCGAAACCCTCGATGAGGGAAAGCTTGAACTCGCCGGGAACGGCGATTTTAAAATCCGCTTCCAGGCCCCCGACGACGAATCCCGCTGGTATCATAATCTCGTCGTCACCGTCCGTGTGACGGATGCCACGGGAGAGACGCTGGAGTTCCGCAAAACGGTCGACTTCTCCCAGAGCCTCCCGCTCAACATCCGCGTCATGAATCGCGTTCAGGGGCATTTCAACCGCGTGAGCGGCAGCAGCGGCGGATCCATCGTCGGCGACAGCGCCGCCCAGGTCCGCTTCCAGCTCGGCGGAGGCGGCAGCCCGAAAACGCACCCGAGGCTCAGCATCGAATATGCGGTTTCCCGCGAAGGCAAGACCCTTCTCTCCGGCAACGCCAAGAACGGGGAAAACGTCAGTCTCGACCTGTCCCGCCACCCTTCCGGACTCTATACCGTCGAGGTCAGGGCCACGGCGGTGAGCGATACCGGCAAGGAGTATGTCGACATAATGGAGCATGATATCGTCAAGGTTGAAGACGCGGACAGCGCCCTCGACCTGGACGTGCACTGCTTCTTCAAGGAACTGGCAGACGACGGCACGGGCATTTCCCTGCAGGTCGGCGCCACCACGGGCCCCGCGTGGATCGTCACGGAGCTGTACGGCGACGGCAACCGCCTCCTGGAAAAGCGCATCGTCAAGCTGGCCGGGGTCCGCGCCCGTCCGAATTCCCTGCAGGTCATCCGTTTCGACCGCAAGGCCGATTATCCCGAAACGCTGACGCTCAAGGTTCTCTGGTTCCGCGACGGACGGGCCTTCGACTATTCCGTTTCCTCTTACAAACCCAAGCTCCGTTTTGAACTGCCGCTGGGCTTCACCCGCTTCCTGGACACCACGGCGCCGCACCATGACTATCGTTTTACCATCCGGACGGCGGAAGGCGTGGAACTCGCCGCCACCATCTTCGACAAGAGTACGGAGACCATCGGGCGCAATGTGTGGAACAGCGTCTTTCCCGCTACCCGTTCCCTGCCCGAGGTCTATTACAGGAACACGCTCGGCATCGACTCGGCTTATGCTTTCGATGCGGAAGCGCTGAACCGCCGTCAAAGCAATCGCATCCTGTCCAAATCCGCCGCAATGGGCTCGGCCGTCCTCATGGATGAGGCCGCCCCGATGGCGGAAATGGCCCGGGAGGCAATGGTGGCCGATGACGCCATGCCCGAGGAGTCCCTTGAATCGGAGGAGGGCGGCGCCGAAGAAATCTCCGTCCGAGAGAATTTCGCCAATACGATTGCCTGGGAGCCGTTCCTGCGCTCCGACAAGGATGGCACGGTGACCTTCAACTTCACCACGGCGGACAAACTCTCCACTTATTATGTCCAGCTCTTCGCACACGACAAGGCTTTCCACAACGCCACCCTGCGCCGGGAGATGGTCGTAACCCTGCCGGTCAAGGTCGCCGTCGTGCAGCCGCAGTTCCTTTATGAAGGCGACCGCTACGTCGCCCGTGTGACCGTGTCCAACAGCAAGGAAACGCCCGTCCCCGGCCGCATCTCCGTAAAATTCCTGAACGGGAAGGACTACAAGACCGCTCCCGTTCTCGCCGACAAGGGCGGCCGCCTTACCGTTCCGGGCGGCGGCACCGTGGATTACAGCTGCGAGACCGTCGCACCCGGGGTCCGAGACCTCGGCCTGCTCGTGAGCTTCACCGCCGACAACGCCGACTACGGCTCCGACGCCGTGTTCGTGGTGATGCCGGTCAGCCCGGCCGTGCAGACGATTACGGAAGCCCACTCCGCCCTGCTGCGCGCCGGGATGGACCGCGAGTCGGTCCTCGCCGACCTCCGCAGCCAGTTTGTCAATGTCTCCGGCTCCGAAGCCGCCCTGCGCGAGATTTCCATTCTCGGAATGATCCAGGAGGCCATTCCGGAAAAGGTCCTCCCGCGGAGCGAGAACCTGCTCGACCAGAGCGAGGCGCTCTACGCCAATTTCCTGATTGACAAGCTGCCCGGCTCGAAGGGTTCCGGCGCCACGCCGGAGCAGCGCGCCGATATGGTAAATAAGATCCTCGGCTGCCACAACAGCGACGGCGGCTTCGGATGGTTTGCCGGAATGACCACCTCGCCCATCCTCACCATCACCCTGCTCGAACGCCTCGCCGACATGGGAGAAGACTGCCCTGCGGAGCTTGCGGCTCAGATTCCCGCCGCCGTCCTGTATCTCGACAACGAGTACTTCGGCGGGCGGAGACGGCCCTTCTGGTGCGGTGGCATCAGTCTGGAGCAGTACCTGCACGTACGGGCGCGGTATCCGCAGGTCGCTTTCTCGCCCGAAGGCGTGAGCGCCAAGGTGATGCGCCTGTTCAAGAAGGAGGTCCGGAGCTACCTTGTCCCGGGGACCAGGCGCGGACTCAACGGACAGGTCTTCGCAAAGGCCCGCCGCATGAAGACGCTGCGGGCGCTGCTCGGGGACGGCGGGGTTTCCCTCGCCCAGTCCTGGGGCATTTCCCTGCTCACTTCCTCCCGCCTGCGCAAATCCCTGGACAAGGATATAGCCTCCCTGCTCCAGTATGCCGAACCGCACCGCAGCGGCGGCACATACTACCCCAACGCCGTGATGCCCTGGCGGGGGCTGCTGGAGAGCGAACTCTACGCACACGCGCTGATCTGCGACCTGCTGACCGACTGCGGACACAATGAGGTTGCGGAAGGCATCCGCCTGTGGATCATGGTTCAGAAAGAGACGCAACACTGGGAAGACGATCCGGCCTATATCCCGGCCATCGGCAGCGTGCTGCGCGGTACGGAAGAGACCCTGCAGACCAGAGTCCTCGCCCTGACCGCCTCCACCACCCTCCCTTTCCCGCAGATCAAGGCTTCCGGCAACGGCTTCACGCTCTCGCGCAGTTTCACCCGCGACGGCCAGCCGCTTGCAGACGGCGACTTGCTGCACGTCGGCGACAAGGTTGTGGCCACCTATAGCATCTGGAACGAGGAGAACCGCAGTTTCGTGCGGCTCACGGCTCCGCGTCCCGCGGCCTTCCGCCCGGTCGAGCAGCTCTCCGGCCCCTACGGCTGGCGGCTCCGCCCGATCTCCATCACGGGCTGGATGAGTTTCAGCCCGCAGGGCTACCGGAGCGTGCTCGCCGACCGTACGGAGTACTGGTTCGACAGCTATCCCGAGGAGAATACCACGGTAACCGAAGAGTATTTCGTCACCCAGGAAGGCAGCTTCCAGTGCCCCGTTCCGGTGATCGAATCCCTCTACGCCCCGCACTACCGCGCGAACGACGGCGGGCATCCGGCCGTGTCCGTCAAGCCTTGAGATCTGTCGGCGGCGCGGAGTCTCCGGCCCGGGGCTTCCACCCGGGCTAGTAGAGGATGTCGCTGAGGAAGAGCGCGTGACCCGGCACGGATTCGCCGGCGAGAGAACGGGAAGAACCTTCGGCAGGCTCAGGACGACCCTCCGCGGGGAGGATCAGGGAGCGGAACGCTTCGGCCGTGCGCTTGCCGCGGCCGACCTCGAGCAGGGTCCCCACGACGGCGCGGACCATGTTGCGCAGGAACCGGTCGGCGGCGATGCGGAAATACCAGTAATCATCGCCTCCTTCCCGGCCCGTCAGGGCCAGGTGCACGGGCGTGTAGCGATGCCAGCCGGCCTCGAAGACCGTGCACAGGGAGGTCTTCGTGTCAGTACCCGTCTTCTCGAAACAGCGGAAGTCGTGCTCCCCCAGGAGCGCCTGCGCCGCTTCGTTCATCCGCTTGAAATCCACGTCCGGGAAAGTGTAGAGGTAGGAATGGCCGGCGACAAAGGGATCTTTCACCCGGTGCAGGAAGTAAGTGTATTCGCGCCGCGTGGCGTCGAACCGGGCATGGAAATCATCCGCAACCGGCACAATGTCATGGACGACCACGGAGCCGGGCAGAATGGCATTCAATTTGTAGCATAATTGATACGTATCAAGCCCCTCGGCTGCGTCGAAATGAGCGATGTAGCCGATTGCATTGACACCCGTGTCGGTACGCCCGGCACCCGTCACGGCAACGGCGGCATGGAGCAGGGTGGAAAGCGCCTCCTGGAGCGTCTGCTGGACACTCGGAGCATCCGGTTGGACCTGCCACCCGCAGAAATCCGCACCGCTGTAGGAGAGCTTGATGGAATAACGCATAGCCGACTGCAAAATTAGTCAATTATATGGAAAGTGTAAACATCAAGGAGCTCAACGACCGCATCCAGAAAGAGAGCGCGTTCGTGGATCTCCTCTCCCTGGAGACGGGCAAGGTGATCGTCGGGCAGAAGCACCTCGTGGAAAACCTGATGATTGCGATGCTGGCCGACGGGCACATCCTGCTCGAAGGCGTCCCCGGTTTGGCCAAGACATTGGCCATCAGCACGTTGTCACAAGCGGTGAACGCCAAATTCAGCCGTATCCAGTTCACCCCGGACCTGCTTCCGGCGGACGTGACCGGCACGCTGATCTATTCCCAGAAGAAAGAGTCGTTCGAGGTGCACAAGGGCCCGGTCTTCGCCAACTTCGTGCTGGCGGATGAAATCAACCGTGCCCCCGCCAAGGTCCAGTCCGCCCTGCTCGAGGCGATGCAGGAGCGGCAGGTGACCCTGGGCGACCAGACCTACCCGCTGCCGCGTCCCTTCCTGGTGATGGCCACGCAGAACCCGATCGAGCAGGAAGGCACCTATCCCCTCCCGGAGGCCCAGGTGGACCGTTTCATGCTCAAGGTGGTCGTGAGCTACCCCAAGAAGGACGAGGAGAAGCTCATCATCCGCATGAACAACAGCGGCGAATTCCCCAAGGCCTCTCCCGTCGTGAATCCCGAGGATATCGTCCGGGCCCGGGAGGTCGTCCGCGAAGTGTACATGGACGAAAAGATCGAGCGCTACATCGTGGACATCGTCTATGCCACCCGCACCCCGGAGGACTATGGACTGAAGAACCTCAGGGACCTGATCTCGTTCGGCGGTTCGCCGCGTGCGAGCATCAGCCTGTCGCTGGCGGCCAAGGCCTATGCCTTCATCAAGCGCCGCGGCTACGTCATTCCCGAGGATGTGCGCGCCGTGTGCCCGGAGGTATTGCGCCACCGCATCGGCCTGACCTACGAAGCCGAGGCCGAAAACGTCACCACCGAAGAGATTATCGAGCAGGTCATCAATGCCGTCATCGTCCCGTAATACGAGCGCGACCGAGCTTCTGAAGAAAGTCAGGAAGATCGAGATCCGGACCAAGGCGCTCTCCCACCAGATCTTCGCCGGCGAGTACCATTCGGCCTTCAAGGGCCGGGGCATGGCGTTCAGCGAGGTGCGGGAGTACCAGTGGGGGGACGACGTGCGCTCGATGGACTGGAACGTCACGGCGCGCCTGCGCGCCCCGTACGTGAAAGTCTATGAGGAAGAGCGGGAACTGACCGTGGTGCTGCTCGTGGACGTGAGCCGTTCGGGCCTGTTCGGCACGGCCGGGCAGACGAAACGCGAACGCCTGGCCGAGATTGCGGCGGTGCTCTCTTTCAGCGCCATCCTCAACAACGACAAGGTGGGCGCGCTGTTCTTCTCCGACCGGGTCGAGAAATTCATCCCGCCGGGCAAGGGCCGTTCGCACCTGCTGCACATCATCCGCGAGATGCTCCAGCTCCAGCCCGCCTCCGACGGGACGGACATCGGCGCCGCGCTGAAGTTCCTCACCAATGCGATCAAGAAGAAGTGTACGGCCTTCCTGCTCAGTGACATGATCGACGTGGACGCGGAGGGCAATCCCCGCTACGAGGAGGCGCTCAAGGTGGCGGTGAACCGCCACGACCTGAGCGTCATCCAGGTCCACGACCCCCGGGAGCGTTCGCTGCCGCCCGTGGGTCTGGTGCACATCAAAGACAGCGAAACGGGCGGCGGCGCCTGGATCGACACGGACAGCCGCAAGGTCCGCGCGGCGTACGAAAGGTGGTTCTCCACCCTGTCGGCCCGGCAGACCGGCCTGCTGAACAAATACCAGATCGACCACGTGGACATTGCCACGGACGAAGACTATGTCAAGGGCCTGATGGCCCTGTTCAACCGAAGATGAAAGTGCTGACGTTCATATTGGCTGCCTTGCTGGACATCGTCCCGGCCGGACAGGCTTTCCTCAAGCCGCTCCAGCCCAGGGATTCCATCCTCATCGCAGACCAGCTTGAATATGGTTTCCAGCTGGACAGCCTGGCGGCGGGGACCGCCCTGGCGCTGCCGGAATTCGCGCAGGCATCCAACGACACCCTCACGCTGGTGCGGGGATGGCAGCTCGACACGACGGCACGCCTGCATGTCCGCCAGCCCGGCCGCAAGGGCCGCGCGGAACTGTACAGCGTCCGGGGCAGCATCGTGATCGCCCCGTTCGAGGAAGGGACCTATCACCTGCCCGCCATCCCCGTGCTCCGGGGAGAGGACACCCTGTTGTTCGAGGGTCTGCAGATGGAGGTGAAGACCATGCCCGTGGACACCGCCACCTTCCAGATCCACGACATCAAGGAGCAGATGCGCTATCCGCTGACCGTCAAGGAATTGCTCCCGTGGGTCGGCGGGGTTCTGCTCTTTGCCGCGCTGCTTTTCCTGGGAATCCGGGCGCTCCGGCGCCGGCGCGGGGAGTCCGGCGGTGCGGCAAACCGCGACCCGGCCTACATCGTAGCGCTGCGCGAACTGGACAAATGGCGCGGCGACGCCTTCTGGGCGCCGGAGAAACAGAAAGCGTTCTATTCGGGCATCACCGATGCCCTGAAAACCTATATGGAAGACCGTTTCGGCGTGGATGCGCCGGAGATGACCACGGCCGAACTTTTCACCGCCCTGGCGGAGGCGAAAGACCTGGACGCGGACCTGCGCGAAGAGATGCGGGAGGTCTTCGAATGTGCCGACTATGTGAAGTTTGCGAAACACGTCGCCTCGCAGGAGGAGAACGCCCGCGCACTGCCGACGGCCGTCCGTTTCGTGACTTCCACCTACCAGACCGTGCTTGAGGAGGAGCAGAAGACGGACGATGAACTTTGAGAATCCCGCATTGCTGTGGCTGCTGGTCATCCCGCTGCTCCTGGCCGGGCTCTATGTCTGGCGGGAACTCGCGGAGCGCCGTCCCCACCTGCGCGTGTCCACGGCGGCGCCGTGGCTGCAGGGCGGCCGCTCGCCGCTGGGGGTGCTGCGCCATCTGCCGATGGTGCTGCGCACGGCTGCGCTGTGCCTGATCGTGCTCGCGCTCGCCCGGCCCCGCTCGTCCAGCGAGATCGAGAAGATCGACGCCGAGGGCATCGACATCGTCCTTGCGATGGACGTGTCCACGAGTATGCTGGCCCGGGACTTCACGCCGGACCGCATCAGCGCTGCCAAGGATATCGCCATCGAGTTCATCTCCCAACGCCCTTCCGACAGGATGGGCATCGTGGTGTTTGCGGGCGAGAGCTACACCCAGTGTCCGCTCACGACCGACCGCGCCACGCTGATCAACCTGATGAAGGAGGTGCAGACTGACCTCATCGAGGACGGCACCGCCATCGGCAACGGCCTGGCCACCGCCGTGGCCCGGATGATGGATTCCGACGCGCCCAGCCGGGTGGTGATCCTGCTCACGGACGGTGTCAACAACAGCGGCGAGGTGGCCCCCCAGACTGCGGCCGAGATTGCCAGGACCTACGGGGTGCGCGTCTATACCATCGGCGTCGGCGCCAACGGCCTGGCCCCCTATCCGGTCATGACCCCCTGGGGCATGGAAATGCAGCAGGTGCAGGTCGAGATCGACGAGGGCTTGCTCAAGGACATCGCCGACGCCACGGGCGGCCGCTATTTCCGTGCGACGGACAACACCAAGCTTGCGGAAATCTATTCGGAAATCAACAAGATGGAGAAGGCCCGCACGAGCGTGGACAGCTTCCCCGTCTATAAGGAACTGTTCGGGCGCTTCGGCCTGGCGGCCCTCGTCTGCCTGCTGCTCGAACTGCTTGTGGGACTTTTGCTGAGGAGGATGCCGTAATGCTGTACTTTGCACGTGCTTTCTATCTGTGGCTGCTGCTGCTCATTCCGGTGATCCTCATCGGCTACGCCCTGATTCGCCGGGGCCGCCGCGCGCGGATGCGCCGTTTCGGCGACGAGTCGCTGGTGTCCGCCCTGATGCCGTCCTGGTCTTCGGCCAAGGGCTGGTGGCGCATCGTACTGTTCTGCCTGGGATTCTTCTGCTTCATCGTCGGCCTGGCACGGCCGCTGCTCGGAGCGAAACTGGTGGAGCGCGAGACCAAGGGCGCCGAGATCATGATCTGCCTGGACGTGTCCAATTCGATGCTGGCCCAGGATTATTCGCCGGACCGCCTGTCCCGGGCGAAACTGGCCATTTCCCGCATCGTGGACCGCCTGCAGGGCGACCGGATCGGTTTGATCATTTTTGCGGGAAGTTCCTTCGTGCAGCTCCCGATCACCACGGACTACATCTCGGCCAAGATGTTCCTGAATTCCATCGACACCCAGTCGATACCCATTCAGGGCACGGCGATCGGAGATGCGGTCGTGACCGCCGCCAAGGGCTTCAGCGCCCAGAGCGAAAAAAGCCGTGCCATCATCGTGATCACCGACGGCGAAAACCATGAAGACGATGCCGTGGAGGCCGCGAAACAGGTGGCCTCGACCGGGATCCGTATCTTTACCGTCGGCGTAGGTTCCCTCCAGGGCCAGCCGATCCCCATGGACGGCGAACTGATGAAGGACAAAGACGGCAACATCGTCGTGACCCGCCTGGACGAGGAGACGCTGAAGCGCATCGCGTCCGTGGGTAACGGAGCCTATGTCCATGCGGGCAACGAGGAATTCGGACTCAACCCCATCCTCGACGAGATCCGCAAGCTCGAGGACGAGCGTTTCAACTCGACCGTCTTCGAGGAATATGACGAACAGTATATGTATTTCTTTGCCGCGGCGCTCTTCTTCTTCGTGCTGGAGATGCTCCCCGGCGAGCGCCGTTCGCGCAGGAGATTGTTCGAAGCATGAAAAAGATATTGACATTCTTGCTGTTGTGCTGCACCCTGCCCGCCCTTGCCCAGGTGGACAAGGGGGAGGTCCGTGCCGGCAACCGGAAGTTCCGCAAGGACCGTTTCAAGGAGGCGGAGATCGACTACCGCAAAGCGGTGCTCAAGGATTCGCTTTCCCTGACGGCGGAATACAACCTGGCCTCCGCGCTCTACCGCCAGCAGGACTATGCCGGCGCCGCAAAAGCGCTCGCGGCGGTGAAAGAACAGGAAGCGCTGCCCGCGCAATACCACTACAACGCAGGCGACGCCGCCCTGCAGCAGCAGGATTACCAGGCGGCGGTGGACGCCTTCCGGCAGGCATTGCTGCTCGATCCGGCGGACCTTGACGCCAAGGAGAATTACATCTACGCCAAGAAAATGCTGGAGAACCGCCAGAATGGAGGAGGAGGCGGTGGCGGCGACAATCAGCAGAACCAGGATCAGAACCAAGACCAGAACCAGAACCAGGATCAGCAGGACCAGAATCAGGACCAGCAGGACCAGGATCAGAATCAGGACCAGCAGGATCAGAATCAGGACCAGCAGCCGCAGATCTCCCCCCAGCAGGCCCAGCAGATGCTGCGCGCCATCCAGGCCAAGGAGCGGGAGACGCAAGACAAGGTGAACCGGGAAAAAGCCGCGCTGCTCAAATCCCAGCAGAAAGAAAAGAATTGGTAATGAAAAGATTGACGACCATCCTCATAGCGGCGTTGCTATCCATTGCCGCCCTCGGCCAGAACTCGATCAAGGTTCAGGCCCCCAACCTGGTAGGCGTGAACGAACAGTTCAACATCACGTTTATCATCAGCGGGGAGCATGCGCCGTCGGATTTCAGCTGGGAGCCCGGCAATGATTTCCAGCTGGTGTGGGGACCGCAAAGGGGTTCTTCGACCTCGATCAGCATCGTGAACGGCAAGCGGACCACCTCTTCGCAGACCACTTATACCTACGTGTTGCTGCCAAAGGGGACCGGACGCTTCCAGATCGAGGCGGCGGAAGCCACGGTCAAGGGCGACCGTCTCAGCTCGTCGCGGCCCACCATCGAGGTGGTCAGCGACGGAGCGGCCGCCAGTTCGCAGGGACAGGGCGGCCGCCAGCAGTCCCAGGGACAGGGAAACCAGGGCGGCGGGAGCACCGCCGGTTCGGCCCAGGTGTCCGGCGAGGACATGTTCCTGCGCCTGTCGCTGAGCAAGCGCAGCGCCATGGTGGGTGAGACGATCACCGCCACGCTCAAGCTCTACCAGCGAGTCAACATCGCCGGCTTCGAGGACGCCAGGTTCCCGACTTTCAACGGCTTCTGGAGCCAGGAGATCCAGGCGCCGACCAACATCGAATTCCACCGGGAGAGCGTGGGCGAGAAGATCTACAACGCCGCGGTGCTGCGAAGCTGGAATCTGGTGCCGCAGAAAGCCGGCGACATCACCGTCGACGCCGCGGAACTGGTCTGCCTCGTGAATGTCCGCACCCCGCGGGCCTCGACCGGCAGCATCTTCGACAGCTTCTTCCAGGACGACTACCAGACCATCCGCAAACGCGTGTCCACGGCCCCGGTTACCATCCATGTCAGCGGTCTTCCGGCCGGAGCGCCGGCTTCATTCGGCGGCGGCGTGGGTTCGTTCAAGATGAGCGCTGCGCTCACGCGGGATTCGCTCAAGACACACGACGCCGCATCGCTCCGCATCACGGTGACCGGCTCGGGCAACACCTCGTTGCTGGAGGCGCCGAAGATCTCCTTCCCCCCGGATTTCGAGGTCTATGACGTCAAGGTCTCCGACACGGGCGGCGGTAAAACCTTCGAATACCCCTTCATCCCGCGCAGCCACGGAGATTTCACGATCGGTCCCGTGGAATACAGCTATTTCGACATCGCTTCGCGCAAATACGTGACCCTGCGCAGCCAGGCGCTTCCGATCCGCGTGGAACGGGGAACGGATCTCTCCGGCTCCGGCGGCGGCCAGATCGTCCAGGGCGTGAACCGTCGCGACGTGCGCGACGTGGGGAGCGACATCCGCTTCATCTCCACCAAACCGGCGGCCCTGTCCGCCATCGGCCACTTCTTCGTCGGATCGCCCGCCTTCTGGATCCTCTCCGCACTCCTGCTGCTGCTCGCCGCGGCCGCCTGGTTCTCCCTACGCACCCTGGCCGCCCGCCGGGCTGACGTGGTCGGCAGCAAAAACCGCGCGGCCACCAAGATGGCCCGGAAGCGGCTCTCCCAGGCCGGATCCTTCCTCAAGGGCAACCTCTACACGGCCTTCTACGAAGAGCTGCACCGCGCCCTGCTGGGCTTCATTTCCGACAAGTTCAACCTGGACGCCGCTGACATGAGCAAGGAGAACATCTCCGACCGGCTGGTCGAAAACGGCACACCGGAGGGCCTGGCGGCCGAATTTATCGGCCTGCTGGATGCCTGCGAGTTCGCCCGCTACGCTCCGGATTCCGGGCACGAGGCCATGAATTCCCATTACGAGACCGCGGTCTCCGTGATCTCCGCCATCGATGACAGCATGAAGAGAAATCCCCGGAAGGGCAACGGCGCGGCGGCGGCGCTGCTCGCCCTGTTCCTGTTGCTGCCCACCCAGCGGGGCGCCGCGCAGCAGACCGCCTACACGGACTCGCTCTGGACCCAAGGCACGGCCGCCTATTCCGACGGAGACTGGGCCACGGCCGCCAAGGCCTGGTCCGACATCCGCGCCCTCGGGCTGGAGTCGCCCGATCTGTACTACAACCTGGGCAACGCCTGTTTCAAGCAGGACGATCTCGCCCACGCGATCCTGAATTACGAGCGTGCGCTCAAACTGGATCCGTCGTATTCCGATGCCCGTTTCAACCTCGAATTCGCCCAGGGGCTTGTCCAGGACAAGATCGAGGCGGTGCCGGAGTTTTTCCTGTCCATCTGGGCGCGCAAACTCTGCTGGCTGCTGCCGTCCAACACCTGGGCGGTACTGTTCCTGATCCTGCTGGCCGGCACGCTCGGCTGCGTGTTG
>Ga0123328_1004020_pt1 | contig 12217 bp, 9 predicted proteins | sample BioC12SIPDNA_2_FD_89702 | JGI IMG/M metagenome (GOLD analysis project Ga0123328, IMG submission 89702) | Anaerobic biogas reactor microbial communites from Washington, USA - Biogas_R1_A C12 SIP DNA | ecosystem: Engineered > Bioreactor > Anaerobic > Unclassified | place: Washington, USA...
GGATGACCGGAACGAGAGTCATCACTCACGGCCCGCAACCCGCGAGGCCAGCGCACTGGCATGCCATCACTCCGATTCCACTCGCACCAAACCTGCCACTACCTCTGTCACTAGCCGATTACAGGCTTTCGTGTCCCGGCTGCAGAAGAATGACAGGACCTGTCATGTCTACCCCGGAGCCAAGCCTTTCGAGCAAGAGTGGGAGGTCGAGCGCGTTCGCATGACCCGCTGGCTCGGGAAACTGCCGAAGCCAGTCGCGATCTTTGCCGCGAACGACATGCGCGCACGGCAGGTGCTGGATGCCTGTTTGAGAGCCGACATCCGCGTCCCGTACGAGGCGGCCGTGCTGGGTGTGGACAACGACCCGCTGATCTGCGAGACCTGCATCCCTTCGCTGTCGAGTATCCGGCTGGATGTCGAGGCGGCCGGATACGTGGCGGCGGAACTGCTGGATAAACGCATGTTCGGAGGCCGGGACACCCGAAGAGAAACAAGGATCTACCCGCCCCTGGAGGTCGTTTCGCGCCTGTCAACGCAAACAATCCACGTGAACGACAAGGTCGTCATCGATGCGCTGGAGTTCATCCGCATCAACGCCGGCCTCAACATCCGCGTCTCGGATATCGCCGATCACATCAAGGTCTCGCCGCGCTGGCTGGAGAAGCGTTTCGTGGGAGCGTTGGGGCGCTCGGTCATAGAAGAGATCAAGCGGGTCAGGATGGACACCATTCTGCGGTTGATCACCGACACGCAGCAGCCGTTCGACCAGATCGCCAGAAAATGCGGGTTTTCCAGCGTCAACCACCTCCGCAAGATATTCCGCGAAGAGCACGGCCAGTCCATGTCAGACTACCGTCGATGTAGACCGTGTAGCCGTCCGGCTCCCAGAGCATGCTGATCGCATGGACGTCGTCCGTGCCGACCGTGACCGTCGCCTCCTTATCCTCCGTCGCCGTCAGCTTCGGGCCCTTCCGCCGTGGCGTCTGGAAGCCAAGATAGCCTTGGCGGCAGCCATTGGAGTGAACCTAAAAGGAACAGTTGAACTTACAAAGCACTCTTTGGTTTCAAGTTTCACGCTTCGGCATTGACGTTCGTTCGGCGTTTCAAGCTGGCTTGCCGTACACGTTCACAGCGGAGCGGTTCACACACATGTACACGAAACATGAACGAGGCGCCAATCCAGATAGCGCCCCCGATTCCGATCCCGGCCCGCAAGTCTGGCGCACGGATTTGGAGCCACGGTGACGCTCACAGGAAGACCTCTTGCTTGAGCAACTCAGACCGGAGATCGGAATAGGCGAGCAAACGTGGCGACGTCCCCTTGCGCACGGACAGGGCAGCCGCGACACCTGCCGCCTGCCCAGTGACGAAACACGGACAGATGAGACGGAACGTGTCAATCGTATCGCCCGCGCCCAGACAACGACCCGCGCACAGGAGATTCTCGACCTTCTTGGGAACGATCGCCCGATAAGGAACCGCCCAGGCGGCATGGGCACCGTCATGTCCGAACCAGCCGATCGTCTCGTCGCCGAGCTTGCCATCAGCGATCGCCTTTCGGTCAACGATGAGATCGGTGTCGACGAGGCGTGTGGCCCGCGGGCCGATCTGGGACGTTGTTGCCGCGATGTAGACTTCCTCCCAGCCCGGTGTCTTGCGCATCTCGCGCACCTCCTCCCACCAGAACTGCCGGAACTCCATTTCCGCCCGGCTCAACTCGCGAATGTCCAAGCCGTTTCCGGGACGATCTAAGGGCGGAACACGGACATTTCCCCACCACATCGACTTGTTCGCGGTGTTCGACCGTGTCGGCCACTTTCTCGGTCGCTCCTCCGGCGTCTTCGAGCCCTCCTTCACGCGGTCCATATTCGCCAACAGCACGTCATGGCCGATACTGTGGGTGATCTGCCGGTAGTCGCCGCCGGCCCGGAACAGCATGTCGGCGTCACCGCTGCAATCAACGATCTGCTTCGCGAGAATGGCCTGTCGTCCCTGCTTCGACTCGAAGACGACGCCCATCACCGTGTTCCCGTCCTGAATGACGTCGACGCCCCAGGAATGGAAGAACATCTCGACGCCGCTTTCGCGAATCATCGTGTCCATCAGGTACTTGGCCCCTTCGGGATCGACCGTCGGCTGCAGATTCTTCTTGTTGCCGGTTTTCGCCGGTTCAAACGTTGACACGTCCGCCCCCATCGCATACGCACGGTGCATGAACTCGCCGCAGACACCGCGCGTGACGAGCGTCCAGTCGCCCCCCGCCTCTTTCCGGCAGTCGGAGAGCATGATCAGGACCATGCCGTTCGTGAAGAGGCCTCCGAGTGATCCGTAACGTTCAACAAGCGCGACCTTCGCCCCCGCTCTCCGTGCCGCAATCGCCGCCGCAAAGCCGGCCGATCCACCGCCTACAACAACAACATCCGTCTCATGAAAGACGGGAATCCGGTGGGCCGGTTCGAAAACTTCGCCATTTTCAATCCGACAACTCGGGCCGTCCGTCAGCGTGGGTTCGAGCGGGAAAATATTGCGCCCGAAGCTGGGATTTTTCGGATCGCCGACCGACCCGGCAGGCAGTCTGGACTTCGAGGCGACAGGTTCATCGCCCACCGCCTTTCCAGCCGCAAGTCCGGTAACTCCGATGCCCATGCTTCTCAGAAAATCACGTTTCGTAATCACAATCGCCTCCTTTGTTCTGGTGCCAGAGGGGGGACTCGAACCCCCACGACGGTTTCACCCGCCTGCGGATTTTAAGTCCGCTGTGTCTGCCATTTCACCACTCTGGCGTTGATCGTGGCACGCCTTCGGTCGGGTAGGCGTCGAATATGTGGAGCGCAATTTAACACGGATGACGCGGACGCTCAATACGGAATCGGTGGGTGCGGCGATTCAACTCCGTTGAAGCCGCCCCCTAAGGAAGAATTAGGATTTAGGAATTAGGAGTTGGAGGGGGAGCCACCCAATAGCACAGGGTGACAGAAAGTCGCCGGGGTGTGACTTTCTGGCCGTTTAGGTGGCCGTCTGCTTGCGGTGGGTTTCAAATTGAAAACATTCAACGCTAAACGCTCAACGTTCAACTTTCAACTGGCTTTCGCAGAACGGGCGGGGAAGCCCACGCTGCCGACTGCACTTCGCATCAAACACGCGCTCGACTCGCATGCCCCCTGGTCGCTAAACGATTACGGATACTCCCTTTTTAGGCATGGAAAATGCGCATGCTCTGTTCTATACTAGGAACCTCGTTTTATGGAAATGGACTTTTTTGGTGAAAGGTGAGCCTTCATGGCGGGTCAGCCTGATGCATTTGCAGCCCTTGTCCTGAAAAAAACAGGGCTATTTACCGACCTTCAGATCGAGCATGTGTTGGCGGCAGACCGTTCGGATGGCACTGGCATCACGGGCGCGGTGGTGCGCCTGGGCTTGGCCCGCGAGGATGAGTTCCTGCGTAAGATCGGCGAGGTTCTGGGGTTCGCCTACACCGAACTGGCTCAGACAAGGCCGACGGACGAGTCGCTCACCAAGCTGCCGGCGCGCGCGGTCTATCAGTACAACGTGTTGCCGATGGTGGTCGAGAACGGCGTGTTGACGGTGGTGACCTGCGACCCGTTCAATACTGGCATGACGGACGGTCTGCGGCTGGCGGCGGGCTGTCCGGTGCGGGTGACGCTCAGCCCGCGCGAAGAGATCAACAAGGCGGTCCAGAAGTATTACGGCGTGGGCGCCGACGCGATCGAGAAGATGATCGAGGACGGCCGCTACGCGGTGGACACCGATCTGGCCTCGATCTCCAAGATCGATGTGAACGAGATCGGGGCTGAAGCCTCGATCGTGAAGTTCGTGAACCAGATCATCGCGGAGGCGGACCGCCAGGGCGCGACCGATATTCATGTCGAGCCGATGGAGGACGAACTGCGCATCCGCTACCGGATCGACGGCATGCTGCACAAGGTGGACGTGCCGCCGCAGCTCAACCGGCTGAAGGCGGCGATCATTTCGCGCATCAAGGTCATGGCGAACCTGGACATCGCGGAGAAGCGGCTGCCGATGGACGGCCGCATCGGCGTGCGGCTCAACAACGATGACATCGACATCCGCGTGTCCACGATGCCGACGGCTTACGGCGAATCGATCTCGTTGCGTCTGCTGCAAAAGGCCGGCAACTTTGTCAAGCTGTGCGATCTCGGTTTCAATGACTTCGATTACGGCCATGTGGTCAAGCTGATCAACCGCCCCAACGGGATCTTTCTGGTGACCGGCCCCACCGGGTCCGGCAAATCGACCTCGCTCTACGCCTTTCTGCACGAGATCAACAAGATGCAGGTGCGCATCCTGACGGCCGAGGACCCGATCGAGTACGAGATGCCGGGCATCAACCAGGTGCTGGTGCGCCAGGACATCGGGCTGACTTTCGCGCGTGCGCTGCGCGCCTTTCTGCGTCAGGACCCGGACATCATCATGGTCGGTGAAATCCGCGATGGCGAGACCGCGGAGATCGCGATCAACGCGTCGCTCACGGGCCATCTGGTGTTCAGCACGCTGCACACCAACGATGCGGCGGGTGCCTTCGCGCGTCTGATCGATATGGGCGCGGAGCCGTTTCTGGTGGCTTCGGCGGTGGCCGGCGTGATGGCGCAGCGCCTGGTGCGGCGGCTCTGCCCGAAGTGCCGTCGCGAGATTCCGCTGGACATGAAGTGGTATGATCTGGAGTACCCGCCGGCGAAATCGACCGTCTGGGTGCCTGAAGGGTGCGAGGTATGCACCAAGACCGGATACCGCGGCCGCGGCGGACTCTTCGAACTGCTGGTGGTCACGGAGGATATCGAGTCCACGATCATCGCGCGCAAGTCCTCGACCGAAATCCGCGAGATTGCGCTCAAGCACGGCATGAAGACGCTGCGCGAGGATGGCTGGACCAAGGCCTTCAAAGGCATGACGTCGGTGGAGGAGGTTATGCGCGTGACGGAAGACGCGGGATGATGGAAAAGTTAGGAGTTAGGAGTGAGGATTTAGGAATTAGAAATGCGGCATTACGAGTGAGGAGCTGTTGCAAGTATCGCGTCCCCAACTCCTAACTCCTAAATCCTAACTCCTAACTGACACGGACTGGACGTATGGCGAATTTTTCCTACAAAGCGTTGACGAAAGACGGCCGCAAGGTTGAGGGCATGCTGGAAGCGAGCGACCGCCGTGCGGCGCTGGCGGCGGTCGAGAAGCTGGGGCATACGCCGCTTGCCGTGACGGAGACCAAGTCCAAGCAGGCCAAGGCCAAGGGCACGCCGATCTGGAAGCTCAAGGTGGGCGGCGGCAAGCTGCGCATGAAGGCCACCGAGGTGCTGCTCTTCACTTCGGAGCTGAGCGACCTGCTGGAGGCCGGCATGACGCTGGGCGCGGCGTTGAACTGTCTGTCCAATCAGGGCGAAGAGGATTCGGCGCAGAGTCAGATCGCCGGAGACCTGCGCGACCGCATCATTCGCGGCGAGCAGCTTTCGGACGCGGTGACGGCGCATCCCGACACCTTCCCGCCGCTTTACGGCAACATGATCCGCGCCGGCGAGGCGTCGGGCGCGATGATCGAGGTGCTGCGCCGCCTGGTGGAGCACTATGAGCGCAACGAGAGTATGCGTTCCAAGATCACCTCGGCGATGACCTATCCGATCGTGGTGCTGATTTTCGGGGTGGTCACGGTGATCTTCGCGATGGTCAAGGTGATCCCGCAGTTCGCCAAGATTTTCGAGGGCATGGGCACTACCCTGCCGCTGCCGACACGCATTCTGGTGGGCACGAGCGATTTCGTCATCAAGTACGGCGTTTTTCTGGCGGTGGCGATCGGCATGGGGCTGGTGATGTTCAAACGCTATCTCAAGACCGATGCCGGACGGATCTGGTGGGACGGACTCAAGCTGAAGGCGCCGCTGATCAAGGGCATCGTGGCTTGCGGCGCGTATTCGAGCCTTGCCTACACCATGAAAACCCTGCTCGCCAACGGCGTGAATGTCTTGCAGGCGCTGCGGATCGCCGAGGAGACCTGCGGCAACGCGCTGATCGCCAGCGCCCTGCGGACCGCACGTCAGCGTGTGACGGACGGCACCACCATTTCCGGGCCGTTGGCCACCAGCAAGGTGTTTCCCAAAATGATGACCGACATGCTGGCCGTCGGCGAGCAGTCGGGCGACATGCCCTCGTCGCTGGGGCATATCGGGCGGCGGTACGAGAGCGAGATGGACCGCAACATCAAGATCTTCACGAACGCGCTGGAGCCGATCCTGATCGTGATGATCGGCGGGGTGGTCGGCTTTGTGGCGGTCAGTATCCTGATGGCGGTTTTCAAAGTCACCTCGTCGCTCAGCCCGGCGGGCTGAGCGCAAGGAAAAAGGAAAAAAGAAAAAGGAAGAAGGTTTCTGGTTTCTGGTTCCGGGTTGGGTGCAGTGGTTAGGTTAACGATGGAGGAATAAGGCAATGAAACGGGAGAAAAAAGAAGAGCAGGTGAAGAAGAACCGGCGCAGCGGCTTCACGCTGGTGGAGTTGCTGTTGGTGGTGTGTATTCTCGGCATCCTGGCCGCGGTGGTCATCCCGAATGTGATCGGCCACGATGAGGAGGCGCGGCGCCAGGCGACGCGCACGAGCATCACGGCGATCGAGCAGGCGGTGCAGATCTTCGCCATGCGCCACAACGGCAAGCTGCCGGATTCGCTGGACGAACTGACGGCGGGTACCGATGATGCGCCGGGGCTGCTGAAAGAAGGCGCGCTCAATGATTCTTGGGGCACGCCGTTCCAGTACACGAAGACCGGCAAGAAGTTCAAGATCGTCTCGGGCGGGCCGGACGGCGAGATCGGCGGCGAAGACGATATCACGAATTAGAGCGGGGAAGACGACCCGAGCCGACCCGATCCGACGTGATTCGACCCGAGTCGATTCAGGTCGATTGAAGTCGATTCAGGTCGTGAGGAGGCGAATGCGGCGCGGGTTTACACTGGTCGAGTTACTGGTGGTCATGGTGATCATCGGCGTGATGGCGCTGGTGATCCTGCCGTCGTTCGGGCCGGGTTCAGACATCGCGCGGATCAAGACCGCGTCGCGCGGCGTGATGCAGATGGCGCGGTATGCGCGGACCATGGCGGTTCTTTACCAGACGCCGATGGATCTGGTGATCACGTCGGGAGGCGAGTTGCGTGTCGAACGGCGCGGCGGCGGCGGGGCCGGGCGTCCGGGGCCGTCTGCGGGAGGCGGGGACGTGCCGCCCGCGGCGCTGCAGCCGGCGGCTGCGGGCCAAGAGCTGGTCGAGCCAACCTCCCTAGCCGCCGATGAGGCATCCGGCACGGATGAGGGCGGGGGAACCGGCTATGTCATGGCCGATCTGAATGCGTCAAAGCGTTACGAGCAGGTCACGTTTCCGGTGGCGCTCGACGCGGAGGCGTTGGAGTCGGAGGAGGCCGAATTGCAGATCGAGGTGAGCGAAGACGAGGAGACTGATGACTCGGATGCGCCTGTCGAGGACGGTTCGGATGAAGAAGCGCCCCGGATGGCTCGGATTCCCTTCGAAACCAACGGGAGGTGTCTGCCGTTCGTGGTGCAGGTGACGGCCGGCGGCGAGGATGCCACGGACGCGATCACGGTGAAGGTCGACCGTTTCGGGATGCCGAGGGTGGTCGAGGAGGATGAGCGATAATGCGGCGCGGCGGTTTTACGCTGATCGAAATTCTGTTTGCCACCATGATTCTGGCCACCGGGCTGCTCAGTCTGATGGTCGGGCTGAGTAACTGCGCCCAGATGATGTCGCTGTCCAAAGAGTACCAGGACGCGCAGTTTGTCTTCAGCCTGGGCGAACGCTGTTTCCCGATCCCGCCGAACGACGAGATCACCGATCCTGAGGAGGATGAGCGGCTGAACATCGATCCGGTCGGCGCGGAGGAGATGATTGACGAGCTGCAGATGGAGGTGTCGCGGGAGAAGCGGGCTACCTTCAAGGATTTCACGTTCGAGCGGAGGGTTGAGGAGAAAGAGCTGGAGACCGGTGAAGAGGATGACGGACTCTATGTGCTGCGCACGCGCATCGCGTGGGGCAGCGGCAAAGAGGGATACCACGAGGAACTGGTGCGGTTGATCCGCAAGGGAAAGTGAACGCCGAACGCCGAACGCTGAACGTGTAACCTGTAACTCTCAACTCTCAACTTTCAAGTGATGAACGAGGCACAGAACATCCGTTCAGGGTTTACCCTGCTTGAGCTGGTCATGGCCATTATGATCCTCGCGGTCATGATGATCCTCTCGTTCTTTTGTTTCGACGCCGTGGTGCAGAGCTGGAACGCGGGCATGGAGATGTCGGACGCCATGTCGCAGGCCGATTACGTGATGAACCAGGTCGAGTCCGGTCTGCGCTCGGCCTATTACTCGTCCAGTGTGCAGAAAGACGACGAGCGCGGCTTTCAATTCAACGATGGCGGCGAGGGGCCGGAGGCGCGTGACTCGATCGCCTGGATGAAGGAGGGGCGCGCGTTTGTGGGGAGTCTGAAGGCGATTGACGGCAAGGCCGAGATCGCCGACATGCCGCACCGCGTGATGCTGTATGTCGAGGAGGAAGGAATAGAGGGCGGAGGCGGGCTGATGGCGAAGGCCTGGTCCAGTGATTTTCAGCCGGATGATTTCGATGTCGAGGAGGACGTCAAGGCCTTCTTGGTTTCGCCGCGCATCATGGGGATGGACTGCAAAGTGCTGAAGGAGCCGCCGGAGGCGAATGCCAAGGAGGTTGAATGGGAGGACGAATGGACCTCCTCCAACGCCTTGCCGTACAAGGTGTCTGTCACGCTTTATCTGCGGCCCGTGAAAGAGCGCGACGAGCCGGTCGCCGTGACACGCGATATCGAACTGCCGGTCTGGGATGTCTCGCAGAATCCCGTGCAGAGCGGGGGGGCGCAGGACGGGAAGATCCCCGCACATTCGCCGCTAACCGGCGGTCAGGGGACTGGGCAGGGCGGAAGTATGCAACAGGGCGTGCGCGGCGGACGACCGGGCACGGGCGGCATGCAGCGGCAGCCGATCACGCCGGGAGGACGGCCAGGGACGGGCGGCGGTATGTCGCAACCGATGGGGCCACCGGGTGGAGGAGGGCCGATACGATGAAAGCCTTGCGACCCAGAAACCTGAAACCTGTAACCTGTAACTCCCAGCGCGGCTCGGCGCTGATCATCGCACTCTGGACGATCGCGCTGCTGGCGATGCTGGTGATGTCCTTCGCGCTGGACGCGATGCTGGAGGGCAAGATCAATGTCTACGTCCGGCAGCGGCGTCAGGTGGATTATTTGACGCAGTCGGGCGTTTCAATCGCCGAGATGCTGCTGCTGACCTATAAGAATGCGACGCCCGCCGCCTCGTCGCCCACGGCTGCCGCCGCCGGTACGGCGGCCACGGCCGTGCCTTCGCAGCAGACGGCTTCGGGTGAGGAAACGGATGACAAGTGGCTGCAGGCCAAGCTTGACCTGCAGCATGGCTCCGCCAAGGTAGGGGCATACGCCGTTGAGCCGGACAAGCCCGAAAACGGCGTGGTGACGGTTGAGATCACCTCGGCCGACGCCAACAAGTGGCCGATCAATCTGCTGGTTAAAGGGGATATCGCCGACCGGATCTGGGAGAATATCCTGAACGCCATCGGAGTGCCGATGGAGTATCAGGAGGAGGTGGTCGACAGTTGGTATGACTGGCTGGACGCCGACAGCACCATCACCGGGCGGAGCGGTGCCGAGGATGAGTATTACGACGATCTCGACAAGCCGTACAAGGCGCGGAACGGTCCGATCTCCTCGGTCGGCGAACTGGAGATGATCAGGGGTATCCGAGAGCGCCCCGCCATTTTCAGCGGCGGTATCTTGAACCCCGAGGAGAAAAGCAAGAAGGCGCAGGTCCGTATCCACCCCGGGATCAAGGCTTTTTTTGACATCTATGGGGAAACTGTTAAGATCAATGTCAATTCCTCTGAGCTGGAGGTGTTGTTGACGGTACCGGGCATCGACGGCGATCATTTGTTGGCGAACGCGATCATCGAGGAGCGGAGAACCGGCGCCAACAGGGTCACATCGGGTGATGCGTCAGCCGAAAGCCTGCTGTTTAAAGACTGGAGCGATCTGAACGCGCGTATTCCCGGCGGCGTCCCGACCGAAGTGGAGCCCTATTTGGCTTATGCTCCCCAAAAGTACTTTGAAATCGCAGTGACGGGCGAGGCGGGCGGCATTTCGCACCAGATCAAGGCGGTGGCGATTGTCGAAGGTGACCGGGTGCGGTATCTGCGTTGGCGCGAAGATCCGTAGGAGAAGTGCGTGAGTTCATTAGTTCATTAGTGCATTAGTTCATTAGTGCGTTAGTGCGTGAGTGCGAAAGTTGGAGTTTCGATTCGGGTCGGACAAAGAGTTGAAGACACGGTTTAGGTATGGCGAAAAGTGATGTCATTGCGTTGTTGGCGGAAGGCGGCGTACTGAGGGGCGTGAGATTCGCGCCGCGCGGGCGTGACGGCTGGACGCGTGCCGGAGGGGGCGTCTGGCCGCTGCTGACGCCCGACCCGGCAATGACGGCTGACGGAGACGGTGCAGAAGCGGCCGCGTTCCCTGCGGCTGCGGACGAGACGGTGGTGGAGAGCGATAAGCCGATGACGCGGGCGCTGGTGGCGGCCCGTTCGGCGCTGGGTTCGCGTGACATCGTGCTGGCGTTGCCGCTTTCCCAGGTGTTGGTGCGTGTGCTTAAGATGCCGCTGGAAGTTCGTGACGACGTGACGGACGCCGTGGCGTTGCAGATGGACAAACTTTCCCCCTTCCCCGGAGAAGAGCTGTCGGTCGGTTGCGAAATCTTGAGTGAAACCGAGTCGCACCTGTGGGTTTTTGCCGCTGCCCTGCCGGCCGCGATCTTTGAGGCGCTGGGCACGGCGTTGGACGAAGCGCATCTGCAGGCAGTCCGCACCGACGTCGCCGTGCTGGGTTGGCTGAGGTCGCTGAGCGGCCCCTGCCAACTGATGCGCGACGGCCGGCGTGTGATCGTGATGGATCCGGACGGGTCGTGGGAGCTGGCGGTGCTGGATCATGGCGTGCCGGTTTTGGCGCGCGGTCTGGGCGGGGCCGCATCGACAGAAGATGTGATCCGGGAACTGACCCTCTCCCTCTTGAATGTCGAATTGGATGTCGGCGTCGGTGCGGTCGAGGAGGTGCTGGTAGTCTCGCAACAGGTGCCGGATCAGGCGCTTATTGAAAAATTACGTGGCTTAACCGGTGCCGAGGTCCGGCACGTGATACCGCCGACGCCGGATGGCGGGGTCGAGGGCGTGGCGTTGCGTACCGGCGAGGGGGCTGTTCTGGATCTCACGCCGAAAGCGTGGCGAGACCAGATCAAGGCGTCGCGCATCCGCAAGCGGGTGGTGACCGGCGCGGGGATCGCGCTGGCGATATGGGCGGTGTTGATGGGTACGCTCTTCGCCGGGCCGGCGGTCTACAAGCAGCTCACCGCGCAGGTCCGCAAGCACTCGCGCGCGCATGCCAAAGCGTATAAGCAGGTCTCTGACACACGCGAGCGCGTCAACCTGATCGAGTCTTACACCGACCGAACCCGTTCATCTCTGGAGATGTTGCGCTTGGCCTCATCGGTCTTGCCGCAAGGGATCACGCTGATCGGGTTCACGTATCGGCGTGACGAGGGGGTGAAGATCTCGGGCGAGGCCGATCAGCCGACGGTTGTTTATGATTTCAAGAACGCGGTGACCGAGAATCCTCTGTTCGAAGCGGTCACGCTGGTTGGCCCTTCGATCAGCCGAGGTAAGCACAAGTTTGATGTGGACGCGACGTTCAAGGGGGTGCCGGAAAAATGAGCACGGTGACCTCCCGCGAGAAAAACATGTTGCTGGTGGCCGTGGTGGCGGTGCTGTACGCGGCCGCGGCCCTGAGTTACAAAAAGCAGGTGGCGAACTGGAAGGCGGCGGAGCGCATCTACCAGTCCGCGCAGAAAAAGGTGCAGGAAGAGCGCGCACTGATCGCGGCCCGCGACGAGTGGGACGCCCGCTACGTGCAGATGCGCGACCTGATGCCTGTGTTCCCGTATGAGCAGGCTGTCGATACCCATTGGCTGAACGTCATGGATGCGGCGGCGGCCCGCAACGGCCTCATGATCGCGCGGCGCCAGGCCAACAAAGAGGTGGAGGTCGGTGATGTCTATGAACTGCCGATCGAGTGCAAAGATTGGGAGGGTA
>Ga0123328_1004022_pt1 | contig 12213 bp, 7 predicted proteins | sample BioC12SIPDNA_2_FD_89702 | JGI IMG/M metagenome (GOLD analysis project Ga0123328, IMG submission 89702) | Anaerobic biogas reactor microbial communites from Washington, USA - Biogas_R1_A C12 SIP DNA | ecosystem: Engineered > Bioreactor > Anaerobic > Unclassified | place: Washington, USA...
GCAGTGGCGACGCACCTATCCGCCACGGCAGGTGAACAATGTCTATTTCGATACCCCCGACTACGCCGGGCTCAACGCGAACCTTGCCGGCGTGCCTGAGCGGTCGAAACTTCGGATGCGCTGGTATGGGTGCGACCTAGGGCAGGCGCAGACCCCCCAGCTGGAGCTGAAGCGCAAACGCGGTCTGGCTGGCTGGAAAGAGGTCGTGCCGGTGGGGGAAGACCTGAACATGGAGGGCGAGCGCTGGCCTGACATCCTGAGAGCGCTCTGGGCTGCCGTCGGGGAGCGTGTGCCCAACTGGCTGGCCCGTTTCCCCCATCCTGTCCTCATCAATAGCTACTGGCGGGAGTATTACGCGACGCCTGACGGTGCGATTCGCCTGACGGTCGACACGGACCTTCAGGCATATGACCAGAGGTCGTCGTCCCGGCCCAATCTGCACCGGCCTGCCAGGATGGGCGACGTCATCGTGGTGGAGCTCAAGGCGGGCACGGACGATGAGGTGACACAGCGACTTGCGGACATCGTGTCGGCCCTGCCGACACGGGTTGACCGGTTCTCCAAGTATGTGCGCGGTGTGATGGCGGCGCCCGATCTATGAGAGGACTCACTCGGTGCCGTGGTCGGATCCTCGGAGGGGTGACGCTCTTGCTCCTGACCTTTGCTGGGGGTGTGGCTGCAGGCAGGCTCTGGCGCGGTGGCGCTGGGGAGGATCCCGTACGCCTGGCTTTGGCGACCTCTGTTCCCCAGGCGCCCACGCCTCTGCCCGACAACACGCCAACGCCGACTGCGCCCGATGCGGGCGCCATTGCTGCAGGCCTCGACCCCGAGGGCGCCGCCGCGCAAGGGGGGCTCCCAACGCTCTACCTCGACATCGCTCCAGACGACTTCGCCGTGATCGAGGCGAAGCGCGAAGAGGCGCTCAGGACATGGATCCTCCAGTCGACGAGTGAGGATTTCGTGCCGGCGACAGTTCGCGTGGGCGATCGTCCCGTTGTGCCGGTGCGGCTGAGGCTCAAGGGTGACTGGGGCGATCACTTTACGCGCGACAAGTGGTCGTACCGGATTGAGGTGCGGGGTAGTGCTGCGGTGATGGGAATGCGGGTCTTCTCGCTGCAAGACCCATCGACGCGCAGCTACGTGAACGAGTGGGCCTTCCTCGAGACGCTGCGGCGTGAGGGCATTCTGGCTGTTGGCTACGGTTTCGCCCACGTGGTCCAGAACGGGCGCCCGCTGGGCGTCTACGCTGTGGAGGAGGGCTTCTCGAAGGAGTTGCTCGAGTCGCAGAGCCGGCGGGAGAGCGTGATCATCCGCTACAATGAGGATCTGCTCTGGGAGTACTGGGCCGCCTACACCAACGATGAGGTTACCCCGCCGGGAGTCCAGCGGTTCCACATTATCGACGAATTCGGGTCTGGTGCCGTGAGTGCCGATCCGGTGATGGCTGCACGGCGCGACGCGGCGGTGGGCAGGCTGCGCGCCTGGGAGGAGGGGACGCTGCCTGCGTCTGAGGTCTTTGATGTCGCCACGCTGGCGCGGTACTGGGCGCTTGTCGACCTCTGGGACGCGCGCCACGCCGTCTACTGGAATAACCTCCGCTACTACTACAACCCGGTCACAGCGAAGCTCGAGCCGATAGGCTTTGACGCGCAACCCCTATTCGAGGGGACGCCGTTGGTCGCGGAGCAACTCCCCGGGCTAATCACTCTGTTGGAGATAGGGGATCCGCGGCTTCAGCGAGCCTATGCCGAGGCGCTCTGGGCCTACAGCGAGCCGGCGTATCTGGCATCGTTGGAGGCCAGCCTCTCGCTCGATCTCGCGCCGCTCTATGCCGCGCTTGAGCCTGAGTTTGGCGCGGCACAGTGGCCCGATGGGCGGAGCGTCCTCGACGCCCCCTGGGACCTGCTCGAGGCACGCCGTGTCGCTCTGCGCGAGCTGTTATCGCCGGTGCAGACGACCTACGCCTACCGTCCCTCGGAGACGCCAACGGACACACTGGTTCTCGAGGTTGGCAACCTCCTGGCTTTGCCGGTCGAGATCGTCGGCGTCGAGGTGGGGGACACGTGGATTGGTGCTGAAGCGTTCCAGCCAGGGGCCGAAGCCGGCCTGGTCGCTGGCGCCGATGCCAGCGACAGCCTCGTCCTGCCGGCTCTCGCGCTCGATGCGACGACGATGCCCTATGTGACGCTGACTGCAGACGCCGGCGTGTCCGAAACTGACATCGACGCTGCCGATATGCGCATCGTGACACGCATCTGGGGGCTCACGACGCCCATCACGCGTCCGGTGCTGCCCTCGTATCCGCCGGCCGCCGCTGGTGCTCTGCCTTCCGCCCCTGCGCTCGAAGAGGCGCTCGCACGCTATCCCTATCTCGCGGTCGGTGCTGATGCTGAGAAGGTGCTCACGATCGCCGCCGGTGTGCGCACGATTACGGAGAGCCTGGTGTTGCCAGAAGGCTACGGCCTGCGGCTCGGCCCGGGAACCACGTTGCGCTTCGCGCCTGAGGCCTACGTCCTGGCGCGTGGTCCCCTGACCTTCGAGGGTACCGCCGATGCGCCGGTCGTCCTCCAGCCCGTGGAGGACGTGTGGCATGGGATCGTCGTGCTCAATGCCGGTGCGCCATCGGTGTGGACGCACGTGACCGTCCAGGATACGGACGTGATCGAGCTGCCCGGTTGGACACTGACGGGAGCGATCACGTTCTACCAGAGCCCAGTTCAGCTCAGCGCCTGCCGCATCATTGGCACCCGGGCTGAAGATGCGATCAACACCATCCGGACCACGTTCCATTTCCGGGGTACGGAGGTCGCCGGGACGGCCTCGGATGCCTTTGATGCGGATTTCTGCGAGGGCACGGTGGCGCAGAGCAGCTTCCACGATATCGGCGGGGATGCGGTCGACGTCAGCGGAACGCAGCTCACGGTCGAGGATGTTCGCATCGTCGCGATTGGCGACAAGGGGGTATCCGTCGGTGAAGCCAGCCGGGCCACGATCCGGGGCTTGAGCGTCGAGGGGGCCGACTACGGCATCGTGAGCAAGGATATGTCGCACGCGGCGGCGGAGGATGTCACAATTGCCGCCGCGCGCGTTGCGGGACTGGCGGCGTACTTGAAGAAGCCGGAGTATGGCCCCGCAACGATGGAGGCGCACGGGATCAGGTTTGTCGATGTGCCTCCAGAGCGGATCAGCCTCGTGCAGACCGGGAGCTGGATCGATCTCGACGGTGCCCGGATCTGGGGCATTGATGTCGACGTCGACGCGCTCTATGACCGCTGACGCCTGCCACGTAGTGTCGCCGCGCGGTTCCTCGAGCTGAAGCTCCCTGCTGCAGCCTGCGTCACGCCCGGAGCGCAGCGCCAGGTGAAGGCCTCTGTCACCACCCGCTATTTCGGCGCGGGCGGTGTCGCCAGCATCCGGGAGTCCTCCACGCGGCCTTCCAGAACGGGATGGTAGCAGCCCTTTCCCTGCCTTGGTTTGATTCACCGCCCGCACCGGGGTAGAATGGGGTCTGAGGATGATAATGCGACGGGTACGAAGGATGCGACACTTGAGGCGGACCGGAACGGCGATGCTCGTTCTGATCGTGGCCGTGCTCGCTATCGTCGGGCCAGTTGGAGCCGAGGCGCAGGCACGCCCAGTCGCCCCGCCGTCGTGGGCGCGCTGCTGGATCGATCGAGGTGGTTTGCCGCCGGCACACGTCGAGGCGGCGATCGCGCTGCTTGGCGGCGACGCGCTTGTGACGGATATCGCCTTCCATCTGCCGTCAGGGCAGTTGCGCCAGCTGCTTGGCGTGCCAGGCGGGATGGGATTGCCCACAGAGGCGTTGCTGGAGGCCGAGGTGCCCCTCTGGCGCCTGACAACGGTGAACGCCGGGGTGACCTCTGGTCAGGCCGTGTCGCTCACTCACGGTGTCAATGCCTGCTTGCCCTATCCGGTCACGTCGCTGGCGCTCACGCCTCAGCCGATGGTGCGTGGGCAGACGGCGATGCTCTCCATCGAGACCGACCGGATGGCGTTCTGCCAGGCCAGCTACCTGGGTCAGAGCGAGCGCTGTTTCCGGGAGGGCGCCACGCGGTTCTTCGTCCCGATTGGCGTGTCAGCGCTGGCAGATCCGGGCAGGTATCCGCTCGACGTCGCGCTGATGGTCGGCGGGGAGACCGTCAGTTTCGCACTCGACCTGGATGTGGCTGCGGGCCGATATGGCTATCAGGTGATCAACCCGCCGCCTGCGCTGAGCGGCCTGATGGATGCCGCGCTGATGGCGTCCGAGTTGGACTATCTGGCAAACTGGCGCACGATCCGTTCGGAGGAACGCTTCTGGGACCTGCCCCTGGCCTACCCCCTTCAGACGGTTGTCCCGGTGTCGGCCGACTACGGTGATCGCCGCTCCTACGGCGGTATGGTCGAAGGCTACCACAGTGGGGTGGACTACCGGGCATGGGGCGGAATGCCGGTGCTCGCGCCGGCTGACGGCGTCGTCGTGATGGCCGAGACGCTCCAGACCCGGGGCAACGCGGTACTCCTCGATCACGGGTGGGGCCTGGTGACGGGGTACTGGCACCTCTCACGGATCGATGTGCAGGTGGGCGATCACGTTCAGCGGGGGCAGCCTTTTGCACTCGTGGGCAGTACGGGCCTCTCGACGGGGGCCCATCTCCACTGGGAGCTCTGGGCCAATGGCGTCTCAGTCGATGGCAAGCAGTGGTTGCGGCCAGATGTATTCGCAGGGATGGATCTACCGGCGCGCGTGCTGCCAGTGGCCGAGCCTGCCCTCTCGGGCCAGTAGGAGGTGAGGGATGTGCGGACGGTTCACGCTGTGGTTGCAGTTCGGAGATCTCATCAAGGCGTTCCCCGGGTTTCAGTTTCCGGAGGAGCTGGCCCCACGCTATAACATCGCCCCGACGCAGAGTGTCGCTGCTGTGCCCAACGATGGCACGCACACGGTAGGCCTCTTCCATTGGGGGTTGGTGCCTTTTTGGGCGAACGACACCTCCATCGGCTCTCGCATGATCAATGCCCGGGCGGAGACGGCGGCGGAGAAGCCCGCGTTTCGCGCGGCGTACCGGCGTCGGCGCTGCCTGATCCTGGCGGATGGCTTCTATGAGTGGCAGGCCGACCCCGCGTCCCGCGCGAAGACCCCGATGTACGTGCGGCTGGCCTCGGGGGAGCCCTTCGCGTTCGCCGGCCTCTGGGAGATCTGGCGTCCCGACGACACGCCGCTGCTCTCGTGCACGATCCTTACGACGGAGCCCAACAGCCTGATGGCGCCCATTCACAACCGCATGCCCGTGATCCTTCCCCGGTCTGCATACGATCGCTGGCTTGATCCCGCCGAGGTCGGGCCGGGCGCACTTCAGGATCTGCTCGTCCCCTATCCATCCGAGGAAATGACCGCCTATCCGGTCTCGCGGTTGGTCAACAGTCCTGGAAACGACCTCCCGGCGGTCATTGAGCCGGTCGCTGCCTGATCGCTGCACTTCCCAAACGAGGATACCTATGATCGACTCACTTCAGTACGCTCACGAACATCAAGCACGCTTTCTGGAGGAACTCAAGTCCTTCCTGCGCATTCCCAGCATCAGTGCGCAGGCCGCGCACCGGGGCGATGTCGAAGCCGCCGCGAATTGGCTCGTGGACAGCCTGAGGGCCGCGGGCTTCCCGCGTGCGGAGGTGATGCCCACGACGGGCAATCCCGTCGTCTATGCCGAGTGGCTGGCTGCTGGACCCGATGCACCCACGGTGCTCGTCTACGGTCACTATGACGTGCAGCCGCCGGACCCTGTGGACGAGTGGCTATCACCGCCGTTCGAGCCCGCAATCCGCGGTACCAACATCTACGCCCGGGGCGCCTCCGATGACAAGGGCCAGCTCTTTGTCCACGTGAAGGCGGCGGAGGCTTACCATGCGATGGCAGGGGCCCCGCCCGTGAACCTCAAGTTCATCGTGGAGGGCGAGGAGGAGATCGGCAGCCCGAGCCTGGACCCGTTCATCGAGAGCCACCGCGATTTGCTGGCTGCCGATGCGGCGCTCATCTCCGACTCGCACATCCTGGCCCCCGATACGCCCAGCATCGTCTACGCCCTGCGTGGGTTGGCCTATCTACAGCTGGAGGTCACTGGGCCTGCGTTCGACCTGCATTCGGGGATCTACGGCGGCGCGGTGAACAACCCGCTGAACGCGCTGTGCCGGATGCTCGCGTCCTTGCAGGATGCGGATGGGCGCGTGCTCATCCCTGGCTTCTACGACAAGGTCCGCCCGCTTGACGAAGACGAGCGGCTGGAGCTGGGGCGGGTGCCGTTTGACAGGCAGGCGTGGCTGGAAGAGGCCGGTGTGTCGACCGACTGGGGCGACCCCGATTACACCGTGATCGAGCGCGCGACGGCGCGGCCCACGCTCGACGTCAACGGCATCTGGGGCGGCTATATGGAGCCCGGGGCGAAGACGGTCCTGCCCAGCAAGGGGTTCGCCAAGCTCTCGATGCGATTGGTGCCCGACCAGGATCCTGCCGAGATCGCGGATCTGGTCCGTGGTCACCTCGAGCGGATCGCGCCACCCTCGGTCTCAGTGGTCGTCCACGACCTGCACGGCGGGCACGGTGCGATCGTTGACCGCAAGAGTCCCGCGCTGCGCGCTGCAGCACAGGCCTATGCCGCGTCGTTCGGCGCGGAGCCCATATTCGTGCGCGAGGGCGGGTCGATCCCTGTCGTGGCGACTTTCCAACGTGTTCTCGGTATCGAGACCGTTCTGATGGGCTTTGGGCTTCCCGATGACCGGCTGCACTCACCCAACGAGAAGCTGCACCTGCCCAACTTCGAACGCGGCATCGACACAGCGATCCGTTTCCTCCGTCTGCTGGCAGAGGCCGGCAAAGGCTAGAAGGGACAACCCGTGTCGAGAGGTGACGACGCGCTCGATTCGCGCCAGCCGAGCCGGCGCGGCCGTCGCTTCCTGATAGCGTTGAGCCTTGCCGTGGCCCTGACTGCGCTTGCGTGTGTGTCGGCCGACCTGACCACATCCACGTCCGGGCCGCCGCTGGTGACCGGCACACCGGCGCCTGAAACCGAGGCTGCGGAGACGCCGCCGGTGGTGCCGACCTTTACGCCGACCCCGGCTGCGACGGTGACCCCTGCGGCGACGGCGGACCCACAGATTACGCGCGAGAGCATCCATCTCTTTCCTGCGCCGCTCGCAGGAGGGGATTGGCTGTCCGTCGACGTCGATCCGCTCTATCTCGATAGCGGCGGCGCGAGCCAACCAGCAACCGTGACACTGCAGCTCAGCAGCGGTTCCGTCTACACAGCTGAAGTCGAGCCCGCAGGGTTGACCGGGGCCTCGCAGGCCCGGTTCATCTGGATCGAGCAGATCCCGGCGGATGGGGCCGCGCTTGTGGTCACGGTCACGCTGACCCTCGAACCGAAGACTGATGATCCAGTTCCCGCGAACAACCGCGTGGTCATTTCGACCGCTGTAGAGCCGGCAAGCACGCTCGCGCCGCCGGAGCCGTCTGTGACGTGGGCTGTCACAGAGACCGAGGGCTTTGAGCTGCACTACTTGACTGGATCGGCGGCGGAGCGCGATCTCGATGCGATCGTGCTACAGGCCCAGCAGGCATATAGCGATGTCACGCGCACACTGGACGGGGGCGCCGACCCGGTGGACCTCTACCTGCTCGATCGCGTCGTGGGGCAAGGTGGCTATGCCTCGGCCGAGTGGGTAGCCGTCTCGTATGTGGATCGCAAGTACTCGCCGACGCTGCTTGGATCGGTACTGCGGCACGAGCTTGTTCACCGGCTCGATGGCGATCTGGGGTGCGACGGGGCGCCGTCGATGGTCCGGGAGGGGCTGGCGGTGATGCTCGCGGGGGGCCATTACCGGCCGGAGTCATTGCGCGGCAAGGCTGCAGCGCTGTTGGTCATGCCGCAGTACCTGCCGGTCAGGACGCTTGTTGAGGACTTCTATACGCATCAGCACGAAGTGGCCTATCTGGAGGCCGGCGCCCTTGTTTCGTATCTGCTCGACCGGGTTGGATGGGAGGCGCTGCCTGCGTTCTGTGAAGCAGCATCGGATGACACGTTGGCGGGCGCCGGTGACGGCGCGCGGTGGGAGGCAGCGCTGAAGGCGGTGGGACTGGCCGATACCGCAGCCTTCGAGTCGGCGTGGCATGCCTGGCTTCTTCAGGGCAAGGCCCCGTCGGCAGCCGCTGCGACCGTCGAGGCGTTCGAGCTAGAGCTGCGTCTGATGGACGCGATGCGCGCCTATCAACTGCTGCACGATCCGGCGGCGCACTTTCTGGAGGGGATCCTCTTCAGCCCGGCTGAAGCAGAGCGTCTGGGCATCACGGCCGACTTCGTGCGGCGGCCCAGGAACGTCAGCGCAATTGCCTACGAACTCGTGTTGGCGCTGGCGCAGGAGGCCGCCACCGCCGGCGACACGGCGTTGCTTGGTCTGCTTCTGGCGGACATCGAGTCGAGCCTGGAGGGGCGCGTGGCCTCCTCCGGATTCATCGACGATGCCGCGGCCATCGCGGCGGAGGTGCTTGCGCGGGGTTGGGAGCCCTATCACCTCGTAGTGGTGTCGAACAGCGTCTATGACGTGCTCGTGCTGGACCAGCAATCTTGGCCGCGTCAGGCGGAACTTGTGGCTCAAGAGCAAGGCGGGGTGTGGTCGCTGGCGGGTGTCCAACTCGGCGACTGATTGGGGAGGTGATCGATGGGAGACTCGAACATCCTGTTCACCGATACGCCGCTCGGCCTGATGTGGCTGTGGGCGACGGAGAAGGGCGTGTGTGGTGTGGGGTTCGGTGACAGCGTCGATCCGGGGGAATTCCGCCGGATGGCCCGGCTGGGGATCGAGCCACCTGCGCCGATCCGCACGCCGCTGCTGGTTCAGGCCCGCGCACGCCTTCTGGCCTACTACGACCGGCGTGAGGAGCCCTTCGATCTGCCGCTCGACCTGCGCGGAACGGAGTTTCAGCACAAGGTGTGGGAACGGCTCAGGGCCATCCCCTACGGCGAGACCACGAGCTACGGGGCGATCGCGACGCTGTTGGGGATTCCCAACGGCAGCCAGGCGGTGGGCCAGGCCGTGGGCGCCAACCCGGTCGTGATCTTCGTACCCTGTCATCGGGTTGTGGGCTACGCCGGCGCGCTCGTGGGCTATGGCGGCGGGCTTGAGCGCAAGGCGGCGCTCCTCGAGCTGGAGCAGGCAGGCCTGCAGCTACGCCTGCAGTTGCGACTGCCATTGGACTGAGCCCGGCCCCGATTGCCAGGCGACGGCCCGTCTGTACAATGCCACCTATGGCACCCCAACCGGCGCGTCGCTCGCGATGGATCGCCGTCCTCCTGCTCCTGGCCTTCTTCGCGCAGGTGGCGACCGCCGCTCGCCAAACGTCGATCACCCTGGATGAGCCCCTGCACATTGCCAGCGGCTACGCCTGCCTGTTGACAGGCGACTACCGGCTGGTTGAAGAGCACCCGCCGCTGCTGAAGATGCTGCAGGCAGCCCCCTTGCTCCTGGCCGATCCGCCCCTGCAGGATCCGCGAACCAGTGCAGGATGGGCGTCCGCCGACCTGATTGCGGTCGCACGCGAGATTGTCGTGGCCTATCGCCCCCTTGATCCCCTTGTATACGCTGCGCGCGTCCCGACGATGCTCGTGGGGGTGCTCCTGGGCGCCCTGGTCTACCGGTGGGCAGCCGATCTTGCGCGGCGCGGGCGGGAAGGGTGGGCGCTTCTTGCGCTAGCTCTGTTCGCCTTTGATCCCAACATGCTGGCCCACGCCGGTGTGGCGGCGACGGATCTGGGTGCAGCGGCGGGCATCGTGGCTGTGTTGTTCGCGTTCTGGCGCTGGGCGCGATCGGCGCGTAATCCGCGTCTGGGTCATGCATTGGTGGCGGCTGGTGCTCTGGGCATTGCGCTGGGCGTCAAGAACACGGCACTGTTGCTCGGCCCGGTAGTCGCGGTGCTGATCCTGCGCGCGTGGCCGAGCACGCGCACAACCCGCTATCTGGTCCAGGCCGGGGTGGTGGCCGCCGGCGCGTTCCTCATCCTGTGGGCCACCTATCGCTTTGAGGTCGGGCCCGTGCCCGGACTCCCCTTTGCCGTCCCCGCTGCCAGCCACGCGCTGCCCCTGATCAGGCTGCGTGAGCACATGCGCGAGGGACATTCGGCCTTCCTGTTGGGCCGGAACTACCACCACGGCGATTGGCGCTACTTCCCGGTGGCTCTTGGGCTCAAGACACCGCCGCTCACCCTCGGCCTTGGGCTCCTGAGCGTCGTGATCTCTGCGGCGACCCGGCGCTGGCATCGCGCGGTTAACCTGGCGTGGATGTGTGTCTGGCTGTTTCCCGTCCTCTACTTTGCGACCAGCCTGGTGAGCGGGATCAACATCGGCTATCGCCACCTCCTCCCGGTATTGCCGTTCGCCTATGTCTTCATCGCGGCCAGCCTCAGCGTGAGGGCCCCCGTTGCGCTGACTGTACAGCGCCTCGTCCGGGCTGGCCTGCTTTTGTTCCTCGGCGGATACGCACTCGTCACCTTGCAGCTGCATCCCTGGCATCTGGCGTATTTTAACCTCCTTGCCGGCGGGCCGGATGGTGGCTACCGCTACCTGGTAGATTCGAACCTCGATTGGGGCCAGACCTGGAAGGCCTTGCGTTCGTACCTCGACGATCGAGGTATAACTGACTTCTACCTGAGCAGTTACACAATCAATGATCCGCGCGCCTATGGGCTGGACTACAAACCACTCCCGCCCTGGCCGGAGGCACCGCCGGTTCTTCCTCAGCGCTACAATCCGCCGCCGGGCGTCTACGCGATCAGCAGCACCCAGCTCCAGGGCGTGGTTGTGGCGGACCCGGAGATGTTCGACGCGTTCCGCAAGCTCGAGCCTGTCGCGCGCATCGGCCACGCGATGTTCGTGTACGAGGTGGGCGCCAGCCCGGCGATCGAGTGGGTCGCGCAATGTGCAACGCCTTCGGCACCGCTGCCGGTCGAGACCCTTCGCGAGGGGTTTGGCATCGGCGCGGAGGTGCCGCTGCTGAACTTCGACTGTACCCAAAGCTGGATCGTCCCCTCCGGGAACGGACGCTACGTGCTGCCACGTACCGCGGGCCACGATTGGGCTCCGCTGGCGCAGGCCCGGCTGGCCTATGAACAGACGCAGACGGGGTGGGTGCCGCCCTACGCGATCTACGAGTGGCGCGCCGCAGAGCCGCCGGCAGGGCCCGCGCCCCAGGCGCCAGCCGGTCGTCGTGTGGCCGTTGGGGAGGTGCTTAGCTTCGTTGGGTATGGGGCGCCGGAGTTGCACATCGGGGAGACTGCCGTGGTCGAGGCCTGGTGGCGCATTAAGGACCAGCCCACCGGGCCTCTGTCGCTGATGGTCCACCTTCTGGGGCCCGACGGCACCGTAGTCGCGGTAGGCGATGCATTGGGCGTTCCGGGCGACCAGTGGACGCCGGGAGGGCTCCTGATCCAGCGGCACACGCTGGTGATTCCCGCGGGAGCCACCCCCGGCGCCTATGCGCTGCACCTGGGCGCCTACACGCTGCCCGATGTCCAGCGGCTTCCGGTCTCGGATGGGGGCGGTGCCCCTGCGGATTCGGTAGTGGCAGCGTTGCTTGAGGTCACATCGCCGTGAAGGAGATCGCGACGTCCCGTGCTCTAAATCGGGCAGCAACCTTGCTGCTCCTGCTGTTGCTCTTCGCGCAGCTCCTGTGTGCCGCCACGCGGCTATCGGCCACGGTCGATGAGGGGTTCCACATCACGAGCGGGCACGAATACCTGCGGACCGGGCGCTTGCACCTCTTCGACGAACACGCACCCGTGGCCAAGGCGCTCTTCGCGTGGCCACTCCTGTTGGTGCCCGACCTGACGCCGCCGGACCTGGCACCCGGCTATGAGTCAGGCGATCAGATCGCGGGCGATCAGATCGCCAGCGGTCTGATCACCGTCACGCAGCAGACGACGTTGGCGTACCGCCCGATCGCGCGCGTCATCGTCGCGCCGCGCATCGCTGCGACGCTGTTGACGGTGGTTGTCGCCGCATCGGTGGGTCGCTGTGCCGCCAGCTTGGCCGGGCGGATGGCAGGGCTTCTGGCGCTGGCACTCTTGGCGTTCGACCCCAACATCTTTGCCCATGGCAGCCCGGCGACCACCGAGATGGGGGCGACGGCGTTCAGCTTCTGGGCAATCTGGGCGGGGGCGCGCTGGGTCGA
>Ga0123328_1004035_pt1 | contig 12188 bp, 1 predicted proteins | sample BioC12SIPDNA_2_FD_89702 | JGI IMG/M metagenome (GOLD analysis project Ga0123328, IMG submission 89702) | Anaerobic biogas reactor microbial communites from Washington, USA - Biogas_R1_A C12 SIP DNA | ecosystem: Engineered > Bioreactor > Anaerobic > Unclassified | place: Washington, USA...
GACCAGGCCGTGGTACTAAATGCCGCGGTGGCGCATGTCGCCGGCAAGCAGGCCCCGCCCGCGGCGAAGAAGCGGGCGCTGGTCCCGCCGAAGCGCAAGGCGAAGGCGAAGCCCCCGGCGGCGGACCTGTTATCCCAGGCGCCGGCGGCTGACGCGAAGGAAACGAAGCATCCGGGCATGCAGCGGGTGGCGATGACGACGCCGGGCGATTTCATCACGGTGATGAAGCGGTTTTTCGACATCCGGCGACAGGCGGTTGGAATGCCGTCCGGTGATGCGCCTGGCGGGCGGCGGGTCGTGCGCGGCGATGATGCCTGGATGGAATACAGCGGCAAGGCCGGGCGGGTGATCTGGGATAGTCCTGCGGTCTATGTGCAGTCCGAGCACATGGAGACGTGGAACCGCGCGGCGGCGGTCGAGGGGTTGCCGGAACTGGCGGGAAAAATTGAAGCGGCTACGCCGGACGTAGCCAAGGCTACGCCGGATGTAGCCTCTCCTTCCCCCGCCTCCCCGGCGGGCTCGGCCGCGGCTGCGAAGATGTCGCCGGAGCAGCGCGCGCGGCTGGAGGCGATCAAGCGCAAGCTCCAGGGGCACATCGCCGACGGCACGCTGCGCGAGGAGACGGAGCCCTACTACGCCGGGCGGCGGATCGTGCCGCCGGCGCGCTCGGTCGTGCGCGAGGGTGGGCGGATCAGCGGCGAGGCGCTGCAGGTCGGGCTCGACCTGGCATCGCTCTACGCCGAGACGGGGCTGACTCGGTACGAGGATTTCGCCGGGGCGGTGCGGCGTGACCTGCCACCCGACATGTGGGAGACGCTCAAGGCCCACCTCCCGGCCTTTTGGAACCACGCGGGCGCCGAGAACGATTCGCTGGAGGAGATCACCCGCAAGGAGGCCGCGGCCGTCCACGCGCGCATCGAGGCGCTGGGCGCCGGCGGGGCCGACGGCGCCGGTGCCGGTGGGGCTGTGCCGGGCCCGGCGGCGGAAGCGCCGGGCGGAATAGACTTGCAATCTGGACGGGGTTCCACTACAATCAAGGATGGAACGGAGGGAAGTGACGATGCTCGACCGAACCGAGATACTCAAGATGCTGCGGCTGCGCCAGCCACTGGAGACGGCGCGGCTGGAGCGCCAGGGCAAAATGTGGGAGACCGTCGACCGGATGGCGGAGACCTTTTCGGAATACGAGGTCAATCTGGTGACGCAAGTGCTAGCGCGTCCGGATCTGGACGGGATGGAGCGGGTCTACGAGGTGGAGCGGGCGCGGCGGCAGGCCGAGGCGGACAACCGGGCGAGCCTGGACATGATGGTGGAGTGGGAGCCGGAGGCGCGCAAGCTGGCGGTGGAGTCGGGCCTGGAGGAGTTCGAGTCGACGGAGGCGGAGGAGGACTCGGTGCTGGAGCCGTACATCCAGGAGTTCCTGCCGGTGTGCGGGGGCGACCGCAAGGCGGCGAGGCAGCAGGCGCTGGAGTACGCGCAGGCGACGGGGCGGCTGGCGCTGCTGCACATCTAGCCGGCGAGAACTGGCGGCTCTCGCGGGCCGACCTGGCCGAGGGCGGCGTCACGGCGCGCGCTGAGGCCAACATGGCCGCGCTGCGGCTGCTCAAGCGCATCGAGCGCGAGGGGCGCGCGGCCACTCCAGACGAGCAGCGGACCCTGGCCGCCTACGCGGGGTGGGGCCACACGGGCATGAAGAACGCCATGTTCCCCGTGGGCGGTTCGCGGGCGCGCGGCACCCTGGGCAATCTGGCCGACGAGCTTAAGACGCTGCTGACACCCGAGGAGCACGCGACCGCCGCGCGGTCGACGCAGTACGCGCACTACACCACGCCCGAGGTCATCGCCCCCATGTGGCGCGCGGCCCGGCGCCTGGGGTTCCGCGGCGGGCGGGTCTGGGAGGGAGGTTTCGGCATCGGGCGCTTCCAGGGGCTCATTCCCGAGGATCTGGCCGGCAGGACGGTCATGTCGGGCGTCGAGATGGACCACGTCTCGGCGGCCATCGCGCGGCTGCTGTACCCCAAAGCCGACCTGCGGCAGGGGGACTTCGTGGACTTCCCGCTGCTCTCCGACACGTTCGACCTGGCAATCGGCAATCCGCCCTTCTCCGACCGGACGGTCACGGCCGACCGGCAGTTCGCCCGACACAAGCTGCTGCTGCACGACTACTTCATCGCCAAGCAGGTGGTGATGCTCAAGCCCGGCGGGATCGCCATCCTCGTCACGTCGCACGGCACGATGGATAAGGGCTCGCAGAAGGCGCGCGAGCTGATCGCCTCGCAGGCCGACCTGATCGGCGCAGTCCGCCTGCCTAACACAGCATTCAAAACTGACGCCGGCACCGAGGTCGTCACCGACATCTTGTTCCTGCGGAAGCGGGATCTGCTTGCCGGGCCGGGCGGCGAGGCGTGGATGGAACTTGCGGAGATCAGGACGGCCGACGGCGGCAAAGCGTGGGTCAACGAGTACTTCGCCCGGCACCCTGAGATGGTGCTGGGACGCCATGCCCTCTCCGGCAAGATGCGCTTCGGCGGCGGGCAGGAGTACACGGTCGAGGGTGCCGCCGGCGACATCGAGGCGCTCATCGACGCGGCCGTGGCGCGTCTGCCAGCGGCGGCGCCGGAAGCCGCGCCTGCGCCGGACGGGGCGATGGCGCCGATTTTGACCGGCGCGGACAACAAGCCCGCGGCGCTGGCGGACTCGAAGCTGGAGGGGGGCGTCGTGCTGGACGGGCGCGCGCTCTTCAAGATAATGAAGGGGCGCCGGGTGCCCATCCTGCCGATGTCCGAGCGCAGGCACCGCGGCGACGGCCCGGTCTATGTGCCCAAGGACGGGCTCGGCGTCCTGCGCGACTACGTGCCGCTGCGCGACGCCTACCGCGAGGTGCTGCGGCTCCAGCGTGAGGGCAACGACGCCGATCTGGCGGCCGCGCAGAAGGAGCTGCGGCGTCTCCACGATGTCTTCACCTACCGCCACGGGCCTCTCAACCGGAGCGTCTCCGCCGGCATGAAGACCGACGTCGATAGCGGCGAGGAGATCGAAATACTGCGCTATCCGAACAGGCAGGTCATCAAGCATGACGCCTGGTGGGGCGGCGTCAGCGCGATGGAGCGCGTCGACGATGCCGGCCGCGTCATCGAATTGTCGGCACTGACGCGCGAGCGCGTCATCGGCGTCGAAGCGGAGCCGCGGATCGAGACGCCGGCCGACGCCCTGGCGGCGGTTCTGAGAGAGACGCCGCGTCCAGACATAGCGCGCGTCGCAGAGCTGCTGGGCATCGGCGAGGACGAGGCGGTCGGACGGCTGGGCGACCTGGTCTATCGTGATCCAGAATCCGGCGGATGGCAGACGCGGCAGCAGTATCTCTCCGGCAACGTGCGCGAGAAGCTCGCCAGGGCGCGCGAGGCGGCGCGGGGCGATCCGTCGCTGGCGCGCAACGTCGAGGCGCTCGAACGCGTGGTGCCGGCCGACAAGCCCGTCTCGCGCATCTCGCTGGCGATCAACATGCCCATCGTGCCCGAGTCGGACATCGAGCAGTTCATGGCCGAGCACGTGGGTCACCCCGTGCGGGTCCAGCGGCTGGAGGGCACTGGGCGCTGGCGGGTGGCCGACGATCACCTGGCCGGCCGGCGACATCGCGCGCGCTACAGCACGGCGCGACGCACCTCGGCGGAGATCCTGGAGGCGGTTCTCAAAAACCAGCCCGTGACGGTGTACGACACGATCAATGGCAAGCCCGTCCACAATGCGGACGCCTCGGCCGCGGCCAACGAGGCGTGCGCGCAGATGCGCGCCGCCTGGGGGTCCTGGGTCTGGGCGGACGCGGAGCGGATGCGCCGCCTGGCGCGCGCCTACAACGACACCTACAACAACTTCAACCAGGAGCGCTACGACGGATCGCATCTGACCTTCCCCGGCCTCTCGCTGAAGATCACCCCCTACCCGCACCAGCGCGACCTGGCGTGGCGGTTCCTCTCCAACGGGAACACCTACGCCGTCCACGAGGTGGGCCTGGGCAAGACCCTCGCGGCGGCGCTGGCCGTCATGGAGGCGCGGCGGATGGGGCAGGCGCGCAAGCCGATGATCTCGGTGCCCAACCACATGCTTGGCCAGTGGAACAGCGACTTCCTCGAAGCCTATCCGGGCGCGAGGCTGCTCGTGGCCGACGAGGAGAACTTCTCGCCGCAGCGCCGCCAGGAGTTCATGGGACTGATCGCCAACAGCGACTACGACGCCGTGATCATCACGCACAGCGCCTTCAAGCTCATGGGCATGGCGCATGCGTCCGAGGCGGCCTTCCTCAAGGAGGAGCTCGCCAAGTACGACCGGGTGCTCGACGCGCTGCCGAAGAGCGACAGGCGCGGACGGCGCGACATCGAGGCCATGCGCGAGAAGATGCGCGACAAGCTCAAGGCGCTGACGAACATGAAGCGCGACAAGGGGCTGGTGTGGGACGACCTGGGCGTGGACATGCTCGTCGTGGACGAGGCGCACGAGTACCGCAAGCTCTCCTTCGCCACCACGCGCACGCGCACCAAGGGCATCGACCCCCAGGGCAGCCAGGCGGCGTGGGACCTCTACATGAAGCTGCGCGGCATCCATGCCCGCACGCCGGGGCGCAATATCCTCTTCCTCTCGGGCACGCCGGTCGTCAACACGATGGCCGAGGTGTACAGCGTCCAGCGCATGCTCCAGCCGCAGGCGCTCGCGGCGGCGGGGCTGGAGGCGTTCGACGACTGGGCCGCCTCCTTCGCCGGCGACAAGATCACCTTCGAGAAGACGGCGGGCAAGGGGTTCCAGACGGCGCTGCGCCTCGGGCGGTGGGTGAACCTGTCCGGGCTCTCGGGGATGTGGAACCAGATCGCCGACTACAAGCGCAGCGACGACCTGCCCTACATGAAGGGCAAGCGTCCGCGCCTGCGGACCGGCGGCTTCCAGGCTGTCGTCGTGGACGAGAGCGCCGCGCAGAAGGACTACCGCGAGCGTGTGATCATGGAGCGCATCGAGGCGATCAAGAACCGGCAGGGGCCGCCGCAGAAGGGCGACGACATCCTGCTGACTGTCATCACCGACGCGAAGCACGTCGCGATGGACGAGCGTTTCGCCGACAGCACCCTGTCTGGTTCCGGCGGCAAGCTCGACCGCATGGCGGCGAAGATACTGGAGATCCACGCGGAGGGAAGCCGGGGGGCCGATCCCGACCTGCGCACGCAGATCGTCTTCATGGACCTGGGCCTGCCCGACATGCTGGACAAGCGCGGGTTCTCGGCCTACCTGGCCCTGCGGGAGGCGCTCGTGGAGGGCGGCATCCCGGCGCGCGAGATCGCCTTCGCCCAGGACTACAAGACCAAGGACGCCAAGAGCGCGCTCCAGGAGGCCGTGCGCGCGGGACGAGTGCGGGTGCTCATCGGCTCGATGGCGGGCATGGGCACGGGATGGAACGTGCAGGAGCGCCTGGCAGCCGCGCACTTCCTCACGATCCCGTGGTATCCCGCGTTGGTCGAGCAGGCCGTCGGGCGCATCGTGCGCCAGGGCAACGTCTTCGCCTCGGTCAGCGTGCCGGCGGACGCGGAGTCCTGGGCGCAGGACGCCTTCTATCCAGGACTGCTGGAGGAGGCCTACGACCGCCTGGTCGGCGAGGTGGACGTATTTTGCTACATGACGAAGGGCACGATCGAGGAGTTCCTGTGGCACATGAACGAGAACAAGTCGCGCTGGATCGAGGGATTCTACCGCGGCGGCGTGGACGAGTTCGACGGCGAGCTGGACAGCGAGTCCGACCAGTACGCGGTGCTGCGGCAGATGACCAGCGATGACCCGCGCGTGCTGCGCCTGGCCGAGATGCAGGGCGAGATGGCGCGGCTCCAGGGGCTGGAGCGGGCGCACCTCGACGACATGGCTGCGATCGCGTCGGAGGTGGAGAAACGCGAGGCCTTCAGGAAAAGCGACGAAGATGCGCTGGCCAAGTGGGAGAATATACCGGAGCCGCCTTCGACGCGCAAAGACGCCTTCCTGGCCGAGATCGGCGGCAAAACCTTCGAGAAGCGGCCCGAGGCGCTCAAGGCGCTGCTCGCGCAGACGGCCAGGGCGGTGGAGTCCGGGCAGGACACGCTGGCGGTGGCGTTCGGCGGCGGCTTCGAGGTGTGGGCGGAACGCGACACGCTCGTGCCCGGGCACGCCGTGATGATCTTCAAGCACCGGGGGACGCCGCTTCGCATATCGCCGATCAACGTCGCGATGGCCGACGACTCCCAGCGCGCTGGACTGCTGCAGAAGATCGAGAACGCGATCAACGGAATACCGGAGCGCCTGTCGAGCCTGCGCAGGCAGATCCAGGAATCGAGGGAGTTGACCGAGCGACTCAAGGCGCGCATCACGCCGTTCGAGCGCGGACCGGAGATCGAGGAGATGCGGCGCAGGATCAGGGCGCTGCAGGACGAGATGACGGCCAGTTCCCAGGCCGTGCCCGGCCGCGGGGCGGCGCCCGCTGCGGGCGGCGGGGTGGCGGAGGCCGCGGCGGAGTACGGGCAGGCGGAGGATGCTTCGGCGGACGATGATTTCATCGAGATGTACCGCGAGGCGCATGACGAGGCTATCGGGGATTTCGTGCGCGAGTTCCGGTCGTCGGCGAAGGGGCAGGTGGCATCGTGGCCGGTTGTGCCGGCGGGTCGCCTCAAGAAAATCTGGACGGATCATGCGCGCATGGGGTTCGTGCGGGACGAAGCGGGGATGGATGGCATCGCGCGGAAGATGATCGGGTTGGTGGCGCGTCTCGATGCCGCCACGGAAATACTGGGGCATACGCAGATCGATGCCCGCGAAGAGCTGCTGGAGCCGATGGGATACGAGTTCACCGACGAGGAGTGGGGCCGGTTCCAGGATTTTCTGACGGCGCCCTCGGGGCAGTGGCGGCTTTCCGATTACGGGATGAAGCCCTTGCAAGGCTTGGCGCGGGAACTGGCGGCGGCGAAAAGCGCGGAAGAGCAGCTTGTGATCGTGGACCGGATGCTCAATGTGACGCATCAGCGCGGCGACATGGCTGAGAATTTCGTCGAGGGCGGCAAGAAAACGCTCGACTGGCTGGCAAATCAGGGCGGAAGCCTGCAAGAATCCCCGGCGGCGTACGGGGATGGCCGGGCGGATGACGCGGCGGCGCGGTTCGATGGCGAGCTTCAGCGCCAGATCGACGTCCCCGCCAATCCCTGGCCCGAGAACTTCGGCAAGGTCATGCTGATGTCCTCGGGGCCGCGCGTGCGCAACCACCGCGACCATGCCGCGGCCAAGGCCGGCGACGTCGCGGCCGCTGTGCGTCTGGTAGACGAGTTGGGCAAGCCGGCGAAACTGCGCGCCTTCGCGGCGGCGCATCCCGGCGCGATCGTCCTCGCCGTCCACGGCGAGGAGGAGGCGGGACGCAACGCGCTGCCCGAGACCTACGCGCGCTACATCGGGGTGATGACCGGGCTGGAGGTCGATGGCGAGATCGTCATGGCCAACCGCGTCGGGCACACGGGGGCTGGCCACTGGCACCGGCTGGCCGTACGGCCGACGTTCAACGGCAGGGTGCAGGCGGGGCGCGAGTATCTGCTCGTTGATGACCTGGTGCGGGACGGCGGCACTCTTTCGGAGTTGCGGTGGTACATCGAGGCGCGCGGCGGCCGGGTGGTGGGCGTCTCGACGCTGGGGCACGCCATCTTCGCCGACACGATCGCGCTGAGCGACAAAACAAGGGTTGCACTGGAGCAGCGTTATGGCCTACAATCCCTTCGTGACTTCCTCAAGGAACAAGGACTCTACGGCGGCGAGCATCGCGCCCTTACCGAAGGCGAAGGTCGGACCCTCCTTTCGGCTGGGTCCCTTGACGCCGCAAGAGATCGACTCGCTGAGGCGCGACAAGCGGCGGGTGTCGGCGGAGGCGGGAGCGTTGCTGGGCAGGCTGCATCCCGAGCGTCTCAAGAAGAGGGACTAGGCGATGGACAAGAGCAAACCCTTCAGGATGCCGGAGCAGCCCGCGCGGATCAGGCTGACGGGCTCGGGGCGCTTCCTTCCGGCGGGACTGCCGGTGGTCAAGGGCCCAGCGGCGCGGCGGATGCTCCAGGCGGTCTACCCGGAGAATCCGGGGCGGGATCTGTATATCCCCAAACCGCGATTGGTTCCTCCCTCGCGGCCTGGCGACTACCCGACGGTCGAGGAGTAGGGCCCGGCGCATCCGCCGTGCCGGCGGCGCTGCGGAGCAAGGCCGAGGCGTCCGTCCGCGCCCACTATCCCGAGGGCTCGCCGGAGGCTGATTCCGCCGTGCGCGAGACCCTCGGCCAGATGGAGCTGGCCTTCGGGGCGCCTGACACCCCCTACGCGGAGCCCGCTCCCGCCCCCCGTTCCCTGGTGCCCGAGGCGCAGCGCCTGCGGCGCGCCCGCCGCGAACGGGAGACGGCGCTGCGCGGCCAGGAGCGCGTCTGGGAGGCGCGCAAGGAGCAGATGCGCCGGGCGCTGACCGACTGGTCGCCGGATGCGCTGTCCGAACTGCTGGGCGACAATCCCGACGCAGGCGTCTCGTTCCTCGGGCCGCACGGAAGCCGCGAGCGGATGCACCTGGTGAAGGGCGGCGGGGAGGACGCGCTCTGGGACGAGGGCTCCGTGCTTGTGCTCGACGCTGGCGCCGACGTGGTGATCCGCTCGCCGCGCGACGTCGCGCGGCTCATGCTGCCGCTGCGCTCGCCGGAGTTCGAGAGCTTCAAGGTCATCGCGCTCGACGCGGCGGGCCGCGTGCTGGGCGCGCGCGTCGTGAGCACGGGACTGCTCGACTCCTGCCCCGCGAACGCGCGGGCGACTATGGGGTGGATTCCGGACGGAACGGCGGGCGTCGTCGTCGCGCACAACCATCCATCCGGCGACCCGTCGCCGTCGCCGGATGACTTGCAGGTCAGCCAGATTCTTGTCCGCCTGGGCGAGATCATCGGTGTTCCGGTGCTCGACCACGTCATCACCAACGGCAGCTATGTCTCGCAGCGCGGCGGGGGGCAGGTCAAGTTCGACGGGGCCGATCCCTACGGCGGCGCGGGCGATTCGACCGGGCGGATCACCGACCGCCTGGCCGACTGGGAGGTCGTGGCGCACGACAAGCGGCCGCAGTTTACGAGGGCGCCGCATGTGGTCGCCGCCTTCAATCCCCTGCGCCGGGCGGCGCTGGCGCACGGCGGGCAGATCGTGCACGTGCTGCTGGTGGACTCCAAGAGCCGCCTCGTGGCCGTCGAGCGCATCGACGCGGCGGGCCTCTCGCCGGATCAGTTTGCCGCCCGCATCGCCGGTGCCGGTCTGCGGCATCGGGCGGCCGGCCGCGTCTTCCTCGACTTCTCCTTCGCCGACGTGCGCGTCGCCCGGCTCAACCGTGCAGCGGAGAGCGCGGTGAAGGCCGCGGGCATGGAGCTGCTAGACTCGTTCGACAGCCTTTATCAAAGCAAGCGGGAGATGGGCCGGCAGGGCGGCTGGGGCGAGGTCGTCGCCGGCCCGGCCCAGACCGCGGCGGAGGGTGCCGTCGCCGAGGATGTCGTCCCGTACGATTACGATGCGCGCCAGCGGTACGAGCCTACCCCGCCGGAGCGCCTGACCGACGCGCAGCTCTCCGGCCATGCCGCCATCGAGTACCGCCGGAGCGCCGCCGCGTGGCGCGCGCGGTCCGGCCAGGCGGCGTCGCTGGTCTCGACGTTCATTCCCGGGCCGGTCCGCGTGGAACTCAGCGGGGAACAGGCGCGCGCCGTCGCCCGCGCCGGGGAGATGTTCGACGCGCTCGCGCGCCGCTCGAACCGCTTCGCCGAGGATCTGATCCCGCACTTCGACACGACTCCCCCCGGCACCCCGCGCCCCGGCGAGGTCGTGCGCCGCACCTTCCGGCCCTCGACCGAGCCCATGTACAACGTGCGCTTCCTGGAGTTCCTCGACCGGGTGGACCCGGCGCTCTCCGAGACGCTCGCCGCGCGCGCCTTCGACGAGCCGCTGCCTCAGCGTCCCGGCTCGCTCGCCATGGCCCGCGACTCGCTCGACCCCGACGACATCGCCTCGACCCTCCGGGGCCGCGTAAATGTCTACGAGGGCGGCGTGGAAGCCCGCGGCGCCTCCGCGACCGAGGATCGCGCTCACTACGGCGGCCGCCGCCTGGTTCCGCCGCCGCGTAGCGAAGTCCGGGAGTTCGCCGGCGTGCTGGCGCGCAACGCGCCCGACGCGTCCCGCGCCGAGGCGATGGAGGAGGGCGGCGCCGACCGCGAAGCCGTCTGGCGCGAAACCGGATTCTGGCGCGGGCTGGACGGCAAATGGCGGTACGAGCTCGACACCAGCCGCCGGATGCTCAAGCCCGGCGCCCTGGCGCGCGTCGAGGAGGCCCCCCAGCCCCTGGCGGCGGTCATCGACCATCCCGAACTCTTCGCGGCCTATCCGCATATGAGATCGATCGACGTCGAGCTGCGCGTCGCGCCGGGACCGCCGCAGGCGCAATACGACGACTGGAGCGGACGCATCAAGCTGTCCGGGCCCCGCGACGGCGACTGGGGCCGTGTACTGGCGCACGAGGTGCAGCACGCCATCCAGGAGCGCGAAGTCTTCGAGCGGGGCGGCGACATGACCGCCGGGAGCATCATCGAGCCGTTGGTCGAGGAGCGGCGGCGCCTCAACCGCGAGCTCGCGGACCTGGCGAAGGCTGGCCGCTACGATTCGGCCGAATATCGCGCCAAGGCGGCCCGGCGCGACGCGATCATCAGCCAGGAATGGGAGATCGAGAATCCCGACAACGCCCGCGGCGCCTACGACGCCTACCGCCGCCTCGCCGGCGAGGCCGAGGCGCGCCTGGCCGAGCGGCGCCTGGGCATGACGCCCGCGGAACGAGCGGCTGAACCGCCCTGGGAGACGCTGGAGAAGATGCTCCGCGGCGAGGGCCTGCTCAAGGACGGCCAGCGCATCGAGGACGTGCTGATCCGTCCGCGCACCTCCGTGGCCGAGGAGTCCGCGCAGTACGGCGGGGGTGGCGATGCGACTGCACTTGTCGATGCCATCCCCGACGAGAAATTCGAGGAGATTGCCGGTGTGTCCAAGAACACGTTTTTTGCCAGCGGCGGGCGGGTCGAGTATGGAGACACGGAAGGCCACAACGGCTATTACGACGCCAAGACCGGAACAATCGTGATCAATCCCGATATGCCACCGGAGCGTCGCCGTGCGGCGTTGCGTCATGAGCTGTCTCACTGGGCGCAGGCTGCGGAAGGCACGTTGCCCTCGTCGACGTTCGTGTCGCCGGAGGAATCGATCAGGGGTTTCATGGATTATCTGACGGACCCCGCCGAACTGCGCGCGCAAGCGGCGGCTGATGGAATGTCCCGCGACGACATTGATCGCATGATCGCCGAGATCGAAGAGGCGAAAACCGGCGTGCTAGAGGGTTCGATAAAGAATGTTGTCGTGTCGGCGCACAGGGTTGTTGAAGTGGAGAGGGTGGTTCCTACCATGAAGTTCTTAAAGCGCCGCGCGCCGGAACTGGCGCAAAGGCTGGCAAGTACCACGGCGGTTGCAATACGGGGCGATGATTTGGGTGGGCTGAACGCTGAACTTGCGCGTGCCGAGCATGATGAACTTGCGCGTGCCGATTATGGCGAGGATTCATCCGTTTCGGAAAGCGCAACGCACGCTCGGTATGAGTTTCAAATGGCTAGGTTGGGAATTGGGGATCGCTTGCGTCCTGGAGAATCCGGAACGATCAAGATCAAGAAGTTGCATGTTTCTCTTCGATCTACCAATGGGGGAAGCGTCAATCCCATAACGATCGCGCGTGAGTTGAATGCCAGTGGTTTCCGCGGAGTCGATGCAGATGGTCCGAGGGATGTGGCGATCCCGCTGGACGAGCATAACCTGACTTTGATGGGGAGCCTTGCCGGCAGAACCGGGATGCCGCGCGGACGAATTGCACTCCATGAGGAACCCGCCCCCTACTCCGTGCGCGAGTCCGGCGTCCCCTACGGCTCCGGCTCCGTGCCGCCGGCCGCGGACGGCGCCCCCGACTGGGACGCCTTCGCCGACCTGGCACAGCGCGCGGCCGACTTCGAGCGCCTCGCCGGGCGGCGCGTCGAGATCACCCGTGCCATCGAGCGCCACCGCATGACGCGCCTGGCGCGCGAGATGCAGCGCCTCAAGCGTGCCTCGGCGAGGGCGCAGGC